>WNFT01008366.1_pt1 | contig 17716 bp, 15 predicted proteins | sample 5400191 | NCBI WGS metagenome assembly WNFT01 (sample SAMN13153359, study PRJNA577476) | soil metagenome | isolation source: 80 cm saprolite under Madrone tree | place: USA:California | collected 2016-06-14 | reverse complement strand
AACAAGTCACAACTCTCGATCTTGCCGTTGTCTGTTCAGTGATCAGCTACTATCTGCAAAACACGGCCGAAATCGATGAATATCTCCGACGTCGAACAGCCCAGCGAGCCGAGATGAAAAAGGAGATTGAGGCTCGCTTCGACCCGCATGGCATACGCGACCGCTTGTTAGCCCGGAAGCGATCCTCGAACCTCACCTGATGCTCCGTCTTGCCACTGACGAGGATTTCAACAGCCGTATTGTTCGAGGTCTATTGCGCCGCCAGCCCGAACTCGACATCGTTCGCGCTCAGGATGCCGAACTCTCTGCGAAGGACGATCCGGAAATACTGGCTTGGGCAGCCAGAGAGCAGCGCGTTCTTCTTACACACGACGTCACTACTATGAAACAATACGCCTATAAGCGCATCGCCGCCGGTTTGCCCATGCCGGGAGTCTTTGAAGTCAGCCAGCAGGTTCCGATCGGACTCGCTATTGAGGAGATATTGATTCTCGCCGAATGTAGCGTTGAAGATGAGTGGGAAGGACAAGTTAGGTTCCTACCACTTCGATGATCTCTTAAGTACCTCACCCGTTGACGCGTTCGCGCCGCACAACTCGCACACCGGCGCGCCAGTCTTCATTAATGTCGAAGCGATAAATCTCAACATCGGGAGCGAGCATTTTCGCGAGCGTTCCAAACGAGGGATGAAAGCGCAGCGTGGGCGCGACCAGGTAAACCAGTGGCGATTCATCGCTGATCTCGCGTTCGCCGAATAACTTTGCGGAAGAGATATGTCCACGTCGTCGATGCGCTTCGACTCGACGCCAGTAGTCGACGCCCTGAAAGACGTGCTCGCGATCTTCGTTTACCTTCAATTCGATGACTACCAAGCGCCCATCATGACGTAGTGCCAGTAGATCTATTGGGCGCGCGCCGGTTGCGCCGCCGTGCGCGGTGCGAAACTGCGCGTGCAAAGGGGCGATAATCAAACCGGGATCGAGCTTGGTTATGTCGCGCCGAAGCATTGATTCCAACCATGCTTCGCCGGCTGAGCGATAAAGCCAATGCCGCCGATCGCGACAACCTTCGTGGCGATAGTTCTGTAAATCGGCGAACAGCTTCGCCCAGTCTCGTTCGTGATATTCGTCGAGCGCGCGCCGGCGCGAACCTTCAATCCCGAACCAGAGGCGATCGCTACTCATCACGCGACGCAGACGCACAAACGGCAAACCGTGGTAGCGAAGTGTTTGGCCATGACGCGAGTTGACGATATCGATCATATGTGGAGCTTGCGAGACGATTTGCTTCGCGCGTTCGCTGGTTTCAGCCTCTGTTACCGGCGGAAAACGGGACAGACGTTTCTTCCAAAGCACCTTTCTTTCTATTGCCCGGGCCGGATGCGTTTGTTCCCAGTCGTCGTCGATCTCCCACAACTCAATCCGCTGCCGCAGGGACTCGCGCAGCAGAACGTGACGTTGGCGCGCAGCATCGAGCGTGTTCTGTTCGACAACCAGCAGCAGCTTTTCAATGGATGGCCGCTGCGGGCGCGAAAGGAGTCGATTGAACCACAGCAGCGCGGACGAAAAAAGCGAATCGACATTGCGGGCATCGTTTCGCGCTACAGTAGCTGTCACCGCCACGCGCTCGTGAGGGAAGCGCAAGACGATGCGCGCATAACGGCCGGGCTGATCGCGGCGCATGCCGGGACTCAAGACCGCACGCTCGATCTTCGCTGAAAGTAACATAGACTTCAGTCTGTGAGGTTCAGGGGGTTGGGTGTTGGGTTTAGGGTGTAGCTCAATTGCAGCATCTAGGCCCGCGAGGTTTCCGGGATGTTGGGCGTAGGCTCTTGGATATAGCTCAGTTGCATCATCTACACCCAACACCGTATACCCAACACCCTCGAAAGTCTGCGCCACTATTTGTGCAAGCTTTTCGCATCGCGTCTGACGCGCGGCCGCGACGCTCGCCACGATCGCCTTCGCGGAAGCACGCGGCACTAATTCGAGCTTTGCCACTTCCGCTCCCATGCGGCGGCTTGCTTCCAGCAAAAGCTTTTCGCCGGTCCAGCTCCACGATGTAATTCGCCATGAACGCGAACCAGTTTCAGTCCAGCTTGAGAAAATCAAACGGCGATGCGCGATGGAAAAATCGAATTCTGTAGTAGTAAGAGCGAGTGGCGCCGCGCCGTCCTGCGTCAGGAACCATTCGCTGTTCGCGTGCAGCAGTTCGCGAATAGTGCGGTTAGCACTTTCAATTGCTGGAACGTCTTTAACTGGTAAGAGCATTTTCGGGAGTCATCCGCGCTTATGCTAACATCGGAGCCATTGTGAGAAAAGCATTTTAACGCAAAGGGCGCAGAGGATTTCGCAAAGGTCGCGGAGGAAAACTCCTTTGCGTCCCTTTGCGAAAACCTTTGCGTCCCTTTGCGTTGAATCATAATTTCGCTTAATGAAACCGGTTTATCTAGCAGGCGCGGTGCGCACACCGATTGGCCGCTTCGGCGGATCGCTGGCAAGCTGGACCGCCGCTGATTTGGGCACCGCAGTCGCGAAGGAGAGTTTGCAGCGCACGAACGTGAGGCCCGATCAGATCGATGATTCGATTTGGGGTTGCGCGCGGCAAGCCGGCGGCGGTCCGAACGTCGCGCGACAGATAACATTTCGCGCCGGTGTGCCCGATGGGATTCCTGCGTTCACCGTGAATCAGGCGTGCGGATCGGGATTGCGCGCGATCATTCTGGCCGCTGAACAGATCATGCTCGGTCGCGCGAATATCGTTTTGGCCGGTGGCACGGAGAGCATGTCGCGCGTTCCCTATTTTGCGGAGGGCGCGCGCTGGGGTACGCGCATGGGCCATGTCGATCTGGTTGACGGCATGTATCGCGATGGCTTTAACGATCCGCTTTCAGGATTGGTGATGGGCGAGACGGCTGAAGAACTGGCTCGCCATTACGAAATCGCTCGTGACGAACAGGATGAGTACGCTTTACGGTCGCAACAGCGAGCAGCCGCGGCGATTGTGGCGGGAAGATTCACGGATGAGATTCTGCCGCTGGAACTCAAAAGTGCTGCTCGTAACTCCCTCTCCCCTTGGGAGAGGGCTGGGGTGAGGGGCGAAACTAGGGCCGCGACAACCCCTAACCCTCTCCCAAAGGGAGAGGGAAAAAGCAACGAAGTATTATTCGCCGCCGACGAGCACGTGCGCGACAAGTCGACGATCGAAGATCTGGGTAAGCTGTCTCCGGTGTTTGCAAGAGACGGAACTATCACCGCCGGAAATTCGTCTGGGATCACCGACGGCGCCGCGGCAGTCGTTGTGATGAGCGAGGAAGCTGTGAAGGAATCGGACGCCGAGCCCCTGGCGCGGATTGTTGATTACGAAATCGTTGGCGTGCCGCCAGAAATCATGGGCATCGGACCTGTGCCTGCAACTCGCGCACTTTTGGAAAGAAAAAAACTTTCACTTGCTGACATCGATCTGGTGGAGATCAACGAAGCGTTTGCCGCGCAAGTCATCGCCTGCGATCGCGATTTGCAGTTCGATCATGAGCGGCTGAATGTAAATGGCGGAGCGATCGCGTTGGGTCACCCAATCGGCTGCACTGGGGTGCGTATCACGACGACGCTGTTGCATGAAATGAGAAGGCGGAAGGCAAAACGGGGTCTCGCGACGCTGTGCATCAGCGGCGGCATGGGTATCGCGCTTTTGGTCGAGGGTGTTTAGTTTTTGGAGTGCGCCGGCAGAGCTGGGTACGCACGCCTCTGGCGTGCTATGTTGCATTTCAAAAGCCACGCATGCGCGAATGGGCACGCCAGAGGCGTGCGTACCCGCTCTGCCGGCGCCAAAATGCAGCCAACCAAGCTGCGTTAAAACGGCATCGGAGAATCGCATTGCCAATCTGATCGTTGGCGTCGACTTGATGAAAAACAGAAGGGATTCACTCGTGACTAAAAAAATCGTGGCATCATCGCTCACCCTGGCGTCGTTCATACTAACTCTCGCCTTCGCTCTTGGTTCGGGATCGTTTGCGCATCCGACCGCGGCAAACGCGATGGCTGCTGCCGACGCCTTGAGTTATCTTCCCGCTTCGGACGCAATTGCGCTAATCGACGTGCGGCGGCTATTGAATCAAACCCTGCCGCGCATCCTGGCACAAGACCCGGCGAAACTCGCGCAGGCCAATGCCGAGGTTGAAAAGTTCAAAGCTCGCACCGGGATCGATCCGCGTTCATTCGATCGCGTAGTTCTGGGAACTCGCTATACCTATCCGTCGCCAAACGTAACGAAGCTCGAAACGGTCGCAATTGCGCACGGAACTTTCGACGCCAAAGCGCTCGTGGCAGCCGGACGTATTGCCGCCAACGGCAAGTACCGAGAGGAAAAATACCAGGGAGCGACGATCGTCGTCATCAGCATTAACGACCAGATGAAACTGTTTGGGTTTTGGAATATGAAGGTTAGCGAACTCGCGGTGTGCGGACTTGATTCGAATACACTCGCGATTGGAGATTTAGGAACTGTGCGGGCCGCGATCGATGCGGGCAAAAAAGGACGCGCCAGCGCCGACCTGATAACGCTGGCTACCCGCGACCCGAATTCCGTGATCGGCTTTGGCGCAAATGTTCCCAGCGCGCTGCTCGCAAACTTGAACGTCGGCAACGACACTGTCGCCAAGGACGCAAAATCGATCAGACAAATCTATGGCTCGCTCGGATCGATAGAAAACGATCTTTCGCTCCTGCTGGTTGCTCGTACTGAAACCACCGATGCTGCGAAGAACCTCGGCGACACTGTCGAAGGACTGAAGCAACTGGGCGGCATCCTGGTAACGCGCATGCAACAACCCCGAAAAGCCCTGGCCCAAAACGCTCTCGATAATCTGAAAATCACGACGCGCGGAAATGAAGTGGAGATTCGCACTCGGGTTGATGCGGCCAGCCTGGCTTCAGTGATAAAGTAGTCTTCCGGTGAAAACAGACTCCGTAACAGAAGGAACGGCGGCGCCGGACTTCTCGTTGAGAGACGGCGAAGGAAATGAGTGGCGTCTTTCGAATCAGCGCGGCAAGGTTGTCGCGCTGCTTTTTTATCCTGGCGACGAGACCCCGATCTGCACCAAACAAATGTGTTCAGTGCGTGACCGCTGGGAGGATTACTCGACGACGGGCGCCGAGGTTGTGGGTATCTCGACGAATACAGTCGAATCGCATAAGAGCTTTGCTGAGAATCACAAGTTACCGCTGCGTTTACTTGCGGATATCGACGGCAAAGTTGCCGAGGCTTACGGGGCCCAATCGATTATTCCCGGCAAAGTTGCGCGCTCCGTCTTCGTGATCGACCGTAACGGAATCATTACCTATCGTGACGTGAGACCGTTGGGCTTGTTTCGTCCAAAGGACGACGACATCATTAAAGAGATCCGCGAAGCGCAGCAGTGACAGAACCGCGAGCGGTAGCGACCGGCCCCCGGGTACGCAGGCGTCCCGCCTGCTTCTGTATCGTACGTCTGCGCAGTGCGTAGTGGTTAAAGCAGTCGGGACGACTGCGTACCCAGGACCGGTCGCTACCGCTCGCGGTTCTGTAACCGGTATAATCCGCGCGAGGTAAATTAATCTATGCCTGATGAAATCAAATGCGCTCGCTGCGGACAGAAGCGCGCGCCGCTCGGTTATTCGCCGCTGCCGACCGAGCTAGGCCAGAAGATCGCTACGGATGTTTGCCAGCCGTGCTGGTCAGAATGGCTCCAGACCCAAACGCGCATCATTAATCACTATGGTCTCGATCTTATGAATCCTGAGGCCCAGGGTTTTCTGCTTGACAACATGAAAGGTTTTTTCTATGGCGCGACTGAATTGGCGCAGATCGATACCTCGAAAGAGGGATCGATAAAATGGTAGCTCGCACGCGGAGTTTTGAAACCAATGAGCGGCGCCACACGTAAGATTGCCTGGACAGTTGAAGGACAGATTAATATCAGGCGTTAGAGTACCGGCTTCAGTCGGCCTCTTGTCAGAGCGGGTGGCTGATCTCAGGATTTCGATTCGCGGTGATAAAGATCAACCGCGCGCTACCGCAGGCGGTTCTGACAGCACAACCCAACTAGAGTTGGTACTCTAACGCGTCTTCAATAGGAGGATCCCCCTTTGCTTAATAGAAATCTGCTCGCTCGTATCTTGGTCACGGCGACTACGGTCGCCTTTTTGTTGCTCACGTCCACCACACTGTTTGCTCAGACAAAGCTGCTGCGCTTTCCCGACATTCACGGGGATCGCGTCGCGTTTACCTACGGCGGAGACATCTGGACCGCGCCGGCGACCGGTGGCACCGCGATTCGTCTGACTGCGCATCCGGGTATGGAAGTGTTCGCCAAGTTCTCGCCGGACGGCAACTGGATCGCTTTCACCGGCCAATACGATGGCGACGAGCAAGTCTATGTGATTCCGTCAACGGGTGGCGTCCCGAGGCAACTCACTTTCTATCCCGCCAAGGGTCCATTGGCTCCGCGCTGGGGTTGGGACAATCAGGTTTATGGCTGGAGCCGAGACGGCAAGCGCATCTTCTTTCGCTCTCTGCGAGATTCATGGTCGTTGCCGATCGCCAAGCTTTACAGCGTTTCAGTTGATGGTGGCCCAGCCGAGCCTTTGCCAATGCCGGAAGCCGGTTCGGGAGATTACTCGCCTGATGGCGGGCAGATGGTCTACTCGCCGCAATTTCGGGATTTCCGTCCTGAGAAGCGCTACGGCGGAGGCCAGGCCAATGTCCTCTACATCTTCGATCTGAAAACCAGCGATGCCAAACGCGTCACCGAAGGCGCGCGAGCTTCACGCGACGCGATGTGGATTGGAGACACGATTTATTACGATTCCGATCGCGACGGCCATTTCAACATCTACGCCTACAACGTTTCTACCGGCAAGACTGCGCAAGTAACGCAGAGCAAGCAATGGGACGTGCGCTGGCCCAGTTCCGATCATCAGGGCCGCATCGTTTACGAGATGCAGGGCGAGCTGCAGGTACTTGATGCGAAGAGCGGAAAGACGACCCCGATTTCGATCACGGTTCCCGACGATGGTTTGGCACGGCGCCCTAGTCGGGTTTCAGCGGTCGGCAATATTGAATCGTATGACTTGAGTCCCAAAGGCGAACGAGCTTTGATCTCCGCCCGCGGCGACATTTTCACCGCGCCAATCGAGAAGGGCCCAACGCGAAATCTCACGCATTCCTCCGGCGCGCATGACAAATGGCCTTCGTGGTCTCCCGACGGATCGCAGATCGTTTTCATCTCTGACCTAAGCGGTGAAGAAGAGCTGTACCTGGTTCCGCAGGATGGGTCGAAACCGCCACAACAGATCACCAACGGCGGCAGTGCGATGCGTTATCAACCTGAATGGTCGGCAGACGGCAAGCGAATCGCTTTTGGTGACAAAGACGGGAAGATCTTCGTCGTGACGCTGGCCGATCGCAAGATGACTGAGATCGTCGATGCTCCTCGCAATCAGATTCGCGATTACACGTGGTCGCCGAGCGGTAACTACCTGGCGTTCAGCATGGCCACGAATGGAAACGGAATGTCGCAAATTCATATTTGGAGCGCTGCCGACGGCAAGGTCCATCGCGTGACCGGCGACATGTTCAATGCCGTGAATCCTGTCTGGGATCCGCAAGGCAACTACCTTTATTTCATTAGCGATCGCGAATTCGCGCCGCAGATTTCGCAAGTCGAGTTCAACTATGCGACCAATCGAAGCGCTTACATCTACGCAATGGCGCTGCGCAAAGACGTGAAGCATCCATTCCCACCGGAGAGTGACGAAGTTGCCGTGACTAAACCGAAAGAGGAAGGGACGCCAACGTCTGAACCTAAAAAAGAAGGCGACTCTGAGGCTCCGAAGGCTGAAGCGAAACCGGCGACGCCTCCGCAAAAGAATTTGGTGATCGATCTCGATGGCATCAGCAATCGTGTCGCGCGGGCGCCGATTGGCGCGGACAATTATGGTGGTCTTGCCGCTAAGCCTGGCCATTTGCTTTACGTAAGCGGCCCAGCTTTCTATTACGGACGACAGGGTGATCGACCCGCGCAATTGAAAATCTTCTCGTTCAAGGATCGAAAAGAGACCATGATCGCAGATGACATCAACGGCTATGCGATGTCTGGCGATGGTTCGAAGGTGCTAGTGCGCCAAGGCCCGGCGTTCAGTCTGTTCGACGCGACGCCACAAGGTGACCGAACAAAGAAGCCCGTCTCAGTCGCCGGCTTGATGGTCGATCGCGTGCCGGCCGAAGAGTGGAACCAGATCTTCAACGAAGTCTGGCGGCGCTATCGCGACTGGTTCTACGTCTCGAATATGCATGGCTATGACTGGGTGGCGCTGCGCGAGCAATATAAGCCGCTGTTGAAATACGTCGCGCATCGTTCGGATTTGAATTACGTAATCTCTGAAATGATTTCAGAACTTACCATTCAACACGCGTATATCGAAGGCGGTGATTTCCAGATTCCGCCGCGCCCGCGCGTGGGCTTGCCCGGAGCATTTGCGTGAACGCAAAAGTTGGCGATTATGTGCTTGCGATCGACGGCGACGAACTGAAAGGCAACGACGATCCTTATCGACTGCTGCGTAATAAGGCCGACAATCCCGTATCGCTAACAGTCAACAGCAAGCCGACGATGGACGGTTCGCGCATCATTTCTTATCGACCGATAGCCGACGAAGGCAATCTAATCTACCTCGATTGGGTCGCGCGCAATCGCCAGAAGGTCGAAGAAGCGACCGGCGGCCGCGTCGGTTACATTCACATTCCAGACATGGGCGCGAACGGTATTCGCGAATTCATCAAGTGGTACTATCCGCAGATCGACAAGGAAGCGTTGATTGTCGACGTGCGCGCGAACGGCGGCGGCAACGTCTCCCGCATGCTGATTGAACGCCTGCGTCGCAAACTGCTCGGCGTAAATTATTCGCGCACAGACAGTATCGGCAACCCTTACCCCGATGGCGTCTTCATCGGCCCAATGGTGGCGCTGCTCGACGGCAACTCGGCCTCCGACGGCGACATTTTCCCGTGGATGTTTCGCGAAGCGGGGCTCGGCCCATTGATCGGCAAGCGCTCGTGGGGCGGCGTGGTCGGCATCGCTAATCGCGGTGCACTAATCGACGGTGGAGCGATCTTTGTGCCCGGCTCAGCCCTCGCGAACAAGAACGGCGAATGGATCATCGAAGGGCACGGCGTAGATCCGGATATCGAAGTCGACAATGATCCCAAATCAGAGATCGCCGGTCACGATCCGCAACTCGAACGCGGCATCGCCGAGGTCATGGCCAAGATCAAGGATCATCCGGTGAAATTGCCGGGGAGACCCGCAGCGCCGGTGAAGACGATTCGATGAACAGCTGGGCTTAAATTAAGGAAGGTCTTTGCGGACTTTGCGCCTTTGCGTGAAACTCCCTCTTCGTTCCCCGAAGCAGGCGCAGAAAGAAATAACGACCGCGCAAAGGCGCGAAGGTATGTCGTCTCCGCACCCACCTCAGCTTTTTCTCACAGGAATATCTTGTAAGATTAACTAGTAAAGATGAAACTTCGCATGCCGGAAATGCCGCCTGCGACGTTGCTCGCGGCATTGGGCTCGTACAATTTGTTGCCGGCGATAGTTTTCCTGCCGACCCGACGCCGCTGTGATGAAGCTGCGTCGGAAGCGGCGCTGAGCCGTCGCGCTGCGGCTGACGAGCGTCGCGAGGCGCGCCGCGACTTCATGCGAATCTTCGTCGAACAACATCCCGAGATTCGTGCCCATCGACATTGGGACACGATCATTCGCAGCGGCGTCGCGTCGCATCATGCCGGTCACATGCCCGCTTGGAAGCTAGTGATTGAAAAGATGATGAGCGCGGGCTTGCTCGACGCGATTTTCGCGACTACTACCGTTGCGGCCGGTGTAGACTTCCCCGCGCGCACTGTCGTAGTCACTTGCGCCGATCGACGTAGCGCCAGTGGTTGGCAGTCACTTACCGCTTCTGAATTACAGCAGATGACAGGTCGGGCGGGACGCCGTGGCAAGGACCGGGTCGGATTCATCGTTGCCGCACCAGGTCCGCATCAGAATCCGCAGAGTATCACCGAGCTGTTACGTGCGCCTCCGGACGATCTCGAGAGTCGATTTCGCGCGACCTACACGTCGCTGCTCAATCTACTCGATGCTTTCGGAAGCTTTGCGCACGTCCGTGAAATTGCCGAGCAGAGTTTTGCTCATCGAAATCTGCTGCCAAGGATTCATGAGTTACAGAACGTGCGCGACGAAAACGAGCAGCGCATTCGCGAGGCGCTAGAGCACGCTGATGTAAACGTACCTGCCTCAGCCGTGCTCGGACTCGAGCGCTTAGCTGGTGCGCGTTCGCGTCTGCTTGAACTTGCTCCGCAAACCCGTTGGGAAGCGTTCGTGAGGTGGCTGCGCGAAGTCGTGCAACCGGGCCGCATCGTAGCAATAGGACGTAGCGGCAGAAGGCTCGTGCTCGTCACCGCGCGCAGTCACGACGGGGTGACTGGCATGCGCGAAGATGGGCGCCTGGCTTCATTTCCGCTCGAAAGAATCGGCCGGGTTTTCGCCCCAATGTTTTCAACTCAATCTGAAAAAACTGACGAAGCATTTGACGAGATTCATGAGCGCGGTGGCCAACTCGCCTTGCCTGAGCCACGCCTTCGCGATGCGCAGACCAGCGAAGCAGACTCGATCAAGCTAATCAACGATCTGATCGATTCGCTGTTGCCTCCTGAGGTAACCGAAGCTGCACGCGCTGCTAACTACGAAACGTTATGGTCGCTGCAAGCTGAAGCTGCGGCGATTGAGCGAGCCGAGCGACAGATTGAACGTTTACGCGCGGATGTCTGGGAGCCATTCGAGCGCTGCGCGCGGGTGCTCGATCATTTTGGCTATCTTGATTTCGCGAGTGAGCGCGTGACCGACCGCGGACGCTGGCTGGCCGACTTGCGCGTCGATCGGCCCTTGCTGATCGGCGAAGGTCTCCAACGGAACCTTTTTACTTCGCTGGATGCGAAGCGAGCCGCCGCTCTGATCGCCGCCGTCGCCGCTGATGAAGATCGCGATTACGGCGAGATGGAACTGGATGACGAGATCGTGACGCTGCTGGCGAAATTCGATGAGATTACCTTCGAAGTCTCGACCGAGGAATGGCAACAGGGAATCGAACCGGCGCCCGAGATCAACTTCTCAGCGGCTGCGGCTGCGGCACACTGGGCGAGCGGCATCGACTGGCCCACGCTGGTTCGCGAGACGCGCGCCGAAGAAGGCGACCTCGTGAGATTGTTATCGCGAGCAGGGGAAGCGCTGCTGCAAATCGCGGGCTTGCGCGAGAGTCATTTGGAGGCCGCGAGAAGCGCAGCTACTGCGGCAGAAATCGTTCTACGCGAACCCGTACGATAGGATCGAAGGGACCCCGCGGCGAGGTTCCGTATGATTGATTGTGTTAGAATCCACAGTTAGAGACAAACCCTATGCAAGTCCTGGAAGCTCCGCCAGCAAACGCCATCGCCTTCTCGCCGCTGCTACGACGATACACGCTTGAAGAGTTTTGGGCGCTGCCGGAAGCGGAGGACCACGCTCGATACGAATTGATAGGAGGGTATTTGTTTATGGTTCCCCCGCCGGATCCGCCTCATGACGACCTCGACGCGCGATTGAACAAGTGGCTTCTGTCCTTTCTCATTAATCACGGCTCGCCTGGCGCCGTATATCATCCGCAGGCGCCAATCTATGTTGATGACACTTATCTTGAACCGGATATGATGTACCTCTCGAATGAACTGCGGGCGCGTCTGGGCACGCGACGCACCTCGGCCGATATAGTCTTCGAGTATTTATCTAAATCAACAACTGTATATGATCAGACCACGAAGGCCGACACTTACCTTGCCCTCGGAGTGAGCGAGCTGTGGTTGATAGACCCGGATACCCAAACGATCGAAGTGCGCCATCGCATCGTCAAGGAGAATTTCCCCGCGTGGGAGATTGTGCGTTATGGTAAAGGCCAATGGGCTGAGTCGCGGGTCTTAGGCGGCTGGCGAGTTTCGGTTGATGAATTGTTCGCTGGGTTGGTATAAAAACGAGTTTAGAGAAAAGATTTATGGAAGTCCTTTTAGCTAACGAATACGGGTTCTGTTTTGGCGTCGAGCGCGCCGTGGAAATGGTTGAAGACGCTTTGCAGGTTGGCGCGCCCGTGCGGACGCTCGGGCCGCTGATTCATAACACACAGGAAATGCAGCGATTGGAATGTGAAGGTGTATCAACCGTTCAAGATCCTGCTGAAGTATCCTCGGATGAGATCGCCGTAATTCGCGCGCACGGCGTGACGCCGCAGGTTCAGACTGAATTGGAGAAGCGCGCGGCGCGGGTTGTCGATGCCACCTGTCCATTTGTAACTCGCGTGCAGCGACTAGCTGAGCGCGCGGCCAAGGACGGCCGTCACGTTGTCGTCGCGGGCAATCCGGCGCACCCTGAGATGATCGGAGTTGTGGGCTATGCGCCGAATAACACCTTCGTCGTTAGCGACGCCGGCGAAGTCGAAAAACTTCCGCCGCTGCACGCGCCGCTGGTTGTCTCGCAAACGACGCTCAAGCTGAAGACTTTTTTGGAAGTTGCCGAAGCCGTGCGCGCTAAAGCTGACGCCGAGCCGCAAGTTGTCAACACAATCTGCTCGGCCACACGCGATCGACAGGATGCCGCTCGCGCTCTCGCCGGACTGGTCGATGTTTTCTACATTATCGGCGGCAAGCATTCATCGAACAGTATCAAGCTGCTGGCCGTCTGCCAGGAGCAGTGCCAGCACAGTTTCCTCATCGAGACCGATAGCGAAATCAACGCTGAGGATTTGAAAGGCGTCAACCGCGTCGGCGTGACCGCCGGCGCTTCAACGCCGAACTGGTTAATCGATCAAGTGGTCAAGCGACTGCGTAAGATTGGCAATAAGCAGAATGGCAATTGCAACGGCCCTATGAATTAGGATTGCAGCTCATTCATAGTCGACACGCTGCTGCGCGATTTTCGCTAATGTTGAGCTACGCGAAGACTATGAACCAAAAATGGGCAGTGCGTTTTCGCTTGATTCTCTTCTCGGTGGCACCGTGCCTCTGTGGCATGCCAGATAACGATGGATATCGAAACTGTCCGCACCTACTGCCTTTCGTTCCCTCACGCCACTGAAAAGCTGCAGTGGGGAAATGATCTCGTATTCAAGATCGCCGGCAAGATGTTCGCGGTATTAGTCCTGGAAGGCGCTTCAAAGTACTGCCTGTCATTCAAATGCCCGGAAGAGAAGTTCGCCGAATTGATCGAACAGGATGGAATCGATCCCGCGCCGTATTCCGCGCGTTACAATTGGGTCGCATTCGAAAGCTTCGACGTCCTCAGCGAGAAAGAGTTGAAAGCGTTACTGCGTAACTCCTACGATCTGGTGTTCGAGAAGCTGCCAAAGAAAACCAAGGCAGAACTCGGAGAGAAAACAAAATCGAAAGCGTCTAAGCGCCGTTAAGGGCGAATTGCGCTACTCAGACGAATTGCCGAGCATCGATGAAGCGGCAGAGCATATGAGTGAATGGTTGCGAGGCGGAGAAGCTTAGATGCCGCGACTTGCGTCTCAAAGATTTGGCGACATGGCTGTAGCAAAGCCGGAGCAGGACGAGATCAAGGTTTTCATCTCGCATCGCGATTCAACCTGTGGCGAGTGCCTGGAAGAACTGGGCTCGAAAGCATGGATTACGCTGGTCAGAGACAAGGGCGCGCTGTGTCTATCTTGCGCGGATTTGGATCAGCTTATCTTTCTGGCCTCGGGCGATGCGGCGCTGACCCGGCGCGCTCGCAAGCATTCTCTTTTGTCCGCCGTGGTCTTGAAGTGGAGCCGGGCCCGCAAGCGATACGAGCGGCAAGGGCTTCTGGTCGAAGAGCGGGCGCTGGAATTAGCAGAAGGCGAGTGTCTGGCTGACGCCGATCTGCGGGCGCGTCGCAGAGAGCGTGAGGCCGAACGGCGGGCAGAACTCGACGAAACCTTTGTCGATCGGTTCGCCGCCAGCATCCGCGAAGCCTTTCCGCGACTCGTGGCCGGTAGAGAGCAAAAGATCGCCGAGCATGCCTGCCTGAAATACAGCGGCCGCATTGGGCGCTCAGCCCTGGGAAAGAAAATGGACGAACACGCAGTGCGCCTCGCCGTAATCGCCCACATCCGGCATAACGAAATGAACTATGATGAGCTGCTCGGCAGAGGTTGGGAGAGATCTGACGCGAGAGGTGCAGTTGCGAACCGTGTTTATGAAGTATTGAATCGATGGAGCGCGCCTGAGGCCTGATAAACAAGTGGCTCATGCGGCTCTCAAGTGCGGCTCGATAGGAGTTCTGCTTGCCGACGGCGGAGTCTTTCACGGAACGCCGCCACTTCGGGCCGACTTTCAATCTGGTGCCGAAGCTCCTCGGCTTCCCGTTCGCGCTGGCGAAGATACTCATCTACGGCTACTTGGTGCTCGAGATAAAACGCGATGGCGCCATAAACTGTATGAAGCGAGACCGAGGGAAAGCTGTCTTGAATCTGTTCGTGCGTGGCCCCTTGGTTGAACTCGTAAACGACAGTGTCGAGCGGAACACGAGAGCCCGCCAGGCGAATAGTGCCATCGCGTTCTTCAAATAATCCGTTGCCAGGTGTGAGCGCGATACTCATGGGCTGAATATATCAGATGTGTTGCCCATATTCGAACGGTCTTGTGGGATATCTGCGGACAGTATGCGCAGTCTCCCTACCAACGCGGGTGAGGTAGAAAAGATGGCTCGGCATTGCGGCGTGGGCGGCAACCAAAGCCGCGCTGGCCGTGCTTCCGAGGAAGTAGCGACTAGAGTCGGGCTCGACAGCAACAAACTCACCCGCATGCGAAGGCTCAAGGACAGACGCCAGCATTTGCTTATACGCGTTCTGCCCCCAGATCGTCGCTCGCGGTTGCAGGATTTGATTTCAGCAAAGAACTCATAGCTAATCTCCGAGAATAAAATTCTACTTGAATCGTTCGCCGGGTTCGTAGACGCGACGCGCCTGGCGTTTACGATCAGGACTCCAAACGTAGCGAGGAGACTCCACAGTTACTGATAGCGGAAATTGCTGGCAGCGATTCCTTATTAGATCGTGTTCCTTGGCGCTGAGCCCCAGAGCCTCGGCAACAATCTTATCCATCTGTTCGCAAAGATCATTCATCTGGTGTTTACGCTGTTCCAACTGAGCGGCAAGTCCTTCGATCTCCTTCGCCAACCGAAGTCGGTCGGATTGTTCCGCCGGTAAAAGAATGTTCTGGACGCCCGCAACGTCAAGTTCCTCTTCGTCACGAGCCAGCAACGCCAGTCGAAGTAACTTAAGCGCCGCAGATTCCCCAATGACAGCGGCATTGCCTATTCGCAACTCCTTACCAGCGACTTCGCTATCAGCCAACTCATCGCGATCAATTATGTCGCCCGATGCTTTCAAACCGAGAAAGCCGGCCTTGGTCATCGTCACGCCCGCGGTGGTCATCCTGAGATAAGCATCGATCTCGTCGAGTTGCACTCCCTGCGAAACTGCATCCGCGTCCAGCGCTAACTTGTGCAGACGCTTTGCCTCACCGTCACTCAAGTTCGGCAGGTAGATTTTTGATCGCCCGAGGGAACCACGTTGATCTACGACGTAAGAGTATTGCTGATCGCGAAAGCAAGAACGCAAAATAGCGTGCGACCCGTGAGTTAATAATCCCGCTAATGACGTGAGCGCTGTACTTCAAAGGAACCACGACAAGAACACTGTTATTGGCACACACTTCGAGAGGATCTCCGACAGCAGCGAGCAACGTTACATAGATCTCCGGAACAAAACAACAGAGCGTATCGCTTGGGTGATGATTCACCAGCTCCACAGGTTGATAGTCATATCGGCCGAGGCCAGACTGATCGACTTGGCCGAGATTCTCACGGTAGAAACTCAGATCTTTCCAAATGCTGGGATCACTGACTTCGTCAATCTTTGAGAGGTCGATAACTTCATCGCCCTTCGCCAAACTAAACGCGCAAACATGCTGACCTTTTATGAAACCGATCTCGGCTGCTCGCCTGCTTGCTTCGGTCGCCATGCGGAGTGTCCGCGCTTCTGCTCCTTGTTTGATGGCGAATGAAGCTTTGACGATTGAGCCAAGTTCGGGTTGTCGCCTTAACTTCTCAAGGACTGACATGTCATCGGCGTTCACCTCGAGCGGCCAGTCTCCCGTCGGACTCAAGTTGAGCCATCTCTCGTAGTCGAGCGTAGAGGCATGCTCAGCAAAAAACTTTCGATCTTCAATTGCCTGTCGCAACTCAGCTTTGTTACGGAGTCCGGTAACAACAGTAAGCTGTTGGCCCTTTGTTGCTGGTTGCTTGCGCGCAAAGATCAGCATCGGAATGATATCGGCGTCCGGAAACACGTCTTTCGCCATCCATTCGAGTGAGACGACGTGAAAGATCGCATACTTTCTGAGAAAGGCGCGAAGTTGCTCCGCCATTCCTGTGTTGGCAGTGCCTATGGGAGCAACCATGCCGAGCACGCCTCCGTCTTTCAGCCAATACCGCATCGCTGAATAAAGAAAGTAAGTAGAGAGATCGGTATTCTTTGACTTGATCGCCGAAAAGATGTCACTCAACACCGCGCGGTCGTCGAGAGGCAACCGCTCATTTCGCACGAAGGGCGGATTTCCGATCACATAGTCGGCAACTTCCTCGATCGTCTCTTCGGAGTCGTCCGGGATGTCGTGAAGCTCTTCGATCTCAGAAACGAAAGTCAGCGAGTTGCGATTGTGGATGCTGAAGCCGGGAATGACGTAATTTTCGTCTCGGCTCTTCGCTTCAAGATAAATATCCAGCGTCGCAAACAGTAGGCTCAGGTGCGAAAGAAATACCGAGAAAGGATTGATGTCGAACCCAATCAGACATTCACGCACAAGCTGGATCTTGTTTTGCGGCGACAAGTTCTTTCCCGCATTTAGCAAAGGAGCCAGCGAGCGCACGCCAAAGGTGAACGAGCCACAAGCGGGGTCGAGAATCCTCTTTTGCATGATCGCGGGATCGTCGGCGATACCCGTCTGCGCCAGAATGTAATCGACGACTTCTTCCGCTGTGTAGTATTCACCGAGACGTTTCCGTTCAGTCCGGGGACGAAAATACTGGTAAATGCTGCCAAGCAAATCGCGGTTGACTTCTTTGAATGAGAAAGCGTTGAGTCGAAATAGAACGCGTTCAAGGATGTCATTTAGAAATCCGTTGCCCGTACCGTACCAGTCAAACACCGTCGCTTCGAATAGCTGAGAGTAGATGTGAGTTACGTCTTTGTATGCGACCGCGATAAGGTCCTGATAGCGTTTCTTGATGTGCTCGACAAAACGTCCCCAGATGCCGGGCCCCTCGTGCGAGACTTTTCGCGTCGTCAGTCCAATGTCCTCGCAGATGCGCACGAAGAAGAGGCGGCTCAGAGCTACGTATGCAGTGTTCGTGAGAAAGATGTCTTCAAAGTGTTCCTCTTTCTCCGTCCCCGCATAAGTCTGGTCGTGTTTGAACTGTGGATAATCAACGTCAAAGAGCTGAAGCACGAGTGAGTGCTTTCGCAGCGCGCGACGAATCCGAGCTTGAATTGATTTGCGCGGTTTATCGTCAGAGCCCACGGCCGCCAATCTGAGTTCCAGATCCTGAAGGTGG
>WNFT01001909.1_pt1 | contig 17719 bp, 10 predicted proteins | sample 5400191 | NCBI WGS metagenome assembly WNFT01 (sample SAMN13153359, study PRJNA577476) | soil metagenome | isolation source: 80 cm saprolite under Madrone tree | place: USA:California | collected 2016-06-14 | reverse complement strand
CGGTAATAACAGGCCAGATGCTGGGAGCAGGGCTTGCGATCTGAGCGATGCGTAGCACCTCCTGAGCTTCGATTTGCAGCAGCAGTTGCTCAATTGTGGCATATAAAGCACGTGCGTCAAACGGCTTGGCCAGGCACGTCACATGTGTCTGCGTCGTCGAGCGATATACGTCTGCAGGCAATACGTTTTCCCAGGCGAGCACGACCTTGGGCAGAGTGGCGAGGGATGGATATGACTGCACTCCTGTCAGGAGGGACCAATCGCTTTTGACTCCACCATCAATGTCGAGTAACAGCAAGTCTGGTTGCTGCCCTTGCATAGCGGGCAACTGGGCAGGGGAACTGACCGTGATCACTTGTATGCCACGGTACTGTAACCCAAGGGTAAGTAAGCGTCGTAATGATGGGTCTTCTTCAATCAGTAGGACAGTGCGCCCGGTCGCGTGCGACATGGATACCTTTCCGTGACGTAGTGGTGCAGGTCGTTCAATTTACAAGGTGAGCATACCTGGCGGACATTGCAGTGCCTTTGACGAAATGGGGTTATTCCTTACAATGGCCTGAAAAATCAACTCCTTTACAACTTCGCCAATTTGTACCCCACATCGGGCACGGTCAGAATATAGCGCGGGTGACGCGAGTCAGCCTCGATCTTGCGGCGCAGGCGGCTGATGTAAACCCAGATAAAATCGACGTCACGGCTGTATTCTGCCCCCCAGACTCTCTCTAGCAGCAATTCGTGCGTCAGGACCATGCCGACATTCTGCGCCAGGATGCTGAGTAGCTTGTACTCGGTGCGACTGAGCTGCACGGGATGGCCCTGGAGCAGCACCAGGTGCTGAGGGTAGTCGATGGTGAGTTCACCGGTGGTGAAGATTGGTTGGCTGGCCGAGCGCTCGATTGCAGAAGAGCGGCGACGCAAGATGGCACGGAGGCGGGCGAGCAGTTCTTTCACGCCGAAGGGTTTTGTGAGCAGGTCGTCAGCACCAAGGTCCAGGAGGTGCGCACGTTCATCTTCATCGCAGGAATGACAGAGCATGATAACAGGTGTCTGTGAGAACTCGCGCAGGCGCTGCAGGAGTTCGATGCCGCTCATGTCGGCCAGGCGCGTCGCCAGCAGAATGACATCGGGCTCTTCGAGGTCGAGACGGCGCAAAAATTGCACGCCAGAATTGACGGCTTGAACCGCATAGCGCTGCTCCTCCAGGTGAGCACGCAGGTAGCGGGTGATGCGGGCATCGTTCTCGACAAGCAACACATTGCGCCTGGACGAGTCGGTATGCGGCGCGGCAAGTGGACCACTGGGCGCGGAGGAGCCATACTGCATCGGCTGCAGTGTTGGCAAGCGCGGGGCAAGTGGTAAGGTACAGTAGAAGGTGGCTCCCTGGCCCAATCCTGGCGAGTCTGCCCAGATTTTGCCGCCATGTGCTTCGATGGTGGCTCGTGCAACAGCTAAGCCCAGGCCTGCGCCCTTGGGCGATTCCTCATCTCGTGCAATACGATAGAAGCGATTGAAAATGCTGTCGAGGTGCTCAACCGCAACGCCTATGCCCTCATCGGTCACGCTCAGGCGTAGTTCCACATCGTTCACATCCAGTCGCATAGTAATGGTCCCACCACCTGGCGAGTACGTGACGGCATTGTCGAGCAGGGCATTGAGGGTTTGCTCAAGACGGACGGCATCGCACAGCAGTGTGGGAACGGTCCCTGGTATCTGTAGTACGAACGAGTGGCGGGGCGCGTGCTTCTGCCAGTTTTCCAGCAGGTGGTTGAGCAGTTCGACGATGTTCACCTGTGCTAATCGCAGGTTCTGTGCACCTGCATCAAGCCGCCATACGTCCAGGAGGGTATTGAGGATGTCATGCAAGCGGTCTGTGTGAGTATCGATCATCTGCAACATTTCGCGCTGCATGGCGGGATCCCAACGCACGGCACTTCCCAGGAGGGTTGTGGCACAACCTTTGATGATTGCAAGTGGCGTTTTCAGTTCATGGACGGCCAGGGCCAGTGTCTCACTGCGAGCCTGGGCGGTTGAGTGTTCCAGTGTGATGTCGTCGAGCAGCACGCCACGCCCTAGCAGGTGTCCAGGAGCGTCGTGCACGGGAAAACTCTGCACTCGCAGCCAGCGTACGGCGGCATCGACTAAGGCCAGGTCAGTGGAGCATTCTTGTTCGGGATGCTGCCAGACACGGTCAAGTTCGATCTGCGCTTGATGTGGGTCGGCAGCCAGAGACAGGAGCTGTTTGCGCACATCAAAGATAGGCAGATCATGACTGCTGATCCTGAGCAGTCGCTGCGCACTTGGGTTGGAATAGGCGACAAGTTCCCGGCGATTCAAAAGAATGAAGCCGCTGCGCATATTGGTGGCGACACCTGCGAGGAGAGAGTGTTCTTGTGCAAGTTCTGCCAATAAGGGGTGCTCTGCTGAAATATCTGCTGGAGATGATGCACCTTCTTCGGCTCGCCGGTCGCCATTGCTTGTGTTTGCCCCATTGTCGGTGGCAAAGGTCATAAAAAAATACCATCCTGCTAGGTTTATAGCACATGTGCTACTTCACTTCATATTCTAGCAACGTGCGTCAACACTGAATCACTGCCCAGGGCTATTTAAAAGTCGTCCTTTTGCTCATGTCGGTCCGCAAGCGGACCGACATTGAGAGGAATTGTTGAGGTGGTGGCGGGCTTTCAGCCCGCCACCACCTCAACAATTCCTCTCGGCGAGCGCCGCAGGCGCGAGGAAAGACAACGAAACGCGACTTTTAAATAGCCCTGATCACTGCCCAGGGCTATTTAAAAGTTGTCCTTTTGCTCCTGTCAGCCCGCCTGCGGGCTGACTTTGAGAGTAATTGTTGAGGTTGTGGCCGGCTTTCAGCCGGCCACAACCTCAACAATTACTCTCAGCGAGCGCCGCAGGCGCGAGGAAAAACCACGAAATGCGACTTTTAAATAGCCCTGTCACTGCCGTTTACGGTTGAATATAAAGGATGCCTGTGATATGCTGTTCTGCGGAGAATTTTAGACTGAGCTGGCTTGCGAAGGAGAAGTACATGCCTAATGCTACCTGGGGCGATCCAGAACCACGGGCCGACGAGGCGTATCCGTTGTCACTGCTCAAGCATCTCTTACAACAAATGATGACACAGTTTGCTGCTAACGGAGCCTGCATAGCACTGTTCGATGAGAGTATCAACAAAATGGTCGTTCGCCTGCATGTACGAACACGTGGCACCAGCCCATCCTCGACACAGAACTCGCCGAGTGCTGAGAAGCGAAGCCTGCTCGGTCGCCGCACAACCATCGATCTCAATGCCAGGCGACCCATGCAGCAACCGGAAAAACTGGGCATCGTCTCCATACAAGATGGCGACCTTTTTCCCGTGGGCGCCGCTTATGCGATGAAACAAGACCTGATCGGCATGGGCTGGTATAGCAGTGAAGCCCACATTATGCGCCACGCGGATTACATCTCGACCTTTCCCCCCAGCCGTAGCACCTACGCCCTTGGCGATGTTACCCCTAGCTGGTACCTGATTGCGCCTATTCAAGAGCCGACATTACTTGACGATGTACAGGGTAAGAAGCGACTACCGAGCATAGTAGGCGTGGTGGTCCTCTATCAGACTGCACCTGCTGTGGGATTCCAACAGCAGCAATGCCTGGAAGCGCTGAGCTTTACTGAGCGGATGGCCCTTTACCTACAGAATGATCAACTGCGCCGTTCACAAGCACGTACCACGGACTATATGAAGCGATTACAGCAGATCAGTACAGCGTTCCCGAACAGCGTGCGGTTGGGAAACCTGGTGGAGGATGCGTATCGCTTCGCCACGGGTGTGGTTGATGTCTCTTCCATGCTGCTGACACTCTATGATCGCGATACTGATCGCATCTACGACGTCTTCGCTGTCTGCGATGGCACACGTGTGGAAGGCTTGCCCGCGCAGCCTGTGGCCCCGGAGGAACGTCCTCAGTGGTGGCGACTCGTCCAGGAGGAACAACGCTGCTTATGGCTCAACCCGACCGATGCAGAGCACGAGGGGAAGTACGATGAACTGCTCCTTGGCGTATGGGGAGATCAACGCAAGGCGCAGTCATTTCTACTGCTGCCCATGAAAATGTTCACCCGCGTGATTGGCTCACTTTCGCTCACCAGTAGATACACCGATGCATACCGTCCCGAAGAGATTCTGGTGCTGGAGACGATGGTGCAGATTATTACGGTCAGCATTGAGAATGCCAAGCTGTATGACAAGTCCCGCGAATCACTACGGAAGATGAAACAACGTGAGGAAGAGCTGGCAGCGATGAATAGCGCTCTGCAAGCGGTCAGTTTGGTGCTGGACACCAGCGAGTTGCTCCATAACCTGGCCGAGTTTGCGGCCAAGCTGGTGCAGGCGGAGATGTCCACCTTTTTCCAGCTTTCTGCGGACGGCAAAGAACTGATCGCACAAGCTGTGTACGCACCGGGAGGTCAGTGGAAAGACTGGACGGAGGCGTCAAAATTCAGCGAGGACAAGACACAGCACAAAGACCTGATCGAGATGATACGCCTGCCTTTCAAAGACTCCGTCCTGGAGCGCCAGGTCGGCGAATCGTTTTTCTACCTCGACCAGGCTGCGATGGAGGAGGTTGCCCAGGTCAGCAAGGAAGGTGGAATCATCCTGCTGCGCGAGACGGGTATCAAGCAGATGCTGATGATCCCGGTGCGCTATCAGACGAACCTGCAAGGCATTCTGGCGCTTCATATGCTTGGACACAATCGGGTATTCACTCCCAAGGAGGCAGGAGTCTTGCTCGCTATCTGCTCACAGGCGGCCAGTGCGATCCGTAACGCCCAACTCTTTGAGGAGATACAGGAGACGAATGCTGAGTTGCAGCGCATGGACAAGCTCAAAGACGAGTTCATCGTGACAGCCTCGCATGAGTTACGCACGCCACTGAGTGCTGTCAAAGGGTATGCTTCCTTGTTACAGCGACAGTATGCGCGTACAAATCCACAGCAGGTGTTGCGTTTTATTACAAAAATTGCTGAGGCGACACAACAGTTGAGCGACCTGGTGGTAAGTATGACCGATGCAGCCCATTTAGGCATGCTGGACAAAAAGCTCGACCTACAGATTGGCCCTGCCCCGGTCTTGACGGCGGCAAAGCTGGCACGGGACATGCTCAGTGCCAATATTGAGCAGGAGATTACGCTGGCTATTGCGCCCGATCTGTGGGTAAATTGCGATCCACTGCGCTTGCGCCAGGTGATGACCAATCTGCTTGATAATGCTGTCAAGTACTCACCGCCGGAGGGGTATATAGCAGTCGATGCCTCTGCCACGACGCTGTTCCAGTTGCAATTGCCAGAGGATCAGATTGACCCTGAACAGGGGGACATAGCTGTGATTCTGGTGCGCGTGCATGACAGGGGTGAGGGTATTCTCGAAGAAGACCAGCGGAAAATTTTCGACAAGTTTGTGCGCGCACCTCGTTCACTTACCACGCCCGTGCGCGGCACCGGCCTGGGACTCTACATTTGCCGCCGCTACATGGAAGCGATGGGCGGCAAGCTCTGGCTTGAACGTAGTGTCCCTGGTGAAGGGTCTACGTTCAGTTTCTATCTCCCGCGTATCGATGCACCGGCTGAATTAGGGGAAGAGCATGAATCAGCATAGAATAGTACGCCATGTGTTGGTAGTAGATGATGATCCTATCATTCGTGATATGATGGTGGATATCCTCGGTTTTGAAGACTGTACGGTATGTACAGCCCGTAATGGCAACGAGGCATTGGAGGTTCTACGTGGCGAGCAAGATTACCTGGTTTTTCTCGATCTGATGATGCCCGGGCTGAGCGGCGAGAAGGTATGCGAGATACTGCATGCAGATGCCACATTGCGCAGCCGCCACGTGATTGTGCTCATGTCGGCCAAGGAGAAGGCAGCGGCGGGCATAACGCTGCAGGTGGATGCGATGCTTCCCAAGCCGTTTTCGCTGGATGAGGTGTTGGAGGTGCTGGAGCCGTATAGGGGGTAGGATAGTGCCAAGGGACGGAATCGAACCGACGACACCAGCATTTTCAGTGCTGTGCTCTACCAACTGAGCTACCTTGGCTTCTGCACGAGCGCTCTGGGAACGACTCTTGCTTGTGCCACACTATAACACGCCTTCCCTTTTACGTCAATACCTATTTTCTAGCCTTTTTCTCCCATGGTCCAAGATATCCCACCACGTTTCAGCACCCCATGCACTAATACGCCCGGTCACAACCATTTATTTGATTGCGGGGTAACTCTTCAGAACTCCTCACGTCACGTGCGACGAGGTGTCAGGCACCCGAAGAGTTACGATTTGATCTCTAGTGGCCCGTAGTTCCATCGCGAAGGAGAAATGCATGGGTATAGACCGACGAGCCTATTTACAGCAGCACGAGGGGGCAAGTTTGCTGGTGAGGCATGGCAGCGTGGTGGTAGTGCTCGGGCTGCTGCTCTTGAGTGGAGCGTTAGGGACGAACGTATTTGGGGTTTTCGCGCAATCCCCTTGTTCTAGTGGCGACCAGGTGTACATTGTCGTGAGCGGCGATACGCTGAGTGGAATAGCTGCTCACTACAAGATACGCCTGGAGCGTCTTATTTCCTACAATCACATTGTGAACCCTGATCTGATCTACATTGATGAAACCATTTGCATCCCTGGCATGAGAAAACATCCACCAACGCCGCCTCCTCCAGTGAAAGGGATAGGTAATTTCTTCCCGTATGGGCAGTGTACCTGGTACGCCAGTCAACGTTACTTCGAGTTGCATCATGTGTATGTGCCGTGGACCACCGACGCCGATGCCTGGCAGTGGACACGCCGCGCTCAGGACTTCCATTGGCATATCTCAGACAAACCCTCCGTGGGGGCCATAGTCAACCTGCAGCCGTGGGTCGAGGGGGCCTATGACCTGGGACACGTTGCAGTGGTAGAGAAGATTCTGCCCAACGGCGACGTGCTGGCCAGCAACATGAATTGGGGCATTTACTCCTGGGAGATAACCTATACCGAGTTCACTCCAGGGCCTGGAGTAACGTTCATCACATATTGACAGAATGTTGCCTGGGCTGAACTCACGCCCCTGAGGGCAACGCACTGGTGGTATGGTCGTCGCTATCGGGGCGCGAGTTGACTAAGGGGTGTGAGATAAACCAGGCCTGGCTATCGAAGGGAGCATCACCAGGCTCTGGTTGCACACGCACATAGCGCCCATCGGACAGCAGTTCACTGGCATTGACGGTGTCGGCCAGCAAGGGATCGAGCAAACGTTCGCGAATGGCTGTACGCAACAGGGGATCCTCAAGCGGAAAGAGTGTCTCAACACGCTCATCCAGGTTACGATGCATCATGTCAGCACTGCCTAGATACATCTCTTCATCACCACCATTGGCAAAGTAGAAAATGCGACTGTGCTCCAGGAAACGCCCCAGGATACTCCTGACGCGAATATGCTCACTCACGCCTGGGATGCCGGGACGCAGGCAGCATATACCGCGCACAATCAGGTCAATCTGGACTCCGGCCTGAGACGCCTGGTAGAGCATGGTTATGATCTCTGGGTCGACCAGCGCATTCACCTTGAAGATGAGGTGTCCTTCGGTGTGCTGTTCCTGCACATGGCGCATCTCACGCTCAATGCGCTCTGTGATACCTTTGCGCAGGCTGACCGGAGCCACCAGGAATTTGCGATAACTGTTCTGGCGCGAATAGCCGGTAAGATAGTTGAACAGGTCGGAGGCATCTGCTCCTATGTCGGGACGACAGGTGAACAGACAAAGATCCTCATAGATGCGTGCAGTGGTGGCATTATAGTTGCCTGTACCGAGATGAACATAGCGACGTAGACCATCGGCCTCTCTGCGTACGACTAAAGCGATCTTGGCATGTGTCTTGAGGCCCTCGACACCATAGACGACGTGAACACCGACATCCTCAAGCTCCCGCGCCCATACGATATTATTCTCTTCATCAAAACGGGCCTTTAATTCGACCAGTACAGCCACTTGCTTGCCATCCTCCACGGCTTCCTTCAGTATATCGACTACTGGCGAGTGCGCACCTACGCGGTAGAGGGTTTGTTTGATTGCCAGCACGTCCGGATCCTGGGCAGCAGTACGAATAAACCCAACCACTGAATTGAAGCTATCGTAGGGTTGATGTGTCAATAAGTCATGCTTGCGAATAGCGGCAAACAAGTCATGACCATCGCGCAATTGTGGCAGCATGCGCGGCAAAAATGGCGGGTCCTTCAGATCAGGACGATCCACGGCATGCAGTTCCATCATGTCACCCAAACCGAGTGGCCCATCAATGACGGTCAGATCGTCGGCAGTAATCTCCAGATTCTTCAGCAGGAGGTTGCGAATCTGAGCTGGCATGGAGGGATTGACTGCGAGATCAACGACTGAGCCAAAGCGGCGTTCCTGTAAGCCTTCTTCAATCTGCTCCAGCAGATCGCCAGCTTCATCCGCTTGTAGTTCAATATCAGCGTCACGTAGCACGCGGAAGGGATAGGATTCCCACACATCAATGCCTGGGAAAAGCTGGCTCAGGTGAGCAGCGATGACTTGCTCAATCCAGACGAAGGCGATCGAGTAGGGGGCATCTGGCACCACAGGCACAGGGATGAGACGCGGCAACGTTGGTGGGGGTGGGACCTTTACACGTGCAAAACGTTCGCCATGAACTCTGACAGCCAGGTTTAGACTACGATTGGAGATGTGGGGAAAAGGGTGGCCTGCGTCAAACGCCAGGGGTGTTAAGACCGGGAAAATTTTGTGTTCAAAGTAGGTCAGCACTGCGTCACGCTGCGCACTATCGAGCTGCTCATAGTCGAGAACGGCGATTCCTTGCGCTAATAGTTCGGGTAATAGCGTATCGCGCCAATAGCAGCGTATTTCGTGAAGTAGTGGTGCGAGTCGTTGGCGGACAGCGCTCAACTGTTGCTCTGCCGTCAGCCCATCGGGGCTGAGGGTGGTCACATGGGCAGCAACCTGGTCTTTGAGGCCAGCCAGGCGAATCATGAAAAACTCGTCGAGGTTGGTATCGAAGATAGAGAGAAATTTCACACGCTCCAATAGAGGATGGCGTTTATCCTGCGCTTCTTCAAAAACACGCCGGTTAAACTCGATCCAACTCAGTTCTCTATTGATGTAGAGGTCTGGCTGCTCTAACCCCACGGAAGGAGCAGCGGTTACCGGTTCATGGTGCATCGTTTGGGCTATCCTCTGGCCTTGGAATTTGTTTGCATCTATTCTACCACGCTGCAACAGAGGAATACAATGGGAGGGTAAGCCTTGCCAGGGCTATTTAAAAGTCGTCCTTTTGCTCATGTCGGTCCGCAAGCGGACCGACATCGAGAGGAATTGTTGAGGTGGTGGCGGGCTTTCAGCCCGCCACCACCTCAACAATTCCTCTCGGCGAGCGCCGGAGGCGCGAGGAAAGACAACGGAGCGCGACTTTTAAATAGCCCTGAAGCCTTGCTATGCCCACTTAATTCGTTAATACCGTTGTGTAGTTACCTGGTGGAGAGCACCCACTATAGAGCTTTGCCAGGAGTTGCTCCTGGTTGATCACTTGCACCTGGCCTGTCGAACATGTCAGGTCCAGGGTACGATCTCCCAATTTGAGGTCCTGGCGTAGTGGCTTGGCGTGGCCCGTCGCACTCAGTACACCCATCGGCCAGAACTGATTCTGCTGTACGAAATCCTTGCCACTGAAGTAAAAGAAGGGGACACCGTAATGCATAGACGTCTGTACATCGGTGATCAGCGTTAGGATGTGTGCAACGGAAATCTGATAGTTGGAGTTCAAACCACACTCGTAAACGCACCCTGTCCCTTCTACTACCCAGATATGCTGGCCCAGGGCACCACTTGCCAGGTCGACGTGAAACTGTTGTGCCCAGAAGGTGAACAGGGCTTGCAGGCTATTGGTATTCTGAGTGGGAAACCCATTATGCCAGCTATCGATGAGCCCAAGTGTCTGGGAACGCCAGCTCCAGTGCCCACCTGGATGCACCTGGGTATTCATGGCCTTCTCCATCATGTCGAGGTAGTTCACCTGGTCCATCAGCGGTTGAAAGTCGATGCCACCCACATGAGGATCAAGCGAGCCGAGCAACACCGGGGCATTTGGGTTGACAGCATGGACTGCACTTTGACAGAGGTCGAAGAAATGGGCAAAGCTGTCCGGTGGGACATAGGTCGTGTAGGTGTTGTGCTTCATTTGCTCGTTGCCACATGCCACAGCATCAGCGCCTGCTCGTGCGACATCTTGTAACCGTGTCGTATCCAGGAGCTGCAGGCCCGGGCGCTGACACAACAGGAGCAGAACATGGATGCCCCGGCTACGATAGAGTTGTACTTTGTTAATGAGTTTGCCACCAGACAAGTGGCTGTTGCCACAGGTGCGGTAGTTCAGGCGTATCCAGGTAATGCCTGGGTACGCGGACGGCTGATCACCATCAATGCCAAGTACCACCTTTGGATCTGGCGGAGGACCAAAGGTTGGGGTTGCGGCTACGGTCGGCAGTGTTGTTGGCCTCGTAGCCATATTGCTCCCTGAAGCCTGGGTCGATGGCTTTGCCGATCTGAACACCGATGGAAACAGTTCATAGCCAGACACAGCCACGACAAGACAGGCAACGGTCACAATCGAGAGTACAATTACAAATTTTTTCTGCAAATCATTCAGTTGTATCATAATTTTCTAGGCCCTCCAGCACGAACAGAGAACGCTCTTGCCTATTTAGCGTTATCATTAGCCACACGTAGGGAGCTTTTCGAGTCTATTTCTACCAAACAGAACGCGAATGGGCTATTCCAGTAACGCCATTAGTACCTATAAAGGTCTCCTGGTTCGGATACGAGAGGAGTATGTGGAGAATCGTACAAGAAATAGCAGGCCAGCGAGAAGAAGAAAAATAAGCCAGACATTAAGAAATCCACAGAGGGTTCGCTGCTGAACCCTCTGGAGACGCTAACATGACTGTTTCAGGGGGTTACCCCTTCGTCTTGAGGAAGACCCAGGAGTTAGGACGGAATAGCGAGGGTGTCTTCGCTGGGCAGATGCCTGGCGCAGTGGATGCCTGCGAACGCGAAGCCTAGCACGAAGTTGAACCTCACAAAACCATCGTCATCTGTGCCGATAAGATGCACGGCAGCCGCTCTGATGGCCGCAATGTCACCTTCTTCGAATTGCTTTTGCTCGTTGATGATCACCAGAATGTCACGGACAACGAACTCGCCAACGGTGAAGCCACTGATCGTGAACGTCGTGTTGATGTTACCAGCCGGGCCGACAGAGCCCTGGGGGCCAATGAAGTGCAGACCGTTGTCCTCACGGACTGCAGCGTCAGACAGCTCGATTGCGGCTTTGACATCAGCAGTGCTACTACCATTGAGATTGCCATGACACTCTGCTACGGCTGCTACCTGGATCAGGTCCGCCCAGAAGAGCGTATCGCTACAATTAGCAGTGCCAAAGCTATCGTCGAGGAGGCTGAAAACTCTCCCTATATGATGTGTAACATCGAACCCGTTACAGCCAAACACAGTGGTCTTGTTGCCGAAGTTATTAGCACCGGTAACAGGATTAGCAGGACCGTCATAGACACAGGAACTGTTTGAATTTGCGGGGAACCCCGGGGAGCCGGCGCCGCCGTTGAAGGGGGCTGTGCAACCCTCAAGGTTGGTGTTATGAGCACCGGCGGCTTCTTCCATGTCGACTTTCGAGACCGTCTCGCCTTTTTGATGGCCATGATCCGTCTTGACTGTCGAGTCGGAAAAGATCGACTCCAGGCGGCCGCTCCCGGTGATGCCAGCTCCTGGCTCGCCCTGGCCATCGACACCGAAGCAGTGGCCGGTGTCCAGGCTCCCACCACGGATAGCTATGAAACCCGTATCGCAGGCTGTGTCGGGGATAACCGTGCTATCGTCGGCTAAGGCATAGGCACGCCCGAAGAAATGGAACTTGTAGTTGTGCGCCGAGGCCGTCTGCCCCACAAGGCCACTAGCCACAACCGCAATCGCCAGCACTGCCAGTGCCAGCGGGGTGACCAGACGCCACCGTCGCAAAATAGTTGCGAACATACTAGTGATACTCTCCTTTACTCTGTTTCAATACTTTTGCCATTACTGGCTTTGTCGGATGAGTGTGCGGCCAGACAACCCACTTGCTACGCGTACACTTACTATGGGTATCTCTTTTCCCGACTCATCCGTCTCACAATAATGGGCATCTCTCTTCCCGACTCATCCGTCTCACAATAACAGATATGTGTTGCCGGGATATCCACCCTACCAGCCCGCCTCATAAACGAGACAGAGCAAGGTTGCATTGTTTGCCTGTTCAGACGTAAACAATCATTGTGAAGACGATGGAATGGATTACTAACCACCCCGTCTTCCTCAATAAATGTAACCTCCACTTCTTGCTGTTTTCGGGCTCGTGAGAACTCGTCCCGTAGTTATGAGTATAGCAAGGGTGAGCTGTGATTGAAGTGATGAAACGGTAAAGAAGCAGTTAAGAGGAGGTCAAAGGGGTGAAAGTTTCTCAATCGCACCACAAAGTCCTCAGGGGGGGTTCATTGCTGAACCCCCCTGAGGACGCTAACCTGGTTGTTTCAGGGGGTTACCCCTTTGTCTTGAGGAAGACCCAGGAGTTAGGACGGAATAGCGAGGGTGTCTTCGCTGGGCAGATGCCTGGCGCAGTGGATGCCTGCGAACGCGAAGCCTAGCACGAAGTTGAACCTTACGAAACCATCGTCATCTGTGCCGATAAGATGTACGGCAGCTGTTCTGATGGCCGCAATGTCACCTTCTTCGAATTGCTTTTGCTCGTTGATGATCACCAGAATGTCACGGATAATCTTCTCGCCAGCGGTGAAGCCACTGATCGTGAACGTCGTGTTTGCCTGACCAGCCGGGCCAACAGACCCCTGTGGGCCAATGAAGTGCAGGCCGTTGTCCTCACGGACCGCGGCGTCAGACAGCTCAATCGCGGATTTGACATCAGCAGTGGTACTACCATTGAGGTTGCTATGACACTCTGCTACGGCTGCTACCTGGATCAGGTCCGCCCAGAAGAGCGTATCGCTACAATGAGCAGTGCTAAAGCTATCGTCGAGGAGGCTGAAAACTCTCCCTCTATTAAATGCTGGGCAGGTATTGAGAGTGGCAGGCACACCAGCGCCGGTAGGAGGACGAGCAGGACCGTCATAGACACAGGAACTGTTTGAAGCATTGGGGAACCCCGGGGAGCCGCCACCGCCGTTGAAGGGGGCTGTGCAACCCTCAAGGTTGGTGTTATGAGCACCGGCGGCTTCTTCCATGTCGACTTTCGAGAGTGTCTGGCCTTTTTGATGGCCATGAGAAGTCACGACAGTCGAGTCGGAAAAGATCGACTCCAGGCGGCCGCTACCGGTTTGCCCAGCTCCTGGCTCACCCTGGCCATCAACACCGAAGCAGTGGCCGGTGTCCAGGCTCCCACCACGGATAGCTATGAAACCCGTATCGCAGGCTGTGTCGGGGATAACCGTGCTATTGTCGCCTAAGGCATAGGCACGCCCGAAGAAATGGAACTTGTAGTTGTGTGCCGAGGCCGTCTGCCCCACAAGGCCATTAGCCACAACCGCAATCGCCAGCACTGTCAGTGCCAGCGGGGTGACCAGACGCCACCGTCGCAAAATAGATGCGAACATACTAGTGATACTCTCCTTTACTCTGTTTCAATACTTTTGCCATTACTGGCTTTTTGGATGAGCGTGCAGCCGAGCAGCTTATGTGCCGTGCGTACACTCACTTAAGGATCTACCGATTTCTTGACTCATCCCGTCTCACAATAACAGATATGTGTTGCCGGGATATTCGTCTTACCAGCCCGTCTCATACACAAGACAGAGCAGAGTTGCATTGCTTGCCTGTTCAAATTCAGGCATCCACACGAATGGCGAAGACGATGGATGTCTAGCACTCCATTATCTTCAATCGATGTAACCTCCACTTCTTGCTGTTTTCGGGCTCTCAGAACTTGTCCCGTGGTTATGAGTATAGCAGGGGGTAGTGTGATTAAAGTGATGAATTGGTAAAGATACAATTAAGAATTGGCTAATGAGGTAAACGTTTCTTAATGCCATGGGATGAGACCTGCTTCCAAAGGGGAAAAAGGGGAACAATGCTGAAAAGGAGCCAGATAAAAAGAAATGACGTTTCCTCAACCTGCGCGAGTTAAGGAAACGTCATGTGCAACGGGATCGCTGAGCTGGCTAGCTACTACTGTGCCACGGTGATAGGCAACTTCAAGCCTGCCTGGTAATCAGTTTGCAGGTAGGATGCCATTTGATAGCTGTTTCCGGCGGCTGATGGCGGGAAGGTGATGTCAACGATGGCGCTTTTCCCTGGTGCAACATCCTTCACAAATGCCAGTGCTGCCTGCTGAAGCTGATTGCCTGTCATTGACGCTACGTTGAGGGTCGATGACAGGATGACAAACTGATGGTCTTTCTTGCCCTGGTTTGACACGATAAAACGATAGGGAACACCAGTCTTGAAGCTCGTCGCTGTAGAGACGATTTTGGCATCTTTCAGGACGACGACGATGTCAGGTGGCGGTGATGCAATAGCTGTGTCCGTAGCCGGCAGATTGTCGTCAGTTGATGAAGACGAGCTGGTGGAGCTTCCTCCACAGGCGACCAGGCCTAGCAGTAAGGCAAAGAGCAGCAAAAAGACGCTAATTGTTTTGTGAATTTTCACGCGGTACCTCCTTAAATAGTTCGCATGCAAGATGAGAGAGACAGCCTCCGACTCTCTCTAACTCCTCTATGATGGAGTTTGACTATTAAATCCTACGGGGGATTTGCCGAGGCCGATAATGAAGTTTAACTTTTTCATACGGACACGCGGATGGGTTGTAGAGTGCGGATTTAGTAGAGTGCCGATTTATCTAGCACGTCACGTCACGTGGCCGATAAATCGGCGATGGGCACGATAAATCGGCCCCTACGGCCCATCCGTCGCTGTTGATGGTGTCCGACCTATTTTGTCAAAGCTCATAATCGGCCCTACGGCCCATCCGTCGCTGTTGATGGTGTCCGACCTATTCTGTCAAAATTCATCATATGGCGGGTCTAATTCGGAACCTATGCTATCATTTCAGGTGCTAGAGTTGTCAAGCGCAATGGAGACGATTCCCCCTTAAGTACTAGTAGATGGACAGAGAGCAATGCCGCACGCCCGTTTTCCCTCTCTCCCTGACCCTTTTTGACTAGAGAAGAGAGAGGGGAAGAAGCGAGGAAAAGGAGACCGTCTTATCTCATTATTTTGCTCTTCAGTTACACCTGTCGATCTACTCCGTTTAACTCACAGAAAGGAAAAAGTGCCATTCCCTCTCTTGCTTGGCACCGGTATTGCTTCCGTTCTTCTTAAGCACTAACGTGACGGCAGTAAGTGAACACTGGCGGGGATCAGTATGAAAATGCAAATAAGTGTTCGACCCCACATTCCTGAGTTCGTGAGTACTGAACCAAGGGGGCCGAAAAAGCTTCTGCACCGCTACGGATGGGATATCCTGGTTGTGTTAGCGATGGGTGTCCTTTTGTACGTCGGTCTGTTCGGGCAAATATTTAGTGATATTCCAATCTACGAATGTTATGCTGTGGCTTTTTGGAGAGGGCTACCTGCGCTCAACACGCTCCCCTGGTGGCAATGTTTGCTTTTGACTCAACCGCACGCCTCGTTTATTTCTCTTACTCTCATAGAGAAGATGCAGGCGTATCACTTGCCTGCCCCTCTTATCCACTTTGTAGCCAGCCAATCCCCTAATCAGCCGTTGCATGCATTACCAGGCGGGTATCCACTCCCGACGATCATTCCGTTCACACTCCCCATGCTTGCTCCAGCCGACTGGTACCAGGTGGCCTTCGCGATCTCGATGTCGCTGGTAGCTGCCGTTATCTATGGGCTCCTGAGGCACTTCAGGTCCAGGTGGGCAGCCATTGTGTGTGCGCACTACCTGGTCATTGGTGGCTGGGCGACGGCCTATGGGCACTTCGACCTGGTTCCCTCGGCTCTTACGTTAGTCGCCATCATCTTTGGGGTACGCAAACGCTGGAACTGGGCCTTCGCTTTTCTGGCGCTGGCAACCGTCTTCAAATTCTACCCGTTGGTGCTGATTATCCCGTTCTTGCTGGCCCAACAACTGCAATCTGGAGAGAAGTGGGCTAGCTGGCGCAGATTTACTCCGCTTGCTGTGTTTGCTGCTGTGTGTATGGTAGTCATGGCTGTCTCGCTCTGCTTGAGTGTCGAGGGCACGCTTGCTCCATTTAGCTACTTTGAGAATCGCCCATTTCAAGTTGAGTCGGCAGCAGCATCGGTCCTCTGGTTGCTCAGCTTCCTGGGGTATCCACTACATCCTGTGGCCAATGCATCTTTCAGTGTAATAAGTCCCCTTGCCTCCCAGGTATCTCTCATAGATACTGTTCTGTTGGGTGCAGGCCTGGTGTATACCTGGTGGTTACAATGGCGCGGCAAAACCGACCTGGTTGCCTCTTGCTTGCTGACGCTCCTGATCGTCATATTCACTGGAAAAGTGTTTAGCCCGCAATACCTCATCTGGATCATTCCATTAGCTGCCTATGTCGGGGAGAGGAATCTGAAATGGGTCGTGGCGTGGTGCCTGTTTGGAGGGTTGACAATGTTTATCTTTCCCTATCTCTATATGCTCTACGTGATGCCTGCTTTCGAGGATGTCTCCAGTGCTCCGCTCTTCTACGCTGTCATAGCCATTCGTAATCTCTTCTTTTTCTGCATGATTGTGTCACTTTTCTTCTCTTACTCGCGCAAACAAGCTCGCACGACTTCATCAACATTAGACATGGAGGACATTCCAGTGACTATGATTGAGTCTCCCGTGCGGGAGCAGGAACAGATGCCATTGCTCGAAGGCTCTCACCAACCGCTGCTGTGGTGGCACAAACTTGCCCTGGGCGCCGTGCTCGCCATCTCGGCCTTTTTCAATTTTTTCGCCCTGGCCAGGCAGGACTTTTTCGAGTACTATTATGCCGCTGCTATTAAAAGTATGCTCATAAGCTGGCATAATTTTTTCTTTGTGTCCTTTGACCCCGCTGGCTTTCTGGCGCTTGATAAACCGCCACTGGGCTTCTGGATGCAGGTGCTCAGTGCCAGGCTCTTTGGCTTCTCAGCGTTCAGTATTCTGCTGCCCGAAGCCCTGGCCGGGGTGCTGGCGGTCGCGCTGGTCTTTCAGCTGGTGCGCCGCGCCTTTGGTCCTCTGGCAGGCTTGATCGCGGCCCTGGTGCTGGCTCTCTCGCCGATCAGTGTGGTCACCAACCGCAATAACATCATCGATAGTCTGCTGGTCCTGACCGTGCTGCTGGCCGCGTGGGCGGTGAGCAAAGCCGCGGAGAGCGGCCGATGCCGCTGGCTGTGTCTGTGCGCCGTCCTGCTCGGACTGGGCTTCAACATCAAGTTTCTCCAGGCCTACCTGGTGGTTCCTGCCTTTGGCCTGGTCTACTTGCTGGGGGCACCGGTGCGCTGGCGGACCAGGCTCGGTCATCTGGCCCTGGCCCTGGGGGTCTTGCTGCTGGTCTCCCTCTGCTGGGCCACGATCGTCGATCTGACGCCAGCCAGTCAGCGCCCTTATGTCGATTCAAGCCCCATCAACTCGGAGCTGGATCTCGCCTT
>WNFT01001906.1_pt1 | contig 17723 bp, 15 predicted proteins | sample 5400191 | NCBI WGS metagenome assembly WNFT01 (sample SAMN13153359, study PRJNA577476) | soil metagenome | isolation source: 80 cm saprolite under Madrone tree | place: USA:California | collected 2016-06-14 | reverse complement strand
GACTCACATTGGGACTCTTCACGCGCCCCGTTGCCTTGCTCGGATCGGTGTATTTGCTGATGTCGATGCTGTTGGGCGGACATTTTCAGATCGGCTATGTATGGGCGCTGCCAGAAGGGGGCTACGAATTCGGCGTGTTTTGGGCCGCAATGATCGCGGTGTTCGCTGTGCTGGGCGGCGGCCGGAATTCGGCAGACTGGCAACTATGGCAGAGCGAGCCGGCCCGCCGCCTCTTACCCAGTGTCGTATGGAAGGTCCTGGCGTGCTAGCGAGGCAGCCATTCGGCGTTCTCGCCTACGCGAGGGAAAGGAAGATGTGCCGGTCAAGAATTGGTCATGCCGCCCAAGACAGCGCTCGATCAGGCTCGCCACTTCAGCCTGTTCTTGATCAAGGCGGTCTTGAACGGTCGCGCCGACTAACTCTCCAGCAGAGCTGTGAGGGAGCGCTGTCCGGTATAGAAAATGTCAGGTAATGTCACGATGAATCGAATTGTACTCGCCATCGCGGTTGCGCTGCCGGTCGTCGGATGCGGCAAGGAAGAGCCCAAGAAGGTCGAAGTCCGACCGGTGCGCGTGACTTCGGTCCGACACACGCCAAGTGGCGAAACGATCAGTTTGACGGGTCGAATCCAGGCCAAGGATCAGGCCAATCTGGCTTTCAGGATCGGTGGTCGCCTGCAGGAAAGAAACGTGACGGTCGGCGATCCCGTTACACCCGGCCAGATCGTTGCCAAGATTGAACCCCAAGATTATCAAAACGCGCTGCGTTCAGCGGAAGCCGATTTGGCTTCCGCGCAAGCCGTGTTGGCGAATGCGCAAAATATAGAGCGTCGGCAGAGCGAGCTCTTGAGCAGGGGATTTGCGGCGCGTGCTCAATACGATCAGGCCGAACAGCAACTCAAGACCGCGCAATCGCAGGTTGAAACGGCACAGGCCAGACTGCAAAACGCAAAGGACAATCTCACGTACACTGAACTCAAATCGGACGTCGCGGGATCGGTGACGGCGAAAGGAGCAGAACCCGGCGAGGTCGTCGCGGCTGGGAGGATGGTTCTCCAGGTCGCCAGGCAGGGCGGCCGAGACGTGGTCTTCAATGTTCCCTCCCAGCTTATTCGCCAAAGATATAAAGATCCGGAGGTAACCGTCACCTTGTCGGATGACCCGGCTGTCGTTGCAACAGGTCATGTCCGCGAGGTCGCGCCTCAAGCGGATGCAGCAACAGGAACCTACGTCGTGAAGGTCGGTCTCGACAATCCGCCGGATATAATGCGTCTTGGCGCAACGATCATTGGACAAATCAGAATAGAATCAGGGCCCGTCATTCAGCTTCCCGGGACAGCGCTGACCCAGAGCGAAGGAAAGCCCGCAGTGTGGGTCGTCGATCCAGCAAAAAAGACGGTCTCGTTGCTTCCAGTCGTAGTCGATCACTATGACACATCCTCGGTCATCGTGGTGGACGGACTAAGGGACGGGGATATCGTTGTAACGGCGGGCGTTCAAGCTTTGCGGCCCGGACAAGAGGTCAGACTTCTTGAAACTGATGCGGCCGTTCAGAAATGAACCGCAGCTTCAATATTTCGGAATGGGCTCTGGCGCACCGCTCGTTCGTTTGGTTTTTGGCCATCATCATCGTTGCGGCGGGCGGACTGTCCTATTTGAGACTAGGCCGCAATGAAGACCCTAATTTTACGATCAAGACCATGGTGGTTCAGGTCATATGGCCCGGCGCCAACATAACGGATACGCTCCAGCAGATCACAGATCGGGTAGAGAAGAAGCTCCAGGAAACTCCGGGTCTCGACTACATCCGCAGCTATACCGTTGCCGGCACGTCGACGGTTTTCATCACCCTCAAAGGCTCCGTACAGAGCCGAGATGTACCGGACGTCTGGTATCAGGTTCGCAAGAAGATCGGCGACATCCGACAAAACCTTCCCCAAGGCATTGTCGGTCCGTTCTTTAACGACGAGTTCGGCGACACCTATGGCATCATCTATGCGTTCACCGAGGATGGCTTCACGCACCGGGAGCTACGCGATTATGTGGAGAGTGCCCGCACCCGGCTTCTTGCGATCAATGACGTTTCGAAAATCGATATTTTTGGGGCACAGGACGAAAAAATTTACGTTGAGTTCTCGTCGCAGAAGCTCGCCGGCCTTCGCCTCGATCGCCAGGCATTGATTCAAGCCGTCCAGGCACAGAACGCTGTGACGCCAGCGGGCGTCGTTCAAACATCGGACGAAGCGATTCGCGTCGACGTGACCGGCGGATTTCGTTCAGAAGCCGACCTGAGAAAGGTCAATTTTGTAGCCAATGGACAAATCTTCCGATTGTCCGATATCGCGACCGTCAAACGTACCTATTCCGATCCGCCGCAACCAATGTTCCGCATTAATGGCCAAGCGGCGATCGGGATCGGCATCTCGATGCGGGCCGGCGGAGACGTGCTGGCGCTCGGCCAAAACGTCGAACGGGCGATGTCCGAGATCAGGGCGGATCTCCCCATCGGGATCGAACCTCACCTCGCCGCGGATCAGCCGAAAGTCGTCAAGGCTGCGGTGGATGATTTCATGGAAGCGCTATTGGAAGCCATCGGCATCGTCCTCGCCGTAAGCTTCATCAGCCTCGGTATTCGCGCGGGCGCGGTCGTTGCGTGCTCCATCCCGTTGGTGCTCGCCGCGGTGTTTGTCGGCATGGAGCTCGCCGGGATCGATTTGCAGCGCGTCTCGCTTGGCGCGCTTATTATCGCGTTGGGCCTCCTCGTCGATGATGCAATGATCACGGTCGAAATGATGGTGACACAGCTTGAGGCTGGCGCCGAAAAGGCGAAGGCCGCCACGTTCGCCTATACCTCGACTGCGTTCCCCATGTTGACAGGTACATTGGTGACGGTCGCGGGCTTCGTACCGATCGGCTTTGCAAAAAGTGCCGCCGGCGAATACACGTTCTCGCTTTTTGCGGTTGTCGCATTGGCGCTTGTCATCTCCTGGATCGTGGCAGTTCTGTTCGCGCCTTTGATCGGCGTAACCATCTTGGCCGACAAAATGAAACGCACGGCCGAGGCGGAGCCCGGCCGAATCATGCGAGCCTTCCGGCGTACGTTGACGGGAGCCATGCGTGCCAAATGGCTGACGATCGGTCTGACGCTGGCGGCGTTGGTGGCTTCCATATTCGGAATGCGCTTCGTTCCGCAGCAGTTTTTCCCGGCATCCGACCGGCCGGAGCTGCTGGTCGACTTGAAGCTCTCGGAGGCCTCCTCGATCTATGCAACGGAGAAGGTCGTTGCGGCCTTCGAAGAGCTCCTGAAAGGCGACCCCGATATCGACCATTGGTCGACATATGTCGGTCAAGGCGCCGTTCGATTCTATCTGCCGCTCGATGTGCAGCTCGCCAACAATTTCTTTGCCCAATCGGTTATCGTCACCAAGAGTCTTGAAGCACGCAAGCGGGTCCGCAGTCGCCTCGATTCTGTTCTAATCGAGAAATTTCCCGGCGTGGTGACTCGTCTGTCGGCGCTTGAACTGGGGCCACCGGTTGGCTGGCCGCTGCAGTACCGCGTGAGTGGTCCCGAGCCGGCGCAGGTTCGCGAAATCGCCTACAAACTCTCTGCCGTCGTAGCCACTGACCCACGCACGGAAAAAATCAGCTTTGACTGGATCGAGCCGCAACGCACTTTGCGCATGCGTGTCGATCAGGATCAGGCCAGGCTGTTGGGCGTGAGTTCGCAAGTGCTTGCTCAGGCATTATCCGCTGTGGTGTCTGGCATCAACGTCACGCAATTGCGCGACGGGATATACTTGGTCGACGTTGTCACGCGAGCCGATGAGCAGGAAAGAATATCTCCGGATGCATTGCGGACCTTGCAAGTTCCCATTCCATATGGGGGCACCGTTCCGCTACTTCAGTTGGCGACGGTCGAATATGCTCAGGATTGGCCACTGATCTGGCGACGGGATCGAAACCCAACACTGACGGTCCAAAGCGATCTCGTTGCAAACGTGCTGCCTGCAACGGTGGTCGATGCCCTGCACGCGAAGGTCCAGACGCTGAATGCCGAGTTGCCGGTTGGATATAAGATTGTGCCCGGCGGGACGGTTGAGGAAAGCGCCAAGTCGACATCTTCCGTCGCTGCGGCCGTTCCGGCGGCATTTCTTATCATGCTTGTTGTGCTGATGATTCAACTTCAAAGCTTCAGCCGGCTGTTGTTGGTGCTGAGTGTCGCGCCCTTTGGAGTGATCGGGGTGGTGGCTGCATTGCTTATTGCTGGAAAACCGCTCGGCTTTGTTGCCATCTTGGGTGTTCTTGCACTCGTCGGCATGATTGTCCGCAATTCAGTGATCCTGGTGGACCAGATCGATACGGAGATCGCGCGCGGGCGGGCCCCGTGGGATGCCGTAGTTGAAGCGACCCTGCACCGCTTTCGCCCAATCCTTCTCACAGCGGCGGCCGCCATTCTCGGCATGATCCCGATCGCCCCGACTGTCTTTTGGGGGCCGATGGCCTATTCCATCATGGGCGGCCTAGCCGTTGCTACGATGCTGACGCTTGTATTTCTACCGGCACTCTATGTGGCTTGGTTCGGTATCAAGGAGCCTTCGTCGCGAGAGGTGGATCGCGTCGATCTGTCCGACCAGTTTCATCAGACCGCCAAAAATTGAGTTTGTGCTCTGGTGCGCGTTGCAACGATCGGAGCGGAAGATGTCACAAACGGTTGCGGAACTTCTGGTCGGCGTGCTCGAACAGATCGGGGTCAAACATATCTTCGGGCTGATCGGCGACTCGCTCAATCCGCTTGCCGATGCGCTCCGGCGCAGCAAGATCGAATGGGTCGGCGTCCGCCACGAGGAAGGTGCGGCGCTTGCCGCCGCCGGCCAAGCCAAGCTCACCGGCCAGCTCGGGGTATGCGCCGGCACCACCGGACCGGGTAGCACCCATCTGGTCGCCGGCCTCTATGAAGCCAGTCGCGACCACGCGCCTGTCCTGGCACTTTCCGGCGACATGGCGCGCAAGCTGCACGGCACCGACTTCATCCAGACAACCGAGCCCGACCTTCTGTTCCGCGATGTCTCGCTCTACACCGAAACCATCTCTTCCCCGGCTCAGGCGCCGGCCGTCATTCATCAGGCGATCGCGGCCGCCTACGCGGGGCGTGGCGTCGCCCATCTGACGCTTCCGCAAGATGTAATTGGGGCGAAGGCGCAAGGTGCCGCCTCCAGCGTAGCCACCCTGAAGCTGCGTGCGGAACTTTCTGCGAGCGACGAGGATGTCGCCGAAATCGCCCGCCGGGTCGACCAGGCGGGGAGCGTGGTGATCATGTGCGGAGCCGGATGCCGCGGCGCTGGCGAGGAACTGCGCGCCTTCTCGGATCGACTCAAGGCGCCGTTGGTCCATTCGGTGAAGGGCAAAGACATCATGCCATACGACGACCCACACTGGATGGGCGGCATCGGCATGATCGGCACCAAGGCCGTGTACAACGCGGTCATGGACTGCGGCCTATTGCTGATGGTCGGCACGGACTATCCGTACGCCAACTTCCTGCCAAGCAAAGGAAACGTCGTCCAGATCGACGAACAGCAGCAGGTGCTTGGACGCCGCGCCCCGACCGTGCTCGGTGTCGTTGGTTCGGCCCGGCCGACCCTCAAATTGCTGGTCGATCGGGTCGCGCCGAAGAACGATACGCGCTTTTGGGACAAGGTGACCCAGGAGCGCCGGAAATGGGATGAGAAGTTGGACAAGCAAGCCGATCCGGCGCGCAGCAAGGATCGCATCCATCCGCAGGCGGTGGCGCGAACGGTCAGTGATCTCGCCAAGCACGATGCGATATTCACCCTCGACACCGGTCTGAACACGCTGTGGTCCGCCAACTGGATCCGGCAAAGCGGATCGCAGCGGATCATCGGTTCCTTCAACAACGCTGCCGTCGGAACGGCGCTTGGTCAGGCCAATGGGATACAGGCGCTTGATCGCTCGCGCCAAGTGATCGCCATGTGCGGCGATGGCGGATTCAACATGCTGATGTGCGAATTTCTGACCGCCGTGCATCACAAGCTGCCGGTCAAGGTCGTCATCTTCAACAATTCCGCTTTTGGGTTGATCACCCTGGAGGCGGAAAGCGTCGGCTTGCCGCCATATCGGAAAGGCATCGAATTTCCGAATCCGGACTTCTCGGCTTTCGCCCGCGCCTGCGGCGGTCACGGCTTTGCGGCAAGGAAACCGGACGAGCTCCAGGCTGCAATCAGCGAGGCGTTTGCCGTTGATGGGCCGGCAATTGTCGACGCCGTCGTGGCTGCGGACGAGATTCCGAATCTCCCGCATGTGGACTTGGACACGATCGGCCATTTCGCTGTGGCGAAGATCAAGGAAGCCGTCCTCGCAGTCACCGGATCGTGACGCCAGGTCCAAGAAAACCTTCAGGGCGAAGGAGACGAGGAAGGCATTCTGTCGGGCGGCGGCGTCGCCCTGCTGCGTGCCATCAAGGCGACCGAGAAGATCCGCACCGCCAACGACGACCAGAAGAATGGCGTCGAGATCGTCCGCAAGGCGCTGTCTTGGCCGGTGCGTCAGATCGCGATCAATTCCGGAGAGGATGGCTCTGTCGTGGTCCGCAAGATCCTCGACAAGGAGCAGTACAATTATGGCTTCGATGCCCAGAACGGCGAGTACGGCAACCTCATGACCAAGGGCATCATCGACCCCACCAAGGTGGTGCGCGCAGCGCTGCAGGGCGCAGCGTCGGTCGCGGGCTTCGTCGTCGTGGGTTCCACAGTGGAGGAGGCGCGGGCCAAGCGGGCGAAACTCGACAGCCTTGTCGATTACGCCAACGCTATCGCCTCGCTTTCCATCACACTCGGTCACGACGCGTCAAAATTTGATCCCGACGCGCCGCTGCCGGACAATATCCCCGAAAGCAACGCTTCGAAGAGTGGCCGTCAGCGGGCGATCGATCTCGCCAGGCAAGAGAATCTGACTGTGCGGCAGCTCGCGCAACGGCTCGGCGGCTATTCCGGCCTCGCCATGGTGGGTACGTCGAAAACGATCGCGGACGAGGAATGGCTGTTCACCGAAGGCTCCGACTGCTTCACCGTGATGTTCCCCTACTTGCCAGGCGGGCTTGACGATTTCGTTGGGTACGTCATTCCCGAGTTTCGGCGCGACTACGAAGGGACGACGCTTGACGACACAAGACGTGGTCGCTTGGTCATGCGATCGTCGCCGTGCAGCTCCCCAGGGGAGGCACGGTACACCCGATGGTAGCAAAAGCGAACGAGCCCGCCGACCCGGGGCAGCCTCGATGTTCACCAAATGATGATTTTTCGTTTGTGCCGAAGAGTGGTAATTTGGTTATGCTCGTTCCTAAATGAGCACGGCCCCGATCTCTTCCGTCTGCCCCCCAGCCCCAGAGATCGGGGCCATTTTCTTTACAATGGATCGTGGCCATTCCGTGAGGGCAAAGACGGGCCGCCAACACGAATCTTGTCGAATTGTTGCAATCGGGTACGCTGGGCACCATCAGACGGGATTGACTTTCGACGCGACCGCAAGAATTACTCGCGACGCTGCGAGGCTCACCAAATGACCGCATGGAAAACGATGGAGAGCGCGCCGAAAGGCGGAACCGAAGTTCTGTTAGTTGCACGGTTTCAAATCTACGGCGGAGACGGCACCATCTCTCGGGTAGTTGGGGCTTGGAATGAGCACGTGCAGCAATGGAGACTATCTCCGGAGTTTCTGGATAACGGTGAGTACTTGTCAAATTCCAAGATGAGCTCTTGGCCATCGGGTGCAGGTCCCGTCCGCGGCTCTGGGGTCCGGCCGCGAGATTCACGGACGCGGCGCTGGAGCGCCGGAGGGCCAACCTAATTTGGCGTGCTGTCCCGCACCGACCACTCCCTCACCCACTTCTGAAAGCTCAGCATTTGCGGGGACATGTCGTTGTGTATCACGTTGTATTTCGTAATCGCTCGCCAAATCACAGCAACGCTTTCCTCTGCGGGGATAGTTGCATTCTCGATCCGCGGTCCATCCTTCTTGAGCCGACCGTGCTTAAGCCAATTGATGTAGTCGTTGGGGCCTGTTGCGCCTCCCGCCGCCTTGATTTCCGGAGATTTTGAAAGGGCTTTGACCTTCTGACGGAAATGAGCGTCGTCGGTCTCGGGCAATATCCCTTCCGCGGCTCCCGCCAAGGTAATTGCGCACTCGAAGTCGCCCCGGTGTAGATGCTCTATCGCACAATGGATCTGGCGCATTGACGCTAATCGTGTGTGGGTATCAATAGCTACTGGGTTGCTCAAGATGCGCCCTCATCAAGATGTTCTTCTCACCAATTCCTCTACTCGCCATAACTGTTCCGTACAAGGTCGTAGTGCGCGAAGTGCAAGCAGCCTCAAGTTTTCCAATCGAGGCAACCGACACACGGCGATGATCCCGGAATTCGTTGGGCGCCTGCCGGTCCTCGCCCCCCCTCGAAGATCTCGACGAGCCGACGCTCAAACGCATTCTGGTTGAACCGAAGAATGCGCTGATGAAACAATACCAGCGGCTATTTGAGATGGAGCAAGTCGATTTGACGCTGGCCGAGGAAGCGCTTCGGGCAATCTCCAGGAAGGCGATCGAGCGCAAGACGGGGGGCGCGCGGCCTGCGCTCGATCATGGAAAGCATTCTGCTCGACACCATGTTTGAACTGCCGAGCCTTGAGGGCGTCGACGAAGTGGTGATCTCGAAGCAAGTTGTGGAGGGAACCGGCTCTCCTGCGCCAACAGCGGGCAGCAGATGCCGACCCCCTCCTGCAGCGGCCAGGGCATGACCGACTTCATCTACGACCATGCCGACGTGCGCAAGGTCAAGAAAGCCGCAAGCGTCACCATCTACCCCAACCAGTACTTCACCGACTTCATTTCGCATCAGTTCGGCCGCGCCATCGGCGCGGCTTGGGTCGTGGTCGGGCATCGGGCTGCGCCTCCGTCATGTCGGTGGGCTGCGCCTCCGTCATGTCGGTGGTAGGTTGGCGTCGTGCATGCGCTGGGATAAACACATATGCTCGGGAGCTGTTTGGCTTTCCGCCGGAGGGTCGAGCGGCTTATCCCACGGACTTCCACATGGATTGGCTGGGCCTTATTCGATTTCTGACGCAGTATGTTGCACCTGGGCTGGCCGCTGTCGTCGTGGTTGCCGAGATCATAGGCTGGCTATTGGGCGCTCCGGTATCGCCTTCTGTCACGCATGCGTACCACTATCTGCTGCTTATTGTGTTCTCGCTCTTGACAGCGATCATGATCGGAATTTGCGGCTGGATCGTCTGCCTGTGGGATCTCGATCGCTTGTTCTTCAAGCTTGAAAGTAAAATCGATTCACAGATTGCGGCGTTGAAATCGAAGTCTGGCGAAACCGGAAACGATGGCACGCTGCTCGGCCGCGCCAGGGAGCTGCTCAACAAGGTCATGAAGGGCAGCAGAGCCATGGCGGTCAGCGCGATCGAAAAGTCTTACTGGATCGACATCAATGCCGGTGGCGCATTGGCGTTTCCCAAGCCGAATATCACAGCGGCGGTGGACCAGATCGAGAAAAGCCGTCGTGATCTGCTTGCGCCCCTCACCCAAATCGTATCGCGTACGGTCCCCCTGGGCAGCATTTCGGCTCCCATCGTGTCGCGTTTGATCTTCATGTATTTTGCACCGGAGATCAAGGTGCGCCTCTACCGCCGCTTGCTGTTGCGATTCCTGTCGCAGCTCGGCGCTCTCTTCGTCCTTACCGCTATTTGCTTTTACATCAGCATTCTCGGCTGGTCGCGCGTGAGCGGGTCCGTGTTTTTCAGTCAAGCTGCCGTCTCGCCGATAAGCATTGCTCTTTATCAGCTCGATCTGATGCTCCGCGGAGCGCTATTCGATTTCATGGAACATACGCGTCAATCAATCTCGCCGATCGCGGTCAATCGGAACGCCACGGCCTTCCTCTACTACACGCTGATGTTTCGCATGTTCGTAGCTATCTACGTGATGTCGTCGCTGTTCAGGGTGCTCCGCTTCGCGCTGCGGCGTTGGAGAGTGCTGTTTCGATAGCGTGGCATGCACTTCAGTGAGGACGCCCCACAAGACCTGCGCCGCACCGGTGGCGCATTCTGAATCCGCGTCTAACCTATTGATTGGAAACGGGTCGAAATTCGCGGATTTTTCCGAATGGCCCTTGAAATCAAAGGCAGAATAGGTGGATTTTGATTCCGCCATTCCCAGGTTCGAATCCTGGCGCCCCAGCCAGCCAGTGCGGTCTCTGCGTCGTTGTTTCCGGGTGTGGGAAAACCCCCGACATTCCGGAATATTTTCACCACTCTCTCGTGAATCTGCTTGAGCACCGCTGCTCGCCATTTTGCAATTTCCGTTTCGGCGTGCCGGAGACCGGTTCGATATGGGACAGAGACCGGTTTGCAGAGCCGCCCATCGGGTGTCGAGCGCGAGGTTGGCACCACTGGCGCATGCTCATGGGCCCGTCTGTGCTCCCGAACGTGATACTGCCGGTCGCGTCGTTGTTATTGCGGCACGTGAGGCGCCGCAGGACGCAGCCTTGCGGACCCCCTTGCCGCACCATTCAGGTCTGATAGACCGAGAAGGCCAGCGTGCCGGCGCGGGCGCGGTAGTCGGTCACGACGTTCACGACCGCGACCCCACCGTCGTCGACGTGCCGCTGCGCGCGCTCGAGGGCCGGCCGAATATCGTCGGGGCGCACGACGTACTCGCCGTGGCACCCGAGCGTCTCGGCCATCTTGTCGTAGCGCGTATAGCCCAAGTTGCGGCCGGGCTTCTCGCCCTTGGGATCGGCCGTCCACCCGCCGTTCAAGCTGATCACCACGAGCACGGGGATCTTGTGCCGCACCGCAGTGTCGAGCTCCATGGCATTCATGCCGAACGAGCCGTCGCCATGGACGACGATGACCTGCTTGTCGGGCTTGGCGATCTTGGCGCCGAGGCCGAAGGGCAAGCCGACGCCCATCGTGCCGAACGGGCCGGAATTGAGGCGGTGGCCGGGCGTGAAGGTCGGCATCGACTGGCGGCCGTAATTCAGGATCTCCTGGCCGTCGACCACCAGGATGGCGTCGCGTCGCATGAAGCCCGCGATCTCGTCGCAGAGCCGCACCGGATGGATCGGCTCGCCGTCCGGCGCCTTGTTGGCGCCGGGCGCCGCGCGCTTCGCGGCCTCGCCGTCCGCGAGCTTCCGGCGCCAGGACTGAAGGCGCTCAGGCGTTGCGCTGCCGTCGAGGGCCGCCACGATCTGCTGCAGCACCATCTTGCAGTCGCCCACGATGGCGATGTCGATCTTGCGGGGCGCGGACGCGAGCTCGTCGGCGTCGATGTCGATGCGCGCGATCGTGGCGTTGGCGTTGAAGCGCGGTGCCGCGGCGTGGGTGATGATGTAGTTCATGCGCGTACCGACGATGAGGATCAGATCGGCCTCGCGGAACGCCGTCGAGCGCATGGCGAGGTAGGCATAGGGATGATCGTCCGGCAGCACGCCGCGGCCTTGCGGCGTCGTGTAGAAGGGAATGCCGGCCCGCTCGACGAGGGCCTTCAACTCGTCCCAGGCGCGCGACCAGATCACGCCGCTGCCCGAGAGGATGATCGGCTGCTTGGCCTTGGCGAGCGCCTCGACCAGCCGCTCGATCTCCTTGGGGTCGCCGAGCGGCCGCGCATTGAGGAGCGGTCGTCCGGAGAGGCTCCAATCGACCTGCTCCTCAGGCATCTTGGCGTAGAGGATGTCGCCGGGAAAGTCGAGATAGACCGGCCCGGGCTTGCCGCTCATGGCGTGCTGGAAGGCGTTGTTCACCTGCTCGGGGATTCGTTTCAAGCTGTAGACCCGGTCGGCCCACTTCGTGCAGGGCTTCATGATCGCGACCTGGTCGATCTCCTGGAACACCTGACGGCCGTTGTGGCCGATCGGACTCGAGCCGCCGATCGCCACCACGGGCGCGCAGTCAATGAGTGCGTTCGCGATGCCGGTCGTGAGATTGATGACGCCCGGCCCGCTCGCCGCCATGCACACGCTCGGCTTTTGTAGGAGCCGGCTATAGGCCTGCCCCATCAGCGCCGCCGCCTGCTCGTGACGCACGTCGAGCGGCCGGATGCCCTCCTTGATGCACGAGGACTCGGCGAGCAGCATCGGACCGCCCATCAGAAAGAACAGGATATCCGTGCCCTCGTTCTTGAGCGATTTCGCCAGGACCTCCGAACCGGTCAGTTCCGCCATCGCAGCCCTCTCCTCCGTGCCGACACCTTGTTAAGGATTGTCCGGCCGGTATAGAGTTGCACACACTCGGAGCGCGCCACAAGCGCACCCGCGGCGGTGCGGCCCGCCCAACCATCTTGAGAAGGCCATGCCCGACGACACGGTTCGAATGCCTTTCGAGAATAGCCCCTCACCGGACCCGGCCGAGGCGGCGCGTCCGGGCGCACTCCATGGCGTGAGAGTGGTGGATCTGACCCAGTTCGAGGCGGGGACGTCCTGTACCCAGACGCTCGCGTGGCTCGGCGCCGAGGTCATCAAGGTCGAGGAGCCGACGAAGGGCGAGCAGGGCCGTAGCGCCTCCGCCGACAGGCCCGGGGCCGACTCCTATTATTTTATGCTGCTCAACGCCAACAAGCAGAGCGTCACCGCCAACCTCAAGAGCGAGAAGGGCCGCGGCTTGTTGCGCGCGCTCATCGAGAAGTCCGATGTTTTCGTGGAAAATTTCGCGCCCGGGGTCATCGAGCGCCTGGGATTCGGCTACGAAACCGTGTGCCGTATCAATCCGCGCATCGTTTACGCCCAGATCAAGGGCTTTGCGCCCGACGGCCCCTACGGAAAATTTCTCGCCTTCGACATGATCGCCCAGGCAACCGGCGGCGCCATGGCCATCACCGGCGAGCCCGACGGGCGCCCGCTCAAGCCGGGCCTCACGATCGGCGACACCGGCACGGGCCTCCACTGCGCCATTGGCATCCTTGCCGCACTCTACCAGCGGCAGTTCACCGGCCGCGGGCAGTACATCGAGGTCGCCATGCAGGAAGCGGTCATCAATTACGCGCGCATCTCCTATGCGAGCCAGGCGCTCTGGGGCAAGCCCGCGCCACGCGTCGGCAATCAGAGCATCCTCGGCACCAACTCGCCGAGCGAGAGCTACCCTTGCAAGGGCGGCGGACCCAACGACTACTGCTACATCTACACCTCACGCGCGACGAGCCAGCACTGGGATCGCCTGCTCAAATTCATCGGACGCGAGGAGCTGGTGGGCGATTCGCGCTTCGCGACCGCCCAGATGCGCTTCAAGCATCGCGACGAGGTCGATGTGATGGTCTCCAACTGGACGCGCAAGTTCGACAAACACACAGTCATGAAGATGCTCGGCGAGGCGGGCGTTCCCGCCGGCGCCGTCTTCGATACGCAGGAGCTTTCCTCCGACCCGCACCTGCGCCGGCGCGGCGCATTCGTGACGGTCAAGCATCCGGTGCGCGGCGATTTCACGATGCCCGGCTGGCCGGTCCATATGTCCGAATCCAAGGTGCCGATCGAGGCGGCCCCTCTCCTCGGCGCGCACAACCGCGAGATCTACAGCGGCTTGCTCGGCCTGACACCGGACGAGTTGACGACATTGCGGGACGCGAAGGCAATCTGACCGTCGCGCGCTATGAATAGCAAAGCTTCGAGAAGATTCTCGATGAGGCGGGCGTGCTGTTTTCGTCCGACGACACATCCATTTGAGCGTGATCAGGACGCACCACAAGACCTGCGCCGCACCGGTGGCGCATTCTGAATCCGCGTCTAACCTATTGATTGGAAACGGGTCGAAATTCGCGGATTTTTCAGAATGGCCCTTGAAATCAAAGGCAAAATAGGTGGATTTTGATTCCGCCATTCCCAGGTTCGAATCCTGGCGCCCCGGCCATCCCATAACAACCTAAAATATCGAGAGTTTCTTAAACGACGCCAACCCGGAGGCGGTCCCGCCGTCTTCAGCTTGCCGCCGAAGGATCAGGCGCTATCGGCATTGCCCTACGCCGCTTGGCGTCGACAGACCGAGGCCGCCGACTTCGGACAGCCGACAGCCGCTGTCACGCGCTGGCGCGTTAGCGCTCTCCCATCAACCCCATTGCCGGCGCCGGGCGTCGGGCGCGCCCGATGGCGGCTTGAGCTGATCCGTTGCCGTGCCGGAGAGAGTGCCGATTTCGAAGCTCCCGGCTGAGATGGCGACCGTGCAGGAATTCGATTGGCATGCTCTTGCTCCATCTGGCGGCCGGCGGCGCCCCATGCAACCCGGTGAGCACCGGCATTGGCGCATTGCCGGGGACGCCACGAGCGCGCCGAGCACAAGGCTTCCAACCGACGCGAGCGGGTGACGATCGAGCGTGCGGATATCTATCGCGCGGCTTGTCCGGCAGCCGGGACAACACACATCAAGCCACGGTGTTCCGGCGGTGATGGCACAACGGATGGTTGGCGACCACAGCACCGACCGCTCGGCATTCCAGCGCGCTCAACGAGGCGTAGCGCAGCTTCCTGGGTTGCCGGCGTCGCGGACACCGGCGTCGCGGCCGACAACACCACGTTCACGCGCGCGTTCGCGAACGAGGCGATCATGATTCAGTGGCTCGCGACTCAGGTGGTCAACGAGGTTACGAGCGTCCGATAGACCCCACCGACGACCCGCGCGCGAGCGCCTGAATTCCCGACCGGTCCCCACCGATCTGAAGCTGAATGACAGGTACGCGGTCCTCCTGCGGGCTCTTTGTAGCTCCCATTTGCACTCCCGAAGCCTCTCGCGGCCGCGCCGCAGCACATTGTGCCGCCCGGCGGGCCAACGGAGGTTGGAGCCTGACGCTCCAGCCTGTACCATCCTTAATTCCTTTCTGAGGTGACAGCATGGCAGCAGACATCGAAACAATCAGGTGCAACTTCATCGGCGACTTCAAGATCGGCGACAACATTGTTGCGAATGGCAAAGCGCTGTGTCGTCTGAGTGCGACGAACGAGAACAATACGTTTAACAAGCTTATAGTCGTCCAGGCAGGTTCGATCGTTGAAGCTGCGCTCGACCAGATCATTTATCGTGCACAGAACCACACAAGGGAAGGCGTTCCCAACATTCCGGCCGACGACCTCAAGAAGATTCGCGCAACCGAGATCGAACGCTTCAACAACATTATTCAGGCAATGAAGACTCACAAGCTTCTCGATGGCCTTGGCCGTACCATCTACGATGACTTACATCGCCTCCGTAAGCTTCGCAACCGCGTGCATATCCAGTTTGATGACGAGCCGGAACAACTGGGCCGCGACGATCATCAAGCGTTCAGCGAGAGGGAGGTGGTTTGGTCCCTTTCTCTGTGTATTCGAGTTTTGAAGCATTTAGGGGAGCATTTTCCGCGGCCCGAATCGCTTAGTGTGTTCGAGCACGAGGTCTCCATCCCCAAGGCCTCGTCGCGGACTGGAACGTCATCATCTACCGGCCAGAATTCCCGACCGGGTCCCCCAGCTGAGGAGCGAAGCATGGGCGGCGTACGCGGCCTCCTCGTCGCCTCCTCGTCGCCGGAAAAGCGATGGCTGGAGGAGTGCTATCGCGGCTAGGCGGGTTTCGAGGAGTCGCCCGCGCTCGCTGCGCGCCGACGTCTGAGAGTGAGCAGAACGCATGATGAAGCCCGATGAGCCTAACGACGATACGTATTTTTGGACTTGCAATCCACGGTTTACCGTATCACTATAGCGTTGGGGGTAAAACATGCACGCACATGCACGCTTGGCGATGCGCCTTGCCGTCATCGTCGTCCTTGCGGCTTCGCTGGCCGGCTGCGTATCGGCATCTTCCCTGGGGCCTGAATACGTTTACATGGAGGCTCAATACGGCAAAACGCCACGCGATGGTGAGGTGACAACAACGTCGGGCCAGGACTACTCGGTCTTCATGCACAGGTCCAAGTCCGAACTCATTGTCAGCGTGAGCCCCAAAAGGGCATACAGCATGGGGGTGGCGAGGGGACTCACTTTGGGCATGGCGCAGGAGACGATTCCGCCCGGCGAGTTTGAAGCAGCCGCGCGCAAATGGTTCGATGAAATCGGCCGGCCTGGATGCCGTACGACAGGTGGCCGCCCGTTAAACGCCTATTATTTCGAATTCCATCATAATTGCGGCCCTTGGCGCGGGTCGCGGCCCTGATCGTAGATCGGTCGCCGCGGCAGATCAGCGGCGGCTTGAATGTCCCGAACCGGCTTCCCATCGAGACGCGGCCGGCCCAAGACCATTGCTGACCTCAAAAACCACAACTGCATCGCCTACCGCTTGATCAAATCCGGCGGGCTCTATCGGTGGGAGCTCCTTGATGACGGACGCGAGGTTGCCGTCGAGGCAGCCGGTAATACGGTGATCAACGATCCGATGTATGCGCTCGATCTGGCGCGCGCCGGTGTCGGGCTTGCCTATGTGATGGAGCCGGTGGTGCGCGCCGACATCGCGGCAGGCCATCTGACGCAAGTGCTGCCGAAGTCATCCAGCGAGTGGCCCGGTCTGTTTCTCTACTACCCAAAGCGTGCCGCGTTGGCGCCGAAGCTCCGGGCTTTTATCGACACAACAAAAGAAGTCTTGCGACACCGAGGGAGCTCATAGGAGCAGCTGAGAAAAGCCGGGAGATGGGTAATGAACGTGCTTACGATCGTGTCTCCTGGGCTGAAGGTTCTGTTCGAACGTGTTGGGAAGTCCGAGGTTATCAATCGCCCGGAGGTGCTTCGGCTCAGCGGGACGGCTGCAGTTATCGCCTGCAATCACATCGGCTGGGTGGACAGCCTCTGGGTAGCATATGCCGTCTATCCGAGGCAGCTTCGCTATATGTCGAAGCAGGAGCTGTTCAATTCGCGTGTCGCCAAATGGATCTTGGAGCAGGGAGGATCATTTGCAGTCGACCGCGAGGTGCCGTCCAGGGACTCGATCAAGACCGCCCTCGACCTGCTGAAGAATGGCGAAATCCTGTTGATCTTCCCTAGCGGGACGCGGAGCGATCAAAGTATTTCGTTTAAGCGCGGTGCCGCCATGGTCGCGCTTCACGCCGGCGTTCCACTTGTTCCTGCCTTCTATCAAGGTCCTAATGACGTGCGGATCGCGCACCTCGTGCAGCGTCCGCGAGTCCAGGTGACGTTCGGGACACCCATTCTTACAGCGGGGCTGCCGCTCGGGAAACAAACGACGATGGCCCTCACTCGACAGCTCCAAGCAGCGATCGGCGAGCTGCGATTGATCGCGACTGTGGAGCGCTCGGACGCGTAACGGGTCGGAACCCGTCGCGGGGAGGAATATTCCAAAAGGTCCAGTCTGCGAATCCGGCCCACGCCGTGACCGCTTCGGATTTGGCTGTGTGAAAACACGCGTTCGCGATCAGGCACAGCCGCTCGCGCACCCTTTCCCCTGCTGCGGCGGCCGCATGTTCGTCATCGAGACCTTCGAGGCCGGCTGCCAGCCACGTCACCCGCCAACCGCACCTCTCGTGGCCAACGGGATCGATACGATCAAGCACTGCGCAACCGCACCAAAAGACCGGGCGCCGAGTCCGACGTCTCTATATCTTGCTTACGCGTCCCAAAGGGCCATGACCGGATTGGGTCAAGGGCTGCCCTCGCGATAACGTTGGCAGCGCGTCCGGTGTACGCCGGGTAGGCGAGGCGGTTGCCCCCCTCGCCCCCCACAGACCCGGACGAGCAGGATTCCCGCATCCGGT
>WNFT01001904.1_pt1 | contig 17729 bp, 21 predicted proteins | sample 5400191 | NCBI WGS metagenome assembly WNFT01 (sample SAMN13153359, study PRJNA577476) | soil metagenome | isolation source: 80 cm saprolite under Madrone tree | place: USA:California | collected 2016-06-14 | reverse complement strand
TGACACACAATTCCCTAACGATATTGCTGCCGTGCCGTTCTGCCGTGCCTCTACGCTCCTCCGGCCGCCTGGATGTGCGCTTTATTCGCTATTATATTTCCTTGTATGTAAAAGAGGGAGGTTCTACGACACATAAGTATGACAAGTAAATCAAAAGGATTGAACATGACATACTTAAGAGAACATCTCGTAATGTCTGATATCCGGATCCGACACGGAACGACGATCAGACTTCATTGCTTCAAAAAGGGACTATAATCACTCGTAGAAATAAAATCTTTTTTATTTCGAGAAGCGACAATACATCCATCATTTCCCTGATAGACAAGGCAGCCGTGCCACTTAACTGCCGTGCCGGTTTTAGCACCGATGTCCATTCGAAATCAAACATCGGAAGCTCCAGTTCCCTAATATGATGCTGTCGTACCGTCTAATTTCTGAGCTGAGAAGTAAAAATTGAGATCCATAAAATTAATTACTCTTCCATTGCCGACCGGTCCGCAGAATCCCCCTCCGGCCACTTTCCATGAGGCAAAATATGGTCGTCAAGGGCACCCGAATCGATTAGTGCAATCGGTGCCAATGTTTCATCTTTTCTTGCTTTATCAAGCCGTGATCGGATAACAGCCAATGTTTTCTCCGCCGTGTCGATTGTTTCCAATTTGGTTGTCTCCGCCAGATACAAGCGATGACAGGCGTCTTTTAAAGAGATTCCGTATCGTTGTTGTAATATCTTGGCCTCGGTCAACAGTGCTAATATTTCTGCATCGCCTAAACTCTAGCGGAAAACATTAGATGTAAAATAGATACACACATAAAAAGACCGACTGGGTCTATGGGTATCATAACGGTACCGGCATTGATAGCCGATGATGACAATCCATGCCTTTGTGGAGGCTATCAAAAAGCAAAAAGTAAAATATTATATCAAAATTTAAGAAGAAATCTGACAATATGCCGCACCTCGTGATGGATCTGATTATTCAAAGAACCTATTTGTCGGAAGGCGTCGAAGGAAGTGTGAGCGGCCGGCACCAAAAATTGAGGCACGGCGAACGATAATCCATCCGAGTCTACACAACGGATATATCCCGCAGGTAAATTATTTTTGGTTTGTTCCATAAGGCGGTGGTGGTAGTGGTAAGAAAGTATATCTTATCGATCGTGAGTTATTTAAAGAAAAGTGGCGTGGAAAATAAAACACGTGATTGGTTTTATTATTATCAATGCCAGCGAAACAATTTTCAACTCTCAAGTCCTCTTTCCGCCTCCTGCCGTTACACATCTTGCCGCAACACCAACACAGAAACAACACAGTTCCCTTATGGCATACACACCTGAATCCCTGGAAGCGACTTATGAAAAATACGATGATATGATTAAACAAGCAATCTTTGACGGCACTATTCACCAAACCATGGCTGACAACAATGATCGAATAGTACGTAGAAGGAGTTCACGTATTTGGCTTCATAACTAAATGCCAAACATTATATAGAGGTCCCTTTTGGAATTCCAACTGACCGCGGCCGGCGAATTTCGAAACGTTATCGATGTTCCACGCTACTTTACCGTCTTCCTGACGAAATATACCTCAGACGTTGGGAATGACTTCATCGAGAAGGAAAGGAAATTCATCAAGAAATGGGAGAGGAAATTCGGGAAGCAGGCCGTCCGTCCTACGGCCGTGACTGATTTGCCAACCATCCAAGGTAACACCATATCACTATTTCCGCGACAATGATTCATAAATACAGGAGTTTCAGGATCTTCCAAGGCCGCCGATGACGTGTCCACCACTGAGAAAGCAGCAGCAAAGGAGGCAGCATTATTGAAGGCAGCCGCTGAGAAGGCAGCCGCTAAAAAGGCAGCCGCAAAAAAGGCAGCCGCTGAAAAGGCAGCCGCTGAAAAAGCAGCCGCTGAATGGGCGGCCGCTAGGAAGGCAGCAGAGGAAGCAGCAGCAGCTGAGAAGGCAGCAGAAGAAGAGGCAGCCGCTGAGAGGGCAGCAGAAGAAGAGGCAGCCGCTGAGAGGGCAGCAGAAGAAGAGGCAGCCGCCGAAAGGGCAGCAGAAGAAGAGGCAGCCGCTGAGAAGGCAGCCGCTGACGAGGCAGCCGCAGCAGCGATACATTCAGCCTTAAAGGAGGAAGCAGCAAAAAAGGCAGCGGCCAAAAAAGCAGCGACAAGAAAGGCAGCAACTACGAAGGCCGCCGCTGAGAAGGCAGCGATGGTGGAGGAAGCCGCTGCAAAGGCAGCAGAAGAGGCAGCCGCTGCGATGGCAGCTGCGGAGAAGGCAGCCAATGAGAAGGCAGCCGTTAGGATAGCGGCCACCGAAAAGTTGAGCAATAAAAGTACGACAACGAAAAACGGCGCCGCCTTCACGAAAGCCACTCCCGGCAATAAAAATTCACACAAGAAGGCTCCATCAAAACCGCAACCGTCTACTCGAGTCCAACCCACCGCAGGACCTAGCAACGCTCAAAACGGGGCAATTCGAGTGAAACATCGTGCACCAACCTTCCGAGAACTCGATGACGACTCAGAAGATGACGCCCCCAATTCTAGAAAAAGGCGATATCAGTCACAGAGTAGTGAGGAATCCGACAACAACCGCAACGGCGCCGGCAAGAATCGCCAAAATACCAATCGACGCATGGCTCATCCCATAGGAGAAGATTTCGACCCTCCTTGTACGCAATGTGTGAAACGCAGGTTGAGATGCGAAAAGGATAGGTATGCTGCTGCCTGTATACGGTGTTACATAGGAAAAAATCGATGTGACTACGGCGGCCGGTATTTCCAAGCACCAAATCTTTACAAGAAAGGGAGAGGGAGAGGAAAGGGGAAGGATAAAGGGGCTGCGAAAATCGAAAAGGAAGATGTTGAAAGTGAGGACGAAATCGATGACCGACGGCGGCCGGTCAAAAGAATCCGCAGCTCTCAGTATGTTGAAGACGACGATCAAATGATGATCTCCGGATATGATACATCACAACAACCACCGTTAAGTCGCAGTCCATCCCCTAAGCCTCGTCGAGAAGCTGCAAAACGAGCCGCGGTCGCCTTAGCGGCGACTGTCCGATTTGTCAACTATGAGGAGAATCGCCTGAGAAAACAAGAAGCCAAATTTCCGAAAAGTTTGTGTTTTTTCACACTCATATAAACTTTGCGATAATTGATTTTGTTTAGAGTCAAGGCCGCTTGATACCACGGATAACGACACCTACGAAGATGAATCAGACGATCATAGAAGACGTTCGGAAGAGTATCGCGAGAATCATGCTGTAAAATACAGTGATGAAAAAAGTTAACCGTTTTTTTTGGATCGTCCTTAAAGGATATTTATACTGAAGCATTTACAGACAAACGGCCGGCTGCCGGCTATGATGATGAAGACAAAGATAGGCAGTCTGATGATGGGAATCGTCATTCCACTCTGTCTCGTGTCAATCAACATGACCGAAAAGGCAAGAGTAAAGTAACATCAGTTTCGGATAATGGTTAGTTTATGACGTAGAGGTTTTAATTCGAATTCATTAACCGGCCGGATTTATAGACGATAGCGATAGCGATGAAGGCATTCCTGAAGACGATGATCCTCTTTGTATCCAGAAACGTCGATCACAAAAAAAGGCACTGGGAAAGGAGAAACATCCGGCCGCCGTTACCGATAACGAGGCTATTGCATTTGCATTGAGGCGAATACAGCTTTTGGAAAAACAAATCGACCATACGGAAGACTCGATTAAGGAAATTCGGGAACATGAGAATCTCCGTAACTCTATGTTGGCGCCACCCCGGAAACAGAACGACGGCTGTAAGCTAGTCCATGCACTCGAACGCATACATGAACTTGAGTTTCGTTTTGGATGGATTCGAAACTCCATTCATGAAATTGAGGAATATTTGGGATTCGACACATTTCCATACCCTCGGTTAGAACACAGATGGGAGGGGCCGCCGCCGGATACTTTCCGATATCATGGGTTGACGTACTATGATGTACGACCGATAGTGGTGACACCAACTGGCCCTGCCGGTAGACCTTCGCTTGTACCAGAGCGAGCAGAGAAAGATGGCCGTTGGGTTGTTGTGACCAGAGAGAAAGGCTCGATACAGGACCAAGGTGAACAAGTTACTATAGGTATGTTTTTTATTTATTTCAAGTATCCATGAGTTACATGGCAAACAGATTCTGGATTATTACGCACCAGTCGAGACGGAGTAAACCATCGATCAGCTGAACCAACGGCAGCCGTGTCATCGGCAGCCGGACCATCAAATGACCTTTCATTCGCTGCCATTTCGTCACCTGCTAAATCTCCCCCAGCAGCCGGACCATCTAATGACATTTCTTCAACTACGATAACATCATCGGCTCTGCCGCTCCCACCTGCCCGAGCTTCGCTAGTCAAGTCTTCCACTGCGATGTCGTCATCGACATTCCCTGCAAGACTTCAACGTGTGTTAGGCGAAGAACCTGTCCTACTAAAGATAGTAAAAGACGTCAATATGTTTCCTGATAATGACGCAAACGAGCAGACGACTTTGATTCCCGCAACGCCCGCCGTGCCGCCTACCGATCCGGCTGCCGCATCAATTACGGCTCAGTTAAAATCCTCTAGGTCCCTATATTTTGTTTCGGACAAGACAGTTCAAGAGGAGACTGATGTTGATATGTTTTCCGACGATGGTCTTTCGGATGTTCCTGTCCGATGTTTAACTGAGGAAGATATTTCCATGGACGGTAAGAGTTAATTTTTTATCTCTGTGATAAATTATATATTTGAATCACGATCAATAGGCCCTTTTCGGACTAACAATCTACCGGTCATAACATCAGACGAAATGGAAACGGATATACATACACCGGCCGCCGTGCAACTCGACTCTGACTTTGAATCTCAAAAATCAGCTATTCGTTAGTCTCATCAATATTTCTTTTATAACTCTAACGCCTGATTAATGGACTAATATATACTCTAAAGCACTTCATCTACAAGAGTCGCCGCCTGCCGCTTCAACGGCAGCAACAGCATTGAGTGATGAACCACCAATTGCCGCCCCACTGGCAGCAAATTCCTCGCCTCCCCAATTGCAATTACTAAACGACGTTGACAAACCATTGGAGAGCGTAAGTTTAACGGCCGCAACAGCACTGAGAGAAGATCCGCCTCCTGCCGCGCAACTAGCAACGAATTCCTCACCTCCACAAATGCAATTACTACATGACGTCGACACACCTTTGCAGAGCGTAATTTCTACGAGAGCCACAGCTGTCAGAGACGGTTCACCACTACAGGCTTCTGGTAGGGCGGCCGCCGTGGTAGGTGTCCATTCGCCACCGGACGCTACACCACCACCTGGTAAAAAGATAATTCAATATCTTTTATTACTGATTTTTATGATCATTCAGATTTACGTTTTTCTCATCAATCGGAACATTCTGTTGAGGACATGGATATATCCGTGGAAATGGAGCAGTCGGCAGCCGACACAATTGCTATATCTGGTATCTTTTTTTAATCTTCATTTCCAGTTATCAAATATTAAATAGACACCATGATTTAGGGACTTTACATGATAACACACCACCCAGTGCTGTTGATGGCGAAGCCGCTGCTTCATTTTCCGACGGCGCGGCCATCGTAGAGCCCATTCTCAAACTCATTCCACCTACGCCAGAAAAATTAGAGCCACCATTAGCATCATCATCTTCTCTTGCAGCACCGATTCCTCAATTGCGGCTTGATACCCGCTCCAGGTCGAAAACAAGATCTCCTAGTCCCGGTATTCAACTGGACATTCCAACTGAAGTCAGGCCTTTACGACGTTCTCCTCGATCCAGAAGTGGAACTCCTAGGCCATAGAATTTTTATATATATCCGGCAGCCGCTCTGAGATTGTTTTGAGATTAAAATTGTTCTTACGCACTGCGAATAAAATGTTTTGTTCTATTCTATTTTGTTACATATAAGCAGTTTAACGGCGCCGTTTTATGGGAGTACGTAGAAGTTTCTTCGCTTCTTCCATAGCAAGAGCATCTGACCTTCCTACGCCGGATTTTTTCTTCGGGCTTCCTTGTTTCTTCAACGGTTCAGTTGGTTTCTTGGACCTGGTATTTTGCGATGGTAATTTATAATTGGAATTTGAAACCTCCTTGCAGGATGCGTCCGCGAGGCCTACTGTCGATTGTTGTATCCCGCCCGCCGGCTCGGGGTTTAAAGCTTCACTGGGACAATCAGTTGGATCCATATGATTAGATGTATATCGAGATGGTAATGTATTCTTAGAAGTCGAAACCTCGTTGCAAGTTGCATCCGCCGTGCCGAAAGTCGATAGTACTCCGGCAGCAGGTACGGAGATGAATGCATCACTGGGGCAACCGATAGAATCCATATCACGAGATTCTTCTTCCGGATCAACAGCTTTTCCCTTTCCTTTGTCATTTGCCATTGGTGTAGGAGTCTGACCGGCAGGCGTGCCGTGATTCTCCACAGCTCTCGGTCCCGGATCGATTTCCATCATCGTTCGATCATCCTGAACACCCGTGTTACCATTTCCAACTTCTTCATCATTTAGGGGCGGGCTCTCATTCCTTCGTACAATCCTTTTCGTTTTTTTCTTCCTTGGATTCGTATTCGCTTTAGATCTTGTCGGCGGCCGGTACGCTGAATATAATGACGGATATTCCTTCTGTTTCTTGATGTATATAGAAAATCGAAAAGCATCCTGATATCCATATGTTATTTGCCGTGTTCGTACATGTTCCATGAACTTGATCACGTCTGCTCTTTGCATGTTTTTCACCTCCTTGATTATTACTTGCGGCGGAAGGTACTTTTTCTCTATATATCGGTCGTTGTCGTGCTGGATAGCTTTAAACGGAACTGATCGTTTCGATCCTGACGCCAATTCTATCATATTATATAAGTGAACTGGCTTACATTTCTTTGAAGCTATTGACTTACTGTAATGCGCGTTCAAAAAGGTCCTAATCGCATCCGTCAGATCGGCTTTTTTCAATTGAGAGAAATTTGTTTCGGTTGGAAGAACCGGATAACCGTCCGGTGACATTTGAATTTTGGGGGTGTTCGGAACGACCGGCACGACCGGCGTCTGAATATTCGTTGTCCTCATATCCCTAAGGCCTCTCACGTAGGCAACGAGTAGCCTTTTCATTTCCGAAACCTTCTCCTTATGCATATCGACAAACCTCTGGCTTGCGACTCCCATTGTTGTGGCGATATTATCATATCTGTTAGACGAAGATCAGGCCGGCGGCCGTATTACGGCAGCCGTGTACCGGCTGCCACGACGGCAGCCGCATAACGGCAGCCGTTGAAAACAATATACGGACCTGTCCACCGACAAAGCTCCATCAAATTCCTCGTGAACCTCAAAAGTAAGCATAACAACTCCCATGTCACGCCACCTGTCTTGTTCGAAGTTTCTTATTCTTTTCTCGAGTGTTTTTTTTGCAAGGCTTGAAAAATAAACGGCACGGCGAGCAAATAAGATTTCGGCACGGCACGGCGTTTATTAAATGAATATTATGGGGCAGAAATATGATTTGGTGAAGTAAATGAGTGACGGCAGGCGTGCCGAATATAATACTACACTCACTGTCGTTGAATTTCGGGTGGCAATCCATTCCGTATGAGATTTTCGACTTCTGCATCCACGTCCTCACGATCACGAACTGTCATGTTCTCCAATACTCTCTTGATCGCAGTCGTTCGCTTTTGGAAACATTCCTGTCTTCCATAATCGATTGGGTCTGATGGCCCCCAGCCTAAGATCTCCCTCATCTCTTCATCGACTAAATCCCGTTTTTTGCTGTAAATGTAATCGGCCGCTGTAAACCGAACTGTCGTTTTATTCGCTGCTTCGGTCATGAGAGGTCTCCAGTTATTGCGAATATAACCGGCTAGTGTCTTGAGAAATTTGGTTGTACATATATATATCAATTTCTAATAATATAAAGAAGAATGCGATAAGAATACCTTGATTCGAGCGGCGGATTCTTCACAGTCCTTCACGGGGTTGCCATTATTCTTCCAAAAGTTAAAAATGGGAGCAAGCATTTGAGTACGGAAATATTGCTTTCGCGCCGGTGAATTTGTCAGTAGGATATATGATGCTTTGAACCTCTTAAAAAAATCTCGTTCCACGTCAGAGTAAATCATATTTACACTTTTTTTAAATGTCTTCTCTGGCGGGATGAGATCCAGAATTTCTTGCGGAATGACATCTGGATCGTATTCCATCTCGTTGGGGGATTCCATAACGTTACAGGCGATGAGCAGAAAAAAAAAGGAAGACAAAGAATCCGTGCTTTCAGACTTATTATTATCACGAAGAAAATTCATAACTCCATTGGGGGGACTTAAGCGAATACTTTGTACAATCGCTTCTTTGTCTTCCTTTTGTTCTTTGCCTGGAGGCAGGCACATGTTCACCATGAGGTGCCCATATTTAGACTTTTTTTCCGACATCATATCTAGGCTCTATAACAAGAGATATCGCAAAGTTGCTTCTCGTAAATTTCGCTGTCACTAATTTCCCCCCTTCTCTCCTTGTATTACAGATTTCCCAAATGTCCTTACACGACATACGCCCGGCTAAAAAGAGGAGGAGAAGAAAAAGCTCTCCCACTCGCGAAGGAGAAGTAGGAGCAGTTGATGTAGTGACAGTTGAACGATTCATGGTGCAGGGAAAAAACGGTCCTGAAGAGCGGAAAAAAATAGTTCCGTTCGACATAACGCCAAAGGCAACAACTGGATCTGCAACAACCAGTGCAAATAATCAATCTTCTAAAATAAATGTAGAGATAAATACATTCGATCAAAATCAAGATCACGGTGAATCCTATAGTGTTCATGATGAGGCGGCCGCACCGGGTAATTCTCGAAAGGTATGTATTTGAATAAAAAATGTTGGATATTAGTGAAAAACTGGAAACTAGCCACCAATTTATTTAAAACAATTCGTACAGCGCGTCGACAGTTTGATGAAATCCTTACTCGAAAGAGAAGCAGCGCCGGAACCAAAATGTTGCCACTGCGATGTTAAGCTTAGTCGCTGGCGATGTCGAGATTGTATGTTTCCTACGACACAATGTCGGAAATGTATACGGGAACTTCATTACCATGAACCATTCCATCGTATCGAGTGCTGGACCGGCAAGTTTTTTCGTCCCGCGGCGATGTGGGAGGTTGGAGGATACGTATTAATTCGACATCATGGAGATCATGGGTTGTGTGATACGCTCAAATGGCAGAAAGAACACCTTGACGATCTTCAAAGTTATCAAGATATTATCGATCAAGATACATGCCGTAATCTTACGGCAACGTCGGCGGCCGAATTGCCGCAATTTTCTGACAGCAATGACAGGGAAACTAGATGGGAAATAGAATGCGATACCGATTCTATTGGAAACGACGAGCGTACGGATGATCTTATCCTGGCGGAAATGGATCGCTTCCTCGCTCAGGAGCATGCTTCTAATGACGAAGAAGTCAACGAGTCGCTTCTCGAGGAGGGGCCAGAAGAAAACCATAAAGAATGCGATAGTGAAGCGTTCGAGGGATTTAAGGGATATTTAGGCCATGGCAAAGAAAACACCGGCACGGCAACAAATCTGGACGGCACGGCAAGAGACAATCACGGCACGGCGGAGACAAATATATCTTCCCAAGAGCACCCGCCCGCCGAGGAACAATATGAATCGGGAATGCATCCGAAAAAAGATGCTTTCGACAATCATTATGTCCGGATTGCGCATACGAATGGCGTACATCACCTCGGTGTTGTTACATGCACCTGTCGTGGTTTGGACGACCTCCCCGCTGATCTAATGTTTTCCCGGCTCGTTCCTTCATCTTTTACTATTATCCGAACTCTTTTCACAACAATGGCGTTAGATACATTCCGACTAGCAAACTTGGAAATGAAGGCATCCGCATATTCATATTACAAATTCATTCATAGATTGACGTCTAAAACGACATCTAATGTTCCAGATTTGTATCCGGATTTGAGAAAGCTGTCCCGGGCTTGGCGGTGGATGAAGAAACTGAAATGGGCCGGATTCGGCCACAAGACGGCTGATCCTACTACTCCGGCGGCCGGAGAGTTATCTATCTTTTGTCCGGCCTGTCCCCAGCCAGATATCAATCTTCCAGAAGATTGGAAAACGGATCCAAATAGGTAAATTTGGGTGTGGTAGAATTTAATTTTGATCTTTGATTTATTTGAGTAGATGGGTATTCCGGCGCTTCTTGGTGGCAGATGGCAACTTCAAAGCTGACCATATAAGGCAAAAAACTAATGCTGATGATGTCTGGCTGTCTGAGGGGGGAGGGATGACGCCGAAGCGCGACGAGTATGAAAACTTTCTCAAGACGGCCATTGAACGGCGAACGGCAAGTTTCTTTTCTATTAATTTAGTCAGACTTAACCATTATTTTAGCGAGCTCCCTGTGAAAATAACTTCCGAGCTATTGAACAAGCGATGCAATATTCCAAGGCTTGCGACATTACTGGGATTGTCGCTCTTGCTTGCGCCCGGCACGGGTGTTTCATTCCAAACAGTATCGTCGATCTTTATAAAGGAGAAGGTCAAAGACATGTCGACTTTGCTGTTCTCCAGAACTTTATAAAAACCAACTTTGACCCCGAACAAGGCGCAATGCTGATTTATGACATTGTATGTCAATATTTCGTCTACTTTCTTTTTCGCATAGGACACCTGTTGCCGCCCGGCGTTAATATCGATCGAGCGATTGGTCTGTTTCATGTCCATGGCCATAAGGATGAGTGTTTTTTCCGTTTTGCACCGTCATTTATCCCTAAAACGGGAATTGTTGCTGGGGAAATTTTGGAAAGCTTGTGGTCCAGCTTGAATTCAATCACTCCAAGCATGCGAACGGCGACTTTAGCACATCGAGCCGAGATGATAGACGATCATGCGAATAATTCAAATTATAAGAAGATGATTGGTATGAGTGAGTGTCGTTAATAATAGTCCGCGTCAAAATTAGTAATATTTGGTTAATAGCAACATCCTTGATGGGCCGTTTCCGTCAGGCGGCCGAATCATTGGAGCAGGCCGATGATTATTTTAAGGAACTAACTTCTTCAGTTGGTGCGGATAACATCGTTAAATGGACAAAAGAGATTGTCGATGCTGAAAAACGACGTTTTCAATCACCGGATGCCATGGATATCATGGGAACACGAAATGTGGCTGCGAACAAAAATGATATCCGAAGTGCGGCAGAAACGGAAAAAAATTCATTTGCAGAGGTTTGGATATTACTAGCTTTGACCGTGGAAGAAAAACAGTGCGTGATATATTTTGTTATAGAAACTATTAATTCATTCGAAATAAAGAATTGAACTTCAAGATCACGTTCGAAGATTAGAGAAAGATCCTCGAGAAGAAGATAAAAAGGAAATCGATAAGAAACGCTCGTTGTTATTGTCTGAATTCGAATCACTTGGGCGTGCTCATCGCCGTGCCATGTCTGTTCCTGAACCGGCCGCGGTGCCTGTTTTATCACCGGCTGCCGTGCCTGTTTTCTCACCGGCCGCCGTGCCTGTTCCTTCACCGGCTGCCATGCCTGGTACGGCCACCGGGGCGATGCATGAATATGAGGAAGTTCCACATGACTTCGATAACCTTGACGATGAAGAAACAATCGATCTTGCACAACAGCCGGCGTCGGATACGGAAGACACAACTATTTCCCCAGAACATCGGCCTATCCCCATGCCATCGACGTATTTACCGAAAAACCATGCGTATTCAAAAATAGAACTTCGTCTACGTAAAGATCAAGCTCATCGCTATATTATGGCGCTACGTGAAGTGATTGCCGAAAAATCATTCCAATACACTCATGTTATTCGAGTCGCTCCGCGGAAAGCTGTTGGCACTCGCGCTAGACAGGTGGTATTGAAGCTCAACAAAAATATTTCTTTCTACTCGAGAACCTATGGCCGTTGCCGTGCCGCGATTGAGCGCCTTTCAGAAAATTCTGAACCATTACAGGTCTACAAAGTCTTAACCAGACAGGATGTCAAGGCTAGTAGCGCAATTAAGAATCCCAATACCCCCGGATCGACATCATTGTCGTTGTCATGGATCTGGCAGATCACAACGGCCGGCGAGAATACTCCGTCAAGTCTTCTTGAATGTAAGTTTCAGTATTTTATGTTACTTTTATTATTATTTACATTGCTTCCAGTCCAGCGTATCCATTGGCTACGTGCTAGAGCGCAGTATCATCGATGGGAGGAGGAGAAACTATTGGTGCATTATGAGATGACATGGACAGTGAGATACTTCCTTAATGAAGGAAAAAAATGGAAAGACAGATCGACGAATTCTTTCATTTCACTGGGAGCAATAGCATATGCTGCAAGGCAAACTGCTACATGGATTGGCCGTGCCGCTTCTGCGAACAAATATTTTAAATTAGTTAATCCAGATCATGTGATTTTAAACGGTTAATTTTTTTATCCAGTATCTCTTTTATCCTTATCTCCATCACCATCTCTCATCATCCAAAATGACTGCGCGCCCAATAAAGGTTTTCAATGCTTTTGATCTTCAATTTGAATGCAATAAGGAAGATCAACTTGATTTACAAGAAATAATCCTTTACTGTGAAGTCAGATTCCGTGTTCTCCTATCTGCCTTCGGCCGTGCAGGCCATTCAAGGCAACGTATGATTCAACGCGGTCTTCACAAAGAACTTGTGAGTTTCACTAGTTTAAATTATGGTAGAAAATGTTCTCACGGCACCAGACATTCGTATTATCTTATATCGGGATGGCAGCAGCTACAGGATTAGTCATCGATATTCCAGTCATAATACGGTCATTGTCGCGTGATTTTTATCGAAGCGCACTGCGAAACAACTATTCTATTCCTTTGGATCATGACTTCCTTTTAGCCTTGGATGCTGGAATTATCGCGCCCGCCATTAAAATTGCTGCCGTTGGCACGCCTGCCGTGGGAACGACTGCCAGTCATTATTTGGTTAATGAGTTTTTTTGCTCGTGGTGGACGGATGATGATCTCGATTTTTCCATTCCTCATTTCGCCCAAAAAATTCTTGACGTTAATAATATTGATGAATGTCTCACCTTTCACCGTCATCAAATCACCCTTTTACCGGCGGCCGTTATCGCAACTGACTCTCCTATCCCCGCCAACCCTTTCTACATATGGAAGCCAAACGCCTCAAACGCCATCACAGAATCAGATACATGCACACGTTGCAGGTTGTACCGTGCAGTTGCAATGGGAACTCTTGAAGTTCATCGTGAAATTCGCAACCAGAGTCAGGCGATGGAGGATTATTTTTCTACTCAAAAGGAGCTGTCAATTCGTCGATCTGCAGGATTCCATCAACTTTTCGAGTATTTGGTCATCAAGGAAGAGGACCCTGCGGCGGCCGCGGCTGCCGCTTCTTTGAACGTCACTCACTTTCCTGTTCGTGCGCCGGTCCTCGATGAGGAGGAGCCTTTACCAGCACTGAAGACTTCGAAAAAAGGGAAAAAAGGTAAACAGATTGCCGCCCGCCGTGCCGTTGCAGAAAATGTACGCAAGGTAGCCATTTCTGAGGTGGCAAGACTTCAAAACACCCCTTCCTTGAAATGGACATGGGGAGTGTCCATGGATGAATCGGACTTACCTTTCCTTAACCGTTACGGCGATCCTGGCAGAGGCGTTCCCCATTCTGGCTACGATAACAGTCTTACACACGGATTAGACACGAGATCACATTCAACATATGATGTGGGGGACATGGATGCGGGATTCTTTAGTGATGTCAGTGGAAATGTAAGGCAGCCGGTCGACGATCTTGATCTGAACGCCATTCCTTCTTGCCTTTACATGAATATACGAAATGCTCCCAATCGCTATCTGGTTGGATTCCGTGATCATTCAGTCGATCCTATGGATGATATTTTACCTGCGCAGGCAGCCGTGCCGTTCAATGTTCCACCCCCTCAATCGAATCGCGTTCTACAAGCCCCGATTGATGAAAGTAGGTACTTTTCTATTCATGATTTTCGACATTTTTTCACCTCTTTTAAATCCAGTTACGTTGAAAAATCCCATTGACAGGTCGATGGGGGTGGAGTCATCGAAAACGATCATATCGCTTATGTCGAAGGGGATAGGTGAGATGCCTTCCTCGTTTATTTTTGTCCCATTGCTGATGTCAAAGACTCAGACGTCATCCCACCTTCTACATGGGATGAGCAAAGTAATGACGGCACGGCCTCGCTACATGGCCCTCAATCTTCCCCTTGTCGGCAAATGGCATCGAGAAACCGCATATATGACATTGAGAGTGGATATGGTGAAGACGATAGTGACGAGTCTGAGATAGTTCCGGCGAATCCCAATGCTTCGGCTGCCGCGTATCTTGCACGAAAATCACCTAGCTCCAAAAAGGACGACAGTTTGTCTGATTCTTCGCTTGAAGATATCCATCCGGACGTAGCGGCGGGCGTTTTTCTCTCACGTTTGTCTAATTCCGTTCCCGAGCGAAATCTAATTCAAAGGATGAAGTCAGCAACTCTCAGCGATAGCTCAGATTCAGTAAATCTTGAAGTTGATCCTTCCGCGGCAGCCGCTGCTTTCCTAGCACGAAATATTCCCCCTTCCATTCAGAAAACCGACACTTCATCATCGGGCGTTAACTCTGATGACGATTCGGCATCTGATCTCGTCATTACCACAGATGCCAATACTGCGGCTGCCGCCTTCCTATCGGCCAACTCGGCCGCCGGGAATTCTCGTCCACTGCCAACGGAATTCATCTTTACAATTCCCGACGGCGATTATACAGCTGAGCATTTTGCGAATGTTCCTGACGAATGGCTGGAAGGATTATGATTCTTGATGTACTTAGAAGTTACTCATCAGTTTCTAAATTAGGCAAAGTTGTAGACATTATTTAGGTTTTAGTAAATATATTGATGTTTTGAGTAATGAAATTTTTTAATGAATTCCGAACGAATGTTGTTGCGGCTGCCGTTTGTTATATCATTATATTGTTACAGAAGTTCAGATATTTTCTGCTAAACGTACATCAATGTCTTGAGGAATATAAGACTACCTTATGTATATTTTACTCTCATATGTAAATATCTCGTCATAATGTAGTACGATGAGCGGCTGCCGGCGTTGAAAACGGCTGCCGGCATTATTTGCGGCTGCCGATTTTTGATGATCATCGTTCGTCAGTGCTCAACGTACATCAATGACTTGACAGATATAACAATGGCTTAAGAATATTTTACTCTCACATGTAAATATCTCATCATTTGTAGTGAGATGTGCGGCTGCCGGCTTAAATTGCGGCTGCCGTTTTTTTCTGATCATCCTTCGTCAGTGTCCTGACGATTTTAAGTAACACAAAGTGTATCTTACTCTTACTCACACATCCAAATTTCTGTAGTGAATTGAGCGGCTGCCGCCTCTTTTCTTCTCAACGTTCGTTAATACGTCGATCGTTGTCATGACGTGAAATATTGTTAACGCGAGCATATTTACATTGAGGTACATTGATGTAGCATTAAAGAGATTCATAGATTGTGATAATATTGTAGCTACGGTGGTTATTTTCTGCCGTGCCGTTCCTCGTCATTTCCTCCTCCCTTTACCCCAGTACATGATACGCCTCATCCGTCAAGTAAACGTGGTGCGTTTTGTAATGACGCACGCGATTGCCATTGATGTTCAAAAAATCCACAGTGAGATGGCCCCCCGATGTCGCCATCCCACTCTCGCCGTGCCAGCCAGTGTTTCTGCGAATGTAAGTACTACATTCTGAATGGAATAGAAATAAAAGACTTACCTAACGACCGCATACAAATCCCTTCTCTTTCGCCCCATTCCTTTCAATATGAAATGTCGCTCGATTCGTTGCTTGGCGAACGCGGCGTCATCTGTCGACGCGGCGTATAAACCGTTAAGGAAAATGTCGATGAGTGGCATGGTATTAATATAATGAGAATGGTGTAAAAGGATAGTGTTTGTAGAGTTGAAGATAGTCGATGTGATGTCGTGGTGAGGTGTGGGAAGCGGCGTTACGATATAAGTTTATTTGCCGGCACCGTGCCGGGTCTTATATCTCGCATTCGCCTTGAGTATTAAAACACATATATTGTTATACGATAAAGTGAAGGTATTTAATGTAGTAATACTATAATTTTAATGACATTCAAACGTCTTCAAGAATATATAAGGCTTTATCACTATGGCACGGCACAAGGTGTCACAATTCTGTCTTACATCGCTGGGTCTCTATTGTCGCTGGTCGAAATAAAAAAAGATTTTATTTCTACGAGTGATTATAGTCCCTTTTTGAAGCAATGAAGTCTTATCGTCGTTCCGTGTAGGATCCGAATATCAGACATTACGAGATGTTCTCTTTAGTATGTCATGTTCAATTTTTTTGATTTACTTGTCATATATATGTGTCGTAGAACCTCCCTCTTTTACATACAAGGAAATATAATAGCGAATAAAGCGCACATCCAGGCGGCCGGATGAGTGTAGAGGCACGGCAAAACGGCACGGCAGCAATATCGTTAGGGAATTGTGTGTCACAATTCTGACTTACATCGTTGGGTTTCTATTATCATTAGTGGGGATAAAAAATGTTTTATATCTACGAGTGATTATAGTCCCCAATGAGGTCTGCTCGTCGTTCGGTGTCCGATCCGGATATAAGACGTTACGAGATGTACTCTCAAGTATGTCGTGTTCTATAATTTTGACTTTGTGTTGGTACTTATTTCTCTTTTGGAACATCCCTTTTCGAAGAAAGTATAATAGTGAACAAATCGCAAATCCCAGCGGCCGGAAGAGCCACGGCAAAACGGCACGGCAGTATTATCGTTTGAGAATTGTTGGTTACAATGCTAATTTGCAACATTAGGTTTTTATTGTCCGTCGTCGATATAAAAAAAGATTTTATATCTACGAATGACTATAGTCCCCTTATGAAGCAATGAAGTTTGCTCGTTCCTTGTTTGTCGTATCCGTATATCAGACGTTTCGAGATGTTCTCTCAAGTGTTGTGATTTATTATTTTGATATGAAAAGGCATCGCAGTAAATTAAGGCACGGCAAAGACAAAAGTTTCAAGGCACGGCATAAGTGCGACAAAAAGAAGCGAAGGCACGGCGAAGAAAAAAAAGATTGAATCACGGCAAAGAAAAAAGAAATAAGGCGCGGCAAAGAAAAAAAGAAAGGCACGGCATAAAGAAGTGAAGGCACGGCGAAGAAAAAAAGAAATAAGGCACGGCAAAGAAAAAGAAAAAAAGAAAGGCACGGCATAAGTAAAGACAAAAAGTGAAGGCACGGCGAAGAAAAAAGAATCGAGTCACGGCGAAGAAAAGAGAAAAATGGCACGGCAAAGAAAAAAAGAAAGGCACGGCATAAGTAAAGACAAAATGAAGTGAAGGCACGGCGAAGAAAAAAAATTGAGTCACGGCAAAGAAAAAAGAAATATGGCACGGCAAAGAAAAAAAGAAAGGCACGGCATAAGTTAAAACAAAAAGAAGCGAAGGCACGGCGAAAGGGAAGGCAAGGCAAATGGCACAAAATAAAGGCACGGCGAAATATAGGGTCAATTTTTGCGGTGCGGTATTGGGTGCAGAGGCGGTACTAGCGCACCCGTAGTAGTCGTTAC
>WNFT01001903.1_pt1 | contig 17731 bp, 15 predicted proteins | sample 5400191 | NCBI WGS metagenome assembly WNFT01 (sample SAMN13153359, study PRJNA577476) | soil metagenome | isolation source: 80 cm saprolite under Madrone tree | place: USA:California | collected 2016-06-14 | reverse complement strand
CGAGATTCCATCCCCATCAGGATCACTGTTTGCGTCGTTCAGATTTGGATTGAGGCCGTGCGCCACTTCCCACGCATCCGGCATTCCGTCACCGTCGGTATCGCTGCTATTATCGCTGGTGCCAAGTTCGTGTTCTTCCCAGGCGGTGAGACCGTCTCCGTCGGCATCGATGTCGTTGGCGAAGCGGGCCCGGAAAAACATCTGCGCACCCGTTAAAGACTGAATGATCTCAACTGTGCTGCCTGTACCGGCTATGGCGGAGTTAAACGACGTCCAATTCCGCAGATCGTTGCTGCTTTCCAGCTGATATAGTTTGCCAAAAACGGTGTCGAGGCGCAGATGTAACTGATTACTGGCGCTGTCATTAACGATTTCCAGATGAAAGCGGGAATTCGGATTGCGCGGATCAAGGCCGAGCAGGCTTTTTTGGCTGTTGGTTAGTCCGGTGCCGTCGTAGTCGAGACTGGCATCGGCGGATGGGACGGAATATTTCTGCTGCCAGACATCGTTCATCCCGTCGTTATTGAGATCGATCCCAGAAATCGATTTCCCGGAAATAATGAAGAGAACAATCGACAAGATTGTGATGGTTCGATGCGGACGGCGTCGCGGATGCGCCGGGCAAGTCCGGAATAAACGCAAAAACGGGTCTGGAGGGTAAGGATTTCGTTGCCTCATTGCCAACAACCCTCAACGTGAACGGCAACTGAACTCCCCTGATCTCCCTCACATCAAATGCCGAGTCTCGATGTCAGGTCTCGCCTGCTGGGGCGTAGGTTTAGTGCCAACACGCAATCCGTGTCGATAAAAATCTTTCGCCCGGCACGAATTTTGGCCTCGTGGCTAGTTCAAACGACTCGCCACCGGCGGTTGATCTCGCGGTCGAATTGGGCGCTTACGCGATTGTAAGAAGGCCACTAACGCGTCAAGCTCCTGCGGCTTAAGCGAGGTGCTGAACGCCGGCATATTGGTCCCGCCATTGACAATGCGGATGACCATATTGTCTCGAGTCAATTCGTCTGCGATGTAGGTCAGATCGGGCCCGCGGCGACCACCAAAACCCTGGATGAGATGACAGTTGAGACAGGCTTTGTCGTGAAAAAGCAGTGCGCCCTCGAAGACCGGTCCGCTCGTTGCACCGATGACTTTTTCACTGAGCGGCAAAGCTTCGAAATTTGGCGACCAAGGCGATTGCCGTGCTGCCACCCACAGGGAGCCGATCATAATCACCGACAGACACACGACCGCAATTGCCCATGGGCGTCGAGAGGCAGCGCGCTCTCCCTTATGATTTATGACAGGAATCATTAGGATCATCAGGCCGAGGAGAACCGGCATCAGAATCATGACGTAGCCCTCAATTCTGGCTGGAATTAACGCGAGCAGCGCGAAGTACCAGAGAAGATACCAGTCGGGCCGTGGATCGGCCGAGAGCACACTGGGATCAGGAGGTTTGTCGAGCGCGGGCGGGCCGATGAAGAACGCAAGCAGCGCCATCGCCAGGATTAATGCCGTTCCAAAGATAACATCGCGCCACGCCAGGTCGGGCCAGAAAGGGCGGCCGCTTTTTTTAAGTAATTCCTCATATTCCTGGCGATAAGTTGCCGGGTTAACTGGTTTACCGGCAGTGGGCGGCTCGGAAATGCCGTGGCGTAAGACGAGCCAAAGGTGCAGTCCGATAAAACCGAACATGATCCCGGGAAGGACAAAGACATGGATCGCAAAGAAGCGGCTTAAGGTTGCGCCACCGATGGTGTTGCCTCCCAGGATGAAGCGCGCCAGCCAATCGCCGATTAAAGGAACGCGACCAGCTTGTTCAGCTGCTACTACTACGGACCAGGCTGCCGTTTGATCCCAGCGCAATAGTTGGCCGGTAAATCCCATCGCCAGCGTGAAACCGAGCAGGCACACGCCGGTCGTCCAGGTCATCTCGCGCGGGAATTTGTAGGAGCCGAACAAGAAGGTTTGCGCCATGTGTGCGCCAATCATCAGCACCATGGCCGAAGCGCCGTAGTAATGGAGCCCGCGCAGAAAGCGACCGAAGGGCGCGTTATTGGTGATGAAGACGAGCGTCTCGTAGGCCTGCGAAGAAGAAGGAATGAAAGAGAATGCCAGCACTACGCCGCTCGCCACCTGCACGATGAACGCAATCATGGTGGCGGTTCCAAAAACGTACCACCATTTGGCGTCCTGCGGCGCGATGTGCTTCATCGGCTTGAGCAGCACGCTGATCCCAATCCGATCATCGAGCCAAAGCCAGACCGCCTTGAAGACTCGCTTCATAACGTCGTGACAATGGGAACCACGACCGATTTCATTTTCACTTCGCCATTCTCAACGCGCACGTCGTAGCGAAAAAGCGGACGCGGCGGCGGACCGGCCGCAACATTCCCATCGCTGTAGTAGACGCCGCCGTGGCAGGGACACATGAAGAGTTCGGCGCCCTCCATCCAGCGAACCGGGCAACCGAGGTGAGTGCAGTTAGCCGAGAAGGCAATAAAGCCAGCGTCACTTTCGCGCCGCAACCAGACTGCACTCTTCGCCGTTACGCCTGCCCACGGCAATGGCGATGGATCGATAACGGTCACGTTGACGGTCTTGCCGATCTCAAAGTCGCTTACTTTGCCGAGAGTCACCCAATCCTCGGGTGGTTTGCGAAATAGTGGCGCGATAACAAAACCAACGAGCGGTATTCCGACAACGGCGGCGCAAAAGCCAGCGAGGGCGATGGAGAGCTTCTCGAAAAAGCGGCGCCGGCTGATTTCCTCAGGCGCTTCGACCGGGACCAAAGAATCATCAGCGATGTTTTCGTTCATAACGAATTTCTGTAATCCATCCAGCGAGCGATGCGGTGAAGAGGACAAGACCGACAACGAAAACGACCCACGAAGTGATCAGGCCCCAAAAGAGAAACGCAGTTCCCATCGCCAACCCCGCAGGGAAATAAGTGGGATGCGGCAGGGGCTCCGCCGGTAACGGTTCCCAATCGGGATGCGGATCAGATATTTCGTCAGGCATGAGATTTCTCCGGGTTCGTGGCGGGATCCGACTGCCAGCGGGCGAGCTGGGCCAGAATTGCGGCTAGATAAATCAAACACATCGGAACCCACATCAGCAGACCGCCGACTTGCTGGTCCCTATCACTCGTTAGGCCCCACTGGCCGCGGATAACATCAAGTATCCCCAGTCGATCAACCGGTCGCTGGTAAACGGGGCAAATCGAAACCGGCGCGAATGTCAGGATAATGCCGAGGACACTGCAAGCGGTGCAGGCGGTAAACAGGTAAATAATCCCTGCGGGAGGAGAAAGTCGTTCCGCATCGCGCGGAGCGAGGACCTGCCACCAGAACACGCTTCCCATCAGAAGCAGTGAGATTGTTTGGACGATGGAGACGGCTTTCAGTGTCGTTGCCGCGTTGCAAAGCGCCGGTGCGTGCCAGAGCCACATCGCGCCGACGCCCGCGATCCAACCGGTTAACGGATGAGCAAGGGCTTTAACTTGACGTGGGAGGGAAAACGAACGGGGTAAACTTAACAAGAAGAAGGCGGGAATGATCAGCACAAGCAGGATGTGCTGGACCATGTGTGCGCTGAAAAGGTAACCGTCCGCCAACGCGTTCAACGGCGACATCAGAGCAACGAGAAATATAATGAGCGCCGCGCCGAGATAGATGGGGCGACCCCGTAATCCAAAGGCGCGAAAATATCCCGCCAGGGCGAGCGCACAGAAAAGCAGGAGCGCGGGATTCCATTTCCAAGCCGTAGTAAGAAATTGATAAGTAGTCATCGCAGGAGTGGAAGAATGTAAACGGTGAGCAGAACAAAAACCCAGACGACATCGACGAAATGCCAGTAATAGCCCGCGGCTTCGAACGCAGGTTCACGACCCGAGGCGAAATCGCCCCGCCAGGCCAGCCAAAGAAAAATCAGAAGCGCGACCAGGCCGAGCAAAACGTGCAGGCCGTGAAAGCCGGTTAAAGTAAAGAATGTGGTCGAAAAAAGGTTGGTGCTGACATCGACGCCGGTCTGAAACAATTTCCAATACTCGGTTCCCTGACCAACTAAGAAGATACCCCCGAGCGCGACGGTGAGTGCGAGCCAGCCCAGCATCGAGCCGCGGTGCCGTCTGCCCATCGCGATCTCGGAGCGCCAAAAAGTGAAGCTGCTGGCGAACAGGCAAACACTGAAAATCAGCGTCCGCGGGACATCGAGTTCTCTCGGTGTTGGTCCGGGCTGCGGGTGGACATAGAAAAATAAATAGGCGAGCACGAGAACCGCAAAGAAACCGGCTTCGGAAAGAATGAAGGTAAGAATGCCGGCTTTGTTTTTGTCGACAATTTGGATGGCAGAGCTGTTCTCGCCCACTACCGGATCGGGCCGGTCCGGATTAGCGATATCCCACAATGGCCGCCGGCTGCGAATAGGCGGCAGCGCGTGAAAATTTTCGTGCGGCGGCGGTGAAGTAGTGGCCCACTCCAGCGTCCACGCGTTCCAGGGATTGTCGCCCGCCATTTTTCCTCCGAAAAACGAGACGACCAGATTCCAAACCAAAATCAGCGCCGCTGCTGCCATGAAGAAAACGCCGATGGTTGAGAGCATGTTCATCCAGGTAAAATGCGGCAGGTCCGGATACGTGAAGACGCGCCGGGGCATCCCGAGAAGACCAAGAAAATGTTGAATGATGAACGTCATGTTGAAGCCGATGACCATGAGCCAGAACGTCCATCTGCCCAGGCGCTCCGAGAGAAATCGCCCGCTCATCTTTGGAAACCAGTATTGAAGGGCCCCGAGGACGGCGAAGACGATCGCGCCTACTGCGACGAAGTGAAAATGCGCGACGAGATAATAGCTGTTCTTTGTCTGCCAATCGAGGGGCACAACCGCGTGGCTGATCCCGGTGATTCCGGCGCAGAGGAACTGAATGAGAAACGCGATGCAAAATAACATCGGCACTTGAAGGCGAAGCCGGCCACCGATCATCGTCGCCGACCAATTGAGCACTTTCACGCCGGTTGGAATCGCGATCAGCAGTGAGGAAATGGCGAAAAACAAATCAAGTGGCCGGCCCATCCCCACCGTAAACATGTGGTGTCCCCAAACACCCAGGCTGAGGACCGCGATAGCCACACTTGAGGCAGCAACAAATTGGTAGCCAAAGATCGGCTTCCTCGAAAAAACTGGGATCATTTCCGAAACCATTCCGAAGGCGGGAAGAACCAGGATGTAAACTTCCGGATGACCGAACGCCCAAAAGATGTGTTGCCACAGAACCGCCGAACCGCCGCGCAAGGGCAGAAAAAAATGGCCCTCGAGTCGTCGATCGATCAGGAGCATCGCCAGGCCGGCGTTTAACACTGGCAGGGCGAAAATAATGATGAACGCATTGACGAAATTGATCCAGGTAAAGAGTGGCAGCCGTCGCATCGTCATTCCCGGAGCGCGGCACGAAATGACGGTCGCGATGATATTGACGGCCAGGCTGATCGATCCGATGCCCATCACGAAGATCGCGATCGCCCAGTAATCGACGCCGAGATTCGAGGAATAAGGCGTCTCGCTCAAAGGCGCATAGGAAAACCACCCGACCGCGGGAGCGCCGCCGGCGAGCACGCTGAAGTGCAAAAGAATTCCGCCTAGCGGGACACACCAGAAACCAAACGCGTTCAAACGCGGAAAGGCCATGTCACGCGCGCCAATCTGCAAGGGAAGGACGTAATTTACGAAGCCGAACACCACCGGCATGACGACGAGAAAAATCATCGTGGTGCCGTGCATGGTAAAAAGCTGATTGAACGTATCTGGTTGCAAGAAATGATTGTTCGGAAGGGCCAGTTGTAGCCGCATGAAGAGCGCTTCGACCCCCGCGACCACAAAAAAGAATAGAGCGGTCAAGAGGTAGAGGACGGCGATGCGCTTGTGATCAACGGTGGAAAGCCACGCCAGTCGATAGTGCGCGCGCTTGGCCGGATCGAGAATGGCCGCGCGAAACATCGCGGTGGTTGTGGTGCCGTTCATCGTAACGTCTCCAGATATTCTGCAAGCTGGTCGAGCTGCTCGTCCGTATAATTGAAGTCCGGCATGAGAGCGCCCGGTTTGATGTGTTGCGGGCTCTTAAGCCAGAGCCGCATGTTTGCCGGAGTATTTTCCAGAATACCGGCGCCAAGCTGCTTACGGCTGGCGACATGTGTGAGATCCGGTGCGACACCTGCGTCAGCACCGGTCACACCGTGGATGGCGTGGCAGCTTATGCAGGTTGATGTCTGAAACAATGCCAATCCTTTGACGGCGGCATCACTCGTGGGCACCTGGCCTGGCCGTAATTGGGCCTGCTGCCATTGTTCGAACTTCGACGGTTCTTCCGCCACCACCACAATGCGCATCCAGGCGTGTTGGGTTCCACAGAATTCCGAACAGGTACCGAGGTAGACGCCAGGTTTGTCGGCTTGTAACCAAATGTGGTTGTTCTGACCGGGCACGGTCGTCATTTTGCGATTTAATTTCGGCACCCAGAATTCGTGCAGCACATCTTTTGAATCCAGGCGCATCGACAAAGCTTTACCGGTCGGAATGTGAATTTCGTTCGCTGTTACAACTCCAGACGCCGGATAATTGGCCTGCCACCAGAATTGGTGTCCGGTCACGACCAAATCCGGTGAAGGAGGAGGAGGCGGATCAGCCAGATTCATCGCCCGGATCGTCAGCCCGAAAAGGAAGACCACGATCAGGAACGGGATCACCGTCCAGATGATCTCAATTGCTTTGTTTTCGGCGATTTGCTTCGGGTCAGGGTCGCCAGCGCGCCCGCGGAATCGAAAGATCGCATAGACAATGGCGCCGGTTACGATGACGAAAATGAGAACGAAGATGATCGTGGAAATGACACCGACACTGCCGATCACGTGCGCCTGGGGCGACTGCGGATCGAGCGCACTGGAGGTGTTCATCGCCAAAAAGCTTACATTTTCCTACCTCATCCCGTAAAAACCATGCCACTTTGCGCGCTCGCGGATCTGACAAATCAAAAGCGATTTGGAAAACAAGCCCGTGAGCAATGGCATGGCCTTTATTCCTCGTTCAAGCAACCAATTTCACTGTTATCGTTTTTGCCTGCGGTTCGTAAAGCGCAAAAGAAGAAGCGGATCCTCCCGACACCTCATGGCAGCAGCAAAACATCACGGAGTATCTGTTTCCCGCGGCGGACCTTTGATAATCGCAACCGCCGACGCGCCCATGCGAAACAGATTCTGATCTGGATTTTCTATTTCGATGCGAACGGGAAATCGCTGTGCAACGCGCACCCAATTTAGTTCGCGCTTCACATAAGGCACGCCCGCAGGCGGTAAATCGATCTCGCCTTCCGGTTTCACGGCCCAGCCTATGCCTTGCACCTTTCCGCGAAAGCGGCGATTAGGCGCAGCCGAGAGGTAAACGATCGCCTCGCTGTCTGGAGCCATGTGCCGAACCTCCGCTTCGCGAAAGTTGGCCATCACATACCACTTGCGAGTATCGAGCAGCGAAAACACCGGAATGCCGATACTAGCGTAAGCCCCGGCCGAGATATTTAGATTAACAATGCGGCCTGGAAATGGGGCTACTACTTTGCAGTAGGACAATTCAAGTTCGGCCAGCTTTATCGTCGCCACCGCTCCAGGTCTTTGCGCCTGGAGCGTTTGGAGTGTGCTGATGGCTGTCTTAGCCTGGTTTAGCTTCTGTTCTTCGGCGGCCAAAGTCTCCACTGCGACACTTGCCAGCGTTCTGGCCTGATCGACCTGTTCGGCAGTCGCGAAACCCTTCGGCAAGAGCGGCTCGAGTCGATGCAGCGTGTCGTTAGCCTGCTTCTGTTGCGCCTTGGCGCGCTCGACCGCTGCCCCGGCTGCTTTAACCCCAAACTTCAGTTCCTGATCCTGCGATCGTCCAACTTCGATCTGTTCATCCAGAGCGGCGAGTGTCGCCTTCGCTTTTTGCAATGCCAGCTCATAGTCATCAGGATCAATCTCGAAAAGTAGATCGTCTTCTTTGACCAACTGATTGTCTTGAACGGCGAGCTTGACGATTTGTCCGCGCACGCGCGGAACAACGCCGATAACATTGGCACGTGCGGTCGCATCATCGGTTCGCGGATGCCGTTCGATCGTCCCCCACACGTAAAGGGTGATCAGGACCGCGCCGGCGACAACGATTACGGCTACGATCTTGCGAATAAAATTGCGTTGTTCGACATCATCGCCTGTCGCACTAACGGCACTTCCCGATCCCTCATCGTTTGAAGGCTTGGCTGCTTGGTGCATGTCAGTTTTGATAGAAAAGGATCCAGGTGGCGAACGTAAAGATGATCATCACGCACGAGTAGATGAGCGGGGCCGGACCAATGTATGGTTTCAGATGGCTCACTTGGATGATCCAATGTGCGATGAGAGTTAGCGTGAGTCCGCTGATAATGCAGACCATCCAAGATGGGAAATATGAACCTAGAATATCGACAGTTGGCGAGCGATGACTAAAAAGTTGCACCGCCACGAACGCCAGGATGAGCAGGACCAAGCCGGCGACGAGAAATTTGAAACGTGGCCGTGCAGTTTTCATCTTTGCAACGGCCTAACTGCCCGCGCCGAGGGCCGCGCCAAATCTCCAACGCTCAATGCAACCGCAGTCGCGCTAGTGAAGATTGCGGCCTGTGTATCATGACTGACGCTCCGGGCCGACGCCAGATTTCGCTGAGCATTAAGAATTTCAGGATAGGTATTCAGGCCATGTTTGTAAGAATCGAGAACCGCATCGAATGCATTTTGCGACGCCGTTACGAGCTTGGCTGCTGATTCCTGTTTGCGCAGAGCTGTCTTAAAGTCGGTATACGCTTTCCAGACTTCGCGCACCGCCGCATCGCGCGCGCCGGCAAGTTCGTTCTCGGCTCCGTGCAATTCTGCCTCCGCTATCTCCATTTTGTAGCGTCGAGCGAAGCCATCAAAGATCGGCAAATTAACAGTGAGAAAAGCGCCGTACGTCGGCTGGTTGTCTCCGAAATATTGGGAGCCGCCGATGCTGACATCGAGCTCGGTCTCACTGACGTGAGCATCGAGAACGACTTTTGGATAATACTCCGCCCGAACTTTACGAATCTCATCCTGTTTCGCCCGAACGTTGGCCAGTTTTGCGACAAGGTCGGGCCGTTGTGACAACGCTTTCTCGATCAATTCATCAACGGATTGGTCGTTCCGATCAATTGTCGATCTTTGCCCAAGGTCGGCCACTTTCAGCGGCACCGTCGGCAGAACGCCGATGCTTTCGACGAGAGCGACTCTGGCATCGCTTTCGGCGCCGATTGTTGCTTCAACATCGAATGCTGATTGCGCAGTCTGCTGTTGTGCTTGAAGCAGCTCAGGTTTCGTGGCCAGACCATTGTCGATACGAGCTTGTACGGCTTGCTCGACGGTTTGCGCCGCTTCCAACGCACTTTGGCTCACAAGAACTTTTTGGTGAGCGGTCCCGAGTTGATAGAAGCGCTCCGTCACTTGAAAAACGATTTTCTGATGAGTTGCATTGAAGCCAACGTTTGCCATCATCAAGCGTTCCCTAGCTGCGGCCACGGCGGCGCCGCGTTCTCCAAAATCGAGCAACAGCCATTTTGCGCTCAATTCGCCTCGATAAACCTGCGCCTGTGTGACAAGCGAACTGCCCCCGGTAATGGATACAGCGCCGAGACTCGGATTTGTTAGGAGCTTTTTTTGATTCACCGCCAATGTGGGGAACGGAATGAATGCGCGGTCGTAACCGGCGGCCGCGGATGCGGCGAGAAAGGGATAATAGGCGCTTTCACTGAGACCAACAGCAGCGGCCGCTTGTCTGGCCCGTTCCCATGCGACTCGCGTTTCCGGATTGTTCCGCTCCGCGATGTCGATCAGCTCGGCCAAGCCGTAGACCTTGTTTGGATTGATCTCTACCGGTTTCGCATTGCGCTCTGATCGAAAATTTCCGTGCGCTAATTCGGTTTCATATTTGTCGAGTCCCGGCGGGAACCAAGGCTTGTCGGAGGAAGGCGGCGAATGACCTGCGAAGGCGACGTTTCCGCAGAAGATGGTTAAGATCGCCGCAGAAATCGGCGCCAATGGAAACAGTTGTCTCGATTCGCTCATTCGTCCAAAAGCGGAACTGCGCCTCCGGAGCCTAGAATCAGGCGCGGCTTGGTTGAGAGAATCATGATGGCCGCTCCAGAGGAGAACTTCGTCCTTCTTTGGTCTCTTGTGTCACCGTCTGATGTTTGCGCCGATTCTTTTCCAATTTAATGCCGTTCTTGGTCACATTCGAGATTCTAAGCTAATTCTTCCCGAGCAATTCTTTCGCAGCCGCTACTATTTGGTCCGGCTCGAAGCCGAATTTTTTCTGGAGTTCTTTCAGTGGTGCCGATGCCCCAAACGTTTTCATGCCGATCATGCGTCCCCGCTTTCCGATGTATCGTTCCCATCCGAACGTCGACGCCTGCTCCACGGCGATGCGCGCGACCAGGCTGGGCGGCAAAACGCTATCCTGATATTCTTGCGTCTGATGTTCGAAGATGTCCCATGACGGCATTGAGACCACTCGCGAGCGAATCCCGTCTGCAAACAATCTCTCATGCGCTTCCACCGCAAGAATGACTTCACTCCCCGATGCGATAAGAACGACTTCGGGATCGCCGCCGGGCGCGTCTGCGAGCACGTAGGCTCCGAGCGCAACTCCGGATGCTGGCGCGTACTTTTTCCGATCGAGCGTCGGCAGTGGCTGGCGCGACAGCACCAGCACAGCAGGTTCGTGACGTAATTGCATGATGTAGCGATAGGCTTCGATAACCTCGTTAGCGTCGGCTGGTCGAAGAGTGACGAGGCCTGGAATTGCTCGCAGCGAAGCCAGATGCTCTACCGGTTGATGAGTCGGCCCGTCTTCGCCGTCGCCCATCGCGTCGTGCGTGAAGATAAAGATAGTGGGTAGTTCCATCAAAGCCGATAGTCGGATCGCCGGCCGTGCATAATCGCTAAAGATGAAGAAGCTTGCGCCATAACCGCGCAGCTTGGATAACGAGAGTCCGTTTATGATTGCAGCCATCGCATGCTCGCGGATGCCGAAATGGAGATTCTTCCCGCCCGGGTTATCAGCCTGGAAGTCTCCCGCGCCCTCATAGTTGAGAGTAGTTTTGTTCGACGGCCCGAGGTCGGCTGATCCGCCGAGAAGCCAGGGAATGTTCTGAGCGAGAACATTCAGCGTTTTTCCTGAGGCATCGCGTCCGGCGATTCCTTTTGGATCGGCGGCGAAGACCGGCAGGTTGCGATCCCAGCCCGAGGGAAGTTCGCGCCGTTGCATCAATTCAATCTCCTCCGCCGCGTCCGGATATTCAGCCCGATAAGCCGCGAATAGCTCCGCCCATTTCCGCCGAGTTTCTGCGCCGCGCGCGCCTACACCAGCCGCGAAGTGTTGATAGACGCCATCCGGAACAAGGAAGGTTTTGTCCTCGGGCCAGCCGTAGGCACGCTTGCATAGTCGAACCTCATCGTCTCCAAGCGGTTCCCCGTGGGCCGCGGCAGTATCCTGTTTATGCGGTGATCCATAACCTATGTGGCTGTCCAGGACGATGAACGTGGGACGTTCTTTGGTCTTACGAAAGATCGCCAGAGCTTGTTCGATGCGCTCGAGATCATTGGCATTCCCGACACGAAGGACGTTCCAGCCATAGGCTAAGAATCGCGCCTCGACGTCCTCCGTAAAGGTGATGCGCGTCTTACCCTCGATAGTTATGTGATTGTTGTCGTAGATCCAGCAGAGGTTGTCGAGACCCAGGTGACCAGCTAATGACGCGGCTTCTGACGAAATTCCTTCCATCAAACAGCCGTCTCCGCAGACGGCATAAACATTGTAATCAAAAATATCGAAGCGCGGCCGGTTATAACGGTGGGCCAGCCACTTCTGGGCAATGGCCATTCCTACGCTCGTCGCAACCCCTTGCCCAAGCGGTCCGGTCGTAGTCTCCACCCCCGAAACCCAATGGTACTCAGGATGCCCCGGCGCTTTGCTGTCGAGCTGGCGAAAGTGCCGAATATCTTCAAGAGAAACCGATACGTGCCCTAGTCTTTCGTAATTAGCATTGACCGCTTTTGTCCGGGTGAGATGGAGCACTGACCAAAGCAACATGGAAGCGTGGCCATTCGAGAGGACGAACCGGTCGCGGTTGGGCCAGATGGGATCCTCCGGATCGAAGCGCATGACGCGATTCCAAATCGTATAAATCAACGGCGCCAATGCCATTGGCGTACCGGGATGCCCAGATTTCGCCTGCTGGACCGCATCGATCGAGAGCGTGCGAATTGTGTTGATCGCTAATTGAGTCATTTCCTCATCGGTCATAATTCGCTCCCTATCGTTTTTGCGTAGTCGTTTTGTGTCTCCAGCGAAGCTACCTTGCTCAAGCGCCGCAAATGTCGTTGTGCTTGACTAAACTCGGCTGCGAGAAAGGTCTGAACGAGATCCCAGGCAACGGCCGGTCCTACAGTTCTGCCGCCCATGCAAAGAATGTTCATGTGGTCGTCTTCGACACCTTGCCTGGCAGAAAAATGGTCGTGAATTAACGCAGCCCGAATGCCCCGAATCTTGTTCGCGCACACCGACGCGCCCACGCCGCTCCCGCAAATCGCCACTCCTCGGTCTACTTCCTCCGCAGCGACTGCTTGCGCGAGAGGGAGGACGTAATCGGGATAATCATCGCCCTCATTCAAGCGATGTGCCCCAAAATCGACGACCTCATGGCCTGCTGCGCGCAGCTGTTGAACCAACTCTTCTTTCAAACTAAATCCTCCGTGATCGGTGGCAATTCCTACGCGCATATTTTGTCCTTCGTCCCGGCTGCTTCCAGCTTTGCTGCCGCCGCGTTGTCGGCAAGTACCAGCGCGTTGTCGCAGCGAATCCGTCCGGCAGGAATCGTCACATCCCGGTTTAGTAAGCGCACTATCATGTCCGCCTTCTCACGCCCGGTGACCACCCACAACACGCATCGGGAACGATTGAGCAGCGGATACGTCAACGTCAGCCGGCGCCGCTTCTGATAAATACCTGTCGGCGCGACGTCCGCGTCGGTGACATCAAGGACCGGATCACCGGGAACGAGCGAGGCCGTGTGTCCGTCAGGTCCAAGTCCCAGGTGCGCGAGGTCGAGCACCGGCGGCGTGCCGGCGATGTCGCTAAGAGTTTGAGCATAGAGCCTGGCCCCTGCCCCGAGGTCGGGCGATTCGACCGGCATGGCGTAGATTTGTTCGGAACGCAGTGGCGCGTGTGACAGCAAGCTCTCACGCAGGTGAGTGAGATTTCGGTCCGGGTCGCCCGCTGGCGCAACGCGCTCGTCCACCTGTACGACATGAACATTCTTCCAGGGAACTTCTTCATTGGCGAGAGCGCGTAGCATTTGCCACGGGGTGCGGCCGCCGCTGACGCCCACGATGAAACGTCCGCGCGCCGCCACAGATGCACGAGCCTCCGCCGCAATAAATGTCGCCGCCGCTTGGGCGACTGAATCGGCGTTCGTAAGAACTTGAATCTTCATCGCGTTTCTAACTCGACAGCACCGGATTTTGCCAGCCGCCTGGGGGCATGACGCGCGATTCCACTTCCTTCGGTCCCCAGGTCTTTGCTTTGTATTCATAGACCGGCGTGCCGGCCTTCAAGACCGGATCAACAATCCGCCACGCCTCTTCCACATAGTCCTCGCGCGCGAAAAGCGTGGCATCCCCGGCCATCGCATCGCCCAGCACGCGTTCGTAGGCGTCCATTTCGTCGGCGGCGGGATGACGGCCCGCCAGAAGTTCGCGGGACAGGCACACCGATTCATTCTCCGGCGAGATGCCGTTGAGACCGAAAGCGAGTACGATATCGGGACTGATGCGAAACCGGCAATAGTTCGATTGAAGGTCGTAATCGCGAAACATTGTCGGCGGCTGCCGCAACCGGAGCGTGATTTCCGTGCAGGTGACGGGCAGAGATTTCCCGGCGCGGATGTAAAACGGCACGCCGCGCCAGCGCCAGGAATCCACTTCGAGCTTCAACGCGGCGAAGGTTTCCGTATTCGAATCCTTCGCGACACCGGGTTCGTCTCGATAGCCGCAGAACTGGCCGCGTACGACATCCTCGGGCTTCAACGGCGGGATGGCTTTGAGCACCTTCACCTTCTCGTCGCGGATCGATTCACTGTCGGTGCGGACGGGAGGCTCCATGGCGAGGTTAGCCATGACCTGAAACAGATGATTCTGCATCACATCGCGGATGGCGCCGGTCTGATCGTAGAACGTACCGCGCCCCTGCACGCCGAAGTCCTCGGCCATCGTGATCTGCACGCTCTCGATGTGCTCGCGTTTCCAGAACGGCTCGAACATCGCATTGCCGAACCGCGCGAAGAGCATGTTGTGAACAGGCTTCTTTCCGAGGTAATGGTCAATACGGAAGATACGTTTCTCATCGAACGCGCCGAGCAGAATCCCGTTGAGCGCTTGCGCGGACGCGAGGTCGGTACCGAAAGGTTTTTCCACGATGACCCGCGCGCTTGCCTCCGCGCAACCCGCCTTGCTCAATTGCTCCACCACTTTTCCGAACAGCACCGGCGGGATGGCGAGGTAATGCGCCGGCCGTTGCGCCGAACCCAACTCCTGGCGAATGGCTTGGAATGTCGCCGGGTCGTTGTAGTCGCCGTCCACGTAGCGCAACAGATCGGAAAACATCGCGAACGCGGCGGGGTCGAGTCCGCCGTGCTTCTCAAGACTGTCCTTTGCACGCGCCTTGAGTTCATCGAGGTTCCAGCCCGCCTTGGCCACGCCGATGACGGGGACGTTGAGATTCCCGCGTTTCAACATCGCCTGGAGCGCGGGGAAAATCTTTTTGTAAGCCAGGTCGCCGGTGGCTCCAAAAAAAACAAGAGCGTCAGAGTGGTTCTGGGTCACGACATTTTAGCCACTGGTTTTTCCAAGTGGCCACCGAAACCGAATCGCATCGCCGAAAGCACCTTGTCCTCAAAACCCGCTGCGCCACGGGATGTGAATCGCTGATAAAGAGCAGACGACAATACAGGAACTGGCACGTCTTCGTCGATAGCTGCTTTGATTGTCCAGCGTCCTTCACCCGAATCGGAGACCCGGCCAGCGAATTGCGATAGATTGGGATCGCCAGTGAACGCGTTAGCCGTCAAATCCAAAAGCCACGAGGCGATCACGCTGCCACGCCGCCATACTTCAGATACATCCGTCAGGTTAAAGTCGTACTGATAATGTTCGGGATCGCGCAGCGGGGTCGTTTCGGCATCAACTTCGCTTTGCACCTTGCCGGCGCCAGCGGCTTTCAAAACACCGAAGCCTTCGGCGTAAGCAGCCATGATCCCGTATTCAATACTGTTGTGAACCATCTTGACGAAATGCCCGGCGCCATTGGGGCCGCAATGCAGATAGCCCTGTTCGGCTGTGCCGCCGAGTTTCTCCCGGCCCGGTGTTCGCGCGATGTCGCCAATCCCCGGAGCCAGCGTTCTGAAAACAGGATCCAGTCCCCGAACGACATCTGTCTCGCCACCGATCATCATGCAGTAGCCGCGTTCAAGGCCCCAAATGCCCCCACTCGTTCCGACATCAACGTAATGAATATCCTTCGCCGCGAGCTCCTTGGCGCGCTGGATGTCGTCCACGTAATAAGAGTTCCCTCCGTCGATGATCGTATCGCCCGATTCGAGAAAAGGCAGAAGATCGCTTATGGTCTTGTCGACGGCGGCAGCGGGAACCATCAGCCAAATTTTTCTCGGCTTATCCAGGCGCTTTGCCAAGTCTTCAAAGGCAGCGGCGCCCATGGCTCCTTCTTTGGCCAGGCCTTCTACTGCTTTCGGAAATAAGTCGAATACGACGCAGCGATGTCCGCCTCTCATGAGTCGTCGAACCATGTTCGCGCCCATTCGTCCGAGCCCGACCATTCCCAGTTGCATTGGTGAATTTGTTTTCATTTAAGGATTTCTTTGTTGTTTGCTGGCTGCCTGCTTCATGAAGAACGAGCGTGTTCGAAAATTTCGACAAACTGCCGATAGCGTCGCGCCATTTCTGCGACGGCGGCTTGGCGCGTGAGTCAGAGGTTCATGCCAGGCAAACAGTTTTGTAACGAACGAGTCGCGATGGTTGAATGGCAGGACGTAGAGCGATTGATCGTAACCCAAGGTTTTCATTTCGCCTCCCTCACTTTCCGGTAACGCCGGATCAGATTGTTGGTTGAGCTGTCGTGCTTGAGTTTTGAAGGAGTCTTGGCTTCCAGTTCAGGAATGATGCGCTGCGCCAGTGCCTTGCCCAATTCGACGCCCCATTGATCGAAGGAATCAATGTTCCAGATCGCGCCTTGAGTGAAGACGCTGTGTTCGTAAAGCGCGACGAGTTTGCCGAGAGTTTCCGGTGTGAGGCGCTCGGTGAGAATCGTGTTTGACGGACGATTGCCTTCAAAGACGCGATGCGGCACAAGCCAATCCGGAGTGCCTTCGGCTTTGACCTCCTCGGGCGTCTTGCCGAACGCCAGCGCCTCGGCTTGAGCAAATACATTAGCCATAAGAATATCGTGATGCCGGCCCAATCGCGTGAGCGCGTGGGCGAACGCGATGAAGTCACACGGGATGAGCCGGGTGCCCTGGTGAATTAGCTGGTAGAAGGAGTGCTGGCCGTTGGTGCCAGGTTCGCCCCAGTAAATAGGACCGGTTTGGTAATCAACTTTCTTTCCGTTGAGCGTGACGTGTTTGCCGTTGCTCTCCATTGTTAACTGCTGCAAATAAGCCGGGAATCGTTTCAAGTACTGTTCGTAAGGCAGCACCGCCACGGTGTGGGCGCCAAGAAAGTCGTTGTTCCAAACTGACAAGAGACCCATCATGACCGGCAGATTCCTTTCGAACGGTGCAGTGCGGAAATGTTCGTCCACCTCGTGAAATCCCTTGAGCATTGAGCGGAAGTTATCCGGCCCGATGGCGAGCATCGTCGAAAGGCCGATCGCCGAATCCATGGAGTAACGTCCGCCGACCCAGTCCCAAAAACCGAACATGTTCTCGGTATCAATGCCGAAGGCGGACACTTTCTCGGCATTGGTCGAGACCGCGACGAAGTGTTTCGCCACCGCTTTCGGATTACCGCCAAGTCCTTTCAGCAACCAGTCCCGCGCAGTCTGCGCATTGGTCATGGTCTCCAGTGTGGTGAAAGTTTTCGAGGAAACGATGAAAAGCGTCTCCGCAGGATCGAGATCGTGCGTCGCTTCCACAAAATCGATGCCGTCCACGTTGGAAACGAAACGGAAAGTGAGACTGCGAAGGCTATAATGCTTGAGCGCCTCGTAAGCCATCACCGGTCCGAGATCAGAACCGCCGATGCCGATATTTACGACGTTTCTGATGCGCTTGCCGGTGTGCCCTTTCCACGCCCCACTACGAATGCGGTTGGAGAAGTCGGTCATCTTATCGAAGACGGCATGGACTTGTGGCACAACGTTCTGACCATCGACGACGATCGATGCTCCTCTCGGTGCGCGCAGCGCCACGTGCAGCACGGCGCGGTTTTCCGTAACGTTGATCTTGTCACCCCGGAACATGGCGTCGATCCGCTCACGCAGTCCCGACTCGTCTGCGAGCTGCACGAGGAGCTTCAAAGTCTCGTCCGTGATGCGATTCTTCGAGTAATCCAAAAATAAACCCGCCGCTTCGACGGTCAGGCGCTGGCCGCGTGTG
>WNFT01001902.1_pt1 | contig 17731 bp, 16 predicted proteins | sample 5400191 | NCBI WGS metagenome assembly WNFT01 (sample SAMN13153359, study PRJNA577476) | soil metagenome | isolation source: 80 cm saprolite under Madrone tree | place: USA:California | collected 2016-06-14 | reverse complement strand
GCGCACACGTCGCCCGGGTGCGCGAGGAGCGCCGCCTCCTCAGTGCGCGGCTTGCCGCCGCCGGACTCCTGCCCCGGCCGTCGCAGGCGAACTTCGTGCTCGTCGAATGCGGGCCGCGTGCCGAGTCGATCCGGGCAGGACTCGCCGCCCGCGGCGTGCTGGTGCGCGCCTTCCCCCACCGCCGCGGGCTCGAGACCGCGCTGCGCATCACTCTACCGGGCAATGCCGCGGATTTCGAGCGGCTGAAGAGCGCCCTCGAGGGGACCTTTGCCGCTGAGGGACGCGAGCCATGACCGCGCGCACCGCTACCAACAGCCGCGCCACGCGCGAGACAGCGATCACGGTCACGCTCACGCTCGACGGCACGGGGAAAGCCGAGGTGAAGACGGGCCTGGGCTTCCTGGACCATCTGCTCGAGGCCTTGATCCGTCACGCGCGGTTCGACGTCGCGCTCGCCTGTCAGGGCGATCTGCACGTGGACGATCACCACACGGCCGAAGACTGCGCCCTGGCGCTGGGCCAGGCGCTCGACCGCGCCCTGGGCGAGCGTCGCGGCGTGAACCGGTTCGGTTGGGCCTACGCCCCCCTGGACGAGGCCCTGGCGCGCGCAGTGGTCGACTTGTCGGGACGGTCGCACGCGGACGTGACGCTCGGCCTCTCCCGCGAATCGATCGGCGGTCTCGCGTGCGAGAACATTTCGCACGTGCTCCGCTCACTGGCGGCAGCGGCACGCCTCACGCTGCACGTGGACGTGCTGAAGGGCGAGAACGATCATCACCGAGCCGAGGCGGCGTTCAAGGCGACTGCCCTCGCGCTCAAGCAGGCGGTGGCCTGCTCGGGCTTCGACGACGTGCCGTCCACCAAGGGCACCCTCGGGGACAAGACCGGGGCGCAATGACTGACGTCGTGATCGTCGATTCCGGCGTCGCGAACCTCGCGTCGATCGCCAGCGCATTCCGCCGCCTCGGCGCGAACGTCGTGGTAACCGGCGATACGGAAGTCGTGCGGGACGCACGACGCGCGGTGCTGCCCGGCGTGGGCGCGTTCGGCGCCGGCCTCGGGGCCCTCCGCGCGCGGGGGCTCGACAAGGCGGTCACGCACGCGGCGACACGCGGCACCCCGCTCCTGGGCGTGTGTCTCGGCATGCAGATGCTGTGCGAAGCGAGCGAGGAAGCGCCGGGAGTGGCCGGGCTCGGGGTGATCCCTGGCACCTGCCGCCGGCTGCCGGAAGACGTGCGCGTGCCCCACCTCGGCTGGAACGCGGTTACCGCAGCCGGCGAAGGGCTCGTGGCTACCGGTGTGGCGGCGTTCGCGAACTCATACGCGCTGCGGGATGCGCCACCCGGTTGGGTCCCGGCGTGGACGACGCACGGGGCGCGGTTCGTGGCTGCGCTGGAAAAGGGCGGCGAGCATCTCCTGGCCTGCCAGTTCCATCCCGAGCTGTCGGGCGCGTACGGCGCAGCGCTGCTCGAGCGCTGGCTCGCCGGAGCGAAAGGCGCGCCAGCCCCGGCTCTCGCCGGCTCCACCCCGGGACTGTTGCCACGGGTCGTCCCCTGCCTCGACGTACGAGATGGACGGGTGGTGAAGGGTGTGCAGTTCCAGCATCTCCGGGACGCCGGCGATCCGGCGTCCCAGGCGGCGTTGTACGAGTCTCAGGGCGCGGACGAGATCGTGGTGCTGGATGTCGCGGCGTCGGCCGAAGGGCGCGCCACGCAGATCGAGACGGTGGCGCGGGTGCGCGCGGCGATCCGCATTCCGCTCACCGTGGGCGGCGGGGTGCGAAGGGTGGCTGACGCGCGCCGGCTGCTCGCGGCCGGTGCGGACAAGGTGAGTGTGAACACCGCCGCGGTGCAGCGGCCCGCCCTCCTGTCGGAGCTCGCGTCCGAGTTCGGCAGCCAGTGCGTGGTCCTCGCCATCGATGCACGCCGCACCGGCAACCGCTGGGAAGCGCTCACGCACGGCGGCCGCGAGCCCGGTCCGCCCGACGCCGTGGAGTGGGCGCGGGAGGCCGCGGGCTTGGGGGCCGGGGAGATCCTGCTCACGAGCTGGGATCGCGACGGGACGCGCGCGGGCCCCGACCTGGAACTGCTGCGCGCGGTGCTCGGTGCAGTGCGGGTGCCGGTGATCGCGTCCGGTGGGATCGGCGAGCGGGCACACGTGGCGGACGCATTCCGCGCCGGCGCGGACGCCGTGCTCGCGGCGTCGGTGTTCCACGACGGCGACGATACCGTCGACGGCATCAAGGCCGATCTCTCGCTTCGCGGCATCCGGGTGCGGCGATGATCGTCCCCAGCATCGACCTGATGCAGGGCCGCGCGGTCCAGCTGCGCGGAGGTCGGGACCTCGTGCTGGATGGCGGCGACCCGCTGGCCCGGCTCGAGGAGTTCGCGGTGGCCGGAGAGGTGGCGGTCGTCGACCTCGACGCGGCGCTCGGCAAGGGCTCGAACGCGGGGCTGATCCGTGAGATGGTGCGCCGGGCGCCCTGCCGCGTGGGCGGCGGCATTCGAGATCTGGACACGGCGCGCGGGTGGTTGGACGCAGGCGCCGCGAAGATCGTGATCGGCACGGCCGCGAGCCCGGACTTCTGCGGCGCCCTGCCGCGCGAGCGGGTGATCGCCGCTGTGGACGCGGAGCGCGGCCAGGTAGTGGTAGAGGGTTGGCGCACGGCCACGGGGGCGTCGGTGCTCGAGCGGATCCGCGACCTGGCGCCCCTAGTCGGCGGGTTTCTGTTCACGCAGGTGGAGAAGGAAGGTGCCATGGGCGGATTCGATTTCCAGGCCGTGGCGGCCGCCGTGCGCGCGGCAGGCGAGGGGGAGGGGGAGGGGGGGGCACGCCTCACCGCGGCGGGGGGAATCACCACGGCGTCCGAGATCGCCGAGCTCGACCGCATCGGCGCCGACGCGCAGGTGGGCATGGCGCTCTACACCGGACGACTGACCCTCGGTGAGGCGGTGGCAGCGCCGCTGGCGAAGCCGGTCGATCGAGAGGAGGCGGCCGTCTGGCCGACCGTCGTGTGCGACGAATGGGGCCACGCCCTGGGGCTGGTCTGGAGCACGCGTGAGTCGCTCGCGCGCGCGATCGCCCGGCGCAAAGGCATCTACTGGTCGCGCTCGCGCCAGGCGCTGTGGGAGAAGGGAGCTACGTCGGGCAACACGCAGGAGCTGGTGCGCGTGGACTTGGACTGCGACCGCGATGCGCTGCGCTTCACCGTACGGCAGCGCGGCGCCGGGTTCTGTCACCTCGATCGGCGGTCCTGCTGGCCGTCGGCGTTCGATCTCGACGACCTCGCACGCACCATCGCGGAGCGCGCCGCCCGGCCCGAGCCGGGATCGGGAACCACGAAACTGTTCCGGGACCCTGGGCTGCTGGCGGCGAAGCTGCGGGAGGAGGCCGAAGAGCTGGGGCGGGCCGGGGACCGTCCCGAGGCGGTCCACGAGACCGCCGACCTCTTCTACATGGCGCTCGTGGCCCTGGTCCGTGGCGGCGGCTCGCTCACGGAGGTGCGGGCCGAGCTGGCGCGCCGTCACGCGGGGGTCACACGGCGGCCGATGACCGCGAAGGCTCCGACGGACGCGCCATGAGGGCGTCACCCCTGCTGCCCCGTCGCACGGTCGCCAAGCTGGCCCGCCGCGGCGCGGGCTTCGACGCCAGGACGCGCGCCGCCGCGGCGCGCATCGTCGAGGCCGTCCGGACACACGGGGAAGTCGCCTTGCGCAAGCACGCCGAGCGGTTCGGAGACGTGTTGCCGGACGCGCCGTTGTATCACGACCGCCCTGAGCTGGCGCGGGCGCTGACGGGTCTTTCGACCGATGATCGAGTCCGGCTCGAGCGCGTCGCGGCGCGGATCCGGGCGTTCGCGGTGGCCCAGCGAGGCGCGCTCGGTCCGGTGAGCGTGCCGGTGCCCGGCGGGGTCGCGGAGCACCGGATTGCGCCGATGCAACGCGCGGGGTGCTACGCGCCCGGAGGGCGCTATCCTCTGCCCTCATCGGTGCTGATGACCGCGGTGACCGCTCGCGTGGCGGGCGTGCGAGACATATGGGTCGCGAGCCCTAAACCACAAGGCTTAACGCTCGCCGCCGCCGCACTTGCGGGCGCGGACGGCGTGCTCGCCGTGGGAGGGGCGCAGGCGATCGCGGCGCTCGCCTACGGTACGGGTCCCATCGCGCCGCGCGACGTGATCGTCGGGCCTGGGAACCGCTACGTGGCCGCGGCGAAGCGGCTCGTCGCCGGAGCCGTCGCGATCGACATGCTCGCGGGTCCGTCTGAGCTCGTCGTCTTCGCTGACTCGAGTGCCGACGCCGCGACGGTCGCGGTAGACCTGCTCGCCCAAGCCGAGCACGACCCCCACGCCGTGCCAGTGCTCGTGACCACAGATGCCTCGCTGGTCGAACGCGTGGAGCGGGAGCTCGCCCGCTGCCTCGGCGACCTGCCGACCGGCCGCGTGGCGCGGGCGGCACTGGCGCACGGGGGCGCGATCGTCGTGTCGAGCGTGGACGACGGTGTGGCCGCGTGCGACGCGCTCGCGCCCGAGCACCTCCAGCTCGTGCTGCGCGACGCGGACGCAGTCGCACCGCGTCTGGCCCACTACGGCGCGCTGTTCGTCGGCGCGGGGAGCGCGGAGGTGCTGGGCGACTACGGCGCCGGCCCTAACCACGTGCTGCCGACGGGCGGCACCGCCCGATTCAGCGGAGGACTGTCGGTCTACACGTTCCTGCGTGTGCGCACCTGGCTCCGCATCGACGACCCCGCTCGCGCTCGGCCGCTGATCGAGGACGCGGTGTGGCTCGGGCGCGCGGAGGGACTGGAAGCACACGCGCGGGCGGCGGAGCGACGGCTCGTTGTAGAGCCTGCAGGCGAGTCCCATCCGGCAACCCAAGTTCGCACGCCATAGGAGTGGGCCCGATACGACACTGCGCTTGAAGCGCAGTGCTTTACTGGGCCCACTCTTTCAGAGTGGGAACGAACGGGGGTATCTTCCCTGTCCGAACACTGTCGGGAGTGAGGATATGCCGATGATTCTGCTGATCGCGACGCTGACGTTGGCTCAGGCCCAGCCGGACAACGGCCAGATGGCGCCATTCACGTGCTGGATCCGTGGACCGGCGGATAAGCTGGCGGAGCGACCCAGTCCGCTGGACTCGATCTCAGTCCAACTGGGGGGCGGCACCATCAAGCTGTGCTACAGCCGTCCCTCGGCGCGCGGCCGCAAAGTCATGGGAGAGCTGGTCCCCTTCGACCAGCCGTGGCGGCTCGGCGCGAACGAAGCCACGACCATCCATCTGCCCTTCGCGGCACAGCTCGCCGGCGTGCGAGTGGAGCCAGGGACCTACACACTGTACGCGATTCCCGGCGCAGCGAAGTGGCAGATCGTAGTCAACCGCGGCGTTCAGCGCTGGGGCGTTCCCATTGACACCGCAGTGCGCGCGAAGGATGTCGGCGCCGGTACGGCGACCACCGAGGCGCTCGGCGCGCCGGTCGAGACCCTTACACTCAAGTTCGCGCCAGCACAGGGGAACGCGACGGAGCTGGTCCTGGAGTGGGAGAAGACCCGCGTCCGAATTCCGATTCGCCGGGCAGCCTAGGGGATGACGGTGGCCACGGACCTGGTCTCGGAAATCCAGGCGCTCAAGGCGGAGCGGCGCGCCGCCATCCTGGCGCATAACTACCAGATTCCGGCGATCCAGGACCTGGCCGACGTCGTGGCGGACTCGCTCCAGATGGCGCGTCGGGCAACCGAGCTGGACGCGCCCCTTCTGGTCATTTGCGGCGTGCAGTTCATGGCCGAGACGGCCGCCATCGCCAATCCGGATAAGCGCGTCGTCATCCCCGATCTCGAGGCCGGATGCTCCCTCGCGGCGACGATCCACGCGGAGGACGTGCGGGCGTGGCGCGCCGAGCACCCCGACGGTCTCGTGGTCGCGTACGTCAACTGCAGCGCCGCCGTCAAGGCCGAAGCCGACTACTGCTGTACCTCGGGGAACGCGGTCGCCGTCGTTCGCTCTCTGCCGCCGGACGTGCCGGTGCTGTTCGTCCCGGACTTCTTCCTGGGCAGCTACCTGCGGCGGGTGACAGGGCGCGATCTGGACGTGTGGATGGGGGAGTGTCACGTGCATGCGGCGCTGACACCGGACGTGCTCGCGGCGCAGCGACGACAGCACCCCGACGCCGAATTCCTGGTCCACCCGGAGTGCGGCTGCGTGACGAGCGCGATGTACTACGCCGAGTCCGACGGCGACGTCGCGGCAGGGCGTACGGCGATCGTCTCCACCGAGCAGATGATGCGTCGAGCACGCACCTCGAGCGCCCGCGAGTTCGTGGTCGCGACGGAGACCGGGGTACTGCACCGATTGCGCCGCGAGAACCCCACGAAGCAGTTCTTCGCGGCAGCCGAGTCGGCCGAGTGCCGTTACATGAAGATGATCACCCTCGAAAAGCTGCGCGACTCGTTGCGGGACGTGAAGTACGAGGTCACCGTGCCCGAGGAAGTCGCGCGGCGCGCCCGGCGAGCCATCGAACGGATGTTGGCTATTGGCTGACCCCCTGGGCCTGGTGGAGGTGCGCCGGGCGTTGGCAGAAGACCGTGCAGCTGAGGACGTGACGACCGGGCTGCTCGGTCCTCTCGCGGACGCGGCTGTCACGGCTCGCTTCGTCGCCGAAGCGCGCTTCGTCGTGGCCGGCCTGCCGATCGCGCAGCTCGTGTTCCGCGAGCTCGATCCCGGCGCGTGCCTCGAATCCGTCGACGGCGAAGGCGACTGGACCGCGCCGGAGAAGACGTTCGCCACAGTGCGGGCGACCGGCCGAGCCGCGCTCGGCGGCGAGCGGGTGGCGCTCAACTTCTTGCAGCGGCTCTCGGGAGTGGCGACCCTCACCCGGCGGGCCGTGGACGCGGTGGCGGGAACGCCTGCGAGCATCACGCATACGCGGAAGACCACACCGGGACTGCGGGCGCTCGAGCGGTACGCGGTACGGGTCGGCGGCGGAATGGACAACCGCGCGTCCCTCGCGGAAGCCGTGCTCTGGAAGGACAATCACTGGACGCTGCTGGGCACGGGACCACGCGCGCTCACCGAGGCGCTCCGAGGAGTCCCCCCGGGCCTTCCGATTGTCGTCGAAGTCGAGAGCGACGAGCAGCTGGATGCCGCACTCGCCGCGGGCGTGACCCACATTCTTGCCGACAACCAGACGCCGGAGCGCATCCGGAGGTGGGCCGGTAAGGCCGGTCCGGGCGTCACGATCCAGGCCTCGGGCGGGATCACGCCGGAGACCGCGCGCGCATACGCCGAGGCTGGTGCGACGCTCATCTCCATCGGCGCGCTCACGCACTCCGCTCCGGCGGTGGCGATGACGTGCCACGTTGCCGTTGACACGCCACGACCCGCTCTCTAGGTTGCCCTTTCCCATGCGCACCGCGCCGCCGTGTTGTCCGATGTGTTGTCGCAACCGCCACCCCAGGGTTGGACGGACATCTCGGCGCACCCAGTGACGACTTGAGGACTCGCTAAGCCTCCTCGCCTTCTGAGCCGCTCCCAGGCCCGGCCACCCAGCGTGGTCGGGTCTTTTTGTTTGCGGGATCACCTCAACGACACGGCGAATAACGATGGATGTGACTTCGAGCGCAATCGCCCTGATTCTCATCACGCTCGTCGCCGGTACGGTCAACGGCGCACTCGGCTACGGATTCTCCTCGATCACCGTACCTGTGGCGCTGCTGTTCTACACGAATCGAGTGCTCAATCCGGCCCTCGTGTGGGTCGAGGTGGTCCTGAACGCCTACGTCCTCTGGGTCAACCGGGCGAGCGTTCCACATGTTTGGCGTCGGGTGGTCCCGATGATCGTCGGCCTGGCGCCCGGCGTGGCCCTCGGGACCTCGCTGGTGCACCGCGTGCAACCGGCCTGGCTCAAGCTGGCGACGTTCATCGTCCTGCTGCCGCTGATTCTGCTGCAGGCAGCCGGATTTCGCAGACCGATCAGGGATGAGCGTCGCGCCGGGCTGTTTTTCGGAGGCGGCCTGGGCGTGCTGTACTCCGTCACGACCATCTCCGGCCCGCCCCTGGCCGTGATGTTGAGCAACCAGGGCTTCACGAAACAGGACTTCCGAGCCGGTCTCGGACTGGTGCGGCTCGCGGAATCGACGTTCACGGCCGTGGCCTACTACTTCGCCGGCATGTTTTCAATCGAGAGCGCCGGCCTGCTTCCCTACATCCTCCCGAGTCTCGTCGTCGGGATCCCGCTGGGCGTCCGGGTCATACGCCACGTGCGCCCCGAGACCTTCAGGCGGGTCTGCATGAGCTTCGACGCCTGGGTCGTGGGCTTCGGCATCTCGACACTCCTGCGACAGCTCCACATCATCGAAACCGACGCCGCGTTTTCGGTCCTGGCCGCGGTGGGCGTGCTCGACATCTGGCTGCTGTACCGGTTCTTCCGCAACCAGACGCTCGAGACCGTCGGGGCTGGACCCCAGCCAGCCCCCCTGGCTCAGTAGAGGTAGGCGAGGGCCATGGCGACGGTGATCTGGTCCTTTTTCCCGTTGAATGCCGGCAGGCTGGACCGGTCGTACCGGACCTCGGGCCGGAGCACCGCGCTGGGCCACGTCTTGATGTTCAACGTCGCCGTGCCGCTGCCAAACTTGTGCCCCGTGCTCGCCGGGAAGCCCATCGCACCGCTGGTGCGCGCGCCGTTTTGGTCGTTCACGTAGTCGCCCCGCAAGGCCAGACCGAGGGTCGGGCTGAAGTCATTTGTGATCCAGGCGCCAACCGCCCACCACTTTGCATCCTGCGTCGGAACGGGCAGTGCTGCGTTCGCCTGCTCCTGGCCGTAGTCACCCTGCACCCACAGCTGCGCGTTGCCCAACTTGCGCCAGAACAGGCCCTCGACGCCGTAGCGGTTGGCGGTATTGTTGTTCGCCTCTTCCGGACCCCAGAACCCCACGATGCCAAGCGACGTCAACGCGTCGGGATAGAGGCCGATACGCCCCATGAACGACTTGTGGCTGTTGTTGTCCGCGACCTGGTCCCATCCGTTGATCACGCGGAGCTGCAGGTCCACGTAATTGTTGAACTTGGTCTCGACGCTGAGCCCGGTCGCGGTGAAGTTCTCCACGTAGATGAACTGGTTCCCCTCCGACCAGTTAGGGTTGGCCACGGTCTCGATCACCTCGAGCCCCAAGAGAGTGGGAATGCGCCCCACCTTGAACTGCAGCCCGTTGCCACTGGACGTCGGGACGTTCAACGTGACGTAGAGGTGCGGGATGTCCCCCTGTGGGCCAAGGTTGAAGAACCCCCCGTCCGACTGGATGACTGTCGCGTCCTGTCCCACCAGCACTTCGGTGTGGAACCCCGCGCTGAACTTCGTCGGGTCGTAGGGCTTGTCGAGCACGACCGCGAGCGCGTTCAACATGAAGCGGTTCTGGAGGCGGTCGTACAGCCGCCCGACGATGGCGGTCCCGCCGGCGCTATGGCCCGAATACGAGTACGACCCCACAGCGAAGCCGGTGAGTTTGAACCCGGCGAGCGTGGTCTCCAGATGGTTGACCGGAGGCGGCGGTGGATCGGGCTTCTTGGCCGCCGTGTCGGCCGGGGGCGCGGCTCCGCTCTGGGCGCGAAGCATCCCAGGGGCGACGAGCCAGACGCCCACAAGCGTGGCTCGCGCTAGACGGCTTCCTTGCAGTCTCATAGCTTGGCCTCCTTCAGGGCCTGCTTCTGTACCGCGTCCGCTGTCACGGCGGTGACCGCAGCCGTATCCACCTCGCCTGTCCTGATCCGGATCACGCGCTCCAAGGCCTGCACGAAGATCTTCCCGTCACCGACATTGCCGGTACGGGCGGATGTGAGAATCGCCTTGATCGTCGGCTCCACGAACGGCTCTGACACGGCCATCTCGAGCCGCACTTTTTCGCGGAATTCGAGCACCACGGTTCTGCCGCGATAATGCTCCAGCATCTCGTGCTCGCCGCCGTGGCCGCTCACCCGATTGATCGTGATGCCGGTGACGCCGGCGCGGAACAGTGCGGCTTTCACTTGCGGCAGCCGCTCGGGGCGGACCACCGCGGTGATGAGTTTCATGGGTACTCCTTACGAGAAGTGACGACTGCATGCCGGGGTCGGTCGCCGCTCACAGTTGGTGCAGGACTCCTGCTCCTGGAGCGGCGATCCGATTCAACCGGCCGCGGGCCGATGGCGCGATGTCAGACTGCGTCCGGCTCCGGCTCGAGCCGGCCCGCCACGAAGGAGACGGCGGCCGACTCGCTGAGAATCACCGCCGAGGAGACTTCCGGCGTGTCGGGGTACGCCAACGCGCCCATCTCCGGCAGGTCGAGGCCGAGCTCTTCCACCTCGGCCGATACACGGTGGCCGCCCACGACCAGCGCCGTCACCTTGTACGCGCCGTACGCCATGGCACCGACCGCGACGAAGTTGGTCAGACCACCGACGAGCTGCGCGACGAGCTGGCTCGCGTCGCCGTAGAACAGGCCCCGCACGGCGCCCGGGACGCCATTCCACCCGTCGCCGTACGTGCCGTCGGCCAGCAAGCCGACCGAGAGAATGCCCCACAACCCGTTGACTCCGTGCACCGAGATCGCGCCCACCGGATCGTCGATCCGGAGCTTCCCGTCGATGAAGAACACGGCGATACACACCAGAACACCGGCCACGCCGCCGATCAGGACCGCGGAAGGAGCCGTGACGAAGGCGCAGGGCGCGGTGATCGCGACCAGGCCCGCGAGCGTGCCGTTCGCCATCATGGAGGGGTCCGGCTTGCCAAACTTGCTCCACATGTAGAGCATCGCGACGACACCTCCAGCTGCCCCAGCCAGCATGGTGTTTGTGGCGATCACACCGATGCGAAGATCCGACCCCGCGAGCGTCGAGCCGGGGTTGAAGCCGAACCATCCGAAGCACAGGATGAACGTGCCGACGAGCGCCATGGGGATGTTGTGACCCGGAATCGCGTTGGGTGTCCCGTCGGCGTTGTACTTGCCGCGCCGCGGCCCGAGCAGCCAGGCGCCCACCAGCGCGATCACGCCGCCCGTCATGTGCACCACCGACGAGCCCGCGAAGTCCACGTGCCCGTGTCCGAGCCCGAGGTTCACGCCGAGCTGCGACAACCAGCCGCCGCCCCATGTCCAGTTCGCGAAAACGGGATAGATGACCGCTCCGATGAAGATGCTGAACACCGCGAACGCCGAGAACTTCCAGCGCTCCGCCATCGCTCCGGTGGGAATCGTCGCCGCCGTGTCCATGAACACCATCTGGAACAGGAAGTAGGTGAACACCGGCGCCGCGTACGCCACGCCCGTCAGGAAGAACCCGGTGTGCCCGAACAACCCCCAGGGCTTGCCGCCGATCGTGAGGGCGAACTCATTGTTCAGTTTGTCGAAGCCGCCCAGCGTCGACATCGGCCCGATGCCGCCGGCTTGGAGCGCGAACCCGATTGCCCAGTACGCCAGCATCGCGATGCCGTACACCATGAAGTTCATGGCGAACGTGTGGGCCGCGTTCTTGGCTCGCGTGAAGCCGGTCTCGACCATGGCGAACCCGGCCTGCATGAACATCACGAGGAACCCCGCCACGAGAGTCCACACGAAATTGATGGCGACCGTGTTCGCCGCCGCCGCCGCGTTCGCGGCCTTCAGCAGCGAGTCGACCGGCAGCGCGGCCGGCGCCGTCGGGACGCCCTGCGCCGCCAGGACCAGCGGGCAGACCACAGCCATCAACAGCGCAAGGCCGACCGAGCGTTTCATGCCATCTCCCGTCATACGGTCTCCCAGTCAGGGGGTGGAACGGTGAATTTGGTGTACGACGTTTCGCGCAAAATATGCACGAATCATGCTACGGTGCGCTACTACCCATTCGTACTAGTTAACTGTGCTGTATGAAAAAATGTGCACAATATGCACATTTTTGCCAACACACGTGTTGCGATAACACCCCATGAGGAGGCCCCCGTGGTTGACCCTGTTGCCCCCGTGCTGCTAGCCCTCGCCGCCATCCTGGCGGGCGCCAAGCTCGGCGGTGACCTGGCCGAGCGCATCGGTCAACCTGCCGTGCTCGGCGAGCTGGTAGTCGGGATCCTGCTCGGCAACCTGGACCTGGTCGGGGTGTCCTGGTTCCGGGGGGTGGCCGCCGACCACACCGTCGACGGGCTGGCCCGGCTCGGCGTCGTGCTGCTGCTGTTCGAGGTCGGCCTCGAATCCACCGTGGGCGACATGTTGAAGGTCGGCGGCCGATCGTTGCTGGTCGCCGTGCTGGGGGTGGTGACCCCCTGGGTACTCGGCTGGGGTGTGGGGGCCCTTCTTCTCCCCGGCTCGAGCCCCTACGTGCACGCGTTTCTGGGTGCCACACTCACGGCCACCAGCGTCGGGATAACGGCGCGCGTCCTCAAGGACTTGGGGCACGCGCAGTCGCCCGAGGCACGCATCATCCTTGGTGCTGCGGTGATCGACGACGTACTCGGGCTCGTGATCCTCGCCGTCGTGGCGGGCGTCATCACCGCGGCCGACCGCGGGAGCGGCCTCTCGTATGCGGCGGTCGGGGTGATCCTGGCGAAGGCGCTGCTGTTTCTCGGCGGCGCCCTCGTGCTCGGCGTTGCCGTGTCGCCCCGCCTGTTCGCCCTCGCGGGGCGGCTGCGCGGATCGGGGTTGCTCCTCACCACCGCGCTGGTGTTCTGCTTCGTGCTCGCCTATCTCGCGTCTGCCGTGGGACTGGCCTCCATCGTGGGCGCCTACGCCGCCGGTCTCGTTCTCGAGGAGGCCCATTACGTCGATCTCGCCCGGCACGACGAGCGCCGGCTCGAGGAGCTGGTCCGCCCCATCGGCACGCTGCTCGTGCCGGTCTTTTTCGTGCTGATGGGCATGCGCGTGGAGCTCCGGTCGTTCGAGCACCCGGAGGTGCTCGGTCTTGCCCTCCTGTTGACGGTCGCGGCGATCGCCGGCAAACAGGCGTGCGCGCTGGGTGGATGGGGCGCGCCCCTGGACCGGCTTTCGATCGGTATCGGCATGATTCCGCGGGGAGAAGTCGGCCTGATCTTTGCCAACCTCGGTCTGAGCCTAACGCTGCACGGCGAGCGGATCGTCAGCCCGGCGGTTTTCTCGGGGCTCGTGATCATGGTCGTCCTGACCACGTTGATCACGCCGCCTGCGCTCAAGTGGAGCCTTGCACGGGGAGCCCGTTAAGTGGTGGCGCCGACTTGCGCCGACCGGCCCGGAGTTTAAGTTTCGGCGTCCATCATGCCCACACCCGCTTTGCTCAAGCGGCTCCCGTACCGCGCTCCTTCTGCCGCGAAGCAGAAGAAGCCGACGCCGGCAAGCGCGCGCGGGAGACGATCACTGTAGGGGGCTCGAGCCCTCAGGCGTAAGTAGAGAGACAGATCGGCCGCGACGCGCAGCTCACACGTCGCGGCCGATTGTGCGTTTCGGAGAGTCTCGTGCATCCTCGGATCCTGAAGTTCGGAGGCACCTCGGTGGCCGACGCGGCCGCCGTAGAGCGCGTGACGAGGGTCGTCCGCGCCCATGGCGGGCCCCGGCCGGTGGTGGTCGTATCGGCCCTCGCTGGAGTGACCGATACGCTGCTCGCGGCCGCCGACGCGGCCGCGAGCGGCGACGTGGAGCGGATCCAGCCGCAGCTCGATGCCCTGCTCGAGCGCCACGCGGAGATCGCGGGGCGGCTGGCCCGTCCGGACGGCAACCGGGGGATCCAGACCGTGCTGGGCCGCGCACGCGCGGAGCTCGCAGACCTGCTGGGGCGGGTCGCCAGGGAGCCGGACCGCCGGCCGGCGCTACGCGACGAGATCGCCTCCTACGGCGAGCGCCTCTCGGCGGCGCTCCTGACCGCCGTGCTCCTCGCCGCCGACGTGCCGGCGCGCTACGTGGATGCGCGCCACTGTCTCATCACCGACGACACACACGGTCGGGCTACCCCTCTCGTACCGGACACGGAACAGCGCACGCGGGCGGAGCTCGCGCCTTTGCTGGACCGTCGCCTGATCCCGGTGTTGGGCGGCTACATCGGGGCGACGCTCGAGGGCGTGACGACTACGCTGGGCCGGGGCGGCTCCGACTACAGCGCGGCCCTGGTGGGCGCCGCCCTCTCGGCCGCGGAAATCCAGATCTGGACCGACGTGAGTGGGGTGCTCACCGCCGACCCACGAGTCGTACCGGGGGCGCGGACGATCCCGAGCCTTTCTTACGCCGAAGCCGCCGAGCTTGCCTATTTTGGGGCCAAGGTCCTGCACCCCAAGACGATCCAACCAGCCATGGAGCGCGATATCCCCGTGCGCATTTGCAACTCGCACGCACCCGATGATCCCGGGACCCTGGTGACCGCCCGAGGGGAAGTGCGTGCCGGGGCCGTGAAAGCCATCGCTCACAAGGCCGGCGTTACGGTCCTACAGGTCAGCTCGACCCGAATGCTGGGCGCCTACGGCTTCTTGCGGGCGCTGTTCGAGGTGTTCGAGCGGCACCGCACGGTCGTGGACGTGGTGACGACTTCCGAAGTGAGCGTGTCGCTCACCGTAGACGATGCGCAATCGGTCCCCGACATCGTTGCCGAGCTGCGCCGGTTGGGTACCGTGTCGGTCGAATCGGGCCGGGCCATCGTGTGCGTGGTGGGCGAAGGCCTCCGAACCACGCCGGGGATCGCGGCGCGGGTGTTCGCGACCGTCACCGACATCAATGTCTCGCTCATTTCGCAGGGCGCATCCCGCGTCAACCTCACCTTCGTCGTGGACGAAGCGCGCGTGCGCGAAGCCGTACTACGGCTGCACCAGGCGCTGTTCGAGCGCGATGGCGTGGACCTGGACCCGGCGGCCGCGGCCGGTGAGCTGGCTCCGTGACCGACCTCGTCTCGCTAGCGTGTGACCTGGTGGATGTCCCATCCGTGTCCGGCGAAGAGGCGCAGGTCGCGCGGTTCGTGGCATCGTACCTCACGGACCTCGGTTACAGCGTGGAGCTGTTCGACGCCGCGCCGGGGCGACCCAACGTGCTTGCGACCACCGATCAGCCGCCGCGGATCGTACTGTCGACCCACCTCGACACGGTGCCGCCGCACGTGCCCGCCCGCGTCGTGAACGGCGTCCTGTACGGGCGCGGTGCCTGCGACGCGAAGGGGATCATGGCGGCGCAGATCGTCGCGGCCGAGCGGCTGCGCGCCGAGGGGGTGGAGGGAATTGGACTGCTGTTCGTCGTGGACGAAGAAATGGGAAGCGTGGGGGCGCGGGCGGCCAATGCGCACCCCCTGGCGGAGCAATGCCGCTGGCTCGTCGACGGCGAGCCGACCGACAATCGGCTCGCCACGGGCTCCAAAGGATCCCTGCGCCTCACTTTGTGCACCGCCGGGGTTCCCGCCCACTCGGCCTATCCCGAGCAAGGCCGCTCGGCGATCGATGCGCTACTCGACGTGCTGGGGGACGTGCGTCGCGCCGCCTGGCCGACCGACCCGATCTTCGGCGAGACCACGGTCAACATCGGCGTCGTCGCCGGGGGAACACGGCCCAATGTCGTCGCCGCCGACGCCCACGCGGACCTGCAAATCCGCCTCGTGACCGAAGATCAACCGGTGAAAGCCCTGCTCGAGCGGGCGGTCCGGGACCGGGCCCGCATCGACTACCTGACGGCAGTGCCTCCGCAACGCCTCGCGACGGTGCCGGGCTTTGAGACCTGCGTCGTCCGCTTCACCACCGACATCCCACACCTCACGAACTGGGGAACGCCCCTGCTGCTCGGTCCCGGCTCGATTTTGGACGCACACACCGCCCACGAGCGCATTTCGGAGGCCGAGCTGACCGCGGGCGCGGACGCATACGTGCGACTGGTACACGCGCTCGCGGTGCGAAAGGCGGAGGCGTGAAGATCGCCCTGTTCGGCCACGGCGGGATGGGACGGGTGCTGGAAGAGAGCGCCCGCGCCGCGGGCCACGACGTCGGCGCCATCTTCACGTCTGCCAACGTCGGCGAAGTCGCGCGGCTGCTCCCCGGGCATGCCGTGGCAATCGATTTTTCCGCGCCCAGTGCCGTGCCGGCCCACGTGGCAGCCGCCGCGGCTGCCGGCGTCCCCCTGGTGCAAGGCACCACGGGTTGGCAGCGCGAGGAGGCCGCGGTCCGGAACGCCGTGGAAGCGCGCGGCGCCGCGCTGGTGTACGGCGCCAATTTCTCGATCGGCGTGAACTTGTTTTACCGCATCGTCGCGGACGCCGCGCGGCTGTTTTGCGGCACGGGGTACGATGCGTTCATCGAGGAGGCGCACCACGCCCGCAAGCGCGACGCGCCGTCGGGGACCGCGCTGGCCCTGCAGACCATCCTGTCACGCGGTCTTGGGCAGGAGCCAGGGACGAGCATTCCAATCGCGAGCACCCGCGCCGGTCATATCCCGGGGATCCACCGCGTCGGGTTCGACTCCGCCGCCGACCAGGTCCTTTTGGTTCACACGGCCCGCTCCCGCGCAGGTTTCGCCGCCGGCGCGCTGCTCGCCGCCCGCTGGATCGTGGGGCGGCGGGGTATGTATGCCTTTGCCGACGTGCTGGACGACATCCTTGCGCTGCAGACGGAGCAGGAAAGGAAGGCCCGATGACCCAACATCTGGAGTGGCTGCATGGGTGCGGCACGGCCCTCGTCACCCCGTTCAACGCGGCCGGCGAAGTGCACGAGGCCAGGTTTCGGGCGCTGGTCGAGCGGCAGATAGCGGGAGGCATCCGACTGCTCGTCCCCTGCGGCACCACGGGCGAAGCCGCGACCCTCACGCCCGCCGAGCAGGAGCGCGTCGTCGCGCTCGCGGTCGAGTCGGCGCGTGGGCGAGCCAAGGTACTCGCGGGTGTTGGCAGCAACGCCACCGCCGCCACCATCGAGCGGGCCCGCGCCGCTCGAGCCGCCGGCGCCGACGCGGTCCTCGTCGTGGCGCCCTACTACAACAAGCCCACGCAGGCGGGGCTGCAAGCGCACTTCCGAGCCGTCGCCGAGGCGATGGAGGACGTTCCCGTGGTCCTGTACAACGTTCCCGGTCGCACGGCGTCGAACATCGCCGCCGCCACCGCCCTCACGCTGGCGCGGGAGACGAACAACATCGTCGCAGTAAAAGAGGCCTCGGGGGACCTGGCCCAGATCATGGCCATCCTGCGCGAGCGGCCGCCGGGGTTCCGCGTGCTCTCGGGGGACGATGCCGTGACCCTGCCCCTGATCGCGCTGGGCGCCGACGGCATCATCTCCGTCGCGTCGAACGAGGCACCCGATCTGATGACCAAGCTCACCGATAGCGCGCTCTCCGGCCGGTGGGACTCGGCCCGCGAGCTTCACTACCGGCTGCTCCCGCTGATGGAAGCGAACTTCATCGAGTCGAACCCGGGGCCCGTCAAGGCGGCGCTCGCGCTCATGGGACTCCTGGAAGAGCAGTTCCGGCTGCCGCTGGTCCCCGTGCAGGAGCAGACCCGGGCCCGGCTGCGCGTCGTTTTGGGAGCGCTCGGGTTGTTGCCCGGCGCCGCGCATGTCGCTGCGTGAACGGGTCGAGGCGCTCACCGCCCAGAAGCGGGAGCGCTACGGCGAGCCCGAGCGCGCGCTGTTCGCGGAATTCCGGACCGCGCTCACCCGCGGCGAGATCCGCGCCGCCGAGCGTGGGGGGGACGGCGCGTGGTGCGTCAACGCGTGGGTCAAACAGGGAATCCTCCTCGGGTTCCGCATGGGCGTCCTCGCCGACATGTCGGCGCATCCGACCCTCAGGTTCTTCGACAAGGACACCTACCCGGTGCGG
>WNFT01001898.1_pt1 | contig 17752 bp, 16 predicted proteins | sample 5400191 | NCBI WGS metagenome assembly WNFT01 (sample SAMN13153359, study PRJNA577476) | soil metagenome | isolation source: 80 cm saprolite under Madrone tree | place: USA:California | collected 2016-06-14 | reverse complement strand
AGCCAGATCACGAACGCGGTTGCATCCCACACGATGATAAGCGGCATCTGCTTCCAGAGGCCCTGCTTAAGTCCCCAGACGCCAATCAGACAGGCGATCAAGACCCGGAAGAAAAGATAGGCGCCGAGATAAGAGAAGCCGATTGCGGCTGGATGCGTGATCGCAACGGCGAGGCACCACGGCAAGCCCTGTGTGAAGGCGAGCCCCAAGTGGCCCAAGGGGCGCATATGGCGCATAACGGTCATCCAGCGGAGGCGCTTGATGAAAAGATCTTTGAGGGAATCGTAATCTGGAACGGTCTGAACGGCGTACGGAAGGAGTTCGACTTCGAAGCCCTGCCCGGCGATCAAGCGGCCAGCGAGAAGGTCATCGGCGGGACGATTCTCGAGGGACTCGTAGCCTCCGAATGCGGCGATATGCGCGCGAGTGGTGACGATAGTCTGTCCCAAGGCGAACTTGATCCCGTCCAGTTGGCGCGCGACTAAAATCCCGGGATAGAAGTCGGAAATCATTCCGATGGAGTGCAGATGTTGGGCGAACGATTTGTCGTGGATCGAAACGTACAGGCAGGTGACGCCGCCGACTTTGGGATTGCGCAAGGGGGCGACCACGGTGCGCAAGTAGTTTGGCTCGACGCGAACGTCACTGTCGTTGATCACCAGGACTTCGTTGCGTGCTTCGCGCACCAAGCGGACGAGCTTGGCAACTTTGTCGTTGATGGCGTTGCGGCCAGAGCCATAGAGGATGCGAATCTGGCGCTCAGGGAAATCGCGCATCAGCTTTTGAAGAACGGGGACCGAAGCGTCGTTTTCGTCGCCGACGCAAAAAATCAGTTCGTAGTCGGGATAGTCCTGGCGGCAGTAGCTGGCGAAATTTTCGTAGGCTTCGGGGTCGAGGCCGCGAACAGGCTTCAAATTGCTGACCGGCGGAGTAAAATCAAGATTCTTCGCTGGACTGTCACTGGATTGGCGAAAGAAACGCCAGGAGCTATAAAGAACGAGCAAATAGTAGATAAAAGGCGCCGCAGCCAAGGCAAGAAAAAAGTAATCGGCAACTTTCGAAATAATTGCACCTCGCGAATTTGAAGGGTGGCACGATGATCCGTGAATACCCAAGCGCCCAGAAAGACCGCTAGTTCATAAAAAAAGCATAGCAAAAAACGAACCATTTCGCTTCCCGGGCTTTGGCCAAGGCCAAACATCCTGTAAGATAAATTTTGACCAACCTTATGAGAGATTCTCCAGGCTTGCACCTGAAAACATACATTCTTATTTTGTTCATGGTTTTATTTGCTCCGCTCGGGAATGTCCTGCTCAGCAAGGGCATGAAGGGAGTTGGTTCAGCGAACAACTGGGAGCTAGGAGATCTCTTTCATATTCTTGTGAGTGTCCTCAGTTCGGGCTACATCTGGATGGGAATCGCCTGTTTGCTGGCCTTTTTTGTCGCCTACATGCTGGTTCTCACCTGGGCGGACTACAGTTACGTTCAGCCGGCTTCCTCGTTTTCCTACGCCGTAGTGGCCGTGCTTAGTTATTTCCTTCTGGGAGAAGCAGTGCCTCCGCTGCGCTGGGCCGGCATATTGGTTATCTGCGTCGGAGTGTTCATAGTGGGGCATACGCATCCGCGAACGACGGAGAAAGCCTAAACGTGCTGGAGTTTTTCTTCCTCTTTGTGATTATTGCCGCAGGTACCGGTGGGGAGCTGTGTGTATCACACGCAATGAAAGCGGTGGGCGAAGTTCACGACTTCCGCCCGAGCGAACTGGTTCGTTTTGTTCTGCGCGCAATGCGGGTGGGCTGGATTTGGATCGGCATTGCCATGATGACGGTGGCCTTTTTTTCGCTTCTGGCGATGCTTTCCATCGAAAACGTGAGTTTCGTCGTTCCCGTGACGGCCCTGAGCTATGCCGCGGGAGCGATTGGCGCGATGCTGTTCCTACATGAACGCATCAGCCGGCAACGCTGGCTCGGCGTTCTGATTGTTTGCGCTGGGGTTACGCTTGTCTGGCTCAGCAGGCGCTGAGCCACTCCTTCAAACCTTCACTTCGGCGGCTTTTCCGGGTCCACCTGCGTCGCTTTTCCGATCTTGATGGTGGAGCCGAACCGCTTGTAATTCTGATAGCGCACCGACAAACGGATATGGACTTCCGCGCTAGTCTTGAAGCGCAGATAGTCGTCTGCGCGCGTATAAGTCGGGAACCAGTAATGTCCTTCGATATTTTCGCGAAAGGTTTCGAACGTAGGGAAGGCCTGATCTTCCTTTTTCCTCAATAGGCCCGTGGCTTTTCCGTGGGTTTTGACAATCTGGAGATCCTTGTCTTCTACCCATACGCGCCCTTGAAAGTAGCGTTGCCCCTTTTCCATTTTCAGTGGCGCAATGTCAAAAACATACGTGCTGACCTCGTCGATCTGTTCTTTACCGACGTACTTGACCTCGTACTTCGGCAATTCTTCCTGGGTCAGTACTAGCGGCCACACCTTCTCAATGTCATCGAAATCCTGTTGCGTCATGACAATGCGCTTGAGGCTGGGCGATGGGGCTTCCAGTACTTTCTCATAGCGCTTCCCCGCCGGTGTAAAAAGAATGTCACTGGTCAGGCGATACTCCCCGTCCGGCTGCCCATCCTCATCAAGTTCCTGGAATACGAAAATCTGCGTGTAAGTGAAATTGTCGCGTTCTCTCCGGAATTCCCCTTCGTGTTGAGTGAACTTCTGGATGATTTCCTGCACCGGCACCGGGGGCTGCTCATTCGAGATATGTGAGGACGTCTCTTGCCCGGAGGCGTTTTTCTTCGCTGACTCCGCAGGCGGACTGGATGGAGCCACGGTACCGGGGGGAGGAGGTGGCAACGGGCCTTGACGCTGCGCAGCGATCGGCAGCGCGAGTGCGGTACACGCGATCACCAAAAGCGTTATGACTGCCAAGTTCTTGCGTTCATTCACAGCGATTTTGGAAATGACTGTGTGCATTCTCTCTGGGCTCCTCGCTCTTTTCCATTCTCTACTGTACTTGAAGATTTGATGCGGGGAAAACGGGTTTCGTGGCCCGCGCCTGACTTGCAAGGGTAACGATTCCCTTCGCTGTGCGGTCATTTGCCGCAGATTTGGTGAACGATATTGAAGAACTCTGAGTCCGTGACGAGGCGATGCTCGCCAATGCTCTTGTTCTTGACAGCAGCAAGGACGGCGGAACGTCTAGATTCGGGGACCTCAAGACCCAGTTCTTTGGCTTTCAAGACAATGCTGTCGAGCCCACTTTTCTTTCCTAGAACAATTTGTCGCCGTGCGCCGACCAGGTCGGCAGAAAATGGCTCGATGGCCTCGGGGATGTGAAATTGGCTGGCGACGGCGCCGCTTTCGCGCATGAAGAGGTTTTGGCCGACGGCGGGCTTCCAAGGTTCGAGCGAGTAACCGCTGGCGCGCTGAACAAATTCAGAGACGCTGCGAATCTTGGTAAGGTCAAGGACGACGGGAACGTCGTAAAGACAGCGGAGGGCGAGAGCGATTTCGCCGAGGTCCGCGTTGCCTGCGCGCTCGCCCATGCCGTTGATGGTCCCCTGGATCCAGGAGGCACCGGCGCGTACAGCGGCGATAGCACAAGCGGTGGCCATGCCAAAATCGTTGTGCCCGTGGAAATGGATGGGGATGCCCGAACCGATCCATTGGCGGACGTGGCCAATAAGATACTCAACGGCTTCCGGACCGCAAGCACCGATCGTGTCGACGACGACGATTTCGGCGGCGCCCGCTTCAAGCGCGGCGAGATAAACTTTTTTTAGAAATTCTGGGTCGGTGCGCGTGCCGTCAACGGCAAAAAAAGCGACTCGAATGGCGCTCCGTTTAGCGAAGGAAACCGCGTTATGCACGCGAGTGAGAACTTCATCGCGGCTGATGCCGTAGGCACGGAGCTTGACATCGCTGGTGGGGGTTTCTATGACCGAGGCCCGGAGCCCAAGACGAACGAGCTCTTCTACGTCAGCCTGAATGGCGCGGGAAAAGCCCCATAGCTCGGCGCGAAGGCCAGCCTTGAGCATGAGCTGGATAGCTTCGGCATCATCAGCGGAGACACGCGGGAATCCTGCTTCGATGCGACTTACGCCGAGAGCGTCGAGTTGACGAGCAATTTCGAGCTTCTGCTGAGGAGACAAGACCACACCGACGGTCTGTTCGCCGTCGCGAAGAGTCGTATCGTAAAAGCGAACTGCGGAACGCGGAAAGGCGGAGCGGATTTCGGGGCGGGCGTTGAGTTCGCTGACCCAGATGGCGGAATTGTGAGGAGGCGTCATGGTTTCGACCTAACGGAAAGATTCCTGAGTGGCAAGCGCGGCGGGCTTTTTCCCATAGGCCTGCTCCCAGGAGATCACCGGATTGCGAAGGATGCCGATTTTTTCTATCTCGCACTCCATGACGTCTCCAGGCTTCAGATACCAGGCCTTTGGATCTCCGGAGAACGCCGCAACGCCGGAGACCGTGCCGGTCGAAACGACGTCGCCGGCGCTGTAGCCCATCGGGGAATAATGCGAGAGGATCTCCGGAATTTTGACGGACATCTTGCTGGAATGAGAATTCTGGCGCGGCTGGCCATTGACGCGCAGTTGCATGGCGAGGTTGTGAGCGTCAGGAATTTCGTCGGCGGTAACGATCCAAGGACCAAGGGGACAGAAGGTATCAATGGCTTTGCAGAAACCGAAAACGCCGGACTTCATTTCGCGGCGCTGGATATCGCGCGCGGTGATGTCATTGAAAATCACATAGCCGCCGATGTAGTCCGCTGAGTCTTCCGGGGTGAAATGTTTGCCGCTCTTCTTCAGCACCACGGCCAGTTCGAGCTCGTAATCCAGCTCTTGCGTCAGATGCTCCGGAAAAATGACCGGCTCTTCGTGACCGATGATGGCGTCTACGTTTTGGAAGAAAACAATCCAGGGCATGACCGGGTGGGAAAAGCCCGCTTTGGTGGCTTCCTCGTGATGCTCCCGGAAATTGCCCGCGGTGTGGAAGAATTTCTTCGGAATAATCGGCGCTTTGAGCCGGACGGCGGAAAGATCGTAAAAGAGCGGTTCGCCATGGCAACCAGAAACCTTGCTCCCACGCTGCAAAGCAAAGTCGAGAGCGTCGCGCGCCGCGGCGAGACTGGTCTTGCCGCCTTCGAACAGGACGCGCATGTTGGGCGGAACGAGCGCGTTCGCCAGGCGATCGAAGGCTGCTTCGTGCTGGTGGTCGCGCAAATAGAGAGCGCAGGCGGAATTGAGATCGATGATCTGATCGCTGCCGACAAAAGCGCCGATGCGTGACGCTCTGGCCAGATTTTCAAACGTTACGAGTCGCATGAAAGCTCCAAAACTAAAATAGACTTACGATTATGCGCGCTATTTCCTGAAATGCGGAAGAACAGCTTCACCGAAAAGCCTGGCCTGGCCGAGACGGTCGTCGCCCCAAATCTCTAGCATGACGTGGGTGCACCCAGCGGCGCGATATTCTTCGATCCGCTGGATGCACTCTTCGGGCGTGCCGGCGATGGCGCAAACTTTATGCAGGATCTCGTCGGTGACGGCCCTGGCGGCCGCTTTGCGTCCGCCTTTTTCCATGGCGTCGGCGACGGGCTGAAGCTCCGCGAAAGTCAGCCCCGCGCATTCGAGAAGCACATCCGCGGATCCCTTGATATTTTGCACCTTGTTGGCAAGATACATCGCTGCTTGCTCGCGCGCTCCTTCCTTTCCTTTAGCGGAATCGCGGCCGATACTGCCGACAATAACTGAACCGAGCGCCAGTTGCGATGCCTCTCTGCCGGCTTTGCGAGCACCCTCTTCCATATTTTTCCGTGAGTAACGCACAAATGCCGGCGTGGTGATGCTGGCGGTGAGAAGGCCATCGCTGATAGAGCCGGCGAGTTTCTGGAGGACGGGCCCGGTTCCCGCGACGTAGATGGGCGGAATCCCGCATGGTGTGTGGGCATCAGGTTTCAAAGCGGGCACAGAAGCAGCGAAAACTTTGCCTTGGTATTCGAACGCATCGCCCTTGAGCACACCCTTGATGATTTCGATGCTTTCGCGCATCACAGTCGCGGGACCCACTTTTTCGCCTTCGCCCTCGCCGATTTCTTTCATGAAAATCTTGGAAGCCCCGAGGCCAAGAAGAAAACGCTCACCTGCCAGGTCTTGCATGACACGCGCTTCCATGGCCACCTGAACGGGATGCCTGGTGTAAGGCGAGATGATGCCCCAACCAAGCTGAATGCGCCGCGTTTGCGCGGCGATGACGGCGAGAATGGCCGTCGAGGAGCGCGCCTCAAAGCCATGCTTGCGCCACCAGGGATAAGCTTCGGCTATCCAAAACGCGTCGAAGCCGGCGTCTTCGCAGGCTTTCGCCATCGCGGCGGTTTCGTGCACCGGTTCCATGCTCAACTGCAAGACGCCGATATTGAATGGGACGCTCATCCGTGCGGGTATGCTCCTCTAGTCCGGGTCCTGCCAGGAATGCTCGAGACCCTTGATCAATTCCCATAGCGCCTTGTTGAGCGGAGTAGGCACTCCGACTTTGTCGCCCCACTCGGCGATGGCGCCGTTTATGAAATCCACTTCCGTCTGGCGCTTGGCGAGAACGTCCTGGAGCATGCTGGCGCGGTGCTTCCCCGGTGCGTTCGCCCCTTTCTGGACGAGTTGCCGCGGATCGCCATGCAATTCGATGCCGAGTTTGCGAGCGACAGCCTCGCCTTCGGCAATCAAGTCATTGAAGAGCTTGCCTGTCGGGCCGAATCGCGTGGCTGCGCCATGATGCAACAGCGTTAGAGCGCCAACGGGATTGGTGGACGCGTTGAAAATAAGCTTGGTCCATTGGGCGCCGCGGGCATCTTTCAGGGGAATGGTATTCATGCCTGCGCGCGTGAGAAGACCGGCGAGTTCTTCGACGCGCAACATGGGCGTGTTGGTGGGCTCGAAAGGACCGATCCAGGTGTCACCTTTGATGTCGTAGCCGATATGGCCGGGAGCGATGGGGTGACCCGCAGGAAACGTGGTGCCGCGAATGACGTATTTCACTTGCTCGGCGATGAATTCCTCGTTGCTCACGCCGTTTTGCACCGAGCACACGGCGCTCTTTTCATCAAAAGCGTGCGCCGCCTGAGCGATGGCCATCTTTGTGTGAATCGCCTTGGTGGCCACAATGCCATAGTCACAATGCGGCAATTGCTTTGGATCGGTGGTCGCGTTGAGGCGCGCGGTCAAATCGGCGGCGCCAGAAATACGCAAGCCGTTCTTTTGAATCGCTGCGACGTGTTCCGCCCAGACATCATAGGCCCAGACCTCAGCTTCGCCGGCTTTCGCCAGATGCGCGGCGAAGAGGCTCCCAACCGCACCACATCCGATGACGCAAATCTTCATCACGCTTCAACTCCCAATGGCTGGCACGCTTGTTCGATCAAATTTGCTTGAAATCCGAATAGCCCAACGGCACAGCCTAGGATGCGACTCGGTGCCGAGCTTCCTCGCCGGTGAAGAATTTCCACGGCACATCGGCAAGGCATTCGCCTTCGGTCTTTCCGATTCGATAGGTGTCCTGTGTGTAGAGACACACTTTTCCGTCCTGGTCGACGACCTGAGGGTGCAAAGAGAAAATCATGTTTTCCTGAAGAACGACGTCGCTCTTCGCACCAATCGCCGGGTACTCGAGCATAGTGGTGCCGATGCTGTGGCCGGAGAGATGTCCGAGCGCGAAGCCGTGCTTAGCGAATTTTTCCGCCACGGAGCGATGCACGTTGCTGGCGAGTTCGCCTGCACGCATGAGCTTCCTCGCATCTTCCAACGCTTCCGGGTAGGCGTCCGCCATCGCCTGGGTACGGGGACTGATCTTTCCGCGAATAAGCGGCCGCGAAAACTCCACCCAATAGCAGCCCGCACCGGTAACTTCGAGGGAGTAAAGAAGAAGGTCACTGGCGTCGACGACGCGATTTCCTGGAACTTTGAAAGCTGCTTCGGCTTCGCCGTGAGCGCCGGAGAGAAGGATGTTCATCATGCGTGGACCTGCTCCACGCGCGAAGAAACGTTCCACGGCAGGCGCCATGATTTCCGCTTCCGTCTTGCCCGGTTCGTAGGCGGCGACCAATGCCCAGAAGCCATCCAGGATGATATCCATGGCGTCGCGCACTTCGGCAAGTTCTTCTTCGCTCTTGACCGCGCGCACCATGTCGAAAGCCGTGTCGAAGGGAACCAGTTCGAAGGAGGCGGTAGCTAGTTCGCGGTAATCACGAACAGCCATCACGAAATTCAAGCCGTAGACTCCGACGCGTTTCCACTTCTTTTCCGAGGCGCGGTTGGCGAGCCACTGTCCGGGCACATCCGGCCAAACTTGATCTTTGACCCAGGGTTTGGCCTTGTCGCCGATCCAACGCGCCTCACGCGGAAATACAAGTGTCGGTTCGCCTTCCAAGGGAATCAAAACGTAAACGTACCGGTGAACGATTTCAAACCCGGAAACGTAGAAAACCGCGCCTTCGAAGCCGGCGTACTGATTACCGCAAACGATAAGAGCGTCCAGGTTTTCCCGTTGCATGGCATCGCGGATGTTTTTGAATCGCCGGCTGATTTCCGTTTGGCTTGGCAACGACTCCCTCCGAACAGCAGATCACTGCACGCTGCAAAGCTCCGCAGCAGTCAATGCATAGATCTTGGTGATATCCACCAGAGTTTTGATGCGCACCTTTTCGCCTTCCGCATCGCGCGGCCCGCTGGAAGGGCCATAGTTCACAGTTTCAATTCCATAGCGGCTGAGAACGCTGGCGTCGGAACACCAGGTGACCACTTCGCGTTCTGGACGATGGCCCATCACTCGTTCGTGATTGGCGTCAATCGCACGAATCATGGCGTGCTCTTCGCTGATGCGGGCGCCCGGGACGGAAACGTAAGTTTCGAATTCGAGGCCCCAGTCCGGATGCTTCTTTTCTAGATCGAAGAAAACCGCCTGAATGTCCCGGCGCGCTTCGCTCATGGGAATTGTTGGAGGGACGCGCACGTCGAGAAATAGATCGGTTTTTTCCGGCGTGCGGCTGGCTCTCCAGGCATGGCCGCCGCGGATACCGCCTAGATTGACGACGGCCTTCTTTCCGCCGTGGGCGGCCTTTTTCTCCCACGCGGCGGTCCACTGCATGATCGTCTCCATCAGTTCATGCATACGGCGGATGGAGTTCATCTCTTCGCGGCCTTCGCAGAACGCGGTGTGAACGTAAATGCCGGTGCAAGAAATGCGCACCCACATCGAGCCGAAATGCTCCAGCACGACGTGCATGTCCGTGGGCTCGCCGAGAATGCACATATCCGGCAGGACGCCGTGATTCACGAGATAGTGCGTGCCGTAGCCGTAGCCGCGATATTCCTTGCCTTGGTACTCGCCCCACTGCGTTTTTTCGATTTCGCCCGCGACTGCAGCTATGATTACGTCGCCTTTGAGTTTCGCGCCGGCGCGTTGCAACGCTTTGACCGCTTGCGTGTAACAAACGATCGCGCCTTTCATGTTGTAGATGCCGAGGCCGTAAATGACACCGTCCTTGACGACTGCGTAAGGCTTGTAACCGATGCCAGTAAGAAATTCCTCGCGGCCCGTGTTGGATGTGTCCATGTGTCCGTTGAACATCAGGTTCTTGCCACCGCCGGAGCCGGTCCACCGGCCAACAACATTGGCGCGTCCTTCTTCCACTTCCTGCCAGATCACATTTAGACCCGCTTGCCCAAGGGCGCCACGCATGTATTCCGCCATCTGCAATTCTTCGCCGGTGGGACTCGGAATGTTGATGACATCGCAAGCCATCGCGATGATTTCTTCTTCGCGGACGGCGGCGAGAATTTTCTCGACCAACTTGGGATCGAGAGGTGATGCCGGATTCACGTTTCGAGCAGGAGTCGTCAAGTATTTATCTCGCTTGGCCGACGGCACGCGCCAGCCGAAAATCATCCGGATACGAGCAAAGCTTTTGATTTCCCGCGTCCGTGATCCAAAAATTGTCTTCCAGGCGCAAGCCGCCGCCACCCGGCCAGTAAATCCCCGGCTCAATCGCCAGAACCATTCCGTTGCGAATCGTTCCCGTGCCGGCTTGATGGGCATAGGGCGGTTCGTGGGCGCGAGCTCCAACGCCGTGACAGATGGGATGCGACGGCTGCCCGGGATAACCACCCTCGGCAATCCGCGATCGTGTCAAGCGGTCCAGCTCCGGAAAGCTCGCGCCATCATTCGCGTACGAGGCCGCTTCGTTGAACACCCTCAGCAATAAATCGAGCAGGCGGTGATACTCAGGCGTCAGGTCGCCGGGACAAACATTCTTGGTTAAGTCGGTCCAATAGCCGTCCACGCAAACCCAGATTTCCAGCAACGTCGGTTCGCGTTCCTGAACAGGGCGATCTCCGGTAGCCGTGAAGGTGGCAATTCCCTTTCCGGACCAGACAAGCGTGAAGGCCCGCGCCATTTCCACTTTTCCCTTGTAGCCGACGCCCAATCCGTGAACGAAACCTTCGTACATCGCGCCGACTTCGCTTTCCTTCATCCCCGGGCGGATGTGATCGCGGACGTGCTCCATGGCGAGGGCGGCCAACTCGTTCGCCAGACCCATCCGCTCTATTTCTTGCGAAGTCTTGATCGCGCGAGCTTCGTTCAGCAGCGGGGTGGCGTCCACCACCTCACCGGCAACTTTTCTGAAGGAATCGAAGAAAATTTGCGTCGGCGTTGTGGGCTCACCCACCATGCGGTCGGCGGACTGCGTACCCATATTCAGCTCAATACCGATCCTTCTCGTCAGGCCGCGATCTTTCAAGACGCTTATTGCCAAATCAAGCGAGCGAAATTGCGGGGGACGCGGATCTTTTTCGTCGTAGCCCTTGAACAAGCGGAGATCCTTCGTCCAAGAATTGCGCTGTGCCTCCGCAAGCTGCGGTTCGAGGACGATCAGCGTGGATTCGCCTTCGCGCGGGAAAACCAGAGCGTCATAGCCCTTCATGCACCAATAATTCGATAGGTACACGAGGTTATCGGGCGCACGGACGACGAGCGCATCCAGATCCTGCTCCTTCATCAGCGCGCGAACGCGGCTGAGTTTGGCGATATCAGCGGGCCACGCCATTTTCCACCACCGCGTGCTTATTTTCGTGCTCATAACTCCAGGAAGCTTCCTTGCCTTTAATTAATTGGTAGACGGCCGTGTGCAGTGGAGCAGCGATACCCGCGCGCCGCGCTTCGCGGGCGATGGCTCCGCTCAAGAAATCCACTTCCGTGGACAAATTGTGACGGACATCGTAGAGCATGGACGGCGGATGATTGGTCATCGCGCCGATCTTGTTCATTTCCCAGGGATCTTCGCGCAACTCAACTCCAATCGCCATGGCTACTTGCTTTCCTTCTTCGATCAAGCTGTGGAGCAAGTGCCCCAAGCTTCCCTGTCGGCTCTCCTCGGCAAAGTGCGGCGAGTGCGGGAGTCCGGTCAGAGCGGAAACTGCGTTGACCGAAGAATTGAAGATCAGCTTCGACCACTGCGCGGGCCGAGCGTCGTGGAGCGCTTCAGCCTTCAATCCTGCTGCAATGATCAAGTCGACAGCTTCCTTGACCAGAGAAAAGGGCGTCCCCCGCGGTTCATACGGACCCATCCAAGTGGCCGTATCCAACTCGTATTGCACGTGAGTGTCGCTGTGTCGTGTGCCGCTCATGAAAGTCGCGCCACGAATTATCTGTCCACGCGTATGTTCGGCGATGAATTCTTCGCTGCCCAGGCCATTCTGCGCTGAGAGCACCGCTCCGTGATTGAAGTGATGTCCAACCGGTGCAAGGGATTCCTTGACCTGCCTCACTTTCGTGGCCACGATGGCGAAGTCACAGTCAGGAACTTCTACTGGACGCGAGGTGGCCTTGAGAGAAACGTGAAACTCATGCTTCCCGCTGACACGTAATCCATCGCGATTGAGAGCCAGGGCATGATCTTCCCGACGCACGAAAGCCGTAACCTCCGCCACGCGCGCAAGATGCGCTGCGTACAGCGAGCCAATGGCGCCACATCCGACAATACAAACTCGCTTCATATTCGTCCGGCGTTACGCCCGTTTCTCAACCTTTACTAGGTCGCCTGCCTGATAGATTTCTCTTTTCATAACCGCGCGGTACAGCGTGTCCGCGTTGTTAAAAGAATCGGTGATCAAGATTCCGTTGGAAAACAATGCATCCTGAAGAGCGGCGGAAATCGTGTGAATGGGAGCGGCGCCGCCTTCTCCCATGCCCTTCGCGCCGCTGTAACTGTGCGGCGATGGTGTCTCGATATGCGTGTATTTTACGTTCGGCATATTCATCGCGGTGATCGGAGTATAGTCGCTAAATGTCGCGGTGAGCATGTTGCCAACCGCATCGTAGACGCAGCTTTCCATCAAGGCCGCGCCGATCCCATGCGCCGTCGCGCCGTAGACTTGGCCTTCGACAATGCGAGGGTTGATGACCTTGCCGCAATCATCGACCGCGACATAATCCAAAATGTGCGGGATAAACGTGTCCCGGTCGATCTCCGCGACGGCGATGTGAAGCTGCGACGCGTACGTCAGCGTCAAACTGCCGTATTTCTTTTCCTTGTCGGGGACTTTGAACGGAGCGCGCCAAATGTACCGGCAGTTCAATGTCAGTTCGTAAAGCTCAGCGGGCAGGACAGCGGAATTTACGTTGACGACGTTTGCCAACTGCCAGTAGTTCACGGATTTGCCGCTGTCTTTGGCGCGGACCTCTGGTCCCTGCTGTCCGATACCGAATTCAAGATTCTCTTCATTGGTTTCAAGCAGAAAAGCTGCGAGCCGCTTCATCTCGGTCTTCAGCTTTTGGGCGGCACCGTGCACAGCGGACAATCCGGAGACCGCAAACTGGCTGGCATAAGTGCCTGAGGCCCCGGTGTGCACGTTTCGCTCGGTGTCAAATCCCGTGCGCACCGTAACGAGGTCCGGGTGGATGTTAAGGACATCGGCAACAACTTGCGCGGCGGTCGTTTCGTGGCCCTGGCCCTGCGGGCAAGAACCCACAGCGACGACAACCTCACCATAGATGTCCAGCTTGCAATTTGCGCCCTGGGAATTTCCCGAAAAGGGCGCATTGGGATTGACGATCTGCGACTGGCCAAAATTGTTCGTTCCGGAATCGAGCGTGGTACCGATTCCGATTCCCATCCAGCGCCCTTCGGCTCGCGCCGCCGCCTGTCTCTTCTTCCAATTCTCCCAGCCAATCTGCTCTTTCGCGACTTGCAACATTTTTGGATAGTTGCCGGAGTCATAGACGCAGCCGTTCGGAGTCGTGTAAGGAAATTCTTCCGGTCGAATATAGTTGCGCAGGCGCATCTCGTCCGGAGCAATGCCCAATTGGTGCGCGCAAATATCCACGACGCGCTCCAGGAACCAAAGATGCTGCATCCGCGAATAGCCGCGGTTCGGACCAACCGGGCATTTGTTTGTTACCGCCTGGCTGAAATCGACGCGGGCATTCCGGAAGCGGTAGACGCCGGGAAAAACCTGGGCCCAGATTACGCAGCCCAGAGGCTCATAACGCGGATAGGCGCCGCAATCATCGATGTGGCGAGAGTCGATCGCGGTGATAACGCCGTCCTTATCCAGCGCCACGCGTGTATCGCGGAAGGTTCGCTCGTTGCCATGGGCACTCGAGACGTTGTGCTCGGAGCGAGTCTCGATCCATTTCACCGGGCGGCCGCCAGCTTTTTTCGAAGCGAGCGCGCAAACGGACATTTGAGGATAACTGGTGATCTTGATGCCGAAGCTGCCGCCGATATCAAAGGTCTGCACGCGAATCCTGTCAATCGGGACGCCGAGATGCGCGGCGATGAACTGAATCGCAAAAGACGGGAAGGAATTGTTGCACCAATAATAGATTTGCTCGTCTTTCGGGTCCCACTGGCCGATGACCGCGTTGTTTTCCAGCGGCGTGCTGGAAAAACGGTGAAAATGCATCTTGTCGATGCGCACAATGTGTGCCGCTTCGCGAAACGCCTTTTCAATGTCGCCATACTCGAAGACGCCGCGCCAAACACGGTTTGTTCCCGCATCGTCATGAAGGAGGACGGCATCTTTCAAGGCTTCTTCGGCGTCGACCACAACGTCCAGGGACTCGTATTCGACTTGCACAAGCTCCGCGGCATCGTCGGCGATTTGCGGCGAGGTCGCGACTATGGCGGCCACCGGTTCTCCCTGGTAGCGCACTTTGGAAACCGCCAGCGGATAATCTTTGATCTTCGCGAAGGGATCGGGCCCGATCTCGATGAAGGGGTTCGTCTGCTTCGCGATTTCCGCGCCGGTGAGAGTGCAAATTACGCCTGGAAGGGCTTCCGCGGCGGAAGTATCGAGACTGGTCACTTTCGCATGAGCATACGGGGAGCGCACGAACTTCAAATACAGCATGTTGTGCAGCTTGATGTCGTCGACGAACTTGCCGCGGCCACGAAGGAGGCGGTTGTCCTCCTTGCGCGCCAGCCCCTTGCCGACCCATCCTCCGCTATTGGATCCCGCGCTCACGTCACTTATCTCCTAAATCGTCCGAGCCTCTTCTTAACGAAGGGCCGCCTGCAAGCCGTCAATCAGCTTCTGCACATTCTTTTTTCCGAGCGGCTCGAGCAACCCACCTGCCACAGAAGTCAAACGTCCGAAAATCTGTGCTTCGCCCTGCCACGCGACTTTCGTGCCACCGGCAGCCGGAACTAGATCGAAGCCGGCTGTCAGTGACACGTTTCCGCCGACGACGCTCCCCTGACCTTTATATTGGGCGCGGGTCGGGCGATTGGCTTCGGCAAGCTCCATCTTCACGTTTGCAGTGCCTTTGATATAGGAGATGCCGACGTTGACCCGTACCGCGAAGTGGCGCTCATCCACAACGTCCATCCCTTGAAAATCCGGGAGCAACGGACCGAACTTGCGCGGGTCCGTCAAGAAGTCAAACACTTCCTCGGGAGAGCGCTGCACTTCGAAGTCGCCCCCAAACTTAATCGCCATGGCCGGAGCTCCGCATTTTTGCCGCAGCGGTTTCGATGGCGTTGAAAATGTTCTGATAGCCGGTGCAACGGCAGGTATTTCCCGCAATCGCTCTGCGAATCTGCTTCTGGTTGGGACTTGGATTGTCCTTCAGGAGTTGCAGCGCAGAAAGCATTAGACCAGGTGTGCAGTAGCCGCATTGGAGACCGTAGCAATCACCAAATGCCTTTTGAATGGGATGAAGTTGGCCGTCCTTCTCCAAGCCTTCAACGGTGGTTATCTCCGCGCCGTCGGCTTGAACCGCAAAGACCGTGCAGGATTTAACCGCAGCGCCGTTCATCAGTACCGTACATGCGCCGCAATAGGTCGTATCGCATCCGATATGCGTGCCCGTCAGCTCGAGATCTTCGCGGATAAATTCAACCAGCAACAACCGAGGCTCGACTTCCCGCGAATGCAGCTTCCCGTTGACGCGGACCTTAATGGAAATTTTTTGTGCGGCCTCAGGCATAGATGTGGCTGACCTCCACCTGTTGTCCGCGGGCCCGCTGGAGAGCGGCTTCTATCGCGCGTTTAACAAGGGCTCCGACAAGTTGACGCTTGTAATCCGCCGAACCCCGCATGTCCGATTGAGGGTCGGCGGCTGTGCGCGCGGCATCGGCAGCAGATTCGATCAGCTTTGGCGTCAGTTGCTGGCCCCGAAGCGCGGCTTCCGCTTCCGGCAATCGAATCGGCATCAAACCAACGCAACCTAGAGCAATGGCAATCTCGGTGCACCGATCCCCTTCAAGGCTCAACTGCACGGCGGCGCTCGCGGTGGGATAAACGGGCGCAGCCCGCTTGAAGGCGAGGTAGGCGCCACCGCTGTTCTCTCGCGGAATTTTGACGACAATTTCTGAGACAAGTTCGTTGGGGGACAGCGCGGTTGTATAAGCATCTTTCAGGAATTCACTCAGCTTTAGCGACCGTTCCCCCATCAGGCCAACGCATCGGACTTCGCAAGAGAGCGTCAGCAACACTGTGGCCCAATCGCCGCTGGGGTCGGCCTCCGCAAGTGAACCGCCGATCGTTCCTCGATTCCTTACCTGCACGTCTGCGATTCCGGCCGCGCAGTCCCGCAGGATCGGAATCTTTGCGGCGGCGGGAGATTTTTCGATCTCGGCATGCCGCGCAAGCGCGCCGAAGTGCAAAGCGTCATTCTTCTCCTGAATATAGGAAATTCCCTGGACGAAGTTCAGGTCGACGAGGTGAGTGGGATTCGCAAAACGCAATTTCATCAGCGGAATTAAGCTCTGCCCGCCAGCCAGCAGTTTTGCCCCTTCCCCTAGTTGGGAGAGAAGCGTCGCCGCGTCCTTGAGAGAGCTAGCTCGATGATAGGTAAAAGCTTGAGGATACATCTCGCGTAAGCCCTCGAACCACTGCTCCTGCTTTTTGATCGAAGGAATGCCGACAGGCTTGCCTTCGGTTGGTTCCGTTTACACTTGCGAGCTCGGGTTGGCTAGATCGTCCACAGCGAACCTACCGAGCTGCTGCTCTTGCAATCCGCTGATCCATCACGGCAGTCAATCTTGTTTCCGAATCTCGCAGATGCTGGGCAAGAAGCGTTGCGCACTCGTCCGTCTCTCCACTGGTTAGCAGTTGGTAGATTCTACGGTGAACGGGAACGAGGCCGCCTGGATTGTCATGCCGGAGATCCACGAGGACCATCCCCATCCGCAATTCGCCCAGAAGCTTCTCGTAAAAGGATTCCAGGCGGCGGTTCCGGTGAAAGCTAATCAGCAGTGTGTGAAAATTCAAATCAAAGCGGACGGCTCTTACCCAATCAACGCCCTCAACCGCTTCCTCATATCCTTCCAATGCTCTGCGCATCTCTGTCAATACATCGGAATCTTCGGTCTTCGCTGCTCGTACCGCCGGGATTTCCAATAGGTGGCGCAGTCGATAAATTTCAGCGACGTCTTCCAAGGACAATTGTGCGACAGCCACGCCCCGGTGCGCGTTTCGCTTAAGAAGACCTTCCAGCGACAAGATTCGCGTCGCTTCCCTGACAGTATTCCTGGATACTCCGAGCGATGTTGCCATCGGAACTTCCTGCAAGGCAGTTCCGGGAGGCAGTTCTCCGTCGAGGATTCGCCGCCGAAGAATCGAAGCAACCTGGTCAGCGACTGAAATTCGATTGATCTCGGCTAGTTCCATGTTTGGTCTCGACTTGTACGGGGCAGTGCGACATGTTGCTCTCAATCCAGAGCGGAGTCAAGTGTTCAACAATTCCCATATACCCATATACTATTGGTCTCCTCTTTCTCCTTGACATGTCTCTTTGGCGCGCATAGTGTATCGTTCCAATCTGGCTTTCTTGTCTGAGGTGGGCCCGGGATGGGGGTCAGTACTAAATGCATCGCCAGGACATGTTCGAGGATTTTGCTGTTCCTGGCGCATTGCCAGTCACACCTCACTCTGGATGCCCTAGTCTACACATGGTGCCTTGCGACCAAGTCCGTCGCGTGAGTGCCTGAGCGACCTGAAAAGCCGTTCTTTCATGCGCACCCAGGGCAACGCCGCAAAAATCAAAGGTGCAACTGAAAAAGGACTCTTCTACCGCCATTCGGACCGCCTGGGGTTAGAAGGTCAATTCTTTTGGGGGGTGCACAGTGGTAATTCGCAGCAAGTGGAATTATTCGCTCCAGATTCTTCAGGTCGTACTCTGCACAACTTTTCTATTGATCTCGCCGACCTCCGCCAGGAGCCAGGCGGTCAACGCCACGCTCTCGGGAAAGATTA
>WNFT01001894.1_pt1 | contig 17766 bp, 5 predicted proteins | sample 5400191 | NCBI WGS metagenome assembly WNFT01 (sample SAMN13153359, study PRJNA577476) | soil metagenome | isolation source: 80 cm saprolite under Madrone tree | place: USA:California | collected 2016-06-14 | reverse complement strand
GCTCCGGCCGCGAATCGCCATGGCGAGGCCGTAACGCCGGCCGCGCCGCCGCGGGCCGCTGTCCAAACGAGGCGCATCTCGAACCGGCGGTTCAACCGTCTGCGGAGCGTTGTCCCCAGCCCGACAACGGAATCGGATCCGATCGCCATTATCGGACTGAGTGGTCGCTATCCCGAAGCGGTCAATATCGAGGCCTACTGGCACAATCTCCGCGAGGGCAGGGATTGCATCATTGAAGTTCCGAGGGACCGATGGGACTGGCAGGAATACTTCAGTGAGGACCGCAGTAAGACCGGACACCATTACAGCAAGTGGGGTGGCTTCATTGCCGGGGTCGATGAATTCGATTCGTTGTTTTTCAATATATCGCCTCTTGAAGCAGAACTCGTAGACCCGCAGGAGCGTCTGTTTTTGCAGCATGCGTGGATGGCGGTCGAAGACGCGGGATACACCCGGGCGCGCCTGCAGGTGCCGCACGACCAGGATCTGGCGGGCCAGGTTGGTGTCTATGTCGGCGTGATGTACAGCGAGTACCAATTGTTCGGCGCCGAAGCCAGTGCGCGAGGCAAACGCCTGGGAGTTCCCGGCAGCACGGCCAGCATTGCCAATCGCGTGTCGTATGCTTTCAATCTGCATGGCCCCAGCGTCACGCTGGATACCATGTGTTCTTCTTCCTTAACCGCCATTCATTTCGCCTGCCAGGATCTGAAACTGGGGCGAACCAGCCTGGCAATTGCCGGCGGAGTCAACGTCAGCATTCATCCCAATAAATACCTGGTGCTCAGCGCCGGGCAGTTCATCTCCGGTGACGGTCACTGCCAAAGCTTCGGCGAAGGCGGCGACGGGTATATCCCCGGCGAAGGAGTCGGGGTGGTCGTACTGAAACGACTCTCCGAGGCAAAGAGGGACGGCGATCACATCCACGGCATCATTCGAGGCAGCGCGCTCACGCATGGCGGCAAGACCAATGGCTACACGGTCCCGAACCCGCAGGCGCAAACCAGTGCGATCAGCCGGGCATTAGCGGAATCCCATACCGATGCTCGGCACATCAGCTACATCGAAGCCCATGGCACGGGCACGAAGTTGGGCGATCCGATCGAGATTGCGGCGCTGAGCAAAGCCTTTAATCAATATACCCAGGACACCGAATTTTGCCTGATCGGATCGGCCAAATCGAACATCGGCCATTGCGAATCCGCCGCCGGAATCGCGGGGCTGACCAAAGTCCTGCTGCAAATGCAGCATCAGCAGATTGTTCCTTCGCTGCATTCGGCGCAGCTGAATCCGCATATCGATTTTCCCAGGAGTCCGTTTGTCGTCAATCAGTCGTTGAGAACCTGGGAGCAACCGGTGATCGACGGCCGGAAGCTCCCACGCCTCGCGGGGATCTCGTCGTTCGGCGCGGGCGGATCGAATGCCCACATGATCGTCGAGGAATATCAGCCACTGGTTCAGGAGCCGATGACTGTTCCGACGGTCGTGATCCTGCTTTCGGCGAGGACCGCGGAGCAACTGCAGCAGAAAGCGCGTGATCTGTTGGATTTTGTTCGGCCACGGCTGAATACCATCGATCTTGTTGCCATGGCCTATACCCTTCAGGTGGGTCGAGAGGCGATGGAAGACCGCTTGGGCTTCATGGTGAGCTCGGCCGGACAACTGGCTGACAAGCTTCAAGCCTATCTGGCCGGCGAGCAGGATATCGAGGACGCGTATCAAGGACAGGTGAAACGCAACAACGATGCCCTGGCCGTGTTCAGCACCGATGTCGACCTCCAACAAACGGTCGACCGATGGATCGCCAACACGAAACTCTCCAAGCTGCTGGACCTGTGGGTCAAAGGCCTGGAGGTGGATTGGAGCAAGCTTTACGGAGAGGCAAGGCCCCGGCGCATCAGCCTGCCCACGTATCCGTTTGCCAGAGAGCGCTACCGGATCGATACAGCGGCGGGCGGGCACGCGGCCGCCAAAGGCGTCGCAACCGGTGTCCTTCACCCGTTGCTGCACAGCAATATGTCCGATCTGAACGAGCAACGCTATCGCTCGACGTTTACCGGAGAAGAGTTCTTCCTGGCCGATCATCAGGTGAAGGCGGATGGGCGCACCGGTCAGAAGGTGCTGCCGGGCGTGGCGTATCTGGAGATGGCGCGGGCGGCGATCGAGCAGGCATTGCCTGCGCGGCCGGAATCGACGGTCCTGGAGCTGCACAACACCGTCTGGGCGCAGCCACTCATCGTGTCGCGAGTCAGCGAGAGCAAGCAAGTTAGCATCGCGTTGACGGCGAACGACAACGACGAGATCGACTACGAAATCTACAGCCAGGACGCGGACCAGGAGATCGTCCATTGCCAGGGTCGCGCCGTGTTCTGTCGTGAACCGGCGCCGGCCAGGCTCGATATCGAGCAGCTCAAGGGGCAGATGGGGCAGGGCAAGCTGGAGCCCGACGGCGTTTACACGACGTTTGCCCGGATGGGACTTGTCTATGGGCCCTCGTTTCAAGGAATCACCGCGATCCATCGAGGCGGCGGCCAATTATTGGCGCAGCTGCGGCTGCCGAAGACGGTGGCCGACAACTTGGGAGACTATGTCCTTCATCCAAGTTTAATGGACAGTGCGCTGCAGGCTGCGATTGGATTGATCGAGGGTGGACCCGAATCCAACCAGCCGCGATTGCCGTTCGCGCTGGAAGCGTTGCGCATCGTATCGCCCTGTACCCCGGAGATGCTCGCCTGGGTGCGTTACGCGCCGGGCAGTCAGGCGGCGGACAACGTCGTCAAGCTGGATATCGATCTGTGTGATGAGTACGGGCGTATCTGTATACAGATGCACGGACTTTCTTCGCGAGTGCTGGGCAAAGAGAGCGATCAGGCGACAGGGAGTCTGATTGCAACTCCGGTCTGGCAAGCAAGCGGCATTGAAGCCTCGGCTGGCGCCAGTAAGATCGAATTCGCGGAACACCACGTGATTCTATGTGAGCTCTCTGTAGGGGCGGTCTATGACCGCCCGGAATCTCGCAATTGCGACATCGCGGGCGGTCATAGACCGCCCCTACAGTGCCTGGCACTGGGAGCGGGTCAACAAAAGACGATCGCGCAGCGCTACAGCGAGTACGCGCTCGCGTGCTTCGAGCGGATCCGTACGATCCTCCAGGGTAAGCCCCAAGGCAAGGTGCTCGTCCAGATTGTCGTCGCTGACCATCAGGAGCAAGTGCTGCTGGCAGGACTGTCGGGATTGTTGAAGACCGCCGCAATGGAAAATCCGCAGTTCATCGGCCAACTCATCCTCGTCGCGGCCGAGACGACGGCCGAGGAACTGGCCGGCCAGCTACAGGACGAGAAGGCCAGCGGCCTGGATACGCTGATCCGATATCAACAAGGCACCAGGCAGGTCTTGCATTGGCAAGAAGTAGCGGCAGACCCCGAGAAGGCACCGATCGCGGTCAAAGATGACGGTGTCTACCTGATCACCGGTGGGCTCGGCGGCCTGGGCCTTCTCTTTGCCAAAGAGATCCTTAATCACACCAGCCAAGCGCGGGTGGTGTTGACGGGGCGCTCGGCATTAACCGAAGACGGAAAACCAGTCGCGGATTACGCCAATGACGCGGATGCAGTTTCCCATCCGCGTCATTCGCCTAATCCGCGGCTGGTTCCGCTTTCTGCCCACGCCGGGCGGGTGAGCTATCGGCAACTGGATCTCGGCGATCTCGATCAGGTCCGGCAACTCATTGCTGCCATCAAAGACGAGTACGGACAGCTCAACGGCATCCTGCACAGTGCCGGGATGATTGCGGACAACTTCATCCTGAAAAAGTCCGGCGCCCAATTCAGCGAGGTTCTCGCGCCGAAAGTCACCGGCGCGTACAACCTGGACCAGGCCAGCCAGGACGTGGAACTGGATTTCTTCGTGCTGTTTTCTTCCGTCGCCGCTGCGATGGGAAATCTTGGGCAAGCCGATTATGCGACGGCGAATGGTTTCATGGACCAGTTTGCGACGTATCGCAATCGGCAGGTGGCCGCAAAGGAACGGTACGGGCGCACGCGGTCGATCAATTGGCCGTTGTGGCAAGCCGGCGGGATGGGTATCGACCCGGCGAGCCAGGAACGTCTGCAACAAACCACGGGGATGCAGCCCATGCAGACGGCAACGGGGATGGAGGCCTTCCATCGCAGCCTCGCGTTTCCCCATGACCAGATTCTGATAGCGGAAGGTGATCTCAAGCAGATGCGGCGGGCATTGCTTACCGGCCCCTCGGTTCCGGCCGAACCGCGAGCGGAACAACCGGTGGCCGCTGCCGCGACCGATTCTGAGAGTCTCGCGGAGAAGACGCAAGACTACTTGCGCAAGGAATTTTCGGCATTGTTGAAATTGCCGTTCCACAAAATCGATCCGCAAGCGGCGTTGGAGAACTACGGCATTGACTCGATCCTGGCGATGAAGCTAACGAACCAGTTGGAAAAGACGTTTGGTTCGCTCTCCAAGACGTTGTTTTTCGAATACCAGACTATAGCCGCGCTAGCCGGATATTTCGTGAAAGCGCATCCGGCGGTCCTGCGAGAGAACATTGGCCTCCCGCATCAAGAGCCCAAAGCGAAAGATGCTGAGCACACGATAATAGAAAAAAGGCGTCCCACTCCAGCGGCACGAATCAAGAATCGTTTCCTAAGTTCCAAAACGAATTATCAAAACGATATCGCGATCATTGGGCTCGGCGGACGATATCCGCAGGCTGAAAACTTGCTGGAATTCTGGAGAAACCTCCAAATCGGCCGCGATTGCATTACCGAAATTCCGCCGGAACGATGGGATCACAAGCTGTACTACGATCCCGACCCAAACAAGTTAGGCAAAAGCTATAGCAAGTGGGGCGGCTTCATTGCCGATGTGGACAAATTTGATCCTTTGTTTTTCAGCATATCACCGAAAGAAGCGGAACTGATCGATCCGCAGGAGCGCCTGTTTCTGGAAACCGCATGGCAAACCATCGAGGACGCCGGCTACACGAAAGAGAGTATCTCAGGAAGCCGGGTAGGCGTTTTTGTCGGGGTCATGTGGGGACAGTACGAGCTTTTCGGAGCCGAATCCGTTTTGAGAGGGAATACAACCCTCCCCGGTTCGTCCCACGCGTCAATCGCTAATCGGGTTTCTTACTTCTTCGACTTTCATGGTCCCAGCATCGCGCTGGATACCATGTGTTCTTCTTCCCTGACTGCAATTCATCTGGCGTGCGACGAACTCCGGAAAGGAGATATTGATGCGGCCATTGCAGGCGGCGTCAATCTCACGATCCATCCTTATAAATATCTCAGTCTGAGCCAGGGAAAGTTTGCGGCGAGCGACGGCAGATGCCGAAGCTTTGGGGCAGGAGGGGATGGATACGTACCCGGAGAAGGCGTGGGGGCCGTTCTGCTTAAGCCGTTGGAGAACGCTCTCCGCGATGGAGATCAGATATACGCGGTGATCAAATCGAGCAGCGTCAATCATGGTGGAAAAACCAACGGCTATACGGTTCCCAATCCGAATGCTCAGGGCGATTTGATTCTCGATGCCCTCAAGAAAGCCAACATCGATCCTAAAACTCTGAGTTATGTGGAGACTCATGGAACAGGCACGTCCCTGGGAGACCCCATCGAGATCACGGGGTTGCTGAAGGCATTTGAAGGTTCCACCGAAGAGAAACAGTTCTGCCCGATCGGGTCGGTCAAATCAAATATCGGACACCTCGAGGCGGCGGCGGGGGTCGCAGCCGTTACCAAAGCTTTATTGCAGATCAGACACAAGCAGTTGGTCCCGTCTTTACATGCCGATCCTCTCAATCCGAACATCAACTTCGAGGATTCGCCATTCTACGTACAGACCGAACTGGCGGAATGGAAGCGCCCTGCTGCGCATCCAAGGCGCGTTGGTGTGAGTTCGTTCGGCGCGGGCGGATCTAACGGGCATCTCATTTTAGAAGAATACGCCGATGTACGAGAACCGGAGAGCGCGTCGCATGCGATACGGCCCGAAGCCTTTGTTCTTTCAGCAAGGGACCAGAACGCGCTTTGCCGTTATGCAGAGAAAGTCGTTAATTTCCTGGACAACGTCCCCGGCGTGTCGCTGGCGAACATGGCGTATACCTCACAAGTGGGACGGACGCCAATGGATGCACGGCTTGTGATCATCACGTCGAGTCTGGAAGACCTCAGAGACAAACTGAATCAATACGTCAATTCAGGGGGTAACACCCCTGAGTTGGAAGGTGTCTTCTACGGGAAGATCAAGGAGAGCCAGTACAGCGCAGGCAATCTGATTGAAGGACCTGCTGGAAAGACCTTTCTTGAAGCTCTTCTGGCGAACAGGGATCTGGAAAAGATCGCCAGACTCTGGATTTTTGGTGCCGGCATTGACTGGTCTCTCATGTACCGGCACGCCAATCCTAGGAAGGTTTCCCTCCCGACGTATCCATTCGCCAAAGAAAGGTGCTGGATCAATCAGGAAACGCCAACTGTAGCGGCGGTCTATGACCGCCGAGGATTCGGAATCGACGAAATACCGGCGGTCATAGACCGCCGCTACAGTAAGAACGCGCCTGAGGAAAAACGGAGGACGTATTATTACCCGCAATGGACTTTGAAGGCCCTCGCTGCGCCGGAGGAGAAACGCCCGGCCATTGATCCGAATGGCCCGATCCTGATACTGGATACTTCGAAGGGGCTGTTCGTAACGATGAAACAGCGGCTGGAGAACGCTTCCCTCGTTTTGTTGAAACCAGGAAAATCGTTTAAGGAACTCGAACCGAATATTTACGTCATAGATCCTGAACGCGAAGAACAGTTCCACGAACTCGTCGAGACTCTCAAGAATAGAGGCCGGCTCCCTGGCATAGTTCTTCATCACTGTTCGAAGGTGTGCAACCTGGAAGTCAAACGAGAGGTCGCACAGCAACTGAATAGCGGACCCTACACGCTCCTCTATCTCTGCAGGGCCCTGATAAGGGAGAAACATCAGGTGCCGCTCCGAATCATGTCGGTCTTCTCCAGCCATTCGGAAGCAACGGCTCCGTTGGGGGCTGCCCTTGGCGGTTTTTTCAAGACCCTGACGCTGGAAGATCCGAGGTACCTCGCAAAGGTCGTTGATATTCAAAGCCAGCAAGCCGATCGGGAATTATCTCTTTCGCAGAAAGCTGCTCTCATTTGGGATGAGGTTTCCGATAAAGACTGGACGACACAAGAGATTCGCTATCGGAGCCACACGGGGGACGATAAGCAAGGGCTTGCGCGATACACAAATGAGTTGGTGCCGCAGACGAGTGCGGAAAGAGAATCGTCAGCGTTGCCGCTGAGACAGAACGGTGTCTATCTGATTACCGGCGGATTGGGCGGCCTGGGACTCATCTTTGCCGAATATCTGGCGAAGAAGTTCCAGTCGAAACTGGTCCTCGTTGGACGCTCCGTGCTGAGCGCCAGGCAGGAGGAAAGGTTAAGCCAGCTAAAAAGCTACGAGGCCGAGATCCTCTTTCTTCAGGCCGATGTCTCCAAATGGGAAGACATGGAAATGGTCGTGCGTGAGGCGAAAACGCGATTCTCGGAAATCAATGGGGTGATTCATTGCGCGGGCGTGAATCGCGACGCGTTCATTCTCAAGAAGACGAAGGAAGAGATGGATGCGGTGCTGGCGGCGAAGGTTTACGGTGCGATCAACGTGGATCTGGCGACGAGCGGCGAGAATCTGGACTTGTTTGTTCTGTGTTCTTCTGTCGCCGGTGTAATGGGGAACGTTGGGCAAAGCGATTACGCGTACGGGAACCATTTCCTGGACTTGTTCGCAGAGACTCGAGAGAGTCTGAGAAGAGAGCAGAAACGATCGGGCAGGACGTTATCGATCGACTGGCCGCTGTGGGAAGAAGGAGGGATGGGTGTCTCTCGGGATGATCTTGCCCTTCTGGAAGAACGAACGGGAATCTGTCCACTGCCGACGCAAGACGGCATTCGATACCTTGAAGACTTCCTTCGGTCCGAGGCGGCGCAAGGTGTCGCTCTTTACGGAATCCCTTCCAGGATAGCCGCCTGCATCGCCCGGCAGCCCCTTCATTTGTTGGCGGCTCATAGAAACGTGTCGGCCCCGGCGGAGCCTATTGATCCCGCGGCTCTCCTTGCAAATACGGAAGCGTATTTGAAGGCGCTGATCGGCGAGGAAATCAAGCTCGCCCCGGACCGTATCGGTTCGTCCGATCGTTTAGAGTCGTTTGGCATCGATTCGGTAATGATCAATCGAATCAACGCCCAGCTGGAACGGGACCTGGGCGCACTGCCGAAAACCCTGCTCTACGAACACGAGACGGTTCGGGAACTCGCGACCTTCCTGGTGCAGTCGGCGCGGGAAGCGCTAGCCCGGATTTCTCACCCGTTCCGGTACGAAGACGGGGAACCAGCCGCGGATTACGCGAATTACGCGGATGCCGATTCGTCGCTCGTCGGACAGCATGAAAGTCTGCATCCGCGTAATTCGCGTAATCCGCGGCTGGTTCCCATTGCAGATCACGAGTCACCGGCAGCGGAAAACGATGACCTCGAGGAAATCGCAATCATCGGCATCCATGGCTACTATCCTCACTCCGCGAATTTGGACGAATATTGGAACAATCTGAAACAGGGAAGAGATTTGATCGATTTGGTCCCCTCAAATCGATGGGACTATGAGGACCTCTATCATCCGGATCCGACGGCCGCGGCGGACGGAAAAATCTACTGCAAATGGGGCGGCTTCCTGGACGACTATGACAAGTTCGACCCACATTTCTTCAAGATTTCCAGTGCGGAAGCGAAACTGATCGATCCCCAGGAGCGTCTGTTCCTGGAATCGGTGTGGGCTGCCATCGAGGACGCTGGATACACGAGAGGCCGTTTGAGAACGCGCTTTCCCAAAGGCGGAAGCGCGGACGTCGGCGTCTTTGTCGGCGTTACCACCAACTCCTATCATTTATGGGCGCCCGAAGAACGTACCCGAGGGAACTTTGTTTGTCCCACCGCCCTGCCCTGGTCCATCGCGAACCGTGTTTCCTATTTCTTCGATTTCAACGGACCCAGCCTGCCCGTTGACACAGCCTGTTCTTCTTCATTGGTTGCAATCCATCTCGCCTGCGAAAGCCTGCGAAATCGCGAATGCCAGCTCGCGATCGCGGGCGGCGTCAACTTGTATTTGCATCCCGCGAAATACGAATCGCTGTGCCAGAGACGCATGCTTTCGCTCGACGGAAAAACTCACAGCTACGGCGCTGGTGACGACGGGTTCGTTCCCGGAGAGGGAGTGGGAACTCTGGTACTCAAACCGCTCCGCAAAGCGATCGACGATCGGGATCATATTTACGCCGTTATTCGGGCAAGCGCGTTCGACCATAGTGGCCGGTCGCATGGATATTCCGCTCCTAACCCGAATGCTCAAGCGAGTCTGATCAGCCGTACCCTCGAGAAGGCGCATATTCATCCTGAAACTATTGGCTATGTCGAAGGTCATGGCACGGGAACCCAGCTGGGCGACAGTATCGAAATCGCCGCGCTAACTCAGGCGTTTCGAAAACAGACGACGAAAAAACAATTCTGTCCGATCGGTTCGGTCAAGGCCAATATCGGGCATTCGGAATCCGCGGCAGGAGTTGCCGGCGTGGCGAAGGTCATCCAGCAAATGGAGCATCGACAACTCGCTCCTTCCATCCATTCTGACGAGCCGAACCCCAATATCGAATTCAAGGAGTCGCCGTTTTATCTGCAACATGGACTGTCCGAATGGACATCGTCTTCTGTTCATCCGCGGCGCGCTCTCATCAACTCATTCGGCGCGGGAGGAGTGAACGCGTGCGTGGTCATGGAGGAATACGAAAAGCCGAGCGCCGCCGGCAACTGGCAGGAAGCCGGTCCCTGTGTGTTCACACTCTCCGCCAGGAATGAGGATCGGCTTCGGGAGTACGTCGATCGCCTGCTCACTTATTTGCAAGGTGAACAGGGTATCGATCTTGCGAGCCTGTGCTATACCCTCCAGGTCGGCAGAGAAGCGATGGAAGAGAGGTTGGCGATTGTTGTTTCGGAAGTGACTGAACTCATCGATCGCCTGGGCGACTGGAGCAAACGAGGACCTGCGGCCAACGTCTATCGCGGCAGTCTCGGCACGCGCCGGACGAAGCCGTCCTCGAAGCTTGCCAAGACAGCTATGGGAGAGCAAAGCCTGATCGAGCTCGCTTCGATGTGGGCTGCAGGCGAAGAAGTGGACTGGGAGAGTCTGTATTCTGGGAAGACACCTCGCCGGATCAGTCTGCCTACCTATCCGTTTACGCGCGAGAGATACTGGATGTCGGACTCCGTAGTTCCGGAAATGGCCACGCATAGGGCGGCCGCTCCCAGCGCTCAACTCCATCCGTTGATCGCCTACAACTCGTCTACTTTGAAGGAAGTCAGTTTCAGTTCATCGCTGTCGGATACCGCATTTTATGCGGTCGATCATAAGGTGCACGAACAGAGCATTTTCCCGGGAGCCGGGTTCCTGGAGATGGCGTGCATCTCGGCAAATATCGCAAGCGAGCAAAGAGTGCGCAAGATCAAGGATATCGTTTGGATCCGCCCTTTGAGTTTCCGGACGGGCCCGCAAGCGCTTCAGACCGTGTTGAGACAAACGGGCGACAGCGTCGAGTATGTGATTGCGTCATTTGATGACGAAAACGAAACAATCGTTCATTCAGAAGGAAGGCTGGCTTTCGGGAACGCATCGGCGGATCCAGCCGATGCCGAGGATCGCATTCCGCTTCAAGCACTGAAAGCGCAATGTGCAGGACCTGAAGATGGTGCAGCCTGTTACGATAAGTTCAGAGAATACGGCCTGCATTACGGGCCCTCCTTCCAAACTATAGAGGAGCTTTACGTCAACGGTTCCTATGCTCTATCGAAGCTGAAAATAGCGGAGCATCTGAAAGACGATTTTGGTCAATATATTCTTCATCCCAGTCTGATCGACGGCGCCTTGCAGACAGCCGCCGGCCTGGTCGGAAGTCTGGCACCGCGGACGCCCTATCTGCCATTTGCGCTGGATGAGATCGATATCATCAGACCCTTGCCTCAGACGTGCTATGCGTATGTGGAATGCTCTGACGCGCATACGCAGAATCGCGCCGGCGTCTCAAAGTTCAACATTCGACTGTTGAGTGAAAGTGGAGAGGTGTTGATCAAATTCAAGAACCTGTACCTCAGACCACTCGCCAGGCCGCTGCTGACTAATCATTCCCTCGAACTGTCCGAGGTGGCCATCGGATGAGCCATGAACTCATGCCGCTAGTCGTTGTGCTGGAGATGCGCCATCACTACATGAAGAACTATAACTATCTTGTGGTCGATCGCGGCAGCCTTCAGGCGGTGATCGTGGATCCGGCCTGGGAAATCGAAAAAATTGATCAGGCTTTGGCGGACACGCAGGCCAGACTGAGCGGTATCCTGCTGACCCATTCCCATCCCGATCATATCCATCTGAGCAAGCCGCTGGCGGAGAGATACGGCTGTCCGATATGGATGTCGAAAGTAGAAATAGCGGCGTCCGGGTTCAGCGCCAGACAATTGATCGGTATCGATGGAAGCCCATGGACGCTTGGGCAAATGCTGATTGAACCCATAGTCACGCCCGGCCACACACCGGGCAGCACCTGTTATTTGATAGCGGAGAACCTGTTCACGGGCGACGTTCTGTTTGCCGAGGGTTGTGGTATTTGTCCCGATACGCAGGCCGCGCACGCCATGTTTGCGAGCCTCCAGCATCTGAAAAGCCGGCTCGAGCCGGACACGCGCATCTTCCCGGGTCATTCGTACGGGCAACCGCCGGGCCGGATAATGTCACAGTTGCGCCGAGACAATATCTATTTGCATTTTTCGGATAAGGATAAGTTTGCGGCCTTTCGGCTGAGAAGCGGACAGGACAAAGCGAAAATGTTCGCTTTCAGGTGAGCGGCGCGCGCAATCGTTGAGAGCAAGATCTAAAAGGAGACCATATGAGTGCAGTGGGGATCGAGGCGATAAACTCTTTCGCGGGGACCGCCTACATCAATGTAGAAAAGCTGGCCAGACATCGCAGGTTGGATATGACGCGATTTGCGAACTTGCTGATGAAGGAAAAAACCGTCCCGCTGCCTTATGAAGACCCGATCACCTTCGGTGTGAACGCAGCCAGGCCGCTGATCGACGCCATGAGTCCGGACGAAAAAGACCGGATCGAGATGGTCATTAGTTGTACGGAATCCGCCTTCGATTTTGGCAAGTCGATGAGTACGTATTTTCACAAGCTCCTGGGCTTGAATCGTAACTGCCGGTTGTTCGAGCTGAAAAATGCCTGCTATTCCGGTGTCGCCGGGTTGCAGACGGCGGTCAACTTCGTTTTGTCTCAGGCTTCACCCGGGGCCAAGGTATTGGTGGTCGCAACCGACGTTTCCCGCTTCATGACGGTGGAGGGCGGAGATGCGCTGACGCAGGACTGGTCGTTTCTCGAGCCAAGTGGCGGAGCCGGAGCGGTGGCGATGATCGTCAGCGAGACGCCTTACGTATTCCAGGTCGATGTCGGAGCCAACGGCTATTACGGTTATGAGGTAATGGATACTTGCCGGCCCGTTCCCGACAGTGAGGCGGGCGATTCCGATCTGTCGCTGCTTTCCTACCTGGATTGCTGCGAGAACACTTTTCTGGAGTACAAGAAGCGTGTGGAGGGTGCGAACTTCGCCACTACCTTCGGCTATCTGGCCATGCACACTCCTTTCGGAGGCATGGTCAAGGGAGCGCATCGCGACATGATGCGCAAAATGGTCAAGGCGAATCCGAAAGAGATTGAAGCGGATTTTGAGCGTCGCGTGATGCCTGGCATCACCTATTGTCAGCGCGTGGGCAACATCATGGGGGCGACCGCCTCGCTGTCGCTGCTCAGCACGATCGACCACGGTGATTTCCACACGCCTCAGAGAGTTGGTTGTTTTTCTTACGGGTCCGGCTGCTGTTCCGAGTTCTTCAGCGGCATCGTCACGAAGGACGCGCAGCAACGCGTGCGTGCGCTCGGAATCAAAGATCAACTGGACAAACGATATGAGCTGTCGATGGAAGAATATGACCGTCTGCTCGTGACCAACAATGCCGTGAAATTCGGCACTCGCAACGTCGTGTTGGACTCCGGTCTCATTCCTCAGGCGAGGCGTGCTCAAGGAAAGGGAACGCTTTTCTTGACACAGATAAAGGAATTTCAACGACAGTATGATCGGGTAGCTTAGACACGCAAAGGCTGGAACGCGGGCTAAAGCCCGCGACTACATTTAGGATCAAAATGGCTCCGGTTCCCAATGTAGTCGCGGGCTTTAGCCCGCGTTCCAGCCTTTGCGTGTCCGCGGAACCTCGGAAGCTTTTGTTGACTTGAACGATCCATCGAAATACCATCAGGCCCGCTCCAATCAGGCATATCAATTTTTCGGAAATCTGAAGGCGCGAACGTATGCGCCGAAGGAGGCGGGAATGCGCTGCAACACTTGGATACTGGTTTTGGTGGGTCTCGTTTTGGTCGGCACAGCCACCTGGAGTACCGCACAACAGACGACGGCTACGTTTGCCGGAGTCGTTACCGATACGACAGGCGCGGTGCTTCCCGGAACAGACATTCAGCTTGTCAACGAGGGCACGGCTGCGGTACTCCAACAAATAACCAGCGAGACGGGAGAATTCATATTCAACTACGTTCCCGTCGGTACGTATACGCTGAAGATTACACTGCCGGGTTTCAGAAGTTACGAGAGCCGGGCGATTCCATTGAGTGCCGCGCAAAATGTACGGCGGACTTTCACTCTGGAGGTGGGCGCCCCAACCGACAATATAACGGTGACGGGCGAGGCGCCTTTGGTCAACACGGTTTCTCCCGAGCAGCGCTTGAGTCTGGACACCCTCGAAGTGACGAACCTCCCGATGGTCAACCGCAACGTTACGAGTATTCTGGACGTGGCATCAGGGCTGACCAAAGGTGATGCCAACAATATTGGTTTTGCCGGAACGCGTTTCCGCCTGAACGGTCTGGGCGGCAGTGCGATGAGTATTACCGCAAATGGAGCGGACGCAAACGGTAACGCAGGCACGTTAACGATATCGGCATACGGGGCATACAACAAGATCGACGTCATGAGCACGGAATCCGTTGCCGAGGTGCAGATCGTTAAAGGCGTGATGCCGGCGGAGTACGGTTCGGCGATGGCGGGTGCGATGACTTTGATTTCCAAGTCCGGAACGAACCAGTTGCACGGCAGTCTGTTCCATCGATATGAGGGTTCCGTGCTCTCGGCGCGGCATCCATTCCTGCGCGAGAGACCCAACTCGGTCTGGAACCAGTTCGGCGGCTCCGTCGGAGGTCCAATCAAAAGAGATAAGCTTTTTCTCTTCGCCGCATATGAAGGCTATCGCCAGCATACTTCGATTGCGATCGACCCTTCGCCGGCGGTTCCGACACCATACTTCCGCGAAATATTGCTGAAGTCATTACCGGATCCTGCGACGGCAGTCATGCTCAGCTACTATCCTCTTCCCAACCAGCCGTATGGTCCGACGGATCTGCTGGCCCTCTGGACCGGTGCCGGGCCGAAAGTGAATAAAGACGATCACATCGACGCAAAAGTCGACTACATCCTGGGTGGCGGCAATCTCTCCTTTTCAATCTTCGGCGGACATCCATTCCAATTTCAGGCGGCCGCTCAACCGCTGAATCCACAGACCACCAATGCGTTTACGCGGCGCTGGGCCGCCAATTACACCATTGGGAAAGGCAGATGGACATCATCCAGCCGTGCGGGAATGAACTGGAACTATTTCGATCGAATCGATGCGATCTGGAACGCCCGGGATCCCGTCAAAGCCGAAACCCAACCCGATGGCCGCGGACTTCCCACCATTTCGTATCCGGGTTTAACCGGTTTTAATAAGGACAACCGCCAGCAGGGTCTGATACCGGCCTACTCTTTCGAGCAGCAATTCGCAATTCTCAGCGGAACGCACTCGTGGAAATTCGGCGCTCTGCTCAGCCTTCCGTCCGGGGGCCAGGCGCAAACAACTTCATCGGCGGTCAATTATCAGACGCTGCCCGATATCCAGGGCAATACGCCTTCCGGGATCGCCTACACCGCCAATAAATGGCCATCGACCTGGCGCATGATCAATTTTGGGATGTTTGTCCAGGACGATTGGCGCTTTACCAAAAAGCTTGTCCTGAACGTCGGACTTCGGTACGACCGCTTTGGCCATCTCGCCATAAGGCCGTGGAAGGGCGAATTTGGCCGGTCTCTGCAGTCATACAATCTTCCTCCCGATGTGGAAAAAAGCCTCGAGAGCAAGCTTCCGATGCTTCTCTACAACTTTGACGGCTTGCGCGACCCTGTGAACTTTGTATGGGGACCGCTGCTGCCTACGGACAATCCGGTTAACAGTGACAATCTCAACATCAGTCCCAGATTCGGATTTGCCTATACTGCCGACAGCAAGGGCGACTTCGTGGTGCGAGGCGGCTTCGGCATAAATTTCCAGGGATTCGATGCATCAACGTATGAAGGAAATGTGCAGCAAAGTCCGACGCTGCCGCGCAGCCGCTCGTTTTCGAGAGCGGAAGCCGCCACTTACGGGTTAAGGTTTCCGATCTATACCGAAGAGATGTTGAACCTGTTTCAACTCACAAATCCCCAGGGCCTGCCGCAGCTCAGCAACAAGTGGGATCCGAACACGAGAGCTCCGTACGCGATGAATTACACACTGGGGATTCAGCGCGCGATCACTTCGACAACCGTACTGGAGACAGCGTTCGTAGGATCACGTGGCGTCAAGTTCAACATGGCCCGTACGGCCAATATCCTTGACCGCATTACCGGACTCCGTCCCAATCCGAATGACCTGCAGGCGACGTACTACGACGGTTCACAGCAGACGAACTACAACTCGTGGCAGACCACCCTGAAAAAGCGGATGACGCGCGGACTGCTGTTGAACATGAACTACACGTGGGGTAAGGCATTGGCGTACACCGGCGGTGATGTCTCTGCCGGATTCTTCGGCGACACGACCAACAACATCGAAGATTTTGACAAAGTTAAAATCGAGCGCAGCCTTTCGGCCGGCGACATCGCCCACAGCTTTGTTCTCGACTGGGTCTACGCCATACCCACACCGTTCGCGGGTTCGCCGGTTGGCCGCCAGGTGCTTGGAGGGTGGCAGATTTCCGGTATCTGGCGAGCGGCCACAGGGCGGCCATTCGGCGTCACTCAAACGGGCGGGCGGCCGGATATCGTCGATCTTCAAGGAGCGGTCAATCCGAACTGCTGCAGTTTCGGAAATCTACAATATCTGAATCGGAGTTCCTTCCAGCTTGTGGATATCAACCGAAACTCCAGCCGAACAGTGCGGAGGGGATACGCGAACTCCACCGCTTTTCGAGGTCCGGGAATGTACAACGTGGACATCTCTCTGGCGAAGAATTTTCCTTTGGCCGAGAAGAAGAATCTCGAATTCAGGTCGGACGTGCAGAACTTGCTGAATCACACGCAATACACGAACGTTTCCACCAACCTGGCCAATGTCGATTTTGGCCAAATTGCAGGAGCGCGTGCGGCCCGCTCCATTCAACTGCAATTGCGATTGACCTTCTGAGTTCAGCCGCGGATTTCCGTGAAATCCGCGGCTGATTCCTGAAGAGTTTGATTTCGCCGAAAAAACCTCCAAAACCCCGCCTTCGGTAGCGCAGCACGAGACACGAGCGTATGATCCGCGGAGCGCTCCCGATCATCTCTTGTGTTTGCGCATCTCAAATTCAAGGAGTCTTGAATGGATGTAATCGTTCAACTGTCTCCAGACGCCGCACGAGCTTTGCAAGGGCACGCGCCGTCGACAACCGAAACTGAGGAAATTCGCAGATCATTGCAACAGATCGGAGTGGATCTACTGCCTCTGCATCCAGAGTCAGGCGATCCAACTCTCGACACCTACTTCTACGTGCGTGTTCCGGACGAAGGGGCCGCACGCCGGGTGCTGGATGCAGTTCGGAGCCGTAAGGCGGTGACTGCGGCTTACCTCAAGCCACCGGAGGGGCCGCCCTAGCATCCCGTGGTAATTCGGGGACAGACGCATAAATCACCTAAATTCTTCTAATGTTTTCAATGAGAATTTAGGTGATTTATGCGTCTGTCCCCGAATTACCACGGGCTGCTAGATCAGGCCCATCCACTATTCACGATAAGGAGAGTCAATATGGCTTCGGAAAAGGGACAACCCGGCGGAAAGTCGTCATCATCCCGTCGAGTGACGTCCCCCTCCCAAACAATCCCTCATGAACGAGAGTTGATTGTGATTGCAAGGCAAGAAGCCAATCTACGAGCTACACCGGAAGCCCTCAAGGCGGCTCCTGGATATCAGGTAGAGCCGCTCGCCAACTCGCTTGCATCCCAGGGGCTGGTTCTCGAGCCGTTGTTTGGTGTGAGCGAGGAACGGCTCAAAGTGGAAGCGGCGAGTGTTGCGCCATCGGCAGACGGCGCGCCGCCGGATCTTTCCGTATACTACCGGGTGCAGGCGCCGGATGAGAGGCTGGATGAACTGGCGGCGAGCCTGCGGAAGCACCCCGCGATCGCAGCCGCGTACGTGAAACCGCCCGCGGAGCTTGCCGCCATGTCGACCTCGGCGGTGGAGGCCCGGACGCTCAACGATATGGCGCCGCTTCCTGACGAAGCGCCGCCAATCTCGCCTGATTTCTCAGCCAGACAAA
>WNFT01004202.1_pt1 | contig 17773 bp, 19 predicted proteins | sample 5400191 | NCBI WGS metagenome assembly WNFT01 (sample SAMN13153359, study PRJNA577476) | soil metagenome | isolation source: 80 cm saprolite under Madrone tree | place: USA:California | collected 2016-06-14 | reverse complement strand
TTCCAGACCAACCTGATCATGCCTGAGCCATGCCCATTCCTTAGCCGAAAGTTCCCAGTGTGTTCGATTATTCGCCCTACCGAAACCAAGGGGGCTGCCATGGGCGCTGCCAATGCTCTCACTGCCGACGGGCTATTCATCGGCCAACCACCCGCCTTCGTCGAACTTCTGCGGGACCTGGCGGCCGATGCCGACGCCGCCGGGAGCGGGCACGACTAGCACTTACTGGCTGGCGCAACAGCGCTTCTAGACGATCACCATTCCGGGGTGCCTCTCAGCCCCTTGACGGGCCGTCTGGCGCACGTCCCACGAGCAGCGGTTGAATCTGCGCAAGCTCGTCATCTGCCGTCCGGGCAGGCTTGGCTGAGGTGGGGCAAGCGTAATCAGGTGGCACGCCGGGGGCGCCCACGGTCTCAGCCTGTGTTATCTTCCTGCTGTCGATCGCATCAGACATGGCGCGTGTCCCTATTGCCATGGCCGCGATAGTAGCACGCTTTTTTGGAAAACGGGCGCGGAGTGCGCCGCAATACAGGACTTAGCCGATCAGTTGCTCGATTTCCTGCTCCGACAACGTTCGTGTTTTCTGGCTCTGGCTTGCTGTCAACATTTGCCTCTACTGATAAGATGCTTTTGACCCCCTGTTTGTCACACTTGTCGCCAAAAATATTTTGAAGAATGATTTGGCCCCATACTGTGTAAATCACCGCGAGAATGAAAAGCGCTGACAAAAACATTGTAAAAAATGATGCCTTGAGCACCGAAAATCGAAGCGACTTCAAGAAAGCAAACGGGTTAGATAGAAAAACATAATTTCTGCGACTTCCAATGAGCACAGACGACTCGTTTCCTCATCCAATCGACGTCTAATGAGGACTCGCGGCACGAGTCCTCAAGGATTCCGTTTTCTTTGAGGACTCACGGCACGAGGATTCCGTTTTCTTTGAGGACTCACGGCACGAGTCCTCAACGATTCCGTTTTCATTGAGGACTCACGGCACGAGTCCTCAACGATTCCGTTTTCATTGAGGACTCGCGGCACGAGTCCTCAAGGATTTCGTTTTCATTGAGGACTCACGGCACGAGTCCTCAAGGATTTCGTTTTCATTGAGGACTCGCGGCACGAGTCCTCAAGGATTTCGTTTTCTTTGAGGACTCACGGCACGAGTCCTCAAGGATTCCGTTTTCATTGAGGACTCACGGCACGAGTCTTCAAGGATTCGTTTTCATTGAGGACTCGCGGCACGAGTCCTCATTGAAAAACGGGAAATGGAACAGAAAGGGACACACGTATCCTGAGCTTCAATTGGCGACGATTATTCGAAGTGAAGGGAAGTTCCTGGAAGATGGCTGGGGCCACCGGAGGCGGACGCGAAGGAATTCCGAGATGATCGAGAATCTTGCGCGCGACTTCTGGAGCCCGGATGGTTGCCAGAATGCGAAGCCGGCCTCCGCAATGAATACAAGCTAAGACGTCGCTTCAACTCAATCTAGCAAGCGACGAGAAAATCGGGCTGGACCCGATCGTGGAAGAGCAACTGGTCCAGTGGATGGCCGAGATGTTGCTCGCCGCCGTGATCGCTCGACAAAGGGAGGCCGGTGATGATGCTCAGTCATCCTAAAGTCACCCCGCAGCATCTGGCGCGCAAAGCGGTCGTGTATTTGAGGCAATCTTCACCCAAACAGGTTCAGGACAATCTCCAAAGCCAGCGTCTTCAATATGCGCTTCGCGAGAACGCCATAACGTTGGGTTTTCATGAGGTCGAAATGATTGACGGCGATCTTGGCTCATCCGAAATGATCGAGGATAGTTTCCGCCTACTTCAACGTGGATAACGGCAGCGGTCGTATCCGCGGCGTGTATCTGCAAGAAAATGCCGCTGTCGCGCCGATATTCCAACAGTGGATCGAGCCTTTAAAGGACCTCGGCGTCACCACTCTTTCTATGCGAAACACCGGCGGACCGACCACCTCTCATTCGACGAGGTCGGCATTCCAGGTTTCCAGTTCATTCAGGACACGCTCGACTATGATTCGCGTACGCACCACTCCAACACGGATACGTACGAGCGTCTGCAGGCGGAAGTATAATTACGCTTGCGTCGAACCGTTAGCGCAATCAACCAACGACCACGTGCATGCGGATTGGCGTGGCATCTGTCCTACAGGTTGGTGAGGAGAAATAGATGCAGAAGTTACTTTTGAGTTTGACTCTGATAACGTTGCTTGGGTGGAGTGTCCCCGGTCAGGTCCAATCGCCTCAAACCTCACCGAACGTTCTCTCCGAGTTGCGATCCGCCGATGTGCATGATCGCGCCGCCGCTATCGAAGTATTGAGTAGCATGTCCGCTGAAGCAGTTCCGGAAGGCATTTCGAGAGCACTCGCAGATCTTCTGGTCCAAGAAACGCAGCTCCTTGAATCCGTTCTTCGAAAATCTAATGGGACTGTAGGACTGTCCGGACAATACGGTGAAAGCTACTCAGAATATTACTCCGAGGTTTTAGGGAGCCTTGAACGCTTAGGCGACAAACGCGATCAGCGCGTGTTAGAAGCCCTGGCAAAAGCATCATACAATGCCGATTCTTCGTTTGCGGTTAAGATTGCCACGGATTACGGTGAGAACATTCTTCCGATGGTCATTGACCTATCGCAAAGCGACCTTCGTTACCGTCGGATGCAAGCCATTGAGATGCTTGGCACGATCGTGTCCAACTGTACAGCCCTATTGCCGTCCTCGGCGAACAGGATTCGAGCTGCCGTGCTTGAAGCTCTTAGCGATCAGGCAAATGGCATACGTCTGGTGGCAGTCCAAGTTCTCAGTCGAGTTGGAACTGAGGCGGATATTCCTCTGCTTGAGAAAATTGCGAAAACCGATCCGGACATAAGCAAAATGCCTGACGGGAAGAACAGGTATTTCATTCGTGAGGCCGCGCTAGAAGCGATAACGAAGATTCGGCAACAATCTGCGAAATAGTAAGTCCGTAGAAGGCTGTATCCATGACTTAGCTCAAAAACCGGTTCGCCACGTGTTTTCGTCGGAATAGTTTCCAATGCGTTATCCATACTTGTGGTTTGCGGTTTTGTTTATCGGCGCTACTGTTCACATCGCTGAGGATTTCACTCCAGCTCAGAAAAACTTTTGGTCATTTCGGCCAGGTTATGATCTTGCGGCGTGGCCGAAAACGATCCGTTGCGGCCTTCGTTAGAGCTTGTCTCAAATTGCCCGGAGGCGAGCTTCTCACGCATACGCTTTACCGTGAATTCCGTCCATCGGCGAGATGCTGCCGATGCAGCGGAGAGGGGCGCTATGCGTCTCTTAGAATCTTATACGCGAGCTTCGGGTACTCATAACCCAAGTGTCTTTAGCAACGCCTGAATGGGTCGCACCGTCCGGTCCGAATTACTTGCAACCTCACTCGAAAGAGCTTGGTATTGACGCGCTAGAGCTTGTTCCTTCGAAGACTGCCTTAGGACAGTGAAAACGGCGGAATGAGACGGCGGACGAGATGCTGCCTCTTTACGCTTCGCCTCCACGTCCCTCACCCAAGTATCAGGGTCAATCTGATAAGAGGCGTCCGTCATCTTCATCTGCAAAAGCTGAAGCAGCAGGAACATCGCCGCTGAGGGACTCACTACATCTGGGGGCTGGCTTGTGATCTGCAGGGCCGACAAGAACATCGGATAAACCCGCGCCACAGCCATTCGATACGTCTGTACCTGATTGGCATTCGTCTTAACGTAAGCTGGCAGCTTTAGATCTGCTGTGAGTTGATTCAGAGCCGAAGCCATGCGTTCGACACTCACGCCTGGCTGAGTGTGTTGACGGTACCGTAGCTCTGCTTGATACATTCTATCGTTCAGGTTTACCGAAGCGTGGAATCGCATCGGCAGCCAATTCGTCACAGTATCGGTGAGTGTGCGTACTGCTGCGGCATCGCCAGCCTGAGCCGCCCTTGCCGCGTCTTCTAAGGAATCTCTATCTGAATTTTGCGCTGTCGTGAAGCCGCCGTGCATTAACACGATACCGAGCACAAGTACAAATACTCGCTTCATGATCCTGAAGAATATCTGAACCGACCGCATCGGTAACAGAGAAAGTTAGACGCTAGCCGGGCGGTCACGCAGGCTTGCCGAAAGGACACTGTGATTTGCGACAGTCGTCCACAGCATGATCAAGGTTTTCGTCGAAGCATGCGCGGATAGTTCCGAGCCGCGGCCAAGTTACGGGTAGAGTCACAGTGACACTCACCCCCCCGGCTCAACAGGCGGCAGCGCGGCCGCAAGTGTGCGCACAATCTTCTGTGCCTTTTCGACGCCGTCGGTCGTCAGCCTGTATCGCCGCCGCCTGCGTTTGCCGGTTGCGACGATGTCGCCGGAGCTGGCATACCGCTTCAGAATGAAATCGGCGCGGTTGATCCCGTGGCCGGACGCCCGCAATCCATCCATGATTTCGGTTCCCGCCACCGCAGTATTGCGGCGAAGCTGCTGCTGCCCCAGCAGCAAAACCAACACAGCGTCCCCCGGAGATTCGATCTTAACCTTCAGAGTGCAGCTCGAACTCCGTTTGTGGTGAATCATTCCATAAATTCATAAACTAAAGCGTAAAAACGATTTTCCCTTTCGCTTTGCCTTCGTGCATAAGACGTATGCCCTCTTCAGCTTTCTGCAACGGTAAGAGTGTTCCAACTTCTGGCTTGATTCCTGCTGTCACGATGAAATTCATCATATGTTTCATTTCTTCAAAGGTCCCCATAATTGAACCAACAATTTTCAGCTCGTCGATAAAGATCGGAAGGATGTTGAGATTGAAGTTCGTGCCGGTGGTGATGCCGCAGATGACGATTGTGCCTCCCTTTTGCGTCGATTGAATTGAATGCTCAAAGGTTGCTGGACCGACGTTATCGAACACCGCAGCCACCTTTTGTGGAAGTTTCTCGTTCACTCCGAAGACTTTGTCGGCCCCGAGTTTTTTGCTCACTTCTCTCGCCCCATCGTTTTGAGCGGTCGCCCACACTTCGTAGCCAGCTGCTTTACCCATCTGGATCAATGCTGTAGCCATACCGCCGCCCGCACCTTGAACGAGCATCGTTTGACCAGATTTCAGATTCGATTTGGTGAACAACATTCTATAGGCGGTCAACCAAGCCGTTCCTAAGACAGAAGCATCCTGAGCTGATAAGCCTTTGGGAAGCGGAATCGCGTTTCGCTTCGGAATAGCCACATACTCGGCGAATGTGCCAGGAATGTTTTCGCTGAAAAGGCGAATCTGCGGGTCCATCAATTCGTTATTGATAAATTCAGGCTGATTTAAGATCGGATAAATCCCGATTTCGGTTCCGTCATCAAGCTTTCCAGCTCCGTCATTTCCCAGAATGATCGGAAACGTGATTCCTTCTGGCCGTGCACTGATGCCCATGAGCGTGAAAATGTCATGGCGGTTAAGACTTGCGTGCGAGATTGTTACCCTTACCCACCCGTCGGGGATGCTGGGATTAGGCTGTTCGCCAACTCTCAATCCCGATAGGGGCTTATTCTGATCTCCTTTTTCTGCGTACACGGCTAGCATAGGTGTTTCCTTTCGTTCGTTTGCTTGCTAATTGTGCACAACTCAGATCACCTCATTCCGCCAGTTGCTTTGATGAGTTCGCCCGTTAGCCAGTGCGAATCATCGGATGCTAAAAACACGGCGAGCGGAGAAATGGCTATAAGCTCAAATGTGATCAGCGCGGATGTAGGTAGGATTCGCACTCCGGGGGTTCCCTGAAAAAGAGAAGGATAAATCAAAATGAGATCACTCAAAGGAAAGGTCGCAATAATAACAGGAGCGTCAAAAGGTATTGGTGCCCAGATCGCAAAAGATATGGCCGAAGCTGGAGCATCGGTCGTTGTTATTTTGAAAAGCATATGATCGCCATAACCCCACTGGGGCGAAGGAATGCGAGCAGGTCGGTTTTGTCCTGCGGGTTGAGCCGCAATCCGAGAATGAGATTGAAGAATTCCACCGTATCGTCGAGCGTCATCAGCCGTCCGTCGTGCAGGTAAGTTGGGGACTCTTTAATTCCCCGCAGCGGGAACGTCTTGATAGGCCCGTCCGCAGTGGCCACAAGACCATTGATCATTCTTGGCTCGAAGAACCGCTCTGCCTTCAGATTGTGCATAAGATTATCGGTGTACTATGGGGCTTGGTGACACGAACCACACTCGGCTTTACCAAAGAACAAGTCCTGACCTCGCATCTCAGCCGCAGTTGCCTTTGACGGGTCTAATTTTCCATCGACCCCGAGTTTCGGAGCTGGCGGGAAATCCAGAAGCGCCTGAAACTCGCCCATGAAATGAACCTGACTTCCCCGTTCTAAAATATTGACGCCCTTTTTTGTCGCTGTCGTCGGATCGCCATCAAAATAGGCGGCGCGCTGTTCGAACTCTGTGAAGTCTTCAATACTCTTCAGAGCGCGCTGTGATCCGAACAGTCGCTGGATGTTGACTCCTCGCAGGCTCGGAGCCTCAATGCGATGCCGGAATTCTTGAAAACCATTCCGCCCTCCGGATGATTCGGATGGGGCAACGGCATAAATCCTTCAGGGAAGACGTTACGCCGTTTGATTTCATCCGGCGTCATTGAGGCGATTTGGCTCCAGGTTACGCCCTGCGGCAGTTTAACGCGGACACCCTGCTGAATCGGTTTGCCCCGTGACATCGTCACGCCCTCCGTGTTCACGCCGGAGCCCAAGCTCATCCAGGTGGAAATGATTCCGGGGGGCGAACAAAAACTCATCGTCGGCGACCAAAGCAAGGCCGCGATCGATTACGACCTCAAGCCGAAACTTGGGACCTGGCTCAAATTCTTTGCGACGCTGACGGGACGTGTCCCACCGGACAACCATCTCTGGATTCTTGCGGACGAGGTGCCTGCCTTCATAAGGTTCGAGGGACCATTTTACCTGCAGGGCCCGATGTGGCGGGTCGACCTGACAAGCCCACGCTGGCCCGAATAGAGGAATCGCGGTTCCCACTGTAGCGGCGGGTCTATGACCGCCGGTATTTCCTGGAATCAACGAATACCGGTGGTCACAGACCAGAACTGTCCAAATTAGCCGAAATCTTCTCGAATGCACGTAGCCGTGGGCTTTATGCCCGCGTTCAAATACCGCAAGAAGAATTCTTTAATTGTGTTTGAACGCGGGCATAAAGCCCACGGCTACGTGTCCGCTGGAGAGGCCTCGAAAATTCCAACAGGTGGCCCGCTAATGACGACGCGGCTTTCCGCCACTCCTCACCTTCTAATTTGGACAGGTCCGGTCATAGACCGCCGCTACAGTTACGAACCAAGCAGTTCCCGGAATGAGCGGATGGCATCGATGTGTGCCTGCGGCGAAGTGAATCCGGCGCGCATGGTATCCACGGCCGCGTGGGTCGCCCCAAGGGCTCGCCACGCCCGGACGCGCCGGTGCCACTCTTCTTTGTTAAGCCCCTGGACACTGATCCATGGATCAATGCCGAAGTTGTTGGGATCGCGACCCGCTTCTTCGAGAGACCTGTGAAGCAGCTCGATGGATCTTTTCATGAGATCGTCTGGATGCCTTCCGCCTGCTAACCAGCCGTCGCCGAGCCTTGCGGCCCGCTTGAGCGCAGGCTCTGTCCAACCACCAAACCAGATCGGGATGGGACGTTGGACAGGCATGGGATTGAGGCCGGCATTGTCGATCACAAAGCGGTCGCTGCGGTGTGTCACCAGCGGTTGCGTCCAGAGCTTGCGCAGCACCTCGACCTGTTCTTCGACGCGGCGTCCGCGCGTTTGAAAGTTCTCGCCGAGGGCGTCGTACTCCACGTAATTCCAGCCGAGCCCGATGCCAAGGCGGAGCCGCCCGCTGCTCAGGACGTCGATCTCCGCGGCCTGCTTGGCGACGAGAACTGTCTGGCGCTGCGGGAGGATAAGGATGCCTGTCGTGAGCTGCAGGCGGGTTGTGACGGCCGCAAGAAAACCAAACAAGACCATCGGCTCGTGAAAGGGATCCTGGTGTGTATAAGGGCCCGTGAGCTTCGGCTCCCGGTTTGGGTGGGCCCCCAGCACGTGGTCGTAAACGAGCAGATAGTCATAGCCGAGTGCTTCGGCTGCCTGCGCGTAATCCTTGATGGCCTGTGGATCGTTGCCGAATTCGATCTGCGGAAAGACGACGCCGTATTGCATGGAGTTCGGCTACTCCAGGGCCTTGTATATGCGCTCGTCGCGCGGGCTGCCCAGCATCGGGTGCATCGCGTCGCGATGCTCTTTCGTGTGTGCGGCTGCGGCATGCGCCTCGAGCGCCTTCTGGCTCTGCCAGGCTTCGACGATAGTGAAGTGATTCGCGCGCATGGCATGTTGCAGAACGTCGAACCGCAGATTGCCCTCGTCCTTCCGGCTTTCCTCGGTCAATCGCCGGAGCAGGTTCGGACCCTCGCCCTGTGGGCCGGCAATGTCGACGTGCGTCAGGACATAAATCGCCGCCCGGTCGTTTGCCGCGGCCGGTGCCTGACCGCCCGCCAGGGGCTTGTACGGACGCTGGTCATACTCGCTCACGCGAATGGGTTGGAGCTTGCTTAACAATTGCCTGGTGTGCGCCGCAGCGGAGTGCGTATCGAGCGCCTTCTGGTCAGCCCAGGCTTCAAGGGCGGCGAGATGACCGGGCCGGCCCACTTGCTCGAAAAGATCGATGCTGACGTAGCCTTCATCCTTGCGGCTCGTGTCGCGATACTGCTTGAGTGCAGCCACGGCTGCAGCTTTGGACAACGGCAGCACGTCGACGTATGTCACCGCATAGGCAGCGGTGTTCTGTGCCCGGAGGCTGGACGGAAAGATGACTACACCCAGCAGGAGAAGATAGAGCACGCGTCGCATTTCAGCCCTCCCGTCTTATTTCAAAAGGTCCGCAACTTTGGCGATTCCCGCTTTCGCACAGGCGTCGTCCATTTCCTGGCTGGATCCCGAGCTGCCGACGCCTCCTATCGTTTCGTTGCCTGCCTGGATCGGCACACCTCCGCCCAGCGCCAGGATGTCGGCCACATCGCGTTGCGCAGCATTCGGCCCTTCGGCTGTGCGTTTCTGAAACTCCAGTGTGGTGGTGCGGAACATGCGCGCAGTGTAGGCCTTGCGCCGGGACATCTCGGCCGTTTGAGCAGTCGCCTGTTCGTCGCGCAGGATCACCATCACCTGGCCGGCGCGGTCGACCACGGCAGCCGCGGTATTGAAGCCTTTGGACTTGCATTCCGCAATGGTTCCTTCGGCGATCGTCTTCGCCATCGCCAGCGACAGGTTGCGCTGCATCACCACACCCTGTCCAGTTACGGGACCCGACAAAATGACGGCGATGCCGATTGCTGCCACGGCTTTCAGCGTGTAATACATGAAACCTCCTCTGTGCTGTAGCGGCGGTCTGTGACCGCCGAAACCCGGCGCTCATAGAGCGCCGCTACAATAAGACTATTTCTTCTGGATTGGCGGCGGAAGCGGCGCCGGATCAAGATAGCCGCGTGTTCCATCGGGCCGGATGGGTCCCGGTCCAAACCCCAGATGGTCTCTGTCTACATTGTTTTCGCTGCATGAATATTCCTGGATCTCCTCTTCGGGCTTTCCGGCGACCCACGTTCTGGAATACTTGAACGGCCTGGTGTAAAACTTCGGATCCTCGATCAGCGTCTCGACGTGGATATGGTCGGCATCGGGCCTCGTCCAACGCTCTACAACATGGAGGGCGTCGCTGTGAGGGTTTGCGTTTTCGTCAATCCAGACCTGCTCGTCCTTGAACCCAATCGAGTCGACCACTAATGTGTCTCCCTCCCAACGGCCCAACTCCTCTCCAAAGAAGGATGGATCGGGATCCTCTGAATGTTTGCGCTTGGGATCGATTGGAATCAAACGATAGTAGCTGTACCAGTAAAGAAACGCGATTTTCCTGGCCCCCTGCAGGACCTCGAACGGCAGGCCGCTGGCATTGTGCCGGGGGATCCCGCCGATGATGCACAGGCTTTCCGGGTCAATGGTGGCCGTAAGGTTATGCTGAAGTGCTGCCTCTCCGGCAGGAGTCAGCGGCAATTTCAATCCCGGAAGGTCTTTGGCCATATTCCCAACAGGCACCGTATCCCGCGTGCCTTTCCAATATCCGCTCAGGTCAGGATGTCCGTCTGCGGTTCGAGGAGCCGGCTTTGGTTTGGCGGACTTGACATCGACAGCGGTCAAGGGGTTGTTCTCCTGGCCAAAGACCGGTACCGAGAATACGGCGATTGCCGCAAGAATGGCGGCGGCTACGTTCGTTCTCACTGGTGAACCTCCTTTACGGATTCCGGCCTGTCGCTTCGGGACCGCCATCGCCGGCCGATGCGCCGGAAACAATCCGTCCGTCGGGCAGCGTGACGCGCCTTGCATCCATCAAGCGTGAGCCGTCTTTGGCGCGATAGCCGTCCACGACGACCATGTCTCCCAACTTGAGGTCGCCGCGCTTGAAACCCCGCCGGGAGAGCGCGCCGGGAGCACCAGCTTCGCAGCTCCATTTCGAGACATTTCCATTCTCGTCTTTCACGTCGATGTAGAAGTACGTGTGCGGATTCGTCCATTGCACTCTTGTGAGAGTCCCGGTAACCCGGATCGCCTTGCTGGCGTCGAACTCCGCGGCAAATGAATGATGCGCGAGCAACGGCACGCCCGCTGCGAGGCTGAGGCTGGCGACCAGGATCACGATTCTGAGCTTCATGACAGTGTTCTCCATACTGTAGCGGCGGTCTATGACCGCCGGCTTTTCGCAGGTACTTAAGGTACTTAAGGAACCACAGGCGGTCACAGACCGCCGCTACAGTCTAGTTCGACGAACCCGCTTGCGCGGCCTTGGCCAGTTCCGCCATGTCGCCGGTGCGATTGCCATGGAACGGCGCGATGACCTGGACATCGAGTTTCAGCCGCTGAACGTTGTCATAGAGCGCCTTCGCATACGGTATGGCCGTTCGAACGAGCGGACCACCCGGCTGCGGAGGAGGCGTGAAGGCATCCGGTTCGGCCAGGAGCTTTTCCTTGGGCAAATAGATGACCAGCATGTCGCCGGTATGCTCATAGCCTTTCAGGAGGTACAGTTCGATCGTACGCGTGCCGTCGGTGAGCACACGTTTATCGCCTACCGTCTCGATCTTCACCGGCTTCTTCGATGAGGCCAATCGATCGGGAACAATCGTGTGCGGTGTTTTCGCCACGCGCTCCAGGAATGCCTTGTTCGACTGATGCGTCACGATCGTGGCGCCCTCGTCCATCGCCGCGCGAATTCCGCCGAGGTGGTCCCAGTGGTGGTGGGACGTCACGACGTAGCGAATGGGCTTGCCCGGGATGAGTTCTTTTGCCTTCGCCAGCACAGCAATCGCACGCGCCTCGTTGTTCGGAGTATCCACCACGACGATGTGATCCTTCATTGCGATGGCAAGGCTGTGATGCGATCCACCCGTCAGGTAATAGACTCCTTCACCCATCTGCTTCGAATCCACACGCACCGCAGGCGGCGTGAATGAGCGCACGTTGTCGGGCACAGTGATGTTCACCTGTGGATTGGCCGTCACGGCGGAGATGGTGATGTCGAGAGATGGATAGCCGTCCTGGGTCTGGACAATGTGCGACGGGAACTGCACGCCGCCAAAGTCCTTGTAACCCGAGTAGGTGGTTTCGACGGGCATGTCGCCTACGATCGGGTGGTCGATCCAGGTCTGCACCTTCTCGACCTGACCCTGGGCGTTGATTGTGCCGATCATCTTGTACTTGCCGCCAACGGTGAACGACACTTCATTGCCACCCTTGGCGCTGCGCGTGGTCGCGTTGTTCGCCATGGCTGCTTTAACGAATCCTTGCGGTGTGGCCCACAGGGCGAGCATGCGCTCGAGTTGTGCGTCGGGCGCCGCTGCGGCCGGTGGAGCAGCTGCCCCGGCAGGAGCATTCGCCGGAGCTACCGGCACGTTCCACGCGTAATTCCCGCTCACGACCTGGATCTGGCGCTGCTCACCGGAAATCGGCGCGCCGCCGCCACGGGGCATCGTCGGTCCCGTTACTTCGCGCAGCAACTCCAGGCGCATGCTGGCGGTGTCATAGTTGATCAATGCCGTGTAGTTCTTCACCGGCACTGGCGGCCACGCCTCGTTAGGTGCGTAGTTTTGTCCCACGGAGAAATTCCTTCCGGACCCCGTGAATTGCAATGTCTTAATGTTGGCCGCGCCCAGCGTTGTGGCTGCCGTTTGAACGGCGTTGCCCTGAGGTGCGGCATAAACAGACGCGAACGCCAGAAGTCCGGCGATCGCGAAAATCGTCATTTTGCGCATATAAACCTCCAGGTAAAGAAGCCAATCGATTGTCGGGGAGTATAGACCCTCAGGGATCTCTGCGCAAAGTTGCCTTTGTCAGAGGACACTCGAATGACGAAACCTTCCCAGCGATTGGAAACAAAGCTCATCCACGCCGGCGAACCGAAGCCGCGCATCCAGGGCGCCGTCAGCATGCCGATATTTCAGTCGGCGAATTTTGAATATGCGAACGAGGCCGATTATCACAGTCTCAAGTACATCCGCCTGAACAACACGCCGAATCATCTTGCCCTGCATGAGAAATTGTCGGCATTGGAAAATGCCGAAGCGGCGCTCGTTACGGGCAGTGGAATGGCCGCAATCTCGACAACGCTGCTGACGATCCTCTCGGCGGGTGACCACCTGCTGGTCCAGGATTGCCTGTACGGCGGCACGCACGATTTCATAACCAGGGACCTCGGCGCCTTCGGCATGGCATATACGTTTATCAACGCCGACGATCCCGCTTCGTGGAAGCGCCAGCTTCAGCCCAATACGAGAGGCATTTATGTGGAAACGATGACGAACCCGCTGTTGCAGGTGCCGGATCTCCTGGCCGTCGTGGAGTTTGCCAAAACCAATGGTCTGGTTTCGATGGTCGATAACACATTTGCCAGCCCTGTCAATTTCCGTCCGGCCGACCGGGGCTTTGATCTTTCACTGCACAGCTGCACCAAGTACCTCAACGGACATTCGGACATTGTCGCCGGGGCGGTCATCGGGCGCGACGAGCTGGTCCGGAAAGTGAAGTATCGGCTCGACCACCTTGGCGGCTCGCTCGACCCTCATGCGGCTTTCCTGCTTCACCGGGGAATGAAAACTCTGGCAGTGCGAGTGAAATTCCAAAACGAGAGCGCGCTCCGATTAGCGCGATTTCTGGAAGGGCATCCCGCGGTGGCGCGAGTCAACTATCCCGGACTCGAGAGTCATCCCAGGCACGGACGCGCTCGCGAACTGTTCGACGGCTTTGGCGGCGTCCTGAGCTTCGAATTGAAAGGGGGTGTTGAAGAAGCGCAACAGTTCATATCCAACACGACTCTGACGATCAGCGCCCCGAGTCTCGGAGGCGTCGAGACCTTGATCACTCGACCGGTGACGACTTCTCACTCGGGTCTCTCGGCCGAAGACCGGCAACGCCTGGGTATCTCGGATCGCCTTATCCGGCTTTCCGTGGGAATTGAAGCCACGGATGACCTCATTCAGGATTTCAGCCGAGCATTAGGGAGTTAGATCACGACGCACCGAAACGCCGTCGATTTCCTGGCCTATTTATTTTCGAGATTCACGACCCAACTGCGTGGTTCAGCGATGTCTGCCACCGTGAGCACTGCGCCGGGAGCGGGAGTCGTGCTGTAGGTCGGCAACGTCACCGGAACTCCGCGGGCCATCGCGGTGTTGTACGCGTCTTGCAGTGCCTGGCGCCAATTCGTCAAAATTATGCTTTTGCTTTGCCTCGCGGCGCCATGGGGCATAAAACCCAGGGCCATTCGCGAACTGACACCCCGGGCGATCATCTGCGGACTGGGGCTGGCTCTTACTGTAGCGGCGGTCTATGACCGCCGGTATTTCGTTGATTCCAGGAAAAACCGGCGCTCATAGAGCGCCGCTACAGTAAGAGCCAAACGCACCCTCAACTTTTGTCGTCGCGTTGCACTGATTTGCTATTTTATGATGCGCGTACAAGGGAGGGTTATGACGTCGAAAGAGATGTTGATTACAGCACTCGGTTGCCTTGGTGCGATCGTCGTTTTGGGACAGACTCCGGCTCCGCCGCCTGCGGCTCCTGCTGCGCCGCAGCAGGGACCTGGAGTACAAGCCCCGGCGGACGCGCGATATCCGGCATGGATAGCCAAGAACTGTAAGAATCCGCCTGCTCCGCGCGGTGGCGGAGGCGGCCGAGCCGCGGTCGCAGCAAATGCAGGACCTCCTGCGCCCAGGGACTACACGGTGACGGAAATTCCCGGTGTTATCGCTGCCGGACAGAAATGGAAATCCGTCTGGACGGGTACGGGCAACAATGCTGACGGCATCATCGCTACGAATGACGGTGGCATCCTGGCTGCGCAGAACACGAACAGCGATGTCATGAAGATCGATAAAAACGGCAAAGTTTCATTCCCCTACAAGGACACGAATACCGGAGGCGCTCTCTCGATGAACAAGAAAGGCGCCTTGTTCGTCGTCGAGAGAGGGCTGCCGACATCGGTATGGCAGCTCGCGCCGAAGCGCCAACTCCTGGCGAACATGTATAACGGCGAACCCCTGGAATGCATCGGCGGTGTGATCAACGATCTGACTGCCGATAGCAAGGGCGGAGTCTATTTCACGATGGGCGGGCTTTTTTATGCCAATCCTAAAGGTGTGGTCACCAGGTACGGCGAAAACCTGGCCACGAATGGAGTCATCCTGAGTCCCGATGAGAAAACGCTCTACGTCACTACTCGAGGCCTCGTGGCCTTCGATGTCCAGCCCGACGGTTCGCTGACCAACCAGCGCCAGTTCGCCATGGTCGGTGCCGACGGTACCACGGTTGACGCGGCCGGCCGCCTCTACACTACAGCGGGAGGCGACGTCCAGGTCATCGCGCCGGACGGCAAGGTCCTCGGCGCAATCCCCACGCCGATCAATTTCATCACCGTCGCATTCAGCGGCCCGGACAAGAAGACGCTCTACGGCGTAGCCAACAACCAGAGATTCGACGAGATCTTCACAATCCAGATGATCGCGCAGGGCTACAAAGGCCGCGCTAAATAGCGCATATGGACTGGTGTCCTGAGTCCGAAGTCCGCTTACATTTTCGGGAACCATTTTTCCACTGTAGCGGCGGTCTATGACCGCCGGTTTTATGGCATGTTGCAAGGAAAACCGGCGGTCATAGACCGCCGCTACAGTCGGAAAGCCCGCGTGGATGGCATCGAATTTGTGAACGAATTTCTGACTCAGGACTCTAGAAGGGCGATTGACCATTAGCATCACGCGGCGCGAGCGTCATGCTGCCGCGGGCCGGGATGCTATAGGAGAAAGTGCTCGAAGCAGTCCCATTCAGCGTGACAATCATCGGGTTGCCGTTGGTGTCGAAGATGTCGACGCGACCGCTGATAGCGCCAGACGATGTATTCAACAGGCTCAGCGTCGTTGCCCATCCTCCCGACATTGCGAATTGAGGAAAGATCACAGGGCTTGTGGCTGACAGAGGAGCGCTCGCTACCGGAACAGGCACAGTGCTGAATTCGATACCGGAGAAATGAATACCCACAATCGAGACCGGTATCGAGCTTTGAATGGTCACATTGCCTCGAAACGCCGCACCAATGGCGCTCGATGGAAAAAGTTCGGTCACGAATCGCGCGAGTTGTTGTCGGCCCTGGATCGTTAGAGTGACGGGCGCTCCCGCCGGCGTGCCATCGTCGTCCCGCAAGGTCATTACAATGGATGCCGCCGTACCGCTCGAGTTCGCAATCGCGATACCCAGATTGCGGCTGATGGTTTGAACCACGTCCACGAGGAAAGACGTCTCCGTCGTCAGTGGCGTAGGAAGAATGGACCCGTGGGACTGAACGGCGCCATCCCGGACCATCCCGTACGTAAGCGTCGAGACCGGCGCTACGCTCCCCGAAAGCGGCGTAATCACGGCGTATCCATTGCGAATAGCGCCCGTCTCGACTTCGGTGATCGGCATGGGAGCAGTGGCCGGCGCAGAAGCGCTTTGGATTCGCAGCGCCCCGTTCAATGTCACAGACCCGCTCGGAGTCACGATTGTGAGAGATCGAGTTCCCAGGGCCGCACCCGCGGCGACTTGCACGCTCAGGATCAGAGTCGTCGAACTGCCTCCCGGTTGAATCGTCCCGGTGACACCCGTACCGGTGAAAGTTACGGAGCTGGGATCTCCGATATTCTGCCCCGATACTATTGCCGTAAATTGCGATCCGGGAACTGCGGCATTCGGGCTGATCGATGTGATCGCCGGTGGCGGCGCGACGAATCCGACACGCACGGGATCCGTTGTGCCCCCGGCCGGTGCAGGATTCGCAACATTGACCCCACTGGAGGTCAGCGCCGCGCGTAAAGAAGGTGGAACGAACGCCACAATGCGCCGCGCCCCCAGATAAATAGTCACGAGCCGGGTTGACCCGACGTTTACAGCAGTGTTTGAAAGGAACGAGTTTCCGCGAATATCCAGCGTGATGACATCTGAATCGGACGCAGGATTACTGGACGTGACTGAAGTCAGAATTGGAGTGGGGTTGTTGGAAGCGGGCGGCGAGTAGATTTCCGAAAAGACAGCTGAGCCGCTGCCGGAATTCGTTCTGTCACGGCCGATGACCAGAACTCGTCCATCACTGAGTAGGACACTGGATGCTAAATCGAAAGGTTTATCCATCGCGGGCACGGCAATAATCTGGTCGGTCGAAGGATCGTAGAGAATAGGTTTCTGATTGACCGCCTGCGAATTGACGCCTCCGGCAATAAAAATCAGACCCGACGGAAGGAGCGCATCGGGGCCGTCAATGTCGGGTGACGCCGGCACCATCGTGTTCGTAGCGACGTTAAATAGATATGCACGGTTTATTAATGTGCCTCCCGATGTTCCCGCAAAGGAGTACATGCTGCGAATGAGCACGCGACCATCCGGCAGAAGCCGAGCACCAGCTGTGGTGTAGGGATCTACGGAAGGTGCACTTGACAAGGATCCACTTGCGGGATCGTAGATTTTGTTGTTCGTGCCGTTGTCACCGAGCAGCAAAACCCGTCCGTCTGAGAGAAGCGAAGCGAACTTTCCATCGGTTGAAGAAAGACCGCCCGGCGCAAATGTGAAGCGGCCGGCGACTGGATCGAAGACTTCATCGGGGCCGGAGAAGTGTGGAATGAGAACTTGTCCATTCGACAGCAACAGAGCGCCCCAGGCACCTTGACTCGCCATGAATCCGGTGACGGACCATGTGCCTGATGCCGGATCGTAGATCTCAGCGGAAGACAAATTGTTGTCATTGTGGCCTCCTGCAACGAGTACGCGTCCATCCGGCAAAAGACTCGCGACAGCGCGGATGCGCGCCAGACTCATCGATCCCGTCGGAGTCCACTGGCCGGTCGCGGGATCGAATAGTTCTGCTGACGCGGTCATAGAACCCGACACGCCGGAAGTTCCACCCGCCACCAGCACACGTCCGTCGAGCAGCCGCACGATTGCGGCATCGAGGCGAACGTCATGAAAGGGACCGGCTGGCGCCCAGGATCCGGAGTCCACAATTGCGAAGCTGCAGGGCCTGTTTCCACACGTCGTTGTCGAACCGGCCGGAGTCGAAATTGTGACGGACTGAGAACCGAGCGGTGCATCCGGCGCGACCGAAACCTGGACGGGCAGCCTTGTTGTTGTCCCGGCCTGCGGGACGGCCGAAATCCCAGTCCCGCTGAATCCAGGCTGGGCGCCGATCA
>WNFT01013531.1_pt1 | contig 17777 bp, 24 predicted proteins | sample 5400191 | NCBI WGS metagenome assembly WNFT01 (sample SAMN13153359, study PRJNA577476) | soil metagenome | isolation source: 80 cm saprolite under Madrone tree | place: USA:California | collected 2016-06-14 | reverse complement strand
GTCGCCCATGAGCGGCTTCACGTAGACGATCCGCTCGCCCTTCTTGCCGGCGATCTTCGCCCAGTCGTCGGGGTTGGTCGTATTCGGCAGATCCTCGTTCTCCTTGAACTCTTCGCGCACGGCATTGAGCAGGTCGCCGGCGCTGATCCCCTTCTCGCCGCCGCCGATCAGCCGCTTGAGGGCCAGCTTCTTGGCCCGTCGCACGACCGACTCGATCATGGCGCCCGAGGAGAAGTCCTTGAAGTAGAGGACCTCCTTGTCGCCGTTGGCGTAGGTCACCTCGAGGAAACGGTTCTCCTCGGAGAGACTGTACATCGCTTCGACCGTGGCCGCGATCATCGTGTCGATGGCGCCCTGGGCGTCGCCGCCGCACTGGCGCTTCTCCGACTCGGCGATCGGGATCTGGGTCGTCAGGTACTTCCGGAAGATGTCGCCCGCCGCGCCGCGATCCGGCCGCTCGATCTTGATCTTCACGTCGAGGCGACCCGGCCGCAGGATGGCCGGATCGATCAGGTCCTGGCGGTTGCTGGCCCCGATGACGATGACGTTCCGCAGCCCTTCCACGCCGTCGATCTCGGCGAGGAGCTGGGGCACGATGGTCGTCTCCACGTCCGAGGAGATGCCGGTGCCGCGGGTGCGGAAGAGCGCGTCCATCTCGTCGAAGAACACCACGACCGGCACGTCGTCGGCCGCCTTCTCCTTGGCCTTGACGAAGATCTCGCGGATCTTGCGCTCGGTCTCGCCCACGTACTTGTTCAGGAGCTCGGGCCCCTTGATGTTGAGGAAGAAGCCCTTGATCTTCTCGCCGCGCTTCTCGGAGATCTTCTCGGCGAGGTTGTTGGCGACCGCCTTGGCGATCATCGTCTTGCCGCAGCCGGGAGGGCCGTAGAGGAGCACGCCCTTGGGAGGCGTGAGCTGGTGCTCCTTGTAGTAGTCGGCGTAGAGGTAGGGGAGCTCGACGGCGTCCTTGATCGCCTCGATCTGGGAGCCGAGGCCGCCGATGTCGTCGTAGCCGATGTCGGGCACTTCCTCGAGCGCAAGATCCTCGACCTCGCTCTTGGGCAGCTTCTCCAGCAGGTAGCCCGACTTCGCATCCATCAAAAGGTGGTCGCCGGTCTTGAGCAACGCGGACCGAAGCGGGTCAGCGATCACGCCCACGCGATCCTCATCGGCTCGCATCGTCACCACCGCGCGCTCGAAATCGAGCACTTCCTTCAGGATGACGACCTCGCCCTGCACCTCGTAACCGGCCGCGTCCACGACGTTGAGGCCCTCGTTGAGGACGAGCTCCTGGCCCGGCCTCAGCGTCTTGACGTCGATCGCCGGGTGGGTGCTGACCTTCACCTTGCGGCCCTGGGAGAGGACGTTGACGGTGCCGTCCAGGTTGGCCGATAGATAGACTCCGTACGTCGACGGGGGCGCGGTCAGTTTGTCGACCTCTTCCTTGAGCGAGGAGATCTGCTCGCGCGCCTCGTAGAGGGCGTTCACCAGCTTCTCGTTCTGATCGAACGCGTGCCGGAGCTCTTCCTCCTCGCTCCGTTCCCGCAGATCCATAGGCTTGCTCCTTCTATGCCGCCAGCGCCGCTTCGGGCCCGAGGACTTCGATCGAGGTATCGGTGACCTGACGCGGCGTAAGTGAAACGATGCCGCGGTGGACGAAATCGCACATGATCCGGTTGCTCGTCGCCCAGTCTCCGTCGCCGAAGGCATGGTAGGCGCAGAAACCGCCGTGGTCGCTCGTGGCCTGCCCGCAGTAGGCGCAAAGACTCATGGCGCGAAACCATGTCGTCCGATCGGTCCACCCATAGGACCTCCTCGCCCGCCACCGCCTACACCCTTGAGATGGGATCCGCCGGATAACGGTTGCACGGCAACGACTGCAGGCTGCTCGGCGTCTCAATACTGGAGCCTCCGGTGTCAGAGGCCTCCAGGGAGGGGCATGGAGATGTTGACTCGGGTTGCTTCGGCTCACGCGTTGGTCGTTGCGGTTCTCCTCCTCGCGCAGCTCGGCAGAGGCACGCTGGGCCGTAGTCCGGTGGAGCAGATCGAGCGCTCGGTGACCCGGCCGGTGCCTCAGGCGCCGGCGACCCCCGTGGAGCGATCTCCGAACGTATGGGTCCGCGACCGCTATCTCGCCGATCCGGTGCAGGGTGGCACGTCGTTCGTGCCCGGCCACTGGGAACGCCGCCTCTCGGACGGCCAGTACTACGCGCCGCCGTTGCCCGTTTGCAACTCCGCCAGCGGGGAGTGCTCGACGGCCCCGGCCGGGGTACGTCCTCCGCCCGACATGCGCTTCGACCCGCGCCAGGCGCCATGAGGTAAATCAAAACCGTCTTCGCCTGCGCGAGACGCCCCGTTCCCATCGCGCTCGACGCGTCGGTTCGCGGCATCAGCGTAGAGAATCTCAACCAGCTGCTGGTCGATACCATGACCCTGCGGGATCCGTACAAGAAGCACCACTGGCAGGTCAGCGGGCCGACCTTTTGTCAGCTTCACTTGCTCTTCGACAAGCACTTCAACGAACAGGCTCAGCTGGTCGACGCCATCGCGGAACGGATCCAAACGCTGGGCGGCGTGAGCATCGCCATGGCTCACGACGTGGCGGAGATGACGCTGATCCCGCGACCGCCGCGCGACCGTGAGGAGGTTCCCGCGCAAATCGCCCGACTGCTCCACGCCCATGAAATCGTCCTGAAGGAGGCGCGGGCGATGGCGCGGCAGGCGGCAGAGGCGGGCGATGACGGCACCAACGACCTCCTCGTGAGCGACGTCATTCGGACGAACGAGTTGCAGGTCTGGTTCGTTTCCGACGATCTCGGGAACAGGCCCCTGCTCGCGCATGAGGAGTAGGACGGAGCTCCTTCCCCGAACGCTGTGCAACGCCTCGTGGTCCGAGATCGTCAAAAGGGTGTATGGGCCGACTGACTCCTGAAGAACGTCGTCGCATGTTCGTGGCGCAGCAGCAGGCCAGGCGCCAAATGCTGACGCGGCTACATAGCGCACCGATCGCTGCCGAGTGCCGCGGGCGGCGGCTGGTTCGCCTACCACGCGGTGGAGTTCCACGTCCCGCCATCGGTCGTCGAGGCGCTGCTGCCTCGGCTCTAACGACGTCCTCTACTACGCGATCGCGTTCACTCCGATCGTCGTCATCACGACGCGAGTCGTAGGAACCGGCACGGAGTGATCCGGCGGAGGCGTCGCGCGAGTCGGCGCAGTTACATCAATAAGATGGGATCCAACGACCGATACCTCGGCGAACCGAAAATTAGTTCTCGCCTTCGATGAATGCGAACGAGTTAACGGCCACATGGTATGTCGCCGCCTGGCCGGGGATCTGCACGTCGAAATAGCCGCGGTCGCGGCCAGGAATGACGTCGTCCACCGGCCGAAGTGCGGTTGCGATTACTTGACCAGCAGCGTCGAGCTCGTCGATCTGCAGCGTCACGTGCTCGGCAGCTTTGCCGTCGTCGTTCTCGATGTACCCCACGATGCGCGTGGCGCCCTGATCATTGACGAAGGCGCTCCAGCGAACGCGTAAGAAATGGCCAATTCCCGAGATCTCGTCGTCGAGCACGACCGTCGATGCGATGTCGGCCTTGACGCGGGGCACGCCCCTTGTGGGTAACGTCGCCACCGTCACCCCGCCACCGGCCGCTAGCAGTCCGGCGACGATAAGTGCGCGACCTCGGGTCATGGCGGTTGTCCTCCAATATCCTGGGTGCCACGGCACCGCACCCGCGTCCTCTCTTGAGATGACGTTGGCCGGTGCTCCGGTTGCGGGGGATGCGTAGTTTGGCTCGAGCGCCCAACTCAAGGCAGGAGGAAGACCATGCCTTCGGCGCGGAGACACCACTGCGGGAATCGTGGAAACTACGCGCCGGTGCCTGCCACCGTTCCGATCACGACGAGTTCAGCCGCCCGGACCATTCACCACAAGGGCCCCGGGCCCCACAGTCCCCAGTTCAAGTCCAGTCGCTCATTAGCCAGCGTCCTCTTCAGGAGCAGCCGCTGATACTCCTGATACTGCATCTCGGTGCCTACGTAGAGGCAGTTGCAAAGGTCGGGGTCGGCGTAGATGTAGTAGGAGGCGGCCCCTCGCCGCTGAACAGTCATCTTCCTCGTCGGCAGCGTCCTGAGATCCGCGGCCTTCTCCGGCGTGTCGGCCACCTCCATCTGAAAGCCGGCGGCCGCCAGCATCTGCTCGACTGACCGCGTTTCTCCGCCCTGCATCGTCGCGCAGCCGGTGACGGTCAGTGCGATCACGACAATGAACAATGCTCGTCTCGTCCTCATCATGGTGTATGCCCTCACGATTCGTTCTTACGACGTCGTGCACGGGATAGAAGGTGCTCTGCCTCGCCCTGGTTGGCGTCGCGCACGGTCGTCATCCCCGGTACGCGCAGCGAAAGATGCATCGGTATCCGTCGCGATGATCGAGCTTGGCGCAGGCCACGGCTCCCGCGCCCTTGACGTGCAGATAACCCTCGGCGGCCAGGAGCATGCCCAGCACCGGGGCCGTGAAGTAGACCCAGAGCGCCATCCAGAAGGCGGCCGGCACCGCTGAGGCCAGACTCCGGGCCGGGTTCATGCTCATGCCACTCAGCGGGGTTTCGACGGTGATGTAGGTCGCTAGCAGCGCGCCGGCGGCAAGTCCGGTGAGGGGGGCCAGCCGCGCCACGTTGGACATGAGCAGAACGGCGGTCATGAAGCCGAGTGAGATCAACAGTTCGGCCACGAAGGCCACGCCGGCCGAGGAGGCCAGGCCGCGTGACCGCGTAGTTCACAGCCGGATCGCCCAGCCACTGCCGCAGCACGCTCGCCGCCACCAGCACGCCGGCAAGGCCACCCGCGAACTGGGCCAGGATATAGAAGACGGCGTCCCAGGCTGCGACCTTCCCAAGTCGCCAGAACGCGAGCGTGACGGAAGGATTCAGGTGAGCGCCGGAGCGTTGGCCCCACGGCGAGTAGATGAGGCCCATGGCGGTCAGCCCCATGGCCATCCCGATCATGGCTCGGCGTAGGAGCGACGAGCCCACGACTCCGCGCACCGGTGAGGCCGGGTGCTGGACGGCCACCGTCACCAGGCAGGCCAAAAGCATGTACAGGCTCAGCCCCAGGGCTTCCATGAGGTACTCGGGCCAGTGGTGGGCCAGGGCACGAGCCATTGGGCTATTTCCCGCACGCGAACTCGGGATAGAGCGTCATCCCGTAGTTGCCGTGGCCGCTATGAGCAAGAGCCTTGCTCCAGTCGGATCGAGATAGAGTCGTCTCGGTGTGCGCGCCAAGCGCAAGACGACGGCATCGCAGGTCGGACACCGCATCACCGCGCCCATGTTCTGCCAGTAGATGGGCAGCGCGCCGAGCGGTCGGATGGTTCCGCAGTTGGCGCACACTGCGCGGGTCGTGGTGCTGTCTGGGACGAAGACCTCGCTCAAGAGCCCGGCCGCGAAGTTCCCATCGAGCCTCACGGCCCCGCCAACACGTTCATCAGCGGACTCGTGCTCGGACGACCGCCTCTTGTCATCGTTCATCGCTGCCTCCCTGTGCTGGGCCACGGTCACGCGCCACGCGCTACGCCGATCCGCCCGTGGGTCCGAAGCGTTCTGTCTTAACCAATGCTGGATCGTGGCCGAGCTCGACGAGCGCAGTCGCGGCCGCTTCTACCAGCGGGGTCGGGCCACAGACGAAGACGTGCGGTCGTTCGCTCGACGGCCAGGCGATCTCCGCCAGCATCATGCGATCGATCCGGCGTTGAAATCCGGTCCAGCCCCGCGGCGCCTGGCGCGTGAACGTGAGCGCGACCTCCAGTGTCGCGTCATCGTCAGCCAGCCGGGCGAGCGCATCGCGGTAGATCATTTCGTCCCATTGCCGCGACGAGTACAGGAGCCGCGCCGGGACGTCGCGGCGGGCGTCGGCGGTCGCGAGCACGGCGGCGCGGTGGCGCAACATCGCCATCAACGGCACGATGCCCGAGCCGCCCGCTACGAGGAGTAAGGGGCCGCCGAGCGCGACGTCCCAGACGAAGTAGCCACCAATCGGCCCACGAAGCTCGAGGCGATCGCCTTTTCTCAGCAGGTCGGTGAGATATGGCGAGACTTCGCCATCGTCCAGTCGGTCGACCGTCAGCGCGACTCGGGCGTCTTGCGGTGCCGACGCGATGGAATAGCTTCGCTGTGCCTGATAGCCATCCTCCGCCGTCAGCCGCACGTCCACGTGCTGGCCCGCGCGGTGGCCCGGCCATCCCGGGACGTCCAGGACCAGCGTTCGCGTTCTTGGAGTCTCCACCCGGACGTCGACGACGGTAGCGAGCCGCCACGCGACCGCAGCCGCGCGCGATGGCACGGTGGACGACGCGCGGCTCATGGATCCCAACGATCCCTGACCCAGCGCCGTGCTTCGTGAAATCCGGCGCCGGATACGCCCAGCAGTCGTACGAGAAGCACTCGGTCGTCGAGCCGGTCCGCGGCGGCCCGCACGCCGGCGAGGCGCCCGAGCTCGATATGGAGACGCTCCGCAACACCCGACTCGATCGGTCGACCGGTGATCAGCGTCGTTCCGAGATACGAAGCCTCGCCAGCCGCCCAGGGCCTGGAAACCGTCAGCTCGTTGGGTTGGATGCGCTAACGCTCCAGATCCTCGAGCGAACCATTGCGGTGCACCGAGATTTCGTGCGCAACACGCAGGAACACAGAACTGGAGGCCAGCAGAATCCTCGAGCCGTTGTATTTATGGTTGAGTCGAAAATGTGGCATGTGAGTCAACTCTCGGATGCCAGCCGGACCAAGGTATTTGTCGAGGCGCACTGGGCGATCGAGACCCGCTGCAATGCTCTGAAGCTGGTTGTCGGCAGCAGGAACACCCAGGTCGTGAGCACGAACGGGGCGGTGAGCGCTGGCATGCCGAGCGGGGACAGCGCGACGGCGATGGCGGCGAACACGATCGCGCTGAACATCACCCCGATCAACGCATACATCATCGACCAGACGTTGAGCACCAGGAACAGGCCGCCGAGGGCGATCCCCGTCAGGACCGCGTTGAAGCCGTAGAGCCCGTGGTAGATCGTGACCCCGTCGCCGCCGAGCACCAACGCGGTCAGGCCGCCGAGCGCGGAGCCGAGCAGCGCGAAGCCGAAACAGACCCGCGAGTTGACCAGGATGGCGACTGACCCAGCGCCGTGCTTCGTGAAATCCGGCGCCGGATACGCCCAGCAGTCGTACGAGAAGCACTCGGTCGTCGAGCCGGTCCGCGGCGGCCCGCACGCCGGCGAGGCGCCCGAGCTCGATATGGAGAGGCTCCGCAACACCCGACTCGATCGGTCGACGGTGATCAGCGTCGTTCCGAGATACGCCAGGTCGTCAGGACGAACGGGGCCGTCAGCGGTGCCATGTCCAGGCCAATGAGCAGTTTCGCAAGCCCCATCATCACGATCGTCGAGACGATCGCACCGAGGACGATGCAGACCGCGACATGCCAGTCCCACTGGAGAAAGACGGACAGCGCGATGCCGGCTGGTGCGGCGGCATCCCGGTGACCGCTTTGAACTGCCGCGCGAAGTGGTAGGCGCTCTCAAATGGACGCCGGCTCCGCCAGCGTCAGGTCAGCGTTCAGGTGTTCCTCGATGTATTCGATGACGGCGTGCAGCTTCTGACGGCATCGAGCTCGCTCGTCAGCAGGCGCCTCGCCCGGCTCTCGGTCTTCGTGTTCATCATGTCTATCCCTCCGCATCCGCCGCCTGTTCGGATGACGGCCACGTCGACCCGGTTTCACCGCCGGTGGAAGCCGGTCGCGCCGATCGTCTGTAACGCACGCCCACGGACGGTCATCGAAAGGATGTATCGCGTGAGAGCGTCGCTGGCAGGAGGTGCACGATGGGCCGACTCACACTCGAGGAACGTCGTCGCGTGTTCCTCGCGCAACCAACCTCGGATAGTTAGCGTCTACAAGCCGAGTGTCCTGAATGATCTGGCGAGGTAACGGCCCGGCGCGGTTAGGCCCGGTTGGCGGGTTCGACCTGCGTGTCGGGAGTCAGAGGTGCGCAGGCGCGCGATCAAGGGCGCAGGAGGGGCAGTCGTGGGATTTCCCTTGCCGGACACGCTGCACAGGATGAGGCATTGCTTCGTCGACGTGGATGGCCTGAAGATCTTCTACCGAGAAGCGGGGGCCGACACGTGGCCGGCGCTGCTCCTGCTTCATGGATTTCCGACGTCGTCCCACATGTTCCGCGACCTGATCCCGGCCTTAGCGGACGACCACCATGTGGTAGCCCCTGACTTGCCGGGTTTCGGTTTCTCCGACGCGCCGGACCGGGCGCAGTTCAAGTACACCTTCGATCACCTCGCCGGCGTTATCGACCGGTTCACAACGGTCGCCGGGCTCGCCCGTTATGCCATCTACGTCTTCGACTACGGCGCACCGGTGGGTTTCCGTCTCGCGGCGCGCCACCCGGAGCGGATCACGGCGATCGTCTCGCAGAATGGCAACGCCTATATGGAGGGGCTGAGCGAAGGCTGGAACCCGATCCAGCGCTACTGGAAGCAGCCAACACCCGAGAATCGCGAGGCGCTCCGCAGCTTTCTCACGCCAGAGGCGACCAAGTGGCAGTACGTACATGGCGTGCAAGACGAGTCATTGGTCGCGCCCGAAAGCTATACGCTCGACTCGGCGCTGCTCGCGCGGCCCGGCAACGACGAGATCCAGCTGGACCTGTTCCGCGACTACGCCAGCAATGTCGCGCTGTACCCGAAGTTCCAGGACTACTTCCGCACGCACCGGCCCCCGCTGCTTGCGGTGTGGGGCAAGAACGACCCGTTCTTCCTGCCGTCGGGCGCGGAGGCGTTCAAGCGCGACAACCGCAACGCTGAGGTACGGTTCTTCGACACCGGCCATTTCGCACTCGAGACCCACGCAAGCGAAATCGCGGCGGCGATCCGAGACTTTCTGACCAAGAAGCTGGCATGAGCATCCTGCTCGAGGTGACGGATATGAACGTTCACGACGTATACCCCGCAGAGGACGTGGAGGTTGGCTTCCTGGCCCGGGAACTCGGCGTCATCGGAGCCAAGGAATTAGCCTAAAAGCACCTTCGGTCTGGAGGAAGCGTATGGCTGCACCGGAACGGTACGACGCGCTTGTGCTCGGCAGTGGACAGGGCGGGAAGCTGCTGGCCTGGGACCTGGCACGATCCGGCCGGCACACGGCGGTCGTGGAGCGCCAGTGGATCGGCGGCTCGTGCCCGAACATCAACTGCATGCCGAGCAAGAACGAGATATGGAGCGCGAACGTCGCGTACGTCGCGCGCCACGGCGCGGAGTTCGGGACGAGGACCGATCGCGTCGCGGTCGACATGGTGAAGGTCCGCCAGCGCAAGCGCGACATGGTCGACAGGCAGGTCGACGCGCACCTGCGCGCCTACAAGGACAGCGGCACCGAGCTGATCATGGGGACCGGCCGTTTCGTCGCTCCGAAAACACTCGAGGTGCGTCTGAACGGCGGGGGGGCGCGTGTCCTCTACGCAGACAAGGTCTTCGTCAACGTCGGCACACACGGGACGATTCCCGACGTTCCCGGCCTGGAAGCTTCCGGCCCGCTCACCAGCATCGAAGCGCTGGAATTCGACCACGTGCCGCCACACCTGGTCGTGCTCGGCGGAGGCTATGTCGGTCTCGAATTCAGCCAGGCGTACCGTCGCTTCGGCAGTCGCGTGACGATCATCGAGCATGGCCCGCGGCTCCTCAGCCAGGAAGATCCCGATATCTCCAGTGAAGTACAGCGGATCCTGAGCGCCGAAGGCATCGAATGTCTCGTCGGGGCCCAGACGCTCCGTGTGCACGGTCGGTCGGGAAAGGACGTCACGGTCCTGGCGCGCACGGCAGGTGGTGAGCAACGGATCGAAGGCAGCGACATGCTCGTCGCCGTAGGGCGTACACCCAACACGAGCGGGATCGGCCTCGAGCAGGCCGGTGTCGAGCTCGACGCTCGGGGCTACGTGCGTGTCAACGACCGGCTCGAGACGACTGCGCCGGACGTCTGGGCTATCGGCGAATGCGCCGGGACCCCACACTTCACGCACGCCTCCGTCGACGACTTCCGGATCATCAAAGACAATCTGGCCGGCGGCAACCGCAGCACGCGCGACCGGCTGATCCCGTACTGCGTGTTCACGGATCCGCCACTGGCCCACGTTGGATTGAGCGAGCGCGACGCACATCGCCAGGGCGCGGCGACCCGCGTGGCGAAGCTCCTCATGAGCGACGTGCTGCGGGTGCAAGCGGTCGACGCACGGCCGGGCTTGATGAAGGTGCTGGTCTCCGCAAGTGACGATCGTATCCTCGGCTTCACGATGATCGGGCCCGAGGCCGGTGAGGTGATGGCGGTGGTTCAGGCGGCCATGCTGGCCGAGCTGCCCTATCCGAAGCTTCGCGACGCCGTTCTGGCGCACCTGACGATGGCGGAGGGACTCGGCGCGCTCTTGTCGAATGTGCCGCCGCTGGCGGCGACCGCCAAATCTATGAGAGGAGAATTGCGATGACCTGGACGAGGCGCCGGCCGACGTCAGTAGCGCTGCGGAGTTGAGGTGACCGAGCGTGATGACATGTCGTGATGTCGCGTTTGATTCGTCGAGTCGATTTCCGATCGCCCGCTGGGCTCCCATTCCGCTGCGTCTGATCGTCGGATATGGCTTCCTGCAGCATGGTATCGCCAAGCTGTCCAGTTGACCATACTGGTCGAACTCCTGGGCGGTTTAGCAGTACTTCTGGGCGCTTTCGTAGCGCTTGCGAGCTTACCCATGGCTGCGCTTCTGTTGGTAGCTATCTTCACCGTGCATCTGCCCTACGGATTCAGCTCGATCAAGCTCATAGCCGTGACTCCCGCTGGCGCTCAGTTCGGGCCGGTAGGCTACGAATGTAATCTCCTGTACCTCGCCTGCCTTGCGGCTCTTGTCTTGGGTGGTCCTGGCCCACTGGCGATAGATGGCCTGATCAAAAGGCGATGATGTCCAGCCGCTGATCGGTCAGTTGTCATCCCGAAGGCCGTCCCACGCATCAAAGCGTGAAGGACGCCATCGACATCAGCTGGAATGCCACGCTCCGAATCGGTGAGCAGACTGTCATACCCACACGTCGACGCCCTGGACCAGGTGCTCGGCCAGGAGCGATGAACACGACGCGGCCGCACGCCTCCGGCAGACGGATGAACTCGATCCACCGGCGAATCAGCTCCTGCCCGAAGCGGTCGGCGGGATGCGCCTTGCCCGCGATGATGAGCTGCAGGGCCGCTCGGCGTTCGTGAGGATCCGCGGCAAGCGCGCCGGGTCGTGCAGGAGCAGGTTCGGACGCTTGTAGGCGGCGAAGCGACGGGCAAATCGGAGCGTGAGCACGGCAGCGTTCAGGCCGCGGCGGAGCCCGGAAGCCTCGTCGGCCGGCACGCCCATCGACGCAGCCTGCTGAGCGATGCGCTCGCGCGCGTAGTCGACGAGGGCCTGCCGCGCGGTGCCGCGCGTCGACCACAGCTCGGCGTCCGACGCGCACGCAATGTCGCGCTCCAGCGTCGGCGACGTTTGCCGTCACCGCTCTTCTCCGCACTGCTTGGCCGACAGCTCGTCCGCCGTGGTCGACTCCCACGACGGCGTGTGGATGCCGTTCGTGACGTGGCCGATCGGAACCTCGGCGGTCGGCCAGCGGGGAAAGACCGACTTGAAGATGTGCCGGCTCACGTCGCCATGGAGGCGGCGCACGCCATTCGCCGCGGCGCTGCCCCGCATGGCGACGTACGCCATGTTGAATGGCTCAGCGGAATCAGCCGGCTTTTCGCGCCCGAACGCGGTCCAACGCCCCCATCCAGTCCGAGATGGCCCGCCCGATCTCGTCCGGCGAATCTTCCTGGACGTAATGGCGCCCCGCGACCTTCACCTCGGTCAGCGCTGGCAACCTGCGGATGAAGGCGACATCCTCGTCGTTGGCGAGGATCGCACCCGGCTCGGCCCTGAAGAACAGCTTGGGCACACGGCTCGTCGCCAGCCAGTCCGCGGAGGCGGCCACGATCGCAACCACGTCGGTGGGCTCGCCCTCGATGGGGATCTGCCGGGGCCACGTCAGCGTCGGCCGTCGCCCCTCGCCGGGCTCGGCGAACGGCCGTCGGTACTGCGCCATCTCCTCGGCGGAGAGGGTGCGCAGGATGGCCCCTGGCACGATCTTCTCGATGAAGAAGTTGTCTCGCAGGACCATCTCCTCGCCGGCCTCGGAACGCAGCGCCTGCAAGGCTGGACGCATATTTATCTTGTCCCAGTGGTCCCAGCCCTGCGGCCGCACGATCGCCTCCATGAACGCGATGCCCTTCACGGCCTCGCGGTGGCGGTTGGCCCAGTCGAAGCCGAGGGCCGAGCCCCAGTCATGGATGACGAAGGTGACCCGCTCGCGCACATCCAGGGCCTCGAGCAGGGCGTCGAGGTAGCGGCGGTGCTCGACGAAGCGATACGAGCCGGGGCCGCTGTTAGGCAGCTTGTCGGAGTCTCCCATGCCTATCAGGTCGGGGGCGATGCAGCGGCCTAGCGGCTGCAAGTGCGGCAACACGTTGCGCCAGAGGTACGACGAGGTGGGATTGCCGTGCAGCAGCACGATGGGGTCGCCCTTTCCCATCTCCACGTACGCCATCTCGCTGCCGAGGACCCGCCGCCGCTTCTTTTGGTACGGAAATGCCGCAGAGATCATGTTGGCTTCTCCTTCTTTCTTTGTAGTAGCCGCCGCCGATGCGCGAGCTCGGTGAGCGCGGCGATTCCGATTTCTTGCGTACGACTCCTCTCTATCGCCGTCGCCGGTTAAGAAGCAGCAGGCCCGATCGCGGTTTCAACCGGCCGGAAAAAAATCGTCACACGCGACCGGAACCGAGGCGGTGTCCGACCCGTCCCAAGGGCATGCCGATCACTTCCGCGACCCGCTCGCGCCTTGGCGAGCACCTTACGGGGCGACTGAATTGTTGGCGAAGCGTTGCCGTCCCGGTGGTCCAGACGGCCTTGGCCGCCGGCCTCTCCTGGTTCGTCGCCGTGCATCTCTTCGGGCACCGCGCGCCGTTGTTCGCGCCGGTTGCGGCCATCGTCTCCATCGATATGACACTCGGCCAGGGGCTGCGTCGAGCGATCGAGCTGATCCTCGGGGCCAGCGCCGGAGTCGGCGTCGGCGCTCTGCTGATCTCCGCGATCGGCACTGGGCCATGACAGATCGCAGTCGTCGTGGCCCTGGCCACGTCGGTCGCGGTGTTACTCGACGGCCGGGCGGTGATCAACGTTCAGGCAGCGGTGTCTGCAATCCTGGTGGCGACGTTGTACGTGCCGGGTGATACGAGCGGGATCGATCGACTGTTCGATGGGCTCATTGGCGCCGCCATAGGCCTCGTGATCGTTGCTGTGTTCGCGCGGATCTCGGTGTGCAGCCCCGCCGTCGCTGTGACCGGAACCGGAGCTCGAGGCGCGGCGTCGTAAAGACCGCAGAAGGAGGGTGCCCGATCATGAACGTGCTGATCAACGCCTTGATCAGGCTCGGCCTGCTGAGAGAAGACCTCGACTACTACCTGATGCGGGCCTCGCTGGTCGTTCTCTTCCTGTTCTTCGGGTATCAGAAGTGGTTCGACTACGAGGCGCAGGTGCTGATTCCATATATCAGCAACGGCCCGCTGCTCTTCTGGATGTACCCGGTGTTCGGCATCCGGGGAGCGAGCTGGGTGCTCGGCGTGTCGGAGTGGTCGTTCGCCCTGCTGTTGTTCCTGGGATTCTGGCACAAGCGATTGGGAATTCTCGGCGCGCTCGGATCCTGTGCGGCATTCATCGGAACCGTCACCATCATCCCGTTCATGCCGGACGGCTGGGCGGCATCTGCCGGCGGTTTTCCCGCCATGACGGGCAACGTGCCGTTCCTCATGAAGGACGTCGTCCTCTTCGCCGCATCGCTCTACCTTCTGAAGCAGGATGTCGCGAGAGTCGCAGCATCGACGCCGCAGACCGAGCTCGTCCTGGAGCGTGCGGGGCTGAGGCCGACGCGATGAGATCCGGGGCGCTCGTGCTCTTCGCAGATGGCGAGCATGACCATTTCGCCGACTGCGGTCGGGATAGCGCAGACGCCGATAGAGGACGCGCCATTTCGGTTCGACCTGGCGCAGGCGTCTGGCCCATCCGCCTCGGGGTGGGTGAGCACGGATAGTGTCAACCGTCGAAACCGACCTCGGATAGTTAGCGTCTACAAGGCGAGTGTTCTGAACGACCTGGCGAGGTACGGCCCGGCGCGGTTAGGCCCGGTTGGCCGGCTCGACTCCGGGCATCGGGACCCTGGCGTGGGCATGGACGCGCCCAGAAGGCGCAGGAGGGCCAATCGTGGAATTTCCGTCGCGGGACAAGCTGCGTAGGACGAGATACGGCTTCGTGGAGGTTGACAGCCTGAAGATCTTCTACCGAGAAGCGGGGGCCGACACGTCGCCGGCGCTGCTCCTGCTTCACGGATTCCCAACGTCGTCCCACATGTTCCGCGACCTGATTCCGGTCTTGGCGGACGACTACCACGTGGTCGCCCCCGACCTGCCCGGCTTCGGCTTCTCCGACGCGCCGGACCCGGCGCAGTTCAGGTACACCTTCGATCACCTCGCCGACGTCATCGACCGGTTCACGACGCTCATCAGGCTCACCCGTTATGCCATCTACGTCTTCGATTACGGCGCGCCGGTCGGCTTCCGCCTCGCGACGCGCCACCCGGAGCGGATCACCGCGATCGTTTCGCAGAATGGCAACGCCTATCAGGAGGGGCTGAGCGAGGGCTGGAATCCGATCCAGCGCTACTGGAAGGAGCCCACGGCTGCGAACCGTACGGCGCTTCGCAACTTCCTCACGCCCGAGACGACCAAGTGGCAGTACGTGCACGGCGTGCAGGACGAATCGATGGTCGCACCCGAGGGCTATACGCTCGACTCGGCGCTGCTCGCCCGGCCCGGCAACGACGAGATCCAGCTCGACCTGTTTCTCGACTACGCGAGCAATGTCGCGCTGTACCCGAAGTTCCACGAATACTTCCGCACGCACCGGCCGCCGCTGCTCGCGGCGTGGGGCAAGAACGACCCGTTCTTTCTGCCCTCTGGCGCCGAGGCGTTCAAGCGCGATATTCCGGGTGCGGTCGTCCGCTTCTTCGACACGGGTCACTTCGCGTTGGAAACGCATGCCGCAGAGATCGCAGCGACGATCCGCGACTTCCTCGTATCGTGAATCTTTACCGATCCGTTGGAGAACCGCTATGCGTGCAATCGTTTTCGAGAAGTTCGGGGGGCTCGACAGCCTGGTTTACAGGGAGATTCCGGACCCGGAGCCCGAGGCGGGTCACGCCGTCATCGAGATCAAGGCGTTCGGCGTCGGCATCACGAGACCTCGTTGGACGAGGGTTCGGTGATGGTCGATGAGCATGCCCCGTCCCTTCAGGACTGGTCCGCGCGTGTCGAGGATCCGGCGCTTCAATTCGAGCTGCGGACGGTGTTGACGGCGGCCCTCGACACCCTGCGCGGCTGGTGCTGCGCAAGTGGCTCGGGGAGTACTTCTCGGATCGGCCGCTGTCGCTCGAGGGGATCGCCGAAGGGGTAGCGATCCGGAGCCGTGACCTGACGTTACAAGCCGAGATCGCTCAATCCCGGATGCCCGTCCGGTCGGCGTCCGAGCGGCCAATGGTACTTACGGTCTGATTCCTTGATCGGGAGATCGTTGATGCACGCGTAACGCAATCGCATCAGCCCGTTCTCATCAAACTCCCAGTTCTCGTTGCCGTACGAGCGGAACCAATTCCCCGAGTCGTCATGCCATTCGTAAGCGAAGCGCACTGCGATGCGATTCCCTCCGAACGCCCACACCTCCTTGATGAGGCGATAATCGAGCTCTCTCGCCCACTTGCGCGTAAGGAAGGCGATGATCTCCGGCCTGCCGCTTGCGAATTCCGCGCGGTTCCTCCATCGGGAATCTGGTGTGTAGGCCAATGCCACTTTCTCGGGGTCGCGAGAGTTCCAGCCGTCTTCCGCCAGACGGACCTTCAACTCGGCGGTCTCGTGAGTGAACGGAGGCACCGGGGGACGCGTTTCAACGTGTGATGTTGCTACGGACATTGCAATCTCCTGGGCATCTTGAAAAACTTTCTTACACGCGGGTCATTCCTCCGGCTCAGGCGACTGCCGCGAGCCCGAGGCCATTCAGGTATGTGACGATTTGGGCCCAATCGCAGGGCTTCGCAAAGATGACGCTCGCGCCAGCTGCCTTCGCGCGAATCAAGGCGGGTCCGCTGTCGCCCGTGATGACGATGACGTGGGGTGGGCGTCGTGCGCGGTCGAGGATGGTGCGAATCAGCACATCGCCTCGAATGTCGGGCAGGCCGAGATCGCTCATGACAACGTCGAAGTCGTGCGCCCGCAACGCCGACAGGGCGTCACGTCCGTTGGCGACTCCCACGGCCACCGCACCCTCGAGTCGGAGCAGCGCGGTCAACATGTCGAGCGTGCCGGGAGAGTCTTCGATCACGAGGACGTGAATGCCGTGTAGTCCCGGCGCACCCGAGTCCTGACTCTCCATATCCTCCCGGCACCTCACCACACGCCTGATGCACTCTTTCAGATGCGAAAAACGACCGGAAGTTGCACGGACGAGTCGATGGGGCGGGGAGGTGATCAGGGGTTGGCGCGTTCCAGCCGTGCCTGACATGCCACGCACGTCGTCGCATCGGGAACCGCGAGAAGGCGGTTCGGCGGGATGGCGGCGCCGCACTCAGAGCACACTCCGTATTCGCCATCCGCCACCCGGGTCAGCGCGATTTGTAGACGCTTGGCCCGCTCAGCCAGTCGCGATGCCGTAAGGTGGGCCAGTTCCCGGAGCTCGACGCCCTGAGCGACGTCGAGGAAGTCGCCCGCCGCGGTCTCCGCGTTTGGCACCTCGGCCTCACCCTGCAGTCGCGCCAGGACCACGTCGAGGTGCGCTTCGAGCAGTTGCTTCGCCGACGCTTTCGTCTTCATGTCATCACCGCCAGGTAAGATGCCAGGCAGCCTCACATGGATGCATGGCATCGACCGCCAGCCGCAGTCAAAGGCTTCGGTTTGGCACGAGCGCGCATCTCAAGGACGGGAGGATAAGGCCATGAAAGTCACCAAGGTGCTCGCGGCCGCCGCGCTGGTCGCCAGCGGCGTCGCGGGCTGTGCGTCGACGGACGAGGCGATGCCGGCGGCGTCACCCGGCCACGAGCTCCATACCTTCGCACCCGGATGGCAGCGTTTCTTCACCCTCGACTGGCAGGCCGGGCAGCGGAGCGGGCGGCCCATCCTGAGCGGCGCCGTGCACAGTCAATACGGCGCTACGGCCACCCGCGTGCAACTCCTGGTGGAGGGTCTCGACGACAAGGGCGGCGTGGTCAGTCAACGCGTCATCTGGCTCGGCGACAGCATCGAGCCGTACGACACCGCCTATTTCAATGTGGCGGTCGAGCCGGCGACAAATTATCGCGTGAGCATCTTCGCCTATGACTGGGGCGGCCGGGCGTCGGGGGTTTGAACATGACCGAGTTGACAGCGCTCGACGACCTGGCTCGCCGCGGCTTCAGCGACGGTTTCCGTGTCGTGGACGGCAACCTCCGAGTGCTGACGACGGGGAAGCTGCTGAGACCAGAGGACCTGGTGATCCGGGAGGTCTACCGCTTCGAGGGAATCTCCGACCCCGACGACATGGCGATCGTCTACGCTATCGAGAGCACGACGGGCGTCCGGGGGACCTTGATCGACGC
>WNFT01006520.1_pt1 | contig 17779 bp, 14 predicted proteins | sample 5400191 | NCBI WGS metagenome assembly WNFT01 (sample SAMN13153359, study PRJNA577476) | soil metagenome | isolation source: 80 cm saprolite under Madrone tree | place: USA:California | collected 2016-06-14 | reverse complement strand
GATGAAGGGCGGTGCAGTCGTGGCGAACAAGACGAGGGCCGGCCTGCATTAAGCATTTGGACTCTTGGACGCCTGCCGTTGGAAACATCTCCACTTTTCCCGTACACTTCGCAGGCGAGGAATGCGTGAATCCATCCGGGAAACAGGCCCGCTACACTCTCTTCATACTATTTGCCATCAACCTGCTCAATTTTTACGACCGCTACATTCCCGGCGCTCTGGCCGAACCTATTCGCAAGGAATGGGCACTGACCGACTCCCAACTCGGCTGGTTGACCTTTGCGTTCACGGCCCTCTATGCGGTAGTTGGCGTTCCGCTGGGGAGATGGGCGGATCGCGAGAAGCGTCCGCAGATACTCGCTTGGGGAGTCGCTGCTTGGAGTCTCCTCACCGCCGCATCCGGAATCGCCTGGAACTATGGCTCGCTGTTTGCCGCGCGTCTGGGAGTCGGCGTAGGGGAGGCGGCCTGCGCTCCGGCGTCCAACTCGCTTATCGGCGATTTGTATCCCGCTGCCCAGCGCGCCCGCGCCCTCGCGTTCTTCATGCTCGGGCTTCCATTGGGAGGTTTTCTAGGAACTTACGTGAGCGGACATGTGGCAGCAGCATATGGCTGGCGCATGGCTTTCTACCTCGGCTGCGTTCCCGGGCTGCTTCTTACGATACCCATAGTGCGGTTGCCTGATCCGGCGCGTGGAGCGGCGGAGAGTTTGCCACTAACCGGACTGCCCGTCGAGCACTCATCTTTTTGGGCATCGTGCTGGGCGGTCTTGAAGATTCCGAGCATTCGCTGGATTGCCGTCACCGGCGCGCTGTACAACGCGAATATGTACACCATCGCAGCGTTCTTGCCCGCCTATCTCCATCGGTATCACGCGCTGGAACAGAAGCAGTCCACGACCATCGCTGCAATCCTCTATGGAGTAAGCGGTGTCCTCGGACTACTGCTGGGAGGCTGGGCCGCGGATCGTGTGGCCATGGTCCGCGCGAATGGACGGCTGCTTGTCTGCGCTGCGTCGTCGATTCTGATGGCTTTCTGGACTTTTCTAGCGCTGAACCATGGTCCGGGACAGACAGCACTTTTTGTTGTGCTTATGACGGCGGGTTGCACGGTCGGCTACGTCTATTACGCCTCCGTTTATGCCACTATCCAGGACGTCGTCCCTCCCAGCCTTCGCGGCACGGCCATGGCCATTTATTTTCTCGCCATGTACGCCCTCGGGGGAAGTTACGGTCCCGTGTTCGCCGGGAAACTCAGCGACTATTTTGCAAAGCAAGCCATGGCCGCGTCTGGCGCGAGCGTGCTGAACGAGCATTTTCGCGCGGTGGGATTGCATGGGGCCATGTACATGATTCCCGCGTGCAGCGCGCTTCTCGCGGTGTTTGTGCTCTGCGCGGCTCGCACCGTTCCACGGGATATGAGCGAGTTGCACGCGCGGATGTCTCCTTCAGAGAGTCCGTCGATTGTTGAAACTTAGATGTAAAAAACGCCCTCGTCCAACGATTTGACCCCCATGACAGCGAGTGTTAAGTTTTTCATTCCACGCGGTTTTAGCTTACGCTTGAACCCACAGAGGGGCTTAGGATCATCCAATAGTCGGACGACAGAGATTGGGAGGCAGTATGGCTACGGCAGTGGCGCCACGGATGTTCAAGAACTTCATCAACGGCGAGTGGGTGGAATCGCGGAGCGGGAGCGCGTATGAGAACCGTAATCCAGCGAATATCGACGAACTAATCGGCATGTTTGTGTCTTCGACTAACGAGGATGTGGACGCCGCCGTGGATGCCGCGAAAGAGGCGTACAAGACGTGGCGGCTGGTGCCCGCGCCGAAACGCGCGGAGATTCTGTTCCGCGCGGCGGAGCTGCTCCTCCTGCGCAAGGAAGATTTCTCGAAGGACATGACGCGAGAGATGGGCAAGGTCCTGGCCGAGACGCGCGGCGACGTGCAGGAAGCCATTGACATGACCTATTACATGGCGGGGGAGGGGCGGCGGTTGTTCGGCCAAACCACTCCCTCGGAGCTGCCGAACAAATTTGCCATGAGCGTACGTCAGTCCATCGGAGTCAGCGGAATGATCACGCCATGGAATTTTCCTATGGCGATTCCTTCCTGGAAAATGATGCCTGCGCTCATCAGCGGAAATACGGTTGTGCTCAAGCCGGCGGAAGATACGCCGCTGTCTTCGTATCACCTGGTGCAAGTTCTTACGGAAGCCGGAGTGCCGCGTGGCGTTGTGAACCTGGTGAGCGGCGATGGGCCGAACGCGGGCGCGCCGCTGTCGCAGCATAAAGAAGTGCCGGTGGTCAGCTTTACAGGATCGACAGCCGTTGGGCGAATCATTACGCAGGCCTGCGCGCCGGATTTCAAGCACTGCAGCCTGGAAATGGGCGGAAAAAACATCATCATCGTGATGGAGGACGCCAATCTCGATTTGGCCGTGGATGGAGCGGTCTGGGGCGGCTTCGGCACAACGGGGCAGCGTTGCACCGCCGCCAGCCGCGTCGCCGTGCATAAGGATGTTTACAAGGAATTCGTTGATCGCTTCGTGGATCGCGTCAAGTCCCTCAAAGTGGGGAACGGACTCGATGCCTCAACGGAAATGGGACCATGCATCAACGAGCAGCAATTGAAAACTGTAATGAGCTACGTGGAAATTGGAAAGAGTGAAGGCGCGAAGCTGCTGACCGGCGGAAATCGCCTTGACAGCGGCACGCACGCCAAAGGCTGGTTCCACGCGCCGACCGTCTTTGGCGATTGCTCGCCAAAAATGCGCATCGCGCAGGAAGAAATCTTCGGCCCGGTGGTTTCGGTGATTCCCATCGAGAGTCTGGAACAAGCCGTGGACGTTGCGAATGGCGTTCCATACGGATTGTCGGCATCCATTTACACGCGGAATGTGAACCGCGCGTTTCAGGCCACGCGCGATCTCTACACGGGAATCGTTTACGTGAACGCGCCGACCATCGGGGCGGAAACGCACCTGCCCTTCGGCGGCACCAAACAGACCGGCAATGGCCATCGCGAGGCCGCCATTGCGGCCATCGATTTCTTCACCGAGTGGAAGACCATCTACATCGACTACTCGGACAAGCTCCAACGCGCTCAAATCGACAACGCCTAGTTGGCTGGTGCACGTTGACCGCGCTTGACACCATTCCTACAATAGATGTAGCGCTCTCTAGCACTAGGAGTAGAGTGCTGCTATGAGGAATGCTGCTCTCCAGGAACGCCGGAACCGCCAGATTTTGGCGGATATCGTTCGCACGTACATCGAGACGGGCGAGCCGGTATCCTCGCGCGCCATTTCCAAGCGCTTCGAAGAAACGCTCAGCACTGCGACCATTCGGAACTTGATGGCGGACCTCGAAGATGGCGGATTTCTATACCAGCCGCACACCTCCGCCGGGCGCGTGCCCACCGCGGCGGCTTATCGCTTTTTCGCGCAGGAGATTGCCTCGCAGGCGACTATTACCGTGACGGACCGCGAGTGGATTCAGCGGGAGATGGGTGGAGCCACGAGCGCCGCGGAAATTACCGAGCGCGCCGGCCACATCCTGGCGGAAGTTTCGAACGGCTTGGGCATCATCGTATCGCCGCCATTGAGCAAGACCGTCCTGGAACACGCGCGCATGTGGTTATTGCCGGACGGCCGCGTGGTGGTCGTCCTTATTTCCCCGGGTGGCAACACGCGTGACAAAATCTTGCGGCCGCACCGGCCCTTCACGCAGGTCGAACTGGATGCCACCGCCGATTTTCTGAACCGTCATTATTCCGGCTGGACGCTCGAAGCCATCCGTGCCGACCTTCTGCAAAAGCTGGCGACCGAGCGGGAGCGCTACGAGGGCATCGTGCAGAGCGCCCTTTCACTCTGTGATCCTGCGGTTCTGGGGGACGAATCATCCCTGCACGTCCATGTCGAAGGCGCCGCCCAGATCGTCGGCGCAGCAGAATTTGCGGACCAGGCGCAATTGCGCGATCTGCTCGCCGCCATTGAAGAAAAGCACCGCCTCGTAACGATGTTAAATGCTTGCATCGAAACGCCGGAACCGGTCCACGTGCAAATCGGAGTGAAGGAAATTTCGCAGTCCGGCGAGAATCTCGCGCTGATCAGCGCCGCTTATACGAGAAACGACCTCGTGCAAGGCTCGCTCGGCGTGCTGGGGCCGACTCGCATGCATTACGAGCGCGCCATGACCGCGGTCGCGTATGTGGCGCAGCTCTTCAGCGAAGCTCTAGATAAGACTTAGGAAATCATGGCAATGGGAGACGATTGATAGTGAGCGACAAAGAGGTGAAGATCAATTTTAACAAGAACGTGGATAGCTCTGAACTCGAGCAATCCGCTGAATCTGTTGCCGCGGACACCGCGAAGGCCAACGCTGAAATGTCCAAGCTGACAGCGGATCTCGAGGACCTGCGCCAGACGCTGCTTCGCCGCCAGGCGGACTTCGACAACTACCGCAAACGCATCGAAAAGGAACGCTTCGAAGACGCCAAACGCGCCACCGCGCGCCTCGTCGAAGGGCTCATTCCCGTGATCGACGGATTTGAACACGCACTCGCCGCGCACCGCGAAGCCGAATACGAAAATTATCGCAAAGGCTTCGAGCTTATCTACAAGCAGCTCCTCGATCACCTGGCAAAACTCGGCGTCGAGCGCCTCGACCCGGTCGGCAAGCCTTTCGATCCCCATCTGCATCAGGCCGTGGATCGCGCCGAAACGAAAGACCTCGACGACGGCACGATCCTTCAGGTCTTTCAGCCGGGCTATGTTTTTCACGGGCGCGTCTTGCGGCCCGCTATGGTCCGTGTAGCGGTCCATCCGAATCCCGCATCGAAAGAAGCAGTCAACTAAAGGAGAACGAACGTTTCAATGGCTAAAGGGACTCAACGGGATTTTTACGAGGTGCTCGGCGTAACACGCACGGCTGCGGTGGATGAGATCAAGTCTGCCTACCGGAAAGCTGCGCTCCAATGGCATCCCGACCGCAATCCGGAAAACAAATCCGAAGCGGAAGTAAAGTTTCGCGAGTGCACGGAAGCCTACAGCGTGCTCAGCGACGCGCAGAAGCGCCAGGTGTACGACACCTACGGTCACGCCGGACTTTCCAGCGCGGGCGGGAGCCAGGGATTTGACAACACGGTCTTCCAGGACTTCCACGACATCTTCGGCGATTTCTTCGGCTTCGAGGATCTCTTCGGCGGTGGTGGACGCCGCGGGCGCGGCCGCGCCCAGCGCGGCGCCGACCTGCGGTACGACATGACGCTGTCCTTTGAAGAAGCGTCGGCGGGCGTCGCTACAAAAATCAAGCTGCCGCGCCAGGAATTCTGCGAAGCGTGTAACGGTACCGGCGCGAAAAAAGGCACCGGCGTCGTTACCTGCCAAACGTGCGCTGGCCGCGGCCAGTTGGCCTATCAGCAGGGATTTTTCACTATCACTCGCACGTGCCCCGCTTGCCAGGGCGCGGGACAAATGTTTCGCGAACGTTGCCCCGAATGCCGCGGCCAAGGTCGCTTCGAACGCGAAAAAACTATCGAACTCCGCATTCCTCCCGGCGTGGACACTGGAACGCGCCTCCGTGTCGCCGGCGAAGGCGAGCCCGGCCCGAATGGCGGTCCCGCCGGAGATCTCTACGTCGTCCTCGAAGTCAAAGAGCACCCCTTCTTCGAACGCCGCGGTGCGGACTTGTACTGCACCATTCCAATCAGCGTCGCGCAAGCGACGCTTGGAACCGAGCTCCAGGTTCCAGGATTGAACGGGGAAGAGCGGCTCAAAATCCCCGAAGGCACGCAGAGCGGCGCCGTGTTCCGCATCAAGGGCAAAGGGCTTGCCGATCCGCGCGGCGGCGGCAAAGGTGATTTGTATTATCATGTTCGCGTCCTCACGCCAACCAAGCTCACACGCGAACAGCGCAAGCTGATCGAGCAGCTCGGCGCCACGCTGAAAGTCGAAAACAAGCCGGCCGACCGCAATTCCTCGATCTTCGACAAGGTGAAAGACATCTTCGGCTAGACACGCATTACCTGAGATAATCTCCGCGTGCGCAGGCGATTTTTCGTTGAAGAATTTGCCGGTGATCGTGCCGTCATGGAAGATGACGCAGCGCACCACCTCGGCCGCGTGCTTCGTGCCCAGACCGGTCAACTTTACGAGTTGAGCGACGGCGAACGAGTCTGGCTGGGCCGCATCGATAAAGTTGGACGCGATCGCGTCGAGTTTGCGCTCCTCGAAGAATTGCCTGCCCACCAACCAAACCTGCAAGTAACCCTTTTACTCGCTGTCGTGAAATTCGACATGTTCGAATGGGCCATCGAAAAAGCCACCGAACTTGGCGTGGCGACAATCGTTCCGTTGGCAGCCGCGCGCAGCGAGAAGGCGCTGCTCACCGCAGCCGGCAAGCGCGCCGAACGTTGGAAAAAAATCTTGCTCGAGGCTTCGCAGCAGTCGCGCCGCGTCCGCGTCCCCATCTTGGCCGAACTCGCAAAGCCGGAGACCGCATTCGCACCGCCCAAGGAGGGCCTGCGCGTGATGCTCTCGGAACACCCTGACGCGCCCACGATTCGCAAAGTCCTCAAAGGCCAGCAGCAGACTGTCGCCACTCTTGCCATCGGGCCCGAAGGCGGCTGGACCGACGCCGAATTTGAAACCGCCCGCCGCAGTGGCTTCCAGGAAGCCTCCCTCGGCAAGCTGATCCTGCGCACGGAAACCGCCGTCGTCACCGCTCTGGCCTCGATGAACTACGCGCTGAACGTAGAATCGTAGTCTCCAAAACCCTCTCTCCAAGCAACGGCCAAACCCTCAGCCGAATCCAACAGAGGGTAACAACACCGTGGCCTCCTCCGTACCTGTCCGGATGCATCACAAATCGCATCTGGCGCGGGCCGCAAGGGACATGCTATAAATATAAGGCGGCCAAAAATGGAACGCTCGGAAGAGAAACTGCTCGCAAACTCTCCAGTACCGGAAACAACCGCACCGGCAGCTTCTCCCATGGCCGCGCCCGACCGCCCCACATCGCCGCATTCACTTCGTCACGAGATTCGCGTCTGGACCCGCGACCTCCTCATCGCCATCGGCCTCGCCCTGGTCATCATCGTCTTTTTGTACCAGCCCGTGAAAGTCGAAGGCACCAGCATGGCGCCGCTGCTCTCCGACCAGGAACGCATCTTCATCAACAAATTTGTCTACCGCTTTGAGCCCATCCAACGCGGCGACGTCGTCGTCTTTTGGTATCCGCTGGACCGCTCCAAGTCCTTCATCAAGCGCGTCATTGGTTTGCCCGGCGAATCTGTGGAAATCCGCCGCGGTGCGGTTTACGTCGACGATAAGATGGTTCCCGAGCCTTACGTTCCGCCGCAGTACGAAGACCTCAGCGATTTTGGTCCGGTGCGCGTGCCGAAGGACAGCTATTTCGTCATGGGCGACCATCGTATTAGTTCGAACGATTCACGCGTGTTCGGACCCGTGGCCGACCGCTATATTTACGGCCGCGCTGTTTTTGCCTACTGGCCGGTGGATCATTTCGGATCGCTTTCGACCACGGAGGTCGATACCAAGTGACTGGCATATCTTGATGCGAAACATGGGAGGACACACTGACCGAAGTTCCGCACCGACCCGCCATCCTCGCGCTGGAAGACGGGCGCGTCTTTAACGGCCGCGCAGCCGGCGCGATTACGCGCCGCGGCGGCGAGGTCGTTTTCAATACCAGCCTCACCGGTTACCAGGAAGTTTTCACCGACCCCAGTTACGCCGGTCAGATTGTTTGCCTCACATATCCGCACATCGGAAACGTGGGCGCGAACCTCGAGGACGAAGAGTCCGCGCGGCCGTACATCGAATCGCTCATCGTACGCGAATTTTCGCAGATTTCTTCGAACTGGAGATCGGCGGAAACCACTCAGCTCTATTTGAACCGTCATAAGATTCCCGTGATTTGGGACATTGATACCCGCGCGCTCGTCCGCCACATTCGCAATATCGGTGCGCTTCGCGGCGTCGTTTCCACCGACGGTACGCCGGCGGAGCAGCTTGTGTTTGAAGCCAAGCAACTGCCCAGTATGGCGGGCCAGGAGCTCGCCAGCCGCGTCACTTGCCCCAAATCCTACGGCTGGGACAAAGGCTCCGTCGAGGTCGCCGTTTCTCCCTGGTCCGAGCAGATGGGCGAATCCGACGCTCACGCCGAGACGCGCAAACATCGTGTTGTCGCTTACGACTACGGCATCAAGCAGAACATTCTCCGTCTGCTTGTGGATCATCAATGCGAAGTTTTCGTTGTCCCCGCGCAGACCTCCGCCGAAGACGTCTTGGAAATGAAACCGGACGGGGTGTTTCTTTCGAACGGCCCCGGCGATCCGGAGCCCATCGGCTACGCCGTGGAGAATATTAAGAAGCTCATCGGCCATGTTCCCGTGTTTGGAATTTGCCTGGGGCACCAGTTGTGCGGCCTGGCGCTCGGTGGAAAAACCTTCAAGCTGAAATTCGGCCATCACGGCTCGAATCATCCCGTGAAAAATCTCCTCACCGAGCAAGTCGAAATCACTGCCCAGAATCACGGGTTCTGCGTGGACCCCGAATCCTTGCCATCGAGCAAAGTGGAAGTCACTCACATCAATTTGAACGACCACACCAACGAAGGCATGCGCCACAAATCATTGCCGCTATTTTCCGTGCAGTATCACCCGGAAGCTTCGCCCGGCCCGCACGATTCACACTATCTGTTCACGCAGTTCACCGACTTGATGAAGGAATTCGCGCAGCCGGGCAGTTCGCGGCGCTAAGAGGTTTCTTTGAAGACTATGGCGAGGCGCAAAGACATCCCGAGGACGATGATCCTCGTCGCTATCGCATTGGTATCAGCGCGAATCGAGGCCCAAACTCCCAAGCTGAACATCCGGACGAAACACGGCGTTCCTATGGAGGAGCAGCGCAAGGAACAAATGGAGCGCCTCGCAAGGCAATACGACTTGAAGAAATTCACCCTCACGCCAGACATTATGATCGAACGCGGGGCCATGAATCATTCCTATCCCCTCCTGACGCTGAATCTGCGCTTCCTCGACAATGACGATCTTGCCCTCTCCGCTTATGTCCACGAACAGGGGCACTGGGTCCTGATGGAACGGCATCGCGGTGACAACCGGAGTTTGTTCGATGACCTGCAACGCACGTTTCCCGACATGGAGGTCCAGACTCCCGCGGGTGACGGCGAAATGCACAGCAGCTATTTGCATATCGCGGTTTGCATGCTCGAATGGCAGGCCATGGAGGATCTCGTTGGCCCCGAGCGCGCGCGCAAGGCAACTGAGTGGAAAGAGCGCGACCACTACAGGCGATTTACTCGACGATCTTGACGCATAGGGAGCAGGTCGAGATGGTGCTGAATCGCTACGCGGTGAAATGGTGATGCAATAGGCGCGTGCCGCTGGAATCTCGCGCGCAGGGTTGGCAACTGCGAATCGAAAACTAGGGACGGAAAAATTGCCTAAGCGCAAGGACATCAAGAAAATCTTAATCATCGGCTCTGGCCCGATTGTCATCGGGCAGGCGTGCGAGTTCGACTATTCGGGAGCCCAGGCTTGCAAGGCGCTGCGGGCCGAAGGCTACAAGGTCATTCTGGTGAATTCGAATCCGGCCACGATCATGACCGACCCGGAACTCGCGCACCGCACGTATATAGAGCCGCTCACCAAGGAGTATATCGAGGAGATTATCGCCAAAGAAAAGCCGGATGCGCTGCTGCCGACGGTTGGCGGGCAAACCGCGCTGAACCTTGCCGTTGAGCTTTCGGAAAGCGGCGTCCTCGAAAAATACAAAGTGGAAATGATTGGCGCGTCGCTGCGGGCCATCAAAGTGGCCGAAGACCGCCTGTGGTTCAAGGACGCCTGCCGCAAGATTGGTCTGGAGGTTCCCGCGTCAGCGCTGGTGAACAACGCGCAAGATGCGCTGCGCCTCTGCGATCAACTTGGATTCCCGCTCGTCATCCGGCCGTCGTTCACGCTGGGCGGCACGGGCGGTTCGATCGCCTACAACAATGCGCGATTTCCGCGACAACTTCGTGGTCATCTGCACCATCGAAAACTTCGATCCCATGGGTGTCCACACCGGGGATTCGATTACCGTCGCGCCTGCTCAGACGCTGACCGACAAGGAATATCAACGCATGCGCGACGCTTCGGCGGCGATCATCCGCGAAGTGGGCGTGGAAACCGGCGGTTCGAACGTGCAATTCGCCGTGAATCCGGAAAATGGGCGCATGGTCGTCATCGAAATGAACCCGCGCGTTTCGCGCAGCTCTGCGCTGGCCAGCAAGGCCACGGGTTTTCCGATTGCCAAGATCGCGGCACGCCTGGCCGTCGGCATGACGCTGGACGAAATTCCGAATGACATTACAAAGAAAACTCCGGCCTGTTTCGAACCGACGATCGATTACGTCGTCGTGAAAATTCCGAAATGGCAGTTCGAAAAGTTTCCCGGTGCAGACAGCACTCTCGGCACGCAAATGAAATCGGTCGGCGAAGTGATGGCCATCGGCCGCACCTTCAAAGAAGCTCTGCAAAAGGGCATTCGTTCGCTGGAGCCCAGCTCGCCGTGGCGGGCCCCAACGGAAACTCCGGATTCGCTGCTGCGCGAGAAACTTGCCACGCCCCGGCCGGACCGCATTCACTGGCTGCTCGCCGCCATGGAACGGGGACTCCCCGCGCAGGAGATTTGCGATCTGACGAAGATTGATCCGTGGTTCATCCACCAGATCGAGGAATTGACCGCCATGAACCGTCGCGCCGCGGCCGTCACCGTGGAAACCGCCTCGAAAGAATTGCTCCGCGAAGTGAAGCGCAACGGGACGAGCGACGAACAACTGGCGCAAATCTGGCGCACCACGCCCGCTTCCGTGCGTTTGCAACGCGCGCGCTATGGTGTCGCTCCGGTCTTCAAGCGCGTGGACACCTGCGCCGCGGAATTCGAATCCTTCACGCCCTATCTCTATTCGACGTATGAAGACGAAGACGAATCGGATCCGCAATCCCGCTTTAAGATCATGATTCTTGGCAGTGGCCCCAACCGCATCGGCCAGGGCATTGAGTTTGATTATTGCTGCTGCCACGCCGCGTTTGCGCTGCGCGAAGACGGTTTCGAAACCATCATGGTGAATTGCAATCCGGAGACGGTCTCGACGGACTACGACACCTCCGACCGCCTGTATTTCGAGCCGCTTACCCTGGAAGACGTTCTAGCCATCGTCGAGCGCGAAAAACCGCAGGGCGTGATCGTACAATTTGGCGGGCAAACCCCGCTGAATCTTGCGCTCGAATTGAAGCGCAACGGCGTGCCCATTATCGGCACGGCCCCTGAATCGATTGATCTTGCTGAAGACCGCCGCCGGTTCGGCCGCTTGCTCGATGAGTTGAAAATTCCTCAGCCGCGCAATGGGACCGCTCTCGTGCCGGAAGAAGCTGCGCGCGTCGCGGGGGAAATCGGTTTGCCGGTTCTCGTGCGCCCAAGCTACGTCCTGGGTGGTCGTGCGATGGTGATTGCCTACGACGTGAACACCGTTCAGGAATATGTCGCGCAAGCCGCCCTCATGGGTCCGGCCCGGCCTGTGCTCATTGATCAGTTCCTCGAGGAAGCCACGGAAGTGGACGTGGATGCCCTCGCCGACGGAACCGACGTGGTCATCGGCGGCATCATGGAGCACATTGAAGAAGCCGGCGTGCATTCCGGCGATTCGTCCTGCGTCTTGCCTCCAGTGAGTTTGTCGCCCGCGATTCTCGATACGATTCGTGAATACACCAGACGATTGGCACTCGCCTTGAAAGTCGTCGGCCTGATGAATGTGCAGTATGCGATTCAGCGCCGCTCGCGAAAGTAGCCGCTCGTTTGATGTCGGGCAAGAAGCTTGCATCCATGAGTCTGCCGGTTGTGTTGCACAATGGCATCGCGGAAGTTGCCGTGCACGAATTTTATTCCGTGAAGTCGCCTGTTTTCCCGTTTAATAAATTCCGTGGCGTGGACACCATTCTTGGCCCGGAAATGCGCTCCACCGGCGAAGTCATGGGCATCTCCACGTCCTACGGACAGGCCTTTGCCAAAGCGCAGCTCGCCGCGGGGCAGCGCCTCCCTCGCAAAGGCACGGTGTTCCTCAGCGTCAATGACCGCGATAAGCGCCACCTGGACTCGCTCGGAAAAGAGTTGGTGGCCCTCGGTTTTCGCTTGCTCGCCACCCGCGGAACCGCCGCCGCGCTCGAAGCTGCCGGCGTCGAAGCCGAACCTGTTTTCAAAGTGAATGAAGGCCGGCCAAATATCGTGGACCTTGTGAAAACCGGGAAAATCGATCTGGTTATCAACACGCCGCTTGGCCGCGAATCGTTCTACGACGAAAAGTCCATCCGCCGCGCCGCGATTCGCTACAACATTCCGTGCATTACCACGCTCGCGGCGGCACACGCCGCGGCGCGCGGGATTCGCGCGCTGCACGAGCAGGGCACGGAAGTTGCCGCTCTGCAGGATTTGCACAAAGGACGCGCCGCTGCTTCCCGCGTGCCCGCTTCAGGAGACTAATCCATGGATCTCTCCGGAATTTTCCCCGCACTCACGACGCCGTACGCAAACGACGGTTCCGTCTCGCTTCCGGATCTGAAATACAACATTCAGCGCTACAACGGCACGGACCTGGCGGGTTACGTCGTGCTCGGTTCGACCGGGGAATCGGTTCTGCTCCGCCAGGCAGAGATGGACGGAATTCTCGTCACGGTAAAGGAATCCGCCGGGAAGGAAAAAAAACTGATTGCCGGCACCGGCGCCGAATCGACCTCAGAAACCATCGAGCGAACCAAGCGCGCCGCCGAAATCGGTTATCACGCAGCGCTAGTGAAGACTCCGCATTATTACAAACCGGCCTACAAGCCGGAAGTTCTCATCGCACACTACCGCCGGGTGGCGGACGAATCTCCGATCCCTGTTTTGCTCTATTCCGTTCCGCAATTCACCGGCATCGCGCTGGAGTCCCCCGAAGTCGTCGCGCTCTCCGAGCATCCAAACATCATAGGCATCAAAGACAGTTCTGGAAATGTGCAGCGTGTAGCCGAAATGATCGCGGGTGTGCCGGCGGCATTTCAGGTTTTGGTTGGCGCCGCCGCAACGATTTACCCTTCGCTCATAATTGGCGCGCGAGGATGCATACTTGCGTTGGCATGCGCGCTCCCGGAAAAATGCGTCGCGCTATTCGAATTGGTCCGCAAGGGCCATCACGAAAAAGCCCGCGAATTACAGGCTGTTTTGGTTCGCGCTTCGAAAGCTATCGTCTCCGAAACCGGCATCGCCGGCCTCAAGCACGTCATGGATCTGCGCGGCTACCGCGGCGGCCTTCCGCGCCTCCCGCTGCAGCCTCTCAATGAAGAACAGAGGAAACGCATCTCCGAAATGCTCGCCAGCCTGGAACCTGCAACCGCCCGGGCCTGACTTCATCGCACCTTCAATTATTCACTCAGGTTTTTGTGCTGCAGGTTGACGGCCGGCGGGAACACTTTCCGCCAGAAAGGATTTCTTGATGGGAATGGTCAGTGTGCCGATTGCTCCCGTAGAGGCATCCTGCGCGATGACTCGGAGGCTCACCACATCCGGTGACAGCGTCAGCGGGCCCGTGAATTTCGTGCCTATCTTCAGGAACTTCTCGTAAGTGTCTGGTTTCATGTTTAGATCAAACGCTTCCTTTTCACTGCCGATGACTCTGTTCCCGGGTCCCAACTGGCTGAAAAGTACGTGCACCTTTCCATTCCAACGGCCTTCCTTGAACTCCAGCGAAAGCTCACGCGTATCCAGGGCGACCTGGAGCTCAATGGTGCGCGACGAAGCCTCAAATGCCCTCAACGTCACCTGCACATGGAGGTTCGTCCATTCGATGGGGCTCGAGACCGCGGCCTCGAGAGCCGCCTGGCTTTCGGAGGCTCCGCCAGGTGATTCCGAAGCGGCAAAATATCCTTTACGATAACGAAGCGTCAGCCCCTTTTCATTGACGTGCACCTTCAATTCGTGGAACTTGCCGTCCCATTTTCCATGAGTGGGATAAAAGCCGAGCGTGTAAGTGAACTGACCATCGGCAATGGCACGTTGTACTGCTCCCTCGATGTCGTTCGTGTTGTAAGAAGCCCTTCCGCCGGTGCGGTCGGCGAGAACGGTCATAGTGTCAAAACTATTCTGGTCAGGCCCCAGTCCTCTGGGGGAAAATCTGGGATCGAACCTGCTCTCATTGCTCGCGCTGAAGTGAGAGGACACCGTTAATCCACGCGCATCGACGGGGTAAATAGCCATGTTTGCCTGGTTCAAGGCGCGAGCGGCGCGTTCGAGTTCGTCACCGAAGGAACGATGTTCACGGCGCATGTCGAACAGGGAGTCTGCGTCAAACCCGATGCTGATCGGAAAGCTGGCGGAAACCCACACCAGGGTTTTCCGTCCCGGAATGCGCGCCACGTGGTTTGCAATTCCTTCAATGGCGCTGATGGTCGTTTCAGCACGATCGATGTTCGCAAAATCGCTGACCTTGCCGTCAGCGGCATCAAGGAAGTCTCTCAGGCGCGTGGTCATCACATCGGTTTCCGGAGTCTTCGTCGGGAAAATGGTTTGATCTGCAGGCCTAGGATCGGGATTCGCTGCGTCGTGCTGCGCCGAAGAGTATCCGCCGAATCTCTGAATTGCCTGCAGCAAAGAACTGGCGTCCTGCGTGAAATCGTTCAGAACAGTGATCTTTGTCGTCAGCACATAAATCGCCACGTGGTCCTGCGGTTGAAGCTGGCGCAGGAATTTCAGCACCTGCTGCCGCGCGTAAATTTGGTCCTGAATCGCTGTATTGAGCGCATCGAAAAGAATGACTGTGACACTGCCGGGATTCACCTCCGCCCCCTCGCCACGGTTTGTGAATACGTTCAGCGGGAGTTTCGGAATCGACGCGGCCTCGTGCAGCGCGCCGGAATTGGCGGAAAACGTGGCGACTTGCTGCTCCATTCCCTGATCCAGGATCGTGAAATCCCCCTTCTTCAAGCCTTCGACGGGCTGTCCCTTTTTGTTCTGCACCACTACGTTGATCTGAACGAGCCGCGTCGTTGCTTTCAGGACTGGGGTCGTTTGCCGGCCAGGCCCGTTTTGCGAGGGTGCTTGGGCCCGGACAGGGGTAGCACTCGAGGCCAAGAGGAACAGAACAAATGCGCTAAGTCGCCTATTCATGGGGGTATGAGCCAGGTACTGGAATCTGAAGTTAGCACAGGGCACGTACCGTAACAATACTTGGTCGAAGATTTGATGAGACGTTTTCCTGCGAGTATCATCTAAGTGCTCATGGATTGTCGTGCCCTCGCGTTCCACCAGCTCCCCCATCAGCCAAAGCTTTTTCTCGAATACCTCGATCATTTTGACCGTGTAAAGGCGTTTTACGTGCACCCGCCGAAAATGCAGGCGGTGACGCGTACGGCGCGGAAGCTGGACTATCCGCGGGAGCGAAGAGCGGAAGTGGCGGAGCTTTTGCGGAAACAAAATATTGCGCTTGGCGCAGGGGCGGAAGCGCAGTCCAATTTGGCGCGTTTGGAAAAAGGCGCGGTCGCCATCGTCACCGGGCAGCAGGTCGGATTGTTCAGCGGGCCGGCGTATGCGATTTATAAAGCGCTGACGGCGGTGCAGATTGCGGAGGAACTGACGCGCGGGGGAATTTCGGCGGTGCCTGTTTTTTGGATGGCGACCGAGGACCACGACCTGGATGAAGTGCGTTACGCGACGTGGTTTGATCAGGGAAAATTGCGGCGATTTGAATTGCCGGTGGTGGAAACGGGAAGGCCGGTAGGAGGAATTTCGCTTGGCGCAAAAGTGGAGCCGCTTGCGCGGGAAGCGGCGGAATTACTTTCAAACCAGGGAAGCGATTTGCTCGCGCAGTATCTGACGGAAAGTTACCGGCCGGAGGAAACCTACGGGAGCGCGTTCGCGAAACTGTTTACCCGTTTGTTCGCGCAGCAGGGATTGATTTTGATGGACCCGCTCGATCCGGAGCTGCACCGAGTGGCGACGCCGCTTTATCAGCATGCGCTGGCGGAGCGCGATGCGCTGAACGAAAAACTCCTCCAGCGCGGCAAGGATCTGGATCGCGCGGGATTTGACGCGCAAGTGAAAGTGACGTCACGCAGCACGCTGCTGTTTTATTTGGGCGAGGGCGTGCGGCAAGTCATCACGGCGAGTAACGGGAAATTTCAGGCCGGCGACAAAAGCTGGCCGCGCGATGAACTTATTCACCTGACGCACGCGGAGCCAGGGAAATTCAGCCCGAATGCTTTGTTCCGGCCGGTGGTGCAGGATTATCTTTTGCCGACCGCGGCGTATGTGGCAGGGCCGGCGGAGATTTCGTATTTTGCGCAATCGGAGGTGATTTACCGGCATCTTCTCGGGCGCATGCCAGTGATGCTGCCGCGCGCGGGATTCACGCTGGTGGATGCGAAAGCCACGAAACTCCTGCGCCGTTACGGGTTGACGGTTGAGGACGTGTGGGCTGGCCCGCAAAGTCTGCTGCACAAAATGGAAGGCGCGTCCGTGCCAAAGGGGCTATCAAAAACATTCGAGCGCGATCAGAAGCAGATTCAAAAGATTTTCACGCAGCTCGGGAAACAGATCGCGAAACTCGACCCGACGCTGAAGGGCACCGTGGAACGGGCAAAACAGAGAATTGAATTCCACCTCGAAAAGCTGCGGCAAAAAGCGGGCAAGGCGCAGGACCAGAGAGCCGGTCTGATCTCGGCCCACATGCAATATTTAGAGTCGCTGCTGTATCCGCACAAGGCGCTGCAATCGCGGGAATTGTGTGTGCTTCCGTTTCTGGCACGATGGGGCGCGGGCGGATTAAGCGAGCTTCAGAAACTCTCCACAGGCAAGAAAATCGGGCATCACTTCATCCTTCAGCTTCCGTAACGCAGCTTGTCCAGCCGCCTTCTCGATCAGGGGGCGCTTACTGCGGTGCATCGCCCAATTGCTTCAATTTTTGCTCGGCGCTCTCCTTGATTGCTTTGCGGCGGTCCTCGGGGTCCGCGGTATCGGAGGGGAGAAGGTCGAGGGCCTTCTTTGCGTTCTGACGCGCCAAATCCTTCTGGCCATCCGCGAGATAGGCGTCGGAGAGGCTGTCGTAAACGTTCGGTGAATGGGGATACGCGGTCGCATTCAATTTCATGAGTTCGACTGCGCCTTTGTTGTCGGCGGCTTGCAGGTGTTCGTAGCCGAGCCGGTTCATTACTGCTTCTGAAAACAAAACGGCTTTGGGATCGCGCTTGCGAGCCTCGGCGAATTTCTGGACGGCCTTTTCGACGCCTCCGGGATGGTCGATCAATTCCAAGAAATTCGACTCGGCAGATACGGGGGCGGATGCCCTTGCAACGATGGGTGGGCGCTTTTTTAAAGTTGTTGCGACCCACGCGACGATCATGCTGGTCAGTTCTTTGTGGGCGTCAAACATCTCGACGCCATGGCCGCCGGTGGAATAGTGGACGAACTTGTTGACTGGGTTGGAAGAGAGAGTGAACAGCCACTGCATAATTTCCGTTACGCCAAGATCGGGATCATCGTCCGCGACGGCTATGAACAGCGGCATTTTCGCGGAGGTGCGAAGAAATTCCCGGCCGCTCGCATCGGTTCCTTCGGAGAGGAGAACGAGCGCTTTCACTTCCGGATGATTTGCGGCTACGTGGACGGATTGATTGACGCCGCAACTTGCACCGCCGACGGCGATTCTGTCTCGCGTCACACCGGGTTGGGA
>WNFT01001892.1_pt1 | contig 17782 bp, 12 predicted proteins | sample 5400191 | NCBI WGS metagenome assembly WNFT01 (sample SAMN13153359, study PRJNA577476) | soil metagenome | isolation source: 80 cm saprolite under Madrone tree | place: USA:California | collected 2016-06-14 | reverse complement strand
CCCGAACGTGAATGCAGGACAGCCCGATGTGGAACAGGCTCAGGGTGACGACCAGCAGCACGTGATGCACCTTCAACCAACCCACCACACGACCGAGCGACCGCTTCACTGAATTGCCCATAGGCACCTCCTTTGAGGGCGCCCCACAGACAAGTTCGGAAGTCACCAGACCCTCGCACGGCAAAGCCATGCGCGGTTCGGGAATCGAGTGCAAGCTACTCCTGCCGATTGTACACGCAGGATTGGGGTCTGGTGCGTCCGCCACTAGGAGAGGTCACGTCTGCCGTCTCGGAGCTGTGGATTCGTCAAGCCAATGGGTCCTCCTCCTCAAGGCATCGTTCGCCGCGGGGCGTCGGGCAGACGCAACCCACGGTGACCCGAACATCCACACCGGCGACTGATCGGCGGAAGGCTTCTTACTCGACGGATCTTTCAGGATTTCTTCAGTGGCGGATGGGCTTGCCCGTTCGGCGACCAGATGCAAAGGGTGTATCTTTGCCGCACTCGGGCAGGAGGGCAGGAATGCGGCTCAGTTCGGCTCACGTGCGGATGTTCAAGTCCATCACCGACTCCGGGCCGATCCGTTTTGAGAAGAAAGTCACGTGCCTCGTGGGCAAGAACGAGGCAGGGAAAACAGCCGTGCTCGAGGCGCTTTACCGTCTCAACCCGTTGCCGTCCGGACGCGACAAGGATTTCGAACTGCTTCGGGATTATCCACGAAGGAAGAAGGGAACCGACAGGAATCAGGATACGGTGGTGCCGATCGAGGCGGAGTTCGTGCTCGACGAGGGTGACATCGAGGATGTGGACGACGCATACGGGAAGGATGTCCTCGGACACGAGAGCATCACGATCAGAAAGAACTACAAGAATCAAGCGAGCTTCTCGATCAGCGTGCACGAGTCTGTGTATATCGACAAGCTGCTCTCAGCAACCAGCGTAAGCGCCCAGGTAACCGGCGGGGCAACGACGCTTGCAGACCTACGCAAGAACCTCGCCGCAATCGCGGAGCCGTCCGACGCGGTGAAGGGTCTGGCGAGCAAGATCACGAGCTTCGACTTGGGCAAAGACATAATGGATCGGGAGATCGAGCCGGTCTTGCCGAAGTTTCTCTTTTTTGACGAGTACAGCACCCTGCCTGGTCGCATCTCAATCCCGTATCTCCAAGCAACGGCTGAAGAGCAGCTAGGGCGGGATGAGCGAACCGCCCTAGCCCTGCTGAGGCTTGCGGGTGTAGCCACCACCGAATTTACGATCGCGACCTACGAGTCTAGGAAGGCGTCGCTTGAGGCAGCGCAGGCAGCTCTGACAGACGAGGTATTCGAGTTTTGGAGCCAGAACAAGGACCTCCGGGTGCAACTCGACGTGGACTTCAGTAACTCTGATCCAAAAGGGCGGTCGGCACCCACATTGGAGATCCGTATTTGGAACGACAGGCATCGGATATCACTGAATGTTAGTGAGAGGTCGCGCGGCTTTCTCTGGTTCTTTTCGTTCCTTGCCTACTTCTCGGAGTTCCGGAGAAGGGACGACCCTTTGGTGCTGCTTCTGGACGAGCCGGGCCTTGGGCTTCATGCAGCGGCGCAAGCGGACCTCCTCCGGTTCATTGATGAGCGGCTGGCTCTGAAACACCAAGTGATTTACACGACGCATTCGCCGTTCATGATCAAGCCGACCGAGCTACAGCGCTGCCGAGTGGTGGAAGACAAGATCCCGGAAGGGACAGTGGTATCGGAAGACATCCTGAGCGTCTCGCGGGAGACGACTTTCCCGCTGCAGGGCGCACTCGGCTACGATCTGGCGCAGACGCTCTTCATCGGTCCGGACAACCTCCTTCTCGAAGGCCCAGGAGACCTTCTATACGTCCAGATCATGAAGGAGCACCTTCGCAGCCTGACGCGGCCGACCTTGGATGAGCGTTGGGTCTTGGTTCCCGCTGGGGGCGTGGACAAGATCCCGACCTTCATCGCCCTGCTTGGTTCGAAGCTGAACGTGGCCGTCATAATCGACGTGACATCACGAGGGAACCAGCGAATCGAGGACATGATCAAGAAGGGAATCCTGGAACCCAAGAAGTTCATCCCGCTGAGCGAGATTACCGGGACTGCGGAAGCGGACATAGAGGACATGTTCGAGCCAGGCTTCTACCTGGAGCTCGTCGCGGCCTCGGGGATTGCAGTACCAAAACTAAAGGACTTGGCAGCCGGGCCACGGATCTTGAAGAGGCTTGAAACGAGCGGCGTGACGTTCGACCACTACCAGCCGGCCTACCACTTCCTCCGGCATCAGGAGACTCTTCTGAAGCATGTAAGCGATGTCACCCTCGACCGGTTCCAGAACCTCTTCGAGAAGGCGAGCGCGGCACTGTAGCGCTGTGTCGATCTTTGGTTTACGTGTCGACGGTTGGGTCAACCGTTCCCTCATATTCCCGTCGAGCCCCTTTGCCGGCCAGTGAAGCCACCCCCCAGACGACGCGCGTTCGTACCGCTCGATGTAATACAGCCTCGGCTGTCGGTTTTCAGCACCATGGGACCCCCGCTGATCAGAAGCATTCCAACCCCAGGGTCCCGCTCGCGTGACGCGCTGAGATTATGGCCAATGGTTGCCGTTGAGAGACCCCAGGAAGAGCGGGCACCCGTTCAGGAGCCCGCATCGGCGATGCACAGCGTCGAGAGCCTCCGGCGCCCCCTCGGCGACTGCTAACGTGTCGAGACGAGTGGTTCTCCAGCGGATCAGCGTGGCACCCAGTTCCCCCACCTCGCATCCGTCTCCCTGTGGTCGGAAAGCGTTCACGCTCCCATGGTGGACGTATAGCGGCCTACCGAGCGGAGATCAGCCGAGCAACGCCAAGCGCTCTCCAAGTTTCGCGCTAAACATGGAATCGTCAGGAGGGGGGCCGGTAAGCAACGCTGGAACGGTGTGGCCCTTCAATAGAAGCTCCACGTTGCTCACAGCGGCAATTTCATTGATAAGGTTCAGGCACCTTCGAAGCAGCGTGTCGGCGAACGTGTAAGGTTCGAGTAACAGAAGTTCACGGGCCAATGGATCGTTGTCCTCGGTGTATCGCTCGACCGACATTCCCCACTCGTCGAGTGAACCAATCGAGCCTGCTGCGTTTCGCAACAGTCCAGCCAACTCGTCGTCCCGCACCTCGATCTCCCAAGCGCTATCATCGCTTGGGACACGAGCCCCGAGGTCTCTGAGCGATGCTGCATGGATTGTGTTGCGCACCTCATAAAGTAGCGTAAGCAGCGCTTGGGAGTGTGTAGCGGTAACCACCGCATGCAATGCGGGCTCAGCCAGCCGTATCGATTTCAGAAAGGCGCTGCCTCTTGTATCGCGAAACATCGCACGCCTCTCCGAGCCGCGGAAAGTGTAGGCACGATGTGCGACTCTCGCCTGCGAATCTAATGCGCCTGCCAGCAGCAGGGCCAGGTAATCGAAGTGATACATCATTTCGTCTCGGCTGCCTCCACCGTGCGCACCATAGAATGCCTCGCCGATCCTGTCGCGCGCTTGAACTGCGCGATCGCAGCGCATCAGGATACTCAGACCCAACGCTTGGGTAGAGTCTTTGCGGACGTCTTCCGCCAGTACGCACGCGCTCACGTAGCGCCACATGTTCGGCGTTTGATATCGCGTGAGCGCCCAATAGAAGCCGCCGCGGTCTAGCCTCTCCGTGAAACCGGGTTTCTCGACCCGATAGACATAGGAATCTCGGCTACGCAGGAAGAGACCAACGATCTTGGCGGCGTCCAAGATGCGGCGCGGATTGCCACGCTTGGAGACTCCGGTCACCCGCGGATCGAAGGGCCATTGGGATTCAGTAATGAGGATATCCCTCCCGAGGCGCATGTGAGCTTCCAGTACCATCAGGGTCGCGAGCGCTTGTTGCGCGTCGGGGTGAGTCGGATCGGCTTGCCGGGCGAGCCCAGGTGCCCATGACTTTAATTGCCTGTGCTGGTAACCGGCCAGAGATGACCACTGAATCACCTTGCCCGCGTGACTCACGGTCAGTGGAATGTTTCCGTCCGCAACCGGGTCGCCGAAGGTGACGTGGGGAGTGTACTCCGGCGCGGTATCGAGAGCGTCGATCAGGTCCAGGAACCTAAACTCTCGCAGGACATTGAGAGCGCTTTGCTGCACGGTGGTTAGCTGCGAAAAGGATGCCGTGTCGAACGTTAGGCGCAACGGTCGGCTCTGATGCCGGCCGAAGGCAGGTTCGCGCCGATCCGGCCAAATGAGCGGCGGAATCGTATCGGGTCTAGGCCGGTGGAGAATCGTTCGCTGGATCGTGCGCAACAAAGCTAGCTCGGGACCGTCGTATCCGGTGCCCAGTCAGGACGGGTTCGCCCGAAATGCGCCGCCAGACCTACTGTCCGTCCTCATGGCGTCGCCGCCCTCCGCCGCGAGTGTAGTGTAACCAGGCCAGGGCAGCCCGCCCACCGAGAACTTGTCCCCGGTTTGTCCCCGGAGAGAGTCCGGAAGGGGCAGTCCCGCTAAGTTGTTGATTAATTGGTACGCCCGATAGGGCTCGAACCTATAACCTTCGGCTCCGGAGGCCGACGCTCTATCCAGTTGAGCTACGGGCGCATTATTGCCAGTGACTTAGGTCCACCTTCCGCTGAGAGCCGCAAGCCACTGAGCACGAGGCAGTCTACCACGTCTGCGGGCGCTCGCGACCGCTCAACGGCCCCGTTTGTGGGGAACATCGCCAAGAAGAGTCTCGGCGGGTCGGCGTCGCCGGCGTCGGGGGACCTTCGAGCACTCTAGACTACGGCCGCTCGAGGTCCACCTCGAGCAAGGTCGGCGCACCGGGGCTCACGTCCACGTCTCGTTCGGCGGTCCGGAAGCCAGGGCGCACCATTTCGACTCGATGGCGCCCGGATGCAAGCCACAGAGTCCTTGCCTGAAGGGCCGTGCCGCGGAACTCGCCGTCCACGTAGACCGTAGCGTCGGCGGGGCGAAGGGTCAGCCGCAACTCTCCTCCCGTCCGCGGCGCAGCGCCCAGGGATTGCGCGCCACGCTCGTCACGATGCTCGTCGCGATCCGCGTACGCATCGTCGTCACGCGGGTCCTCCCGATCGCGGGAGTCCGGTCGGTAGGCAGGGTCGTAGCCGTAGTCGTAAGGGGCATACCCGTTGTCGAAGAAGAAGCCGACGCCGAGGCCCCGGTAACCCCACGCGTACGGGTAATAACTGTAGGAGCGGTAGTACGGGTCATACCAGGAGTAGCGGTAATAGGGATAGTAGCGGTGGCTATAGGAGCGGGCGCCGCTTCCATAACCCGCGCGCGGCTGGCGGCGCTGGGCATCCGAGAGTCCTGAGCTATGCGTGTGGCCGCTCCGAGCGTGACTGCCTGAACCGTGCCTCCCTGAGACGTGCGCTCCTGGGGAGCGCCCTCCCGAGGAGTGGCCCCCTGACGAGTGGCTCGCAAATGCCGAGGTGGCCGCGAAAGCCACCAGCACCGTGGCCGGGATCCTTCCCCTCATGGCGTCCCTCCTCCTGCCCTTCAATCTTCTCTCCCTTGGCCTGAGGCAATCAACCCGAAATTTCGGGGCTCTCGGTCCTCTCGAATCGCTGGCCCAGGCAGGTCGATCCGCTCGTCTGGTCCCGCTGCTGCAACAAGATGGCCGTCCTGCCTTCATCAAGAGCCCAAACCCGTGGTCCACCAGCGCCTATTACGAATGACGGCCGGTATCATGGGGTAAGAATAGGAGGGCGTGGCGGTGAGCGCGTCGCCGTCGCGCTGCTGTGTCCCGTGACCGTCACCGAGCTTTCCAGCTACGCATCGCTCTTCTTCTTGGTCGCGCTGGAGAGCATGGGAGTGCCCCTGCCAGGGGAAACCGCGCTCGTGACGGCCGCTGCGGTAGCCGCCACCGGACGCCTCTCTATCCCTGGCGTCGTGTTGACGGCGGCTCTCGCTGCAATCCTTGGTGACAACGGTGGCTACTGGATCGGGCGCACGGGGGGCATGGAGCTTGTGCACCGTTACGGTCGCGTCCTCCACCTTGACGAATCGAAGCTCGGCCGTGTCCATGCATTCTTCGAGCATCACGGCCCGAAGGCGGTCTTCCTCGGTCGCTTCACCGCGCTCCTCCGGACCTGGGCCGCCGTGCTGGCCGGCGTTGCGGAAATGCGGTACGGCGTCTTCATGCTCTATAACGCCCTCGGCGGGATCCTCTGGGCGTTGGCCTTCGGCACCCTCGGCCACCTGTTCGGACGCAACCTGCCCCGCCTCGAGCGCTATATCGGTCGGGCCAGCCTCGCCCTCGCGCTCCTGGTCGCCCTCACCGTGGGGCTCGTCCTGGGCTTGCGGTGGTTCCGCGCGAACTCTGCGATCTTGGCCGAGCGCATCCGGCAGAGCGCAACCCGGGCCGGGGCCTCGCGGGTCTTGCAGCTCCTCCGGAGGAGATATCCGCGCGCGTGGACCCTCGTCGTTGCCCGCTTCGAGCCCGGTGAGTACCTCGGCTTGCACCTGACGCTCGGCCTGCTCGCAAGCCTGGCCGGGCTGTGGGTTTTTTCTGGAATCACTGAAGACGTCGTCCACCACGACCCGCTCTCGCGCTTCGACATCACCGTTCTGGAATGGTTCCACGCCCACAGCACCCCGCCTGGCCTCGCGTTGTGTAACGGCATCAGCTGGCTCGGGTCGCCGCTCCTGATCTCCATGCTGGGGCTCGTCGTCGCGGTGATGCTCGCGGTGAGGCGCTCGTGGCTCCCCCTCGCGGCGTGGGTGGCGGCGCTCGCCGGGACGAGTGTCCTGGGAACGGTGTTGAAGATGGCCGTACGACGCCCCCGGCCCGAATATGGCTCTTCCTTCCTGCCCGGTGACAGTTTCAGCTTTCCGAGTGGCCATGCCATGGGGTCGCTCGTCGGTTATGGGATGCTTGCGTATCTCCTGTTGACGATCTGGGTGAAGCGCCGCCTGATCTGGGTAGGCGTGGTCACCGTGCTGTCGGTGTTGGTCGTCGCGATCGGGCTGAGCCGGCTCTACCTGGGGGTGCACTACTTCAGCGACATTGTCGGTGGGTTTGCCGCGGGTCTCCTTTGGCTGTCCGCCTGCATCACCGGTCTGGAAATCGCGCGGCGCCAGGCTGGGACCGACCCGTACGCCGCCGCGAGGCGAGTCGCTCCTTGACGGGCACTCCTCCAGGACACCTACGAGACCGGAAGCACTCGCCCGCGCCCGTCGCAGTCGATACGGCCCTCCCTCCGGCGCAGGGTCAATTCCGGCAAGTGGCGCCGCGGCACGTCTTGAGAACGGCGACCCGGCTGCTGAGCGGCGCGATCGTCGAGCCAGGCACCTGATCACCCAGGTTGTTCAGCTGGTAGGGGTCGGTCCTCATGTCGTAGAGTTCGCTCTCCCCGGTCACGTACTCGACGTAGGTCAGCTGGTCCGCGGTACGAAGGCCGTAGAAGGTCGGAATGCCCCCTTTGACTAGACGGGGGTTGTCCGGATCGCTCAGGTTCTGCCAGTGCTCGAGGAGCAGGTCCTTGCGCCACTCAGCGGGGGGCGAGGTGGTGAGGAGGGGGCGAAGGAACGGCCATCGACAGACTCCGGCAGATGGGCGCGGGCCCACTCGCCGAACGAGGGGGCGAAGTCGACGTTGGCCACGATCTGGTCGCGGGTCTGGCCGGGGGGGACTCCCGGCCCCCTCACCACGAGGGGGACGCGGATGGACTCCTCGTAGGGGGCTTCCTTTCCGTGTGGAAAGCGGTGCGGACCGAGGAGGAAGCCGTTGTCGGACGTGAAGACGACGTAGGTGTTGGCGAGGCGACCGTCCGTCTGGAGCTCCTGGACGATCTGCTCGACCAGATCGTCGACCGCCAGCATGGTGCCCAGCCTGTCCTCGTAGAGGGCGTCGATCTGCTGCTCCACCTTGGGCGTGAACAGGGGCATCTCTCGGACCCAAGTTGGCTTGTTGCTCGTGTCCCCTTCGTCGAACGAGGGGACGCGAGGGGCTTGCTGGTCGGAGAAAAGGCCCTTGTACCGCGAAGGACGGTAGGCCGGGGTGTGGGGCGCCGGGGGAGCCACGTAGAGGAAGAACGGCTCCGGACCCTTGGCCACTGCCGTCTGGATGGCGGCCACCGCGCGCTGGGTGAGGACGTCGGTCAGGTAGTCCTGGGTGTCGCGGGTGACGACGCCGTTGTCGTTGATCGTGAAGTCGACGTAGTTTCCCGAATCGGCGCCCCCTGCCGGAGTGAAATCCGCGTGCCATTCGTCCCAGCCCGGGGGCACGTGGGCGGGGTCTCCCTGTCCATAGCCGTTCATGTACTTGCCGACCAGCAGCGTCCTGTACCCCGCCGCCTTGAGCCAGGGCGCCACGGTGGCCCCCTCCGAAACGTTCGAGAGAAAGACGTCGTAGCCCCCCGCGGGCGCCGCGTTCGACAGGGTGTGGTGGTTGTGCGCGTACTGGCCGGTCAGGATCGCCGCCCGGGAGGGGCAGCAGAGGGAGGTGGCCACGAAGTTCCGGGTGAACGTCACCCCCTGGTCGACCAGCAGCGATTTGACTTTCGGCATGAACGGCATCGACTGCGTATCCTGATCGTCCGCGAGGATGAAAACGATGTTGGGGGGGGCGGGAGTCGGGGTGGGGGCCGGCGTGGCCGGGCTGGGCGAGCCATTGCAAGAGAGAACAGTGAGGGTCAGGCCCGCCGCGATTGAACCCATTCCGGCTTTCGACCGCTACTCCAGACCGCGGAAGAAACCATAGATGCCGCTCCGATGCGGTGGCCCATGGCGTCTCGGACCAGCCAGCGTTTGTGACGAGGAATTTGAGGAAGAAGGACAGCGCAATCACCGTCGCACGAGAAAAGCACATGGGTGAAGGGAATGCAATCGGCCCTATCCCCCCGCTGGGCCTCTTCGCGCGCGCCGGCCTGCAGCGCTGAAATAGTCTTTCGATAAGAACGTTCATTCGTCGGCAACGCCGTGGCCCCGCCCGCCAGCTATCCTTCTGCCGCCAAGCGAGATGGCGCCGCACGCAAAGGCCCAGCCAGCTTGGCATCGGGCTTGCACCCTCCACGCGGCGCGTGTCCGGAGCGGCCGGAGTCCGTGCCGCTTCACTCCGCGACTCGAGGGGGCCTTGCCGAAGAAGCAGAACTCTGTCCCGTTGATACTAGCCGTAGCCTTGTCGGCCTGCGCTCGCACCGCGAGGAGTGTCGATCCTCCACCCTACCGTGTCGAAGGCGATCTCGTCGTCTTCGCCGACGGTCGGCGCCCTGCAGGCCTGAGCATCGAAGCCGTCCGGCTCGCTGGCAGCGATCACCTGACGGTCACGGGCCGCCTGGTCTGGGACGAGGACACGACAGTCCGAGTCTTTCCGCCAGTGTCCGGCCGGGTGGTCTCGATACGTGCCGATGTGGGGATGCGTGTCGCAGCAGGTCAGACGCTGGCCCTCCTCGCCTCTCCAGATTTCGGCCAGGCGCAGTCCGACGCCGCCCGCGCGGCCGCAGACCTCTCAGCGGCGGACCGCACTCTCGAACGCATCCGCCAGCTCTTCGAACGCGGTGCGTCGCCGCGCAAGGATCTCGACCAGGCGGAGGCGGATCGCGAGCGCGCTCGGGCCGAGGCCGCACGGACTCGTGCCCGGTTGAACCTTTGGGGAGGACCGGCGGCGGCGCCCGGTACCGTCGACCAGTCCTTCCGTCTGACGAGCCCGGTGACCGGCCTGGTGGTGGAGCGGGCGTTGAACCCCGGACAGGAGGTTCGCTCCGACGGGACGACGCCCCTCTTCGTGGTGTCGGACCCGAAGATCCTCTGGATCCTGCTCGACGTCACTGAGGGCGACCTGTCCAGCGTGGCATCTGGCGCGGGGCTGCGTGTCCACTCGGCAGCATGGCCCGGGCAAGCCTTCCCGGGCAGGCTCGAGGTCGTGGGGGCGTCCCTCGATCCCCAGACGCGGAAAGTCCGGGCACGCGGCCGCGTCGAGAACGTCGATGGCCTTCTCAAGGGCGAGATGTACGTCACCGTCGACGTCTTGAAAACGGCAGCCGCGAGCCGCATGGTGCTCCCCGCCCACGCGGTGATCCGGGACCAACAGACGTTTGTCTTCGCGGAAGAGGCGCCAGGTCGCTACCGGCGCATGCCGGTCTCCCTCGGTGCCGAGCGTGAGGGCGTCGTCACCGTCCTGTCGGGAGTTCAGGACTCCTCATGGCTGGTGACTCAGGGAATCCTGCTCCTGGAGGCTGCCTGGGCCGAGGGCCACCATCCTTGAGGAGCCTCGTCGCTTTCTGCGTCCGCCAGCGCGTCGTCGTCTTGTCCCTGCTGGCGGTCTTCGTGATCGCCGGGCTCGTTGCCTATCAAAGGCTGCCGGTGGAGGCCTATCCGGACGTCACCAACGTGCAGGTCCAGATCATCACCCTCTTCCCCGGCCGTGCGGCGGAGGAGGTGGAGCGCCTGGTCACGATCCCGGTCGAGAACCAGATGAACGGGATCCCCCGCCGGGCGTCCATGCGCTCGATTTCGATCTTCGGACTCTCGGTGGTCACCATCGTCTTCGAGGACGATGCCGACCGCGTCTACGTTCGTCAGCAGGCCTTCGAACGACTGCAGGGGGTGGACCTGCCCTCCGGCGCCCAAGCGTCCCTCTCGCCGGACACGACCCCCGTTGGTGAGATCTTCCGTTACACCCTCGTCGGGCCGCCGGGGTTCTCACCCACGGAACTGAAGTCCCTCGAGGACTGGGTGGTCGAGCGAAAGCTGCGCCAGGTGCCCGGCGTCGTCGACGTCAACGGCTTCGGCGGGCCGACCAAGCAATACCAGGTCCTGGTCGATCCTGTGAAGCTCAAGTCCCTCGGCATCTCGCTCCACGACGTGTTCCAGTCACTCTCGAACGGCAACAAGAACGCGGGAGGGTCCTACATCGAGCACGGGCCGGAGATGTACATCGTGCGCGGCCTCGGCCTCGTGCGCGACGAGCGTGACATCGGAGGCATCGCGGTACAGGTCCGGAACGGCACGCCGGTCCTGGTCCGGGACATCGGAACGGTCGCGGTAGGCTCGGCGGTACGTCTTGGTCTCGTGGGGAAGAACGAGGGCGACGACGTCGTCCAGGGCATCGTCCTCCTTCGAAAAGGCGAGAACGCCCTGGACGTCCTTCGGTTGGTTCGGGAGAAGGTCGACCACATCAACCGCCAGGATCTGCCTCCGGGGGTCCGCCTCGTCACCCACTACGACAGGACGGACCTCATCAACCGCACCCTTCACACGGTTCTCAAGAACATGAGCGAGGGGATCCTCCTGGTGCTGGTGGTCCTGGTGGCCTTCCTGGGCCTCGGGAACCTCAAGTCCGCCACCGTCGTCGCCCTGGTGATCCCCTTGTCCCTTCTCGGCTCTTTCATCCTGCTCCAGGCACTGGGGATCCCGGCGAACCTCATTTCGATGGGTGCGGTGGACTTCGGGATCATCGTGGACCCGGCGGTCTTCGTCATCGAAAACATCCTTCGCCTTCTCGAAGAGAAGGGGGGCAAGGTGCGCTCCCTCCCGGCCCTGATCGTGACCGGCGCGACCGAAGTCGCCAAGCCCCAGCTCTTCTCCACAGCGATCATCGTGACCGCGTTCGTTCCGCTGTTCACCATGCAGCGCGTCGAAGGACGGATCTTCCGTCCGGTCGCCCTGACCCTCACCTTCACGCTCCTTTGCGGCTTCGCTCTGGCGATCACGATGATCCCGACCCTCGCCAGCTTCGTTCTGGCCCCCGGAAGAGTCGCGGGGGAAGCGGCCCTCGTCCACAGACTCCTCGGGTGGTACCGGCCCGTGCTCGCCTGGGCGCTTGCCAGCCGCAAGGCTGTGATCACGGCATCCCTGGCATTGCTGCTCGGCACTGTCCTGGTCATTCGATTCATGGGTTCGGAATTCCTTCCCAAGCTGGACGAAGGAGCCCTGTGGGTGCGGGTGACGATGCCGGGCTCCATAGGCCCGAGCGAAGCGGCCTCGATCACGCGTCGCGTCCGGGAGGTGCTGCGGAGCTTCCCCGAGGTCACGACGGTCGTCTCTCAGCTCGGGCGCCCGGACGACGGCCTGGACGTCAACGGCTTCGACACCGCCGAGTTCTACGCCGACCTCCGACCACGCGACCAATGGAAGACGGCGGACACCCGGGAGGGGCTCGTCGAACGAATGAACGCCGGCCTGGCGACTATCCCCGGGATCGACGTGAGCTTCAGCCAGTACATAGAAGACAACGTCAACGAGGCGGTCTCCGGAGTGAAGGGAGAGCTCGTCATCAAGATCTTCGGGGAGGACCCGGTCGTTCTGCAGAGACTGGCCGATGCCGTGGCCGCCGTCGTGCGCGGGGTTGCGGGGGCGGGGGACGTGGCGCCCGAGCGCCTCGCGGGCCAGCCGCAGGTCCAGATCGCCATCGATCGCTCCGCGCTCGCCCGGGTCGGGTTATCCGTGGCCGACATCGAGGAGGTCGTAGAGACGGCGATGGGCGGGGCAATTGCGACGAAGGTCCTCGAGGGCGAGCGGACCTTCGATCTCGTCGTAAAGATGAACCCGGGCGCGGTATCCGATGTGGAGTCGGTCCGTCGACTTCCGGTACTCGGGCCCTCCGGCGAGATGCTGACCCTCGGGTCGCTAGCCGACATCACCGTGAAGCCGGGGTTCGCCCGGGTGTATCGGGAGGAGAACGCGCGAAGGATCGCGGTAAAGCTCTCGGTTCGGGGGCGCGACCTCGGGTCTCTGGTGCGGGACGCGTCGGAGAGTGTCCGCCAGAAGGTGGAGCTTCCGCCCAGCTATAGCCTCGTCTGGTCCGGAGCCTTCGAGAACCAGCAGCGCGCCCAGAAGCGACTCATGGTCATCGTGCCCATCACTCTGGTCGCGATCTTCTTCCTCCTCTTCACGGCATTCGACTCGACCAAGCTGGCTCTGCTCATCCTGCTCAACGTGCCCTTCGGTGCCGTGGGAGGCATCTGGGCCCTCCTCGCCTCGGGTCTCTCGCTCTCGGTGTCCGCCATGGTGGGGTTCGTAGCCCTCCTGGGCGTCTCGGTAATGAATGGGGTGCTGCTCATACAGCGCATCCGGGATCTGCGGTACGAGGGACGCGGTCTTGTGGAGGCCGTCACCGAAGGAGCGTCCTCGCGGTTCCGGCCTGTCCTCATGACCGCCCTCATGGCGGAACTCGGGCTTCTGCCGGCCGCCCTCTCGACGGCCGTCGGTGCCGAGACCCAGCGTCCCTTCGCGATCGTGATCATCGGCGGCCTGGTGACGGCCACCGTTCTCACGCTCATCGTCCTCCCGGTCCTCTTCGAGACCTTCGAGACCGAGCGGCCCGAATACTGAGGGGGAGCCAGTGAAATACGTCCTAGGTTTTGTCTCGCCTGACCGCCTCGACCACCTCGTGGAAGAGCTCGCCGACCATCACGTGCACGGGCTCTCGATCTCCGAGGCTCGGGGCTTCGGGCAGGAGCATGATCCCGGCCACCCGGATCATCGTTCCCATCCGACCGTGGACCTGCTCAAGAAACTGAGGGTGGAGATCGTTTGCCGCGACGAGGAGGTTGAGGACATCCTGGCGGCCCTTTACAAGGCCGCCCACACGGGCCGACGGGGAGACGGCAAGGTGTTCGTCATGGAGGTCCTGGAGGCGTTCCGCCTCAAGACCGGGGAACGGGGGGAAGATGCTCTCGGTCCAGCCTCGGCTCCGAAACGTTGATGCAAGGAGTGGTCGTCTGCGCGGCCGGTAGGCTAAAGGGCCGGCTCCCATCGGCTCGACGGTGGCGCCGAGCCTGTGCGTTCGGTGCAAGCACGACTTTGGTCTTCGGGGCCGCGGCTGCCGTCCACGCGGAGAAGGCCGTCGTCACCCTGGACCAGGCGGTGGCGCTCGCCCTCCAGCACAACCCCTCATTGCGCGCTGAGGAGCTTGCCGTGGCGTCGGCGAGAGCCGGCGAGATCACGGCGCGCCTGCGCCCCAATCCGATCCTCGGCAACGAAACGGCCGACCTGACGGCGATGGTCACGCAGCTGATCGAGCTGGGCGGCAAGCGCGCCCGCCGCATGGACAGCGCTCGACTTGCGACCGAGGGCGCACACAGCGATCTCGCGGACGCACGACGGACGCTCCTCCTGAGCGTGCGCGCCACCTTCGCCGCCGGCCTCCTCGCCCAGTCGAACCTGGCCCTGGCCCAGGAGAACCTCGGGAACTTCCGGCGCGTGGAAGAGCTGAGCAGGCTGCGCCTTGAAGCTGGTGACATTGCACGGTCGGAGTTGTTGAAGGTCCAGCTCCAGGAGCTCCAGTTCGCCGCGGACGTGCAGGATGCGGCGCTGGCCCTGGCCACGGCCAAGGCCGCCCTCAGAGCCTTGGTCTCTTCTCCCGACCTCCCCGAGGACTTCGATCTGGAGGCAAGCCCGCCCCTTCCAGACGATGATCGATCCCTGGAAACGCTCAAGGCGCAAGCTCTGGCGGGACGGCCGGATCTTCGTTCCGCCCAGACCGCCGTCCAGAAGGCACAAGCCGACTGGCGCCTGGCCCAGGCCAACGGCACCACCGATCTCTCTCTGGTCGTCGGGTGGCTGCACTCAGGGTCTTCGGTCGGGCCGCCATGGTTCCAACCCTTCTATGGGAAGGGCCCGGCGAGCAATACCCTTGGATTCGGCTTGAGCCTTCCCCTCCGGCTCTTCGATCGCAACCAAGGGGAGATCGCCCACACAAGGGTCGAAATCGATCGCACGACCGCGCTCGCCCAGAGTGCGCGCGACCAGGTGCTGAGCAACGTCGAGACAGCGTATGCGGCCGTGAGGATCAGCAAGCAGCGGGTCGCCCTTTATGAGGCCACCTACCTCGGCGTGGCCAAGGAGTCGCGCGAGATCGCCGAGTTCGCGTACCAGAAAGGCGGGGCTTCGATCATCGACCTGCTCGACGCCGAGCGAACCTATCGCGCCACCCTGATCGCCTACCAGCAGGCCAGGGCTGCGTACCTGAGCAGCGTTTTCCAGCTGGAGGCTGCGTTGGGCGACGACTCGCGTCGCTGAGTCCAACCCTTCGCGGCTGCGGCATGAGCCATATGAGGACGCCCGATGTCGACTTCAAGCAGAACATCGCCCGACGGGCGCCCCTGCGGCTCCTTGCCGGAGGTGTCGTGATGGGCGGCGCCCTGGCCCTCGGAAGCTGCGGCGGGTCCAGCCCAAGCGGTCCTTCCGGGCCCCCGGCCGCCGCGGTGGTGACCGGTCGCTACCACTTGCATGTACGGCCCGCTCCGGGTTGCGCGTTTCCCGCGGGGGTGCTCTCGTTTCCCATGGAGGCGGCCTCCGCAGGAAGCTACCCCTATCCGGGCGTAGAGGTCGTGCTCGAGGGCGCCCCCGCGTCGCTGGAGTGGGAGCTCCTCTACGTGGACTCCACGCTCCGGGGGAGCCTGGGTACGACCGGAGACGGCGTCCTGTCCAGGTCCTGAACCTGAAGCCATGACCTTTCAGGGGCGGGGGCAGCAGGTGTCGTCGTCCGGAGGGATTTCCGTGGAAGGCGCGACTCGTTGGTACGGATCGACGCTCGCGGTCGACAAGGTCTCCTTCCAGGTCCGCCCCGGGGAAGTCGTCGGCTTTCTCGGCCCGAACGGCGCCGGCAAGAGCACGCTGCTGAAGATGATCTCCACCTGGCTGCCCCTCAGCGCGGGACGCATCGTGGTGGGCGGACACGACGTCGCTCAAGAGCCGCTGGCCGTGCGGCGGGCCCTCGGCTACCTCCCCGAGCACAACTCGCTCTATGAGGTCATGCGGGTCGACCGCTTCCTCGACTTCGTCGCGCGCATTCGCGGCCTGCGAGGGCGGCCCCTCCGCGAACGGTTCGACTGGGCGGTGGAGCACTGCGCGCTCCAGGAGGTCCTGGCCAAGCGCATACACGAGTGTTCCAAGGGCTATCGGCAGAGGATCGGAGTGGCCGCGGCGCTCGTCCACGATCCGGCGGTGATCGTGCTGGACGAGCCGACCCACGGCCTCGACCCGGTCCAGGTCGTGGCCTTCCGGCGCTTCCTCCAGGGGCTCCGGGAGGGGAAGGCCATCCTGTTCTCCAGCCACATCCTGAGCGAGGTGGCCGCCATCTCGGAGCGCGTCCTCGTCATCAATCGAGGCCGGCTCCTCGCCGACGCCCGCGTGGACGAGCTCGAACTGCTAGCCCGCGAGAAGGGTACCAACGTGGAGGCCCTGGTGCTCGACGTGGTGGCCGCGGCCCCGAACCCGTGAAGGACGCGAGCGCCCTGACCTCGGCGGAGGCGGCCGCCGCCATCGCGCTCATCGCGCGCCGGGAGCTCGCGGCCTATTTCGACTCGAGCATCGCCTACGTCTACACCATCGGCTTCGTCGTGCTGGCCAACTCGATCTTCATGAACGACTTCTTCCTGACGGGCACCGCGGACATGACGGCCTTCTTCGATCTCCTGCCCCGGCTCCTGGCCATCTTCCTGCCGGCGGTGACCATGCGGCTCTGGGCGGAGGAGCGGAAGCACCGGACGATCGAGCTCCTCTTGACTCTCCCCATCTGGCCGCGGGAGGCGGTGGTCGGAAAGTATCTGGCCGCCCTCGGCCTCTACGCGCTCTTCCTGGCGGGCTCGCTGCCGATCGTCGTCATGCTGTTCGCGCTCGGCGACCCCGACGCCGGGCTCATCGCCGGCGGGTACATGGGCGCCTTCCTGCTGGGAGCGCAGCTGATCGCGGCGGGCATGTTCTTCTCCGCGCTGTCGAGCGACCAGATCGTGGCCTTCGTGACGGGCAGCCTCGCGGCGTTCGCCTTCGTGCTGAGCGGCCATGACCGCGTCGTCGAGGTGCTGGACGGGCTGGCGCCGACGCTCGCCCCCGGGACCGTCCTCCGCGAGTGGGTCTCGGTCATGCCGCACTTCGACGCCTTCGTGCGGGGCTCCGTCCAACTCTCCTCGCTGCTGTACTTCTGCGGCATGAGCGCGGTCTTCCTGTGGATGACGGCCCTCGTGCTGAGGCAGGAGCGGACGTGAACGGTCCCGCGCCGAGGGCGGTCGCGGCCGCCTGCCTGCTGCTCTTCCTGGTGGCCGTCTTTGCGGTCAAGGTGACCCGGCATTGGGGCGTCCCACCGGTCGAGATCGGGAGGTTCAAGGCCACCCACCTATCGTCCGAGACGCGAACACGGCTGGCTTCCCTACCGGAGGAGGTGTTCGTCACGTACTACGTGAGCGATCGTACCCGGATGCCCTCCCACATGCGCCGGGTCGAACGCGGCGTCACCGACGTGCTCCAGTCCCTGAAGCAGGCCTCGGGCGGGCGATTCGACTACCAGGTCGTCGATCCTGAGGAGGACCCGGACCTTCAGCGCTATGCCGCGCGCCGTGGGGTCGCTCCCTTCCGCGCGCGCAGCGTGGAGCGCGATTCCTTCAGCGAGCGCACGGTGTGGTCAGCTCTGACGATCGCCTTCGGCGACCGGCCGGAGTCGGCGATCAGCGGCGTCGGCCCGGAGCACTTGCCGCGCTTGCAGGCGTTGCTGCTCGATCACCTCGCACAGATGGAAAACCCTCGGCGGCCCGTGGTGGCGTTGTCGCGCACCGACGGCTTCTCGGATCTGGCGGCGAGCTTGAAGGAGTCGGCCGAGGTCGTAGTCGCGAATCTCGCGGCCGGCCGCCTCCCCGAGCGTGCGGACCTTCTCTTCTGGCTCGAACCCGCAGGTCGGCCCGGCGAGCTGCGGGCGGTGGACGATTTCCTCGCGCGCGGGCGGAGCGTGGTCGTCGCCGGGAGCGAGAAGGCGGCCGCCGCCGAGGAGGCCCCGAGCGGCCTGCGCGTGGCGTTCGATCGCACGGGAAGCGACATGGAGGCGATCCTCGAT
>WNFT01001891.1_pt1 | contig 17783 bp, 13 predicted proteins | sample 5400191 | NCBI WGS metagenome assembly WNFT01 (sample SAMN13153359, study PRJNA577476) | soil metagenome | isolation source: 80 cm saprolite under Madrone tree | place: USA:California | collected 2016-06-14 | reverse complement strand
GATCCCCGGCTGATCCATATCGAAGCTGAGGTTCACCACGCACGCGGCGAGCGCGGCCAGGCAGACTGCGGCGAGCGCAAATCGTCGAACGATTCGGCGGCCCATGCTTCTCCCCTCGGAGGGTCAGCTTGCCACAGATCCCGCGCCGGACGGATTTCTCCGTCGCGCTGGAGCAGAAACCAGTCCCCGAGTGACCCGCGCATCCGCCTCCCGGCCACAAAACTCCAGCGAAGCTCCCGATTTGGAGGTCAACGTCCCCTCGGGCCGCCAGGGCGCCCCGGGCACCGTACGCGAGCGCACCTGAACCTCCATCGACGCGACCGCCGTGTGGACGCAGTGCCGCAGCGACCCGTCGGCATCGGGGTACTGCACCTGCACCATCTGCTCCACCGTGGCGCGCACCACGCCGTCGATCGAAAGCCGCGCATCCTGCGCGGAGAAATGCCAGGCCGGCGCGGTGGGCCGCGAGACCGAGAGCAACATCCAGGGCAGCTCCCCGAATCGGTGCGTGCCGCCGCGGAAGCGCAGCACGAAGAGGGGGAGCCGGACGCTTCGCGGTCCCTCGACATCGAGCAGATCGACAGAGGCGTCCGGATCCTCCGTGAATCCGGAGCAGCGCGCCCAGGCCCAGGCCGGCCAGTACGACCGCCCCCACAGATGCCCTTGCAACGCAGGCATCCGCTGGAGCTCGCTCATCCGCCCGTCCACTTCCACCGCTCCACTGAGCGTGGTTTTGGCGTGCGGGAGGACGTACCCGCTGAGGCGCAGCCGCGCGAGAGGCGACAGCCAGGCCGGAATCACATCCTCCACTGGAGCGCCCTGGCCGAACGAGAGCCGCCAGCGGAGCGAATGACCGCCCGCCTCCACCTCGCCCGTGCAACCCGATGCGGTCAGCCCCGCCGCGCCGAAGTCGACGCCCGTGCGGCTGATTGTCGCATCATCCACCATGTTCTTGATGACGAACGTGCGCTCGGACGCATCGCGCTCGAACCAGCTTCCCCAGATGGAGGAATCGGGAGCACCCGCGCTATCGAGGTCGACGCCGTACCGGAGCCACAAACCATACCCGGCTTTCGCATCGCTTCCGGAAACGAACCACGCCTCGTGGAAGCCGCCCTTGGAAACCCGCGGCCAGCGGGGCGAATTGAGCGATTCGGCATCCACGGGACACCGCTACGCCCCCGCGAAAACACCGTCAAGCGAGCGGGCGATGGAGCCGTGCCGCGCTTGACTTGGACCCCCTCCCCCGTAGACTGTGGGCTCTCGATTTTTCCAGAGTTTTCGAGGGAGCGGATGCCCTTTCATTTCGCCAATGTCTTGCTCTTTTCGGCGACCGCCATCCTGTTCGTTTTCGGGTCGCTCGTCGCCGGGCATTTCCTCCGTCCCCACGCCCCCACCCGCGAGAAATCGCTGATCTACGAGTGCGGGGAGAAGCCGATCGGGCAGGCCTGGTTCAATTTCAACCCTCGCTTCTACCTGGTGGCGCTGGTCTTCGTGATCTTCGAGGTGGAGATCGCGTTCATGTTCCCGGTCGCCGCGGTCTACAAGGCCTTCCTCGACAAGGGCCAGGGCTTGCTCGCTTTCGCCGAGATCTTCGTGTTCGTGGCGATCCTCGCCGTCGGCCTCGCCTATGTCTGGGCGATGGGCGACCTCGAGTGGGTGAAGGGACTGAAGCAGGACGTGCTGCAGTCGCTCCGGGAGCGGCAGCAGAAGCCCGTCGAGACCGCCGGAAAGAAGGCAGCGTAGGTGCCGAAGGATTACCAACAGGATTTCGGGTCGATCATCACCAGCAAGACCTCGTTCATCGACGAGATCATCAACCTGGCGCGCAAGAGCAGCATCTTCTATCTGCTCTTCGGGCTGGCCTGCTGCGGCATCGAGCTGATGCAGACCGGCGGGCCGCGGGCGGACATCGACCGGTTCGGGTCCGTGCCGCGGGCAACGCCCCGCCAGAGCGACTTGATGATCGTGGCCGGGACGTTGACCTACAAGATGGCCGAGCGCTGCCGCCTGCTCTACGAGCAGATGGCGGAGCCGAAGTACGTGATCTCGATGGGCTCCTGCGCCTCTTGCGGCGGCCTCTTCCAGTACGCCTACTCGGTGTGCAAGGGCGTGGACAAGCTGGTGCCCGTGGACATCTACGTGCCCGGCTGCCCGCCGCGGCCGGAGGCGCTCACGGAAGGGCTGATGCGTGTGCAGGACAAGATCGTCCGCGAGCACTGGTTCAGCGCCCGCCAGAAGGTCGGGCAGGGGCAGCCTTCGCTCGGCGTCGACTACAAGGTGACCGCGTAGATGACGTTCGAAGAGATCCAGCAGCGTCTCGCCGCGAAGTTCGGTGAGCGCATCGGCGCGCTTGCCCCCGCGAACAAGGACCCGTTCCTGGTCGTGCCGGCGGCCGATATCGTGGAGATCTGTCGCTTCGCCAAGGAGGACGAAGCGCTCGCCTTCGACTGCTTGATGAACCTCTCCAGCGTCGACTGGCCGAAGAAGAACCAGATCGAGGTCGTCTACCACCTCTGGAGCTACCGGAGGCGGCACTCCTTCATCCTCAAGGTGCAGCTCGATCGGGCGAAGCCGGAGGTCCCCAGCATCGAGTCGATCTGGAAGAGCGCCGACTGGCTGGAGCGCGAGCAGTACGACCTGATGGGCGTGACGTTCACCGGCCACCCGGATCTGCGCCGGATCATGATGCCCGACGACTGGGTGGGAAACCCGCTGCGCAAGGACTATGCGGAGCAACCGCAGTGGCACAACATCACCACCACCCGCGACAACTCCCTCGAAGGCTACGTCCGCCTGGACGAGCTGACGAAAAAGGCTGCTGAAGCGGCGGCGGCCGCGAAGAAGGAGCTGCCGCAATGAGCAAGCCGCTCGAAGTCCCCACCATGGACATGGAGAACAAGGAGGTTCTCCGGCGCATCGAGATCGGCGGGGACATGCTGCTCAACATGGGCCCCCAGCACCCCAGCACGCACGGGGTGATCAACTTCCTCGTCCAGACCGACGGCGAGGTGATGAAGCGGGCCATCCCCGAGGTCGGATACCTGCACCGCAGCATCGAGAAGATCGGCGAGCGCTGCACCTACAACGGGTTCATGCCCTACACCGACCGCGTCGACTACATCGCGGCGATGTTCGCGAACCAGGGCTGGGCGATCGCGGTGGAGCGCCTGCTCGGAATGCAAGTCCCGAGGCGCGCCGAGTTCTGCCGGGTGATCGCCTGCGAGCTGAACCGGATCTCGAGCCACCTGATCTCCGTCGGCACCATGGCGATGGACATCGGCGCGGTGACCCCGTTCCCCTACGCGCTGCGCGAGCGCGAGTTCATCAACGACCTGCTCGAGGAGCTGTGCGGGGCGCGGCTGACCTACAACTACCTGCGCATCGGCGGGGTCGCCTTCGATCTTCCCAGCGGATACGAGGACAAGGTCTCCGCCTTCCTCGACCACTTCGAGAAGATCCTCGACGAGTTCAACCGGCTGATCACCTACAACGAGATCTTCATCAAGCGGCTGGCGCACCTGGCGCCGATTCCGGCGCAGATGGCCATCGACTACTGCCTGGTCGGCCCGAACTTGCGCGCGAGCGGCCTGAGCTTCGACGTGCGCAAGGCCCTGCCCTACTCCGTCTATCCCGAGTTCCAGTTCGACGTGCCGGTCGGCAAGGGCGAGGTGGGAACGAAGGGCGACGCCTGGGACCGCTTCTGGTGCCGGGTGGAGGAGATGCGCCAGAGCTGCCGGATCCTCCGCCAGGCGCTGGCCCAGCTTCCCAAGGACGACACGGCGATCATGGGCAAGGTGCCGCGCAAGATCAAAATCCCCGAGGGCACCGAGGCCTACAGCCGGATCGAGAGCGCGCGCGGCGACATGCAGTACTACGTGGTGGCCGGCCCGGGCGAGAACGCCCACCGGGTGAAGATCCGCACCGGCAGCTTCACCGCCATGGGCATCATCGACGCGCTCTCCCGCGGACTGATGATCGCCGACCTGGTGGCGCTCATCGCTTCGCTGGACGTCGTCGCCCCGGAGATCGATCGCTAGATGCAGGGATTCATCGACAATCTGATCCGCGGATGGGGATACGACCCCGCGAGCTGGCCCTGGACGCAGTTCGTCTACGTCGGCTTCATGGGTCTCTTCTCCTTCATCGTGATCAATTTCGCCGCCATCAGCGGCGGGATCTTCTCCTGGGCCGAACGGCGCATCGCCGCGCGGATGCAGAGCCGGGTGGGACCCAACCGCGTGGGACCGGCGGGGTTCCTGCAGTGGCTCGCGGACGCGGTGAAGCTGCTCTTCAAGGAAGACCTGATCCCGGCGGAGGCGGACAACGTGCTCTTCCGGGCCGCGCCCTATTTCATGATGGTCGGCTTTGCCTGCGTGTTCGTGGCGCTGCCCTTCAGCCACCGGTTGATCGTCGCCGACATGAACATCGGGATCTTCTACATCCTCGCCGTGACCGCCTTGATCGTGGTGGGGATCATCATGTCGGGCTGGAGCTCCAACTCGAAGTGGAGCCTGTTCGGCGCCATCCGCAGCGCCGCGCAGATCATCTCGTACGAGATCCCCGCCGGCATGGCGTTGATGATCCCGGTGCTGCTCGCGGGCACCATGTCCACGCAGGGGATCATCCGCGCCCAGGGGCCCTGGCCGTGGCAATGGTTCATCTTCGACAACCCGGCGGCGACCGTCGGCTTCTTCATCTTCTTCATCAGCGCGCTCGCCGAGGGCAACCGGACGCCCTTCGATCTCCCGGAGGCGGAGTCGGAGCTGGTCTCCGGCTACAACACCGAGTACTCGGGGATGCGCTTCTCCTACTTCTTCCTGGTGGAGTGGGGGAACCTCTGGGTGATGTCGGCGCTGGCGGTCACCATGTTCATGGGCGGCTGGCAGGTGCCCTTCCTTCCCGCGGAGCGTCTCGACGCGCTCACCGGCTGGGTGGCGTTCTTCGCCGAGGTGGCCTCGGTCATGATCTTCGCGCTGAAGACGCTGTTCTTCGTCTTCGTGGTGATGTGGCTGCGCTGGACGTTGCCGCGCATCCGCGTCGATCAGATGATGAACATGTGCTGGAAGTACCTGGTGCCGGCGAGCTTCGTCGGGGTCCTGTTCGTCGCGGGATGGATGCTGGTGGTCCGCTCCGTCCCCGCCGTCGGGATCGCCATGCACTTCTTGCTCGCGGGAGCGGCCGCGGTGGCGGTGGTGCTGTTCGTGCAGCGGGTGGCGAACAACCTCCGCGACACCGGCGACAAATTCGACTTCACCTCCAACTGGTGACCCGAGATGGCTGAGACCCAGATCCCTCCCACACAGACCCCCGGCGCCCTCGGCGCGTACGTGAAGAACGTCCGCGACACGGCGAAGAGCTTCTGGGAGGGCATGAGCGTCACGCTCAGCTACATGTTCCGCAAGCCGATCACGAGCCAGTACCCGGACCGGATGTCGGTGCCGGTCAGCCACACCATTCCGGCGCGCTACCGAGGCTTCCTCGAAGTGGATATGGACATCTGCACGGCGTGCCAGGCCTGCGAGCGCGCGTGCCCCATCGCCGTCATCAACATCGACATCATCAAGGGCGACGGGAAGACCACTCCGAAGCTGCGGATGGAGCGGTTCGACATCGACATCGGCAAGTGCATGTACTGCGGGCTCTGCGTCGAGCCCTGTCCGACCGGCGCCATCCAGCACACGCGCGAGTTCGAAGGCGCGGTGATGAACTTCAACAACCTGACGCTGCGGTTCGTGCCGGACGTGCTGCAGCCGGTGGTCGCGTACAAGCCGCCCAAGGGCGCGGAGGCGTTCCCGCGCCAGCCGCTCGGGGAGATCACGCGCAAGCTGGTCAAGGCATGGGATGCGCCGCCGCCGCCGTTCCCGTCTAAGGAGGAGGCTGCGAAGGCGGAGCATGGGAAGCCGAAGGCCGCGGGGCTGGATGTGGCGGCCATGGGGCGGCAGCTCGCTGCGCGGGCGCTGCAGGTGAAGGAAGACAAGCCGAAGCTGCAGAAGGTGCTGGAAGAGGCGATGGCGGGCACCGATTGCGGGGACTGCGGGTATCCGGATTGCTTCGGGTACTCGAATGCAATCGCGCAGGGGAAGGATACCAGCACCGAAAAGTGCGCACCCGGCGGAGCTGACTCGAAGGCAATGCTCGAGACGATCCTCGTCTCGCTGAAGACCGGTGTCGTGCCCGGGGTACAGAGCGAAGTGGAAGGGGGACACGATAAAAACATCGTGTCCCCGGCACGTCCCGCGGAACCGGAAGGTCCGAAAGGGCCGCCGTTGTCGCAGACTCTTTCCAAGGACGAGTTGTACAAGGTCGTGCTGGACGCGATGGCCGGTACTGATTGTGGCGACTGCGAGTATCCGGACTGCGATGGATACAGCAAAGGCATCGTCTACGAAGGCCAGACCGACCTTGAGCGCTGTGCGCCCGGCGGTGAGGACACTCGCGTCAAGCTGTACGAAATCATGCTAGGCACCAAGGCGCCTCCAAAGTAGAGTGCACGCGCTCTCGGGGCGGAGGACGTCTTGGCGGAAGTTCCTTCGAATTTACGCGCATATCTGGTGCGCCTCGGCGTGCTTGCCGCCGGGCTCGCCGGCATCGTCGGCGCGGCGCTTCTGAACCGGTTCGCGCACCTCGGGCTCGCGCCCACCCTGCTGTTCGAGTACGTCGCGGTGACCTGCGTGATCTGGGGCCTGAACGGGTTTCTCTTTCGCACCCTGCCTCTTTCCGGCGTGATGCTGCTGCTCTTCTCCGCCGCGGCGTTCGGCATCCTCTTCCTCATCGCTTATTTCGTCGGAGGCATCGTCGCGCCGCTGCTCTTCGACACCGCGGGGCGCTTCATCGGCTTCGTTCGCCTGGCGGATCTGTTGTTCTACGCCTTCGCCGTGCTGACCATCGCCGGGGCCGCGGGCTGCGCGTTCTCGCGCAACATCATCTACTCGGCTTGGGCGATGCTCTTCGCCTTCCTCGGCGTGGCCGGACTGTACGTCTTCCTCGGGGCCGACTTCCCGGCGGTGGCGCAGGTGATGATCTACATCGGCGGCATCCTGGTGCTGATCCTCTTCGCCATCATGCTCACCAAGCAGATCGGAGTGGACCCGAGGCTGACCAACGCGCACCTCGGGCTGCCAGTGGGCGCGGCGCTGGCGGCGGTGACCGTGGGCACGCTCTCGTACATGGCGGTGATGGCCCCGTGGAAGACGGTACCCGTGCCCTCGTACGAGCCGGTGAGCGCGGCGCTCGGCACCGCCTTCCTCACCGACTTCCTGCTCCCGTTCGAGGTGGCCTCCGTGGTGCTGCTCGCGGCGCTGGTCGGGGCGGTGATCATCGCCCGCAAGGAGATCAAGGAAGACTCGGACATGGTGCTGGAATCATGACGAGCATCGGCCTGCCCCATTTCCTGATCGTCGGCGCGGTGCTGTTCGCGCTCGGCATGGTGACGGTGGTCACCCGGCGCAACGCGGTGGGGATCCTCATGGGCGTCGAGCTGATCCTCAACGCCGCCAACGTGAACTTCATCGCCTTCAATCATTACGTGGAGGGCCCGGGAAAGATCACCGGGCAGGTGTTCTCGATCTTCGTGATCGTGCTGGCTGCGGCCGAGGCGGCCATCGCGCTCGCCATCGTGCTCGCCATCTACCAGACCTTCCGCACCATCGACGTGCAGGAAACCAACCTGCTCCGCCAGTAGCCAAGGCACCATGGAACACAACGAAGCGATCGCGAACGCCATTCACGTCGGCTGGCTCTGGTTGATCCCGGCCTTTCCGCTGCTCGGAGCCGCGATGAACGCCTTCCTCGGCGCGCGGCTGCAGAAGCGCTACGGAAAGCGGGCCGTGCACGCCATCGCGGTGGGCGCCATGGTGTTTTCCTGCCTGGTGGCGGAGATCGCTTTCTGGAAGATGGTCTTCGCGCACCACCCTCAGGAGCGCTTCTTCGAGGACCACCTCTGGACCATGTGGCAGTCCGGGTCGCTCAAGGTCGACCTGAGCTTCGGGCTCGACCCGCTCGGGATGCTCATGACGATGATCGTCACGCACGTCGCGACGCTCATCCACGTCTACTCCATCGGCTACATGGCCGACGAGCCCGCGTACTGGCGGTTCTTCTTCTGGTTGAACCTGTTCGTCTTCTCGATGCTGCTCCTGGTGATGGGCAGCAACTTCGTGGTGATGTTCTTCGGCTGGGAGGGGGTGGGCCTCTGCAGCTACGGCCTGATCGCCTTCTGGTACGAGGATCTGGAAAAAGCGAAGGCGGGCATGAAGGCCTTCGTGGTGAACCGCTTCGGCGACTTCGGATTCATCATCGGCCTGTTCGTCCTCTTCTGGTCGCTGGCCGGCGCCTGGTCGCCGCAGACGAACCAGTACGTGCCGGAGCAAGGCCTCGCCGGCGCCGTCCGCGGCGTGAGCCCCGACCTGCCCCGCGTCTCCCCGTCCGGTGTACCGCTCGGGCAGACGGTGGAGTTCCGCGAGCTGCGCAACCAGATCTCCGACGAGTCCACCGGGATGGCCGAGCGCCTCAAGGAAATGACCTTCTGGGGCATGCCGGTGCTGGCGCTGATCTGCATCCTGCTGTTCGTCGGCGCCGCGGGTAAGAGCGCGCAGATCCCCCTCTACGTCTGGCTGCCGGACGCGATGGCGGGTCCCACGCCCGTCTCCGCGCTGATCCACGCCGCCACCATGGTCACCGCCGGCGTGTACATGGTGGCGCGCCTGAACTTCCTCTTCGCGCTCAGCCCCATCGCCATGACGGTGGTGGCGACCGTCGGCTGCCTGACCGCGATCTTCGCGGCGTCGATCGGCCTCTTCCAGTACGACATCAAGAAGGTGCTCGCCTACAGCACCGTCTCCCAGCTCGGGTTCATGTTCATCGGCGTGGGCGTCGGCGCGTACTGGGCCGGCATCTTCCACCTGATGACGCACGCCTTCTTCAAGGCCTGCCTCTTCCTCGGATCCGGCTCGGTGATCCTCGCCTGCCACCACGAGCAGGACATGCGGAAGATGGGCGGGCTGCGCGAGTACACTCCGATCACCCGCTGGACGTATCTGGCCGCCTGCGTGACCATCGCGGGCTTCCCGGTCGCGTCGGCCTTCTATTCGAAGGACGAGATCCTCTGGAAGGCATTCACCGCCCGCGGGCTCTGGGCGCCCTGGATCGGGCCGGCGATCTACCTGGTGGGCACCATCGCGGCGCTGGGGACCAGCTTCTACATGTTCCGCTCGTACTACATGACCTTCACCGGCAAGTACCGCGGAGGCGAAGGGCACGAGATGAAGGAGACGGAGGAGGACCCGCACTCGCTGGCGGCGCACGCGCACGCCGCCGCGGCGGACCGGACCTTCGACGCTGCCGGGGCTGCCGCGCAGGCGGCCGAGGCCGCGTTGCCGCACCAGCACGGCGGCGACATGCACGGCGCGGCGCCGGTGGTGCACGACGAGGCCCATCACGGCGGCGTGCCGCACGAGTCTCCGAAGAGCATGACGTACGTGCTCATCGCGCTCGCCGCGGCCTCGGTGCTGGCGGGCTTCATCTTCGGCTGGCCGGCGGCCTGGGGTGGTCATGGACCGCTCCTCGAGCATTGGCTTCTCCCCAGCCTGCCCGCGCAGGAGAGCGTGCCGTTCGCGCACGCCGATCGCTCGACGGAGCTCTTGTTCCAGTTCATCGGCGGCGTCCTGGTCGCGGGGGCGGGCTGGTTCGCCGCCTGGGCGTTCTACGCGGAGAACCGCAGCGCGATTCCCGCGCGGCTGAGGTCGGCGTTCCCGCGCGCCTGGGCGCTCGTCTTCAACAAATACTACGTGGACGAGCTCTACCAGGCCACCGTGGTGCGCGGCACCTTGCTCCTCTCCCGCGCGCTGTACTGGCTGGACCAGAACCTGATCGACGGAACCGTGAACTTCATCGGCTGGCTGGGCCGGACGGTCGCCTACCTCGACGCCGCGTTCGACAAGTACGTGGTGGACGGCGCGGTGAACGGCCTCGGCTCGCTCACCTGGAACAGCGGGCGCGCGCTGCGGCGCGTGCAGACCGGCCACATCCAGGCCTACCTCTACGGCGCCCTCGGCGGCGCCATCGCGTTCGTGATCATCCAGTACGTCATCCGATAATCATATGAACTATCCGACCACTTTCTCGCTGCTGACCTGGATCACGTTCCTGCCGCTGATCGGCGCGGCGCTGATCCTTCCCGTCCTCGGCCTGCGCGCGAGCGGCGCGCTGACGAAACAGGCCGCCGACCAGGCCTCGCGCGTGATCACCCTGGTCGCCTCCGGCCTCACCCTGCTCTTCGCCCTGGTCCTCTGGAAACAGTACGATCCCGCCAACCCCGGGCTGCAGTTCGCGCAGCACGTGCGCTGGATTCCCGCCTACAACATCGACTACTTCGTCGGCGTCGACGGCATCTCCATCACGCTGGTGATCCTCTCCGCGCTGATCAGCTTCATCGCCACCATCGCCTCGATGCCGTGGTGGCCCGGAAACGCGCACCTCGACGAGCACCACTTCACCCAGCACGGCGTGCCCGGCTACATGGCGCTGCTCCTGATCCTGCAGACGGGAATGATCGGCGTGTTCGTCGCCATGGACATGTTCCTCTTCTACGTCTTCTGGGAAGTGATGCTGCTGCCGATGTACTTCCTCATCGGCATCTGGGGCGGCTCGCGCAAGGAATACGCGGCCATCAAGTTCTTCCTCTACACCCTGGCCGGCTCGGTGCTGATGCTGCTGGCGATCATCGGGCTCTACTTCAACGGCCCGACCGAAGCGGTGGACGGCCGGCTCATGCACACCTTCGACATGGTGAAGATGGCCCAGTGGGGCCGCGACGGCGGATACCTGAGCGCGCCGCTCGTGCTCGGATTCTCGTTCATCAAGGTCGCCTGGATCGCGCTGTTCATCGGGTTCGCGGTCAAGATCCCGATGTTCCCCTTCCATACCTGGCTACCGGACGCGCACGTGGAGGCGCCCACGCCCATCTCCGTCATCCTGGCCGGCATCCTCCTCAAGATGGGCATCTACGGCATCCTGCGGATCAACTTCGCGATCCTGCCGCAGGCGACGAAGTGGGCCTCCTACGCGATGGCGGTGTTCGGGACCATCAACATCGTCTACGCGGCGTTCGTCTGTCTCGGGCAGACGGATCTGAAGCGGATGATCGCCTATTCGTCCGTCTCGCACATGGGCTTCTGTCTGCTGGGGATGAGCGCGTTCACCCAGCAGGGCATCGATGGCGCCGTGTTGAACCTGTGGACGCACGGCTTGATCAGCCCGATGCTGTTCCTCATCGTCGGCGTGATCTACGACCGCGCCCACCACCGCAACATCGAGGGATTCGGCGGACTGGCCAAGCAGGTCCCGGAGTATGCCGGGCTCCTCGGCCTGGCCTTCTTCGCCTCCCTTGGCCTGCCCGGGCTATGCGGGTTCGTGAGCGAGTTCACCGTGTTCCTCGGCTCGCTCTCCACCTGGCAGACGCTGACCATCGTCTCGGCGCTCTCGGTGATCATCACCGCCGCGTATTATCTCTGGGCCATCCAGCGGATGATGCTCGGGCAGCTCAACCCGGCCTACGCCGGATTGCCCGACGTCAACTGGCGCGAGCGGCTCACGCTGTACCCGCTGGGCGCATTGATCGTTCTCTTCGGCTTCTACCCCGCGGCGATCATCAACCTGATCGAGGGATCGCTGCGCAATCTATTGGTTCCGCTGCAATAGGCCATGGACAACATCCACTCGCTGCGGTTCTTCTGGCCCGAGAGCGTGCTCACCGTCGCGGTGCTGGCGATGCTCGTGCAGGACCTGATCGTCCGGCGCAGTGGGTGGCGGGTGCCGTCGTTGGTGGCCGGCGCCCTGTTCTGGCTGGCGCTCACCGCCGCCGCCACCTGGGCCACGCCTTCCACCACGACGCCGCTCTTCGGCGGCCTGCTGCAGCACGATCCGCTGCGGCTGTTCTTCGCCTGGCTGTTCCTCGGCGCCGCCTTTCTCACCGTGATCATCGTGCCGAAGAGCGCGCAGATCTCGCCGGCCCGGCTGGGCGAGTTCATCGCCCTGCTCTTCGCCCTGGTGCTCGGCATGTTCCTGATGGCGAGCGCGACCGATCTCTTGATGATCTACCTGGCCGTCGAGACCGTCTCGCTGGTCAGCTACGTGCTCACCAGCTTCCGCCGCGCCGACCGCAAGGCCAACGAGGCCGCGCTCAAATACGTCATCTACGGCGGCGTCGCCTCCGGCGTGATGCTCTACGGGATGAGCATCCTCTACGGGCTCTTCGGGACGACGCGGGTCACTGGCGACGGCGGAATCGGCGCGCAGCTCGCCGACGTCACCAGCCGTCTGTTCATGGCGCAGACCTTCGGCGGGCAGCCCGCTGCGCAGCTTGCGCTGGTGGTGGCAGTGATCTTCGTGCTGGCGGGCGTGGGGTACAAGATCGCCAGCGTGCCGTTCCACATGTGGTGCCCCGACGTGTACGAGGGCGCCCCGACGCCGTTCACGGCGTTCCTCTCCGTCGGTCCCAAGGCCGCCGGCTTCGCCGTAGCCATCCGCTTCTTCTTCGCGGCGTTCGAGCGGCCGCTGCCGGGCGGCGGATACGCGCCGATCACCGACCTGCCCTGGCCGGCGATCATCGGAATCATCTCCGCGATTACGATGACGCTCGGGAACCTCACCGCGATCGTGCAGACGAATCTGAAGCGCATGCTCGCGTACAGCTCGATCGCGCATGCGGGTTATCTGTTGATGGGGCTCGCCGCCGCCAGCACGGCCGGCGTGCAGAGCATCCTCGTGTACCTGATCGTCTACGTGCTCATGAACGTGGGCGCGTTCCTGGTGATCATCGCGGTCTCGCGCGTCACCGGCGGCGAACAGATCACCGATTTCCGCGGGCTCGGAAGCAAGGCCCCGATCGCGGCGTTTACACTGACTGTGTTCTTGTTCAGCCTCACGGGAATTCCGCCGTTCGCGGGCTTCGTGGGCAAGTACCTCATCTTCGCCGCGGTGGTGCAGCGCGGAGGCTTCTGGAACGTGCTGCTGGCGGTGATCGGCGTCCTGAATAGTGCGGTTTCACTTTTCTATTATGCGCGGATCATCAAGGCGATGTATCTCGAGGAGGCCATCGATGAGCGGCCGCTGGCGGTGCCCGCCGTCTACACTGGCCTGCTCGTCATTCTGGCAGTGCCCATCCTCGCGCTCGGTGTTTATTGGGCACCGCTGGTGCGTTGGGCAGCGAACGCTTTCGGCGGGGGAAACATCTCCTGATTCCAGATACGTGGAAGGAGTTACCGGAAGATCGCACTGCGAGTGCGGGATCGGCACTTTTTCCAGTGAAGATCCGGTCCGATCCGGCATTCTTGCCGGACTACATTGCAGCCCGCTACGCACCTTCGCTTGTGTACAGAGGGAAACCGTCCGGTGGCGGCCCTTTTGCACGCGTACCAGGATACTTTGCGCCCTGTTGCCTGGACAGATTGGTTGACCGGCTCCTTCTTCCGCGTCCGCGCTCTGCCCTCGGCCGTGGAGAAGCTCGACCAGCTCACGCCGAAAACGCAGGACCAGCTGCGGCAGATGATCGAGGAGATCACCGAGCTCGCCGATCTCACGCCCCCGAATACGGGACACGTCTGGATTGAAAGCGGAGCCTCGCCGCTGCTGACGCTGCAGCTCGGGCGGATCTTCGTCCGCTATTCGATCTCCGAGGATACGCGGACCGTGACCATCGAGCACGTGGTGATGCTGGAGGATGATTCTCCGATCGACCGTGCGGGATAGGGGCTGGAAAATTCCAGCAGCTTGAAGTGCGCCGATGTGGCGGCGCAAGGAACAGACGGGGCTGAAGTCGCGCCGTAAGGATCGCTGCGGACCGATGCCACATCCCGCTGTTGCAACCCTTTGATTCGACGTTCGATGCCTTCAATGGCGCAAATGCCCTTTTCGTTATTTTGCAATGGCCACCTATGATCCGATCGGCCGCTCGCATCCTGACCCGGCAGCGGCCTGGGAGGACAGGTGGCCGGACCCGCGAAGCACATCCGCCGCACGATGATCGTCTGCCTCGCCGCAGCGACAATCGCTTGCGGCAGGGGAGAAGGCCGCGGTCCGGACATCGTGTCCGTCCAGACAGCGAGTCGCGCGACGTCGGGCCCGAAGTGGGACTTCTCGCTGGCCGTCAGCCCTGCGAGCCAGAGCATCGCCGACGACAGCAGCACGAGCTATACGGTCAATACCGTCACCACCGTCGGACGGTGGCAGCAGATCGCCCTGTCGATCTCCAGTCTTCCGGCTGGCGTGACGGCGACGTTCAACCCTTCGACGATCAGTTCCGGCCAGAGCGCGACGTTGCAGCTCACCGCTTCGATCTCCGCCGTACCCGCGACCGCTCAGTTCACGGTCACGGGCACGGGATCCTACGCGACGCATACAGCTACCGCGACCGCCAACGTGGTGGACAACCTCGCGCCCAGCGTCTCGATCCTCAAGCCGGCCGGCGGCGCCGTCCTGTCGGGACCCGTGTCCATCTCGGCCAGCGCCAGCGACAACATTGCGGTGGGCCGCACCGAGATCTACCTGGACGGCGCGCTCTTTGCGACGGCAGATTCGGCCGTCTGGGACACCACCGCCGCGACCGACGGCTCCCATTCGATCAGCGCGACGGCTTACGACACTTCGGGAAATGCCGCCACGAGCGCGGCGGTGACCGTCACCGTGCAGAATGACCCCTCGACGCGCGACTTCGCGATCTCGGTCTCGCCCGCCGGCGCGAGCGTGCAGAACCGCGGTTCGGCGACGTACGCGGTGTCGACCTCCACGGTGGTCGGTTCAGCGCAGCCGCTCTTCTTCGAGGTCGCAGGCCTCCCGCCTGGCGTCAGCGCGACCATCACTCCCGCGAACGTGACTTCGGGCGAGAGCGCGACGGTCACCATCTCCGCCGCGAACGGCGCGCCCGCCGGGTCCTCGAGCTTCTCGGTCCAGGCGACCGGCGTCTACACCAGCCACGCCGCCCACGCGCAGCTCACGGTCGTCGATACCACCGCGCCCTCGGTGGCCTGGGGGCCGCTCCCGCAAATGTTCTCAGGAACGGTGCGGGTCGACGCGCTCGCGGCGGACAACACCGGCGTCGTGCGCGCGGAGATCTGGCTCGACGGCTTGCTCGCTGTCGCGGCAGCATCCCTGATCTGGGACACGACCACGGCTGGCGACGGCGCGCACGCGCTCGAGGCACGCGCGTACGACGCTGCCGGCAACGTCGGGACCACCGGACCGGTCGCAGTGACGGTGCAGAACAGCGCGGCGACGCGCGACTTCGCCATCGAGGTGACACCGGCCTCGCAGTCCGTGAAAGGCGGCGCCACCGCGCTCTACACGGTCACCGCTCGCACCGTGTCCGGAGCGCCGCAATCGGTGGACCTCTCCATCGCCGGCTTGCCCCAGGGCGTAACGGCGAGCTTCGCCTCCACACAGATCCTCTCGGGCGCGAGCACCACGGTAACCCTGGCCGCGGCGGCCGACGCACCCGCGGCCTCGACGGATTTCAGCGTGTTCGCCACGGGAATGTACGCGACCCGGAGCGCGACGGCCGGCGTGAACGTGATCGACGCGCAGGCTCCGTCGATCGCGCTCACGTCTCCGGCCGCCGGCGCGCAGCTCTCCGGCACCGTTCAGGTCGCCGCCACCGCGAAGGACAACACTGCGGTCGCAGCCGTCGAGATCCTGCTGGACGGTGCGGTGGTCGCGAGCTCGGCGACGTTCGACTGGGATACGACCGCAAGTCCGGACGGCCCCCACGTGCTCGAGGCGCACGCATACGACGCGGCCGGGAACCTGGGCTCGACCGGATCGGTGCAGGTGGTCGTGCAGAACAACGCGGCGACCCGGAGCTTCGCCGCTTCGATCTCGCCGCCCGCGGCGAGCTTCCCCGACACCGGCTCGGCCAGCTTCACCGTCTCCACCCGGACGCTCGCGGGCGCCCCGCAGCCGCTGACGATTGCGGCGCGGTTCGCGGACGGCGCTCCGCGCGAGATCGGCGCGACGGTCACGCCAGCATTCGCGACCAGCGGCGACGCGGGCGTGAGCGTCGTCGTGTCCAGCCCCGGCCACTGGCCTGGGCCTGCGACGTTGCTGGTCGACGTCTGCGGCGTGTACGCCTGCCAGGCGGTCTCCGCGTCGGTCACCGTTCTCGACACGATCCCGCCTGCCGTCGCTTTCTCGGAGCCGCTGGATGGGGCGGTGTTGTCCGGAACCTCGTACATCCTCGCGTCCGCCAGCGATGCGTCCCTCTCCTCGTTGGTCATCGAGATGGATGGGGTGCCCTCAGGTCTTTCCCCGAACAACCAGCCCTGGGACACGACTGCGTTCGCGGACGGGCTCCACACGCTGAGCGCCGTTGCGACCGATACGGCCGGGAACGTCACCACCGTGTCGCACCTGGTCACCATCCAGAACTCGCCGGCCACCCGCGACTTCCTCTTCTCCAGTCCGAACGGCGTCGAAATGGTCGTCTCGACCGGGGTACCGGTTCGGTTCCAGGTGTCGAGCTCGGAGATGATCGGCGCCCCCGAGACGCTGCGTCTTTCCGCCAGCGTGCCCGCGGGGATCGCCGTCTCGATCCAGCCCCCGGAGATTCAAGCCGGCCAGAGCGCGACCGTCACGCTCACTGCAATGAGCGACAGCGCGAGCGGTCCAGTGACCATCTCCGCCACCGGCGTCTACTTGACCAAGTCGGGGACCTTCACTGTGAAGAACTCGGCGGCCAGCGGCGCGTTCGCGCTGGTGCCTGCTCCGGCGACCGTCGGTCTCGGGTTTTCCTACGTGCAAGTTCCCGTCGCGACGGTCACCTTGGTGGGAGCGCCGCAACCGTTGCGGTTGCAGGATCCCCAGCTCCCGGCGGGCATCTACGCTTTCTTCGATCCGGCCACGATCCTTTCCGGCGAAACCGCGACGCTCTGGGTTACCGCGCTGACGACGGCCCCAGCCGGTACTTACGGCGTGACGCTCGTCGCCACCGGCTCGTCCGAATCCCATTCGGCGGTGCTGCAGCTGACCGTACGCGACATCGTCCCGCCGCAGGTCGAGATCGTGCCTCTGCGGGGGCGGATCCTCGCCGGCGTAGTCAACGTCCAGGCGAATGGCTGGGATGACGTCGGCGTGGTCCGGAGCGAGCTCGACGTGGACGGTCAGCTCGCTGCGAGCGCAGATGGTTCGCCGCTCACGTATGCCTGGGACACGCGCGCGGTCGCGGATGGAAACCATCGCCTCGACGCGCGCGTGTGGGACGGCGGCGGCAACAAGGCGACCGCAAGCGCGACGATGACCGTCCTCAACGCGCCCGCCTCGCACGGCCTGGTCCTCAACGGCAGCTTCGAAGAGCCGGACACCAGCGTCTGGACCGCTGGCGGGAGCGTGGGCGCCGTGCGCCGCGTGATCGGAGCCTATGACGGATCGTACTCGCTGTCGGTCGGCGACGATCCCATGGCGGGCACCTCGACGGCGTCGCAGCGGTTCTGGATCCCGGCCGGCGCTACCAGCGCTCAGCTCTCCTTCTGGGTTCGCGGGATCGCTCCCAGCGGTGCGCCGGCGAGCGGGGATTGGCAGGAGGCGGCGCTCTACGACGCCTCGGGCAACCTGATCGAGACGATCTTCCATGAAGCCGTCTCGACCGACATCTGGACGCAGAAGAGCGCCGACCTGGCTGCCTGGGCCGGCAACGTCGTCGAGCTCCGCTTCACCGTCCAGAGCAGCGGCGGGCCGAACGGATCACCCGTGCTCTACGTCGACAGCGTGACGCTGCCCGTGTCGCCCGACGGGGT
>WNFT01004499.1_pt1 | contig 17791 bp, 18 predicted proteins | sample 5400191 | NCBI WGS metagenome assembly WNFT01 (sample SAMN13153359, study PRJNA577476) | soil metagenome | isolation source: 80 cm saprolite under Madrone tree | place: USA:California | collected 2016-06-14 | reverse complement strand
AATAAGGTATACTGTCCCTCAACCCGACCATCATCGGTGAAGGCGACGAGGTCAGCGTGATCATCGCTATTCTCGTGGAAGCCCCACCCGGAGATACCAGCCAGCAGACAGACACGGTTCAACCTATTCACAGAGTCTATGCTGATGTGGGGGTCATCACGAAGACTAGTCACGCTATGCGCTGATGCCGTGCCGGTAAAGGTGAACATGCCCTTAAGACGCTCTCAAGATTTTATCAAGAAGCTTGCTTGCTGTTGCGCTCGGTTCCGGTGAGGAAAATGCCGGTCAGGACGAGCGCCAGTCCGCCGATGGAGTTGACTAGGATATTCTTACAGAATGTTGGAATTCTGTGATCTACTGCATTGTTTTCACACCTAGGATAAGATATACTCTTACTAAACGGAACCAAATAGCCATAAGAAACGTATCTATAAGCAAGAGTACTTAAACGAGAGATAGTTAGGACACTAACAGCAGAGGAAAACGACAATGCAACAACAATACCATATTCCCAGCAGTACCAAGGCCATAGCGATTGATGAGCGCGAACTCCTCCTCCGCTACCGCCTGTTTCAACTTCTGGCAGTGCTACTCGCCGCTGCGACAGCGCTTGGCTTGTACCAGATTTTTATCCATTAGCATGCAAATAACCTTTTTCTCTCTTCAGCATGTTAGCCAACGAAGAGGGGAAAAGTGACATAGATACTGCTCCCTCCATGGATGGTAGTTACTCACAATGGCTATCATCTATGGAGGGAGCAATTTTCGCATTCTCAGATGTGTGCTCCAATCGTGTAACTGTTCAATGGTTCAAAGAGACGTGCGGTTGAGGCGCCGTCGCCGCATCAGATCCCCACAGATCGGCGAAGTGTGCCCAGTTGTGGAGCGCGTGGAGTGTCACCTCCTCATCAAATGTCACGTCGAGTGCATACCCCGTCCCCAGGTGCCAGTTGCGTAGATCATCGCGCAGTAAAGCTCGTCGCTGGCTACGTTCATTAGCACCGGCGTTAGTATTGCGCAATGACGCGTAATAGCCGATAGCTCGTCGGCAGAGGCGTTCACTCAGGCGTATCGCATAGGCTACCACTCTTTCAAAGGTCAGAACACCCGCCTCGCGAACATCTGCTACGATAGTGGAGATGATGGGATCTCCTCCGCGTCTCCTGGTCAGGACACGCCAGATCAAAAAGCGAAACATGCCCCGACCCGCCAGATAGCGCCGTAGCCCTTGTAATCCTGCCAGATAGTCGGTGTGGAAAGCCCTGCTCTGCTCTTCACTGAGTCCATACGTCGCCTCGGCAGCAGCAGTGAGCAAATCCAGCACACGGGCTGACAGGGTCGTATCGGTAGCGATACCCTGCGCCGCAGGCTCGATATACCACCTCCAGGGCTGGTTCGTCCGGCTATAGAGAGCGCGGTTGAAGTAAACGCTGGCGATATACTCATCCAGGCATAACTCGACGTAAAAATGCATTCCCAGAGGGTTGAATACTCCTGGTACTTCGCAGCGTTGATAAGCTGCCGCCAGGGCATTGATCCATGGGTTGAGAGCGATATCAGCGGCAATGTGAGAGACGTAGCCCATAGCGAAGGCCAGTGTCTGGCTACGGAGCGCTGGCGATGGGACATTTGCGATATATTCGAGAAAGGTGAGAAGCATATCACCGGAGCGATGATAGTGCAAGAGATCCGCCCAATGTATGTCACTGCTGGCTGAGAGTGCAGGAGAAACCTGCCTCTGGACCTTACGGTCGGCAATTTTATCTCTAAAGTGCTTTCCACGGAAGTAAGTCATATCAGGAGCCAGTGCCCCCAGGTAAGCCATGGCGGAGATGTCGCTGCCTGGGAAGTGGAAGTCGATCTGGGGTAGGGGACCAGTCTCCCAGACTGCACCGGCAGGCGTCGTCGGTGGTGGCGTCACCCATCCCTGTGAGCGGCGGAGTAATGCAGCAGCATCAATGATCAGCGATCCTAGATCGCTCCCTGCGTCGTGGCTGCGTCGCGCCGTCTCCATCAGGATGTGCCAGTGCGTGAGAAATGCTGGCATGCTCGTCCCCTCTCTTTAGCTTTTCGCGCCGTCGATGCTATAGTTGGTGGGTATACCGTTTTCATCCAGGAAAATCACGACGGCGTTCAGCCCTGGCACAAGCATAGGGGAGATGGAGGTAGTATGCTCCGCCTGTGAAGGCTGAGACGGCTCAGATGACGTAAATAGGTCGCTCGAACGGTGAACCTCAACCGTCAATGCCAATTCATCGCTGACCCGTAATTGTTCACTCTGTTCGCTTCTTTCGCCTTGTGCCTGCTGGTTTTCGACAGGATACCGGCGGAGAACCTGTAACAGCAGTGTGCGTCCCTGGGCAGGGATATCTTTGATCTGGAAGAGATGGAAGCGCTCCTTCTGGGCCGTCAGGGGCATGTCGGAGCCGGTGCGCTCATGCTGTTGGTCGGAGGAACCAAGGGGTAGGATACGCACCTGTTCTGTATAGTATTGCTGATCCCCTGCCATCTGTCGGCGATGCTTGCTCAACGGCAAGGCGATCCGCGGGACAGTGATGTGCAGGTTAATGACTGGCTCCCCCCGCTCACTCAAGGCGACTCTGGCCTTTCTTTATGATCGGCAATGCGACGTTAACGAAAAGTTCGATGAAACTATGCTAATTGTACCTGCTTTATGGGGAGGATGCAAATACAAGAATATTGGTAACTCCTCAGCTAGTTGCTATTGCTCAGAGAGATCGTGCCCGTCGCATTGTCTATCTTGATGGGGGCACTTGAAAGTGGAGTGTTCGTTGGCCCCTGAACGACAGCAGCAGCATTCGCCGGATCAAACTCGGCACCGTGGCATGGGCAAATTAAGTGCTGGCTATTGGTATCATATTGGACAGGACAGCCGGCATGCGTACAGGTGGCATCATATGCCACAAACTTGCCGTTGTTGAGATGAATCAGCACACCCGGATCACCATTGGATGGGATCGTGAAGTTGACCGCGCTGTTAGTAGGCACCGAACTTACCTGTGCGATTGCCGTAGAAGTTGCAGATGCGCCGCTGGCGGGTGTCGCGGATGGACTGGCGGGTGCTGGTGTAGGCGCTGTGTCAACAGCAGTCGTAGGTAGCGTATTGTCAGAAGTTTGGGGGAAGATATGCAGATTTTGCGCAAGCCAGGCAAGGCCCAGCATACCTACACCACCGGTGACAAGCCCCCAGAGAAAGTTACGCCGAGACTCTTGTGGGCGTCTAAGAGCTTGTCTTCCTCGGTTGGCAGAGGGCCTACTGGTCACGGATGACCTGGTCTGCATCTGATTAGCGGGAAGGCCAGGGGCAAACTCCCTTACCCCTAACAGAACATAGAGCCCCTGTGCAATTGCTGGGCGCCACTCTTGCGCAGTAATCGCCAGCAGGCGCGAAACGAGCAGCATATCAAGCCCGGGAAGCCAACTGCCGACAGGGCCAGCAATGAACATGGTGATCCAGCAGAAGGCAAACACGATATCGGCCCCATAAAAGTATGGGTGTATCCGCCAACTGGCTGAGAGAAAAAACACCACGCTTAGCAGCGCACCAAAGAGAGCAGCCGGACGCAAGAGCAGCCCGAGCAGTGTGCCTATGCCAATAGCCAACTCCCCATAGGCAACAAGTGCGCCAAAGAGATGAGCATGAGGTACTGCAACACGGATCAGAAAATTGTGGATCGGCGACCCGGTGGCGAAGCCTTGAATCTGCTTGCCGATATAGCCCGCCGCTGACGGGTTAAAGTACTGTGGATCAGTGAGTTTTTGTAATCCCGCATAAACAAAGGTGATCCCAAGAAACAAACGCAATGGCAGAAGCACCCACTCAGGCAGATACCTGGATGCCTGGCGAGACATTTTGCCTGTGCTCACGTTCGTAGTAGGGCTGCTATATATGTTCGTTTTGGAGATAGCGGTTGGCTGTGGAATAGGACGTTGCGTTTTGTCTATTTGCTTCACGGTGTCAATGTACCTCAGTTTCCGTAACGGTTCAGATATTCTTTATGACATTCACTGAGGCCAAGTATAGCAAACGATCATGAGAGAATTATGAAATTTTTATCAAGATTCCCACTAGCAGGACCTTTTTGGTGAGAACTCGTTCACCCAACCAAGGGTAGCATCACCCTAAAAGTTGATCCCCGACCAACCTGGCTTTCCACGGTAACCGTCCCGGCATGCGCACGCACGATCCAGTCGACGATAGCCAGCCCCAGTCCACTGCCACCTCTGGCACGCGAACGTGTAGGGTCAGCGCGATAGAACCGCTTGAAGATATGCTCTAGATGCTCTGGCTCTATGCCGATGCCTGTATCACTGATCGAGAGGCATGCACTCTTGTTCGTGACCTGAACGGTCAGTTTCACTTTTCCACCTACGTCGGTATACACAACAGCATTATCAACCAGGTTGAAGATAGCCTGGATGAGGCGGGCCTCATCCCCCAAAACCACAACGGGAGCCTGGCTATTCACCTCCATAGTGACACCTCGTTCGACTGCCAATGGCTCAATTGCTGCAGCAACGTCAGCAGCCAGCAGGTCCAATCGTACCGGACCCCATTCGAACAAGGTGTGCCCCTCGTCTGCCCGTGCCAGCGCCAGCAGGTCACCGATGAGATGCCCTAGCCGCTCCGCCTCGGCATTTACCTCGTACAGTACGGTGAGATGCTGTTCAGGGCTACCCTGCTGAACCAGGACGACATCTGTCATACTGCGAATGGCCGCAACAGGGGTGCGCAGTTCATGTGAGGCGTCAGCTACGAAGCGACGCTGCTGCGTGAACACCCTGTCGAGATGCTCGATCATATCGTTGAAGGTCAAAGCCAGCGCTTGCACTTCATCTCTGGCCTGTGGCACAGGCACACGTTCGTGCAGGTCGCCAGCTTTAATGCGTTGTGCAGCGCGAGTTAAGCGGTTAATCGGTGCAAATGCACGTGTGGCAAGCATGTAGCTGCCAAAGACACTGAGCAGCAGGACAAAGGGCGCGATGAGCAGGAATTCGATCAACACACTCCTGAGAGTGATACCCAACGATGTCAGGGATTGCCCAACCTGTACCACACCGAAGACTTTGCCATTATGCGCGAGTGCAATGCTGTACAGGCGCACTGGCTGCCCATTGTGTGCATTGACGGTGCCTTGCCAGGGAGTGCCATGGAGCGCCTGGCTGATACTGCTGGCAGGCACGTTGAGGGCAAGAAAAGCAGGAGTCACATACACAGTCTGCCTGTTGGAACTGATGATGCGTACTAGCGTGCCAATGTCAACATCTGGAAGCGTTTCCGTCTGATCCTGCCGACCGGCAATGTCGGGGTCTCCTGGTTCATCATTGTCAATGCCCCCAGGCAGCTCGCCTGTGACATCATGGATCAGCATCTTGCCGTTTTCATCTTTAATGCCGGCAGCTATTTGCTGTGTACGAAGCTGCAGCGCCGCGTCAAAGTTCGTTGTGAGCGACATGCGCAGATTTATGTAGAAAACGCTACCGAAGAGGAGGATCAATAGAGTAAAAACGATCATGTACCAGAGCGTCAATTGCGTCCGGATGCCCAACGGCCAGATGTGATGGAACAGTCTTCTCACTGTCACGGCTCCTTGAGTTGGTACCCAAAGCCTCGAATCGTCTGGATGACATTGGGTTCGTCCTGTTCACAGAGCTTACGCCGCAGGTAGCGGACATAGACATCTATCACATTCGAGAGATTCTCGACGTCAGCACTCCACACATGTTCTGCGATCATCGTCCGACTGAGCACCTGGCCCGGGTGGTGCATCAGTAACTCCAGCAGCAGGTATTCTTTGTTCATGAGCGTGAGTGTACGTTCACCGCGCCGCACTTCGTGTGTACGCAGGTCAAGTGTGATATCCATGAAGCGCAGCACGGTCGTCTTGAATGGACTCTCGCGTCGTAGCAATGCACGCACACGGGCCTCCAGTTCACTGAAAGCAAAGGGCTTCGTCAGGTAGTCATCAGCTCCCATGTCCAGCCCCTTCACGCGCTGCTCAACCCCGTCCAGTGCCGTCAGAAAGAGAATAGGAGTCACCTTTCCTTCGTTTCGTAGTTGCCGGCAGACATGCAGTCCATCGAGCCGCGGCAGCAAAATATCCAGGATGACCAGGTCATAGGGGACAGATAACGCCAGGGACAAGGCTTCCTCACCGTCTACCACCAGGTCAATCGCATAATGGTTCGCTTCCAGTCCTGTTTTCAGGCTGCGGCCCAGGTGTGGATCATCTTCTGCGACTAAGATACGCATATATTATCTCCTCTCGAAACTAAAACGAGGAAGCAGCTACCTCCACATCAAAACCAGAAAGATGTGCTATCGGACGATGCACTTTCCTTGACGGGTGCTATATAATGAGATCAGCAGGAAGCTCGGCGATAGTCCGCACCATCCTACGGGCGCGATCAATCGGGCCTCTCTATGGCGTTGCTCGTTCATACTTTAGAGCTACTTCGCCACCAATATCAAGGATTACGCACTACCCATGAACGCAGCATCTTATTACACCATCCACCACGTCACCAGATTCCGCTACAGCGCACCCATCAGCGAAAGCATCATGGAGGTGCGCATACAGCCGCGGAGCGAGGGCATGCAGCGCTGCCTCGACTTTCGCCTGCATACCAGCCCACGAGCACGTATCATAGACTACCGGGGCGAGTATGGCAACCGGGTACATCATTTTGACGTACCTAATCGTCATAACCAACTTACGATCACGGCCCAGGCACTGGTAGAGTTAGCAACGCTGCCACCAGTTCCCCAGGCGCTTGAACCCGAGGCATGGCACGAACTGGATACCCTGACGGCTACCGACGAATACTGGGACATGCTAATGCCAAGCCATTTTGCACGTCCGAGCGACCTCTTACATGACTTTGCCCGCGAGCTAGATTTACGGCGGCGTGATGATCCGCTAACAGTGCTACGCGATTTGAATACCGCTATACACAAACATCTGCAGTACGCACCAAAAAATACGCGAGTCGACTCGCCGATTGAAGACGCGTTGAGTGCGCGCCGGGGCGTGTGCCAGGATTTCGCGCACATTATGATTACACTCGTGCGCGAGTTGCAGATTCCCTGTCGTTATGTCAGCGGCTACCTGTTTCAGCCGAGCAGGGCGCGAGACCGCTCAGCGGATGATGCGACGCACGCCTGGGTTGAGGCGCTGCTCCCGGGCCTGGGCTGGGTCGGCTTCGATCCTACCAATAATATCATTGCCGCTGAGCGACATATCCGTGTCGCGATTGGCTGTGACTATGCCGATGTCCCACCGACACGCGGGGTGTTTAGAGGAAGCGCTGAGAGTGAGTTGGCCGTGGCGGTGAAAGTGCTACTGTCCGATGCCTTACGTGGAGGTGATTTGCCGCTAGAGGCAGATTGGGTACCGGTCGACATTGATGTACATGAACAAGAGACAGAGCCGCAACAGCAACAACCGCAGCAATAGTGGAAGTATCCCTGGTAGTATTGTTCTATCTGTGCCATAGTTTCGGTGTGCTAAGAAAATCCATACTAAACAACAGCAAGCGATTAGCGTGCTTGTTGCTGCGAACCCTTATCATTGCTGCCGCATAGATGCGGTACTTGTAGGAGGCTATTGTATGTTGCTTCTCCAGGACATCGCAGTTACGTATCAAAGTATCGTTCCCGCAGTGCAGGGTGTCTCGCTCGAGGTACCGGACAAACAGGTGGTGGCCCTGCTTGGCGCGAACGGTGCTGGCAAAACCACCATCTTTCGCACGATCTCCGGGTTGCTCAATATCCACAAAGCCAGTCTCATACGCGGCTTTATTTTCTTCGACGGCGCGCGGATTGATCGTTTGAATGCAACACAAATCGTCCAGCGCGGCATTGCGCAGGTGCTTGAGGGACGTCGTCTTTTTGCCGATCTGACCGTTGATGAGAACCTGCGTACGGGGGCAATTACTGCGCGGGACCCGGCTGCTGTGCGGCGTGCCTACGACCGAGTAATGGAGCTATTTCCCGTGCTACGCGAGCGGCGCAAGAGCGTCGCAGGCTACCTCTCCGGTGGGGAGCAACAGATGGTTGCCATTGGCCGAGGCTTGATGACCAACCCCAAACTGCTACTGCTAGATGAGCCTTCCCTGGGGCTGGCACCTTTTATGGTCCAGCAAATTCGTAACATTATTGCCGAGATCAATGCCAGTGGGACGGCAGTGTTGCTCGTGGAGCAGAACGCTCAGATGGCCTTGTCCATCGCCCACAGCGGGTATGTGTTGGAAACCGGCAAAGTCGTGCTGGCACAATCTGCTGCGGAACTCTTGCAGGATGAGAGCGTGCGCAAGTTTTATTTGGGACTACACGAAGGAAGCGAGCGTAGTAATATGGCAACACTCCGCCAACGTCATCCTGCAAGAAGGTGGATCGCATGAGCGATGCAGCTGCGGAAGCGAATAAGTCGGGTCCACCGTTGCTGTCGGTCGAAGATATTTCGGTACGCTTTGTCGGCGTCAAGGCATTGATCGATGTGTCATTCCACGTGCAACCCGGGGAGTTATTTGCGGTGATCGGCCCCAATGGTGCCGGGAAAACATCGCTGTTTAATGTGCTCTCTCGCGTCTATCAGCCCGTTTCTGGCCGGGTCATCTTCGATGGACACGATTTGCTGCGCTACCAAACCCACCAGGTGGCACGACTGGGCATTGCTCGTACGTTTCAGAACCTGGGACAGTTTCCCAACACGACGGTACTGGATTACTTATTGCTGGGGCGGCATATACGCATGCGCAGTGGTATCCTGCTGGGTGGCATCTACCTCGGCATGACGCGCAATGAAGAGAAAAAGAACCGTGCTTATTGCTTGCATTTGCTAGAGCTGCTAGGGCTGGAACGCTGGCGCAATACTCCGTTGCACAGCCTGCCCTACGGTCTACAGAAGCGCACCGACCTGGCCAGGGCGTTAGCACTGGAGCCGAAGCTGCTGCTGCTGGATGAGCCGGTTGCGGGCATGGGATTGGAGGAAACGGAAGATATTGCCGCCGCCATCCTGGATATCAAAGAGCAGCTTGGCATCACACAGATTCTAGTCGAGCATGATATGGCGGTCGTCATGGGCATTGCCGATCACGTGCTGGTGCTGGATTTCGGGCGAGTGATCGCGCAGGGAGTGCCGAGTGAAGTTCAGGCCAATCCTGACGTAATTAAAGCGTATCTAGGAGAGGAGTTCAGCAGTCGGCTATCCGACGAGGCCTCCGTCTCAGGAGACAACGACCGCTCATCGTAATGCCATTGATCCTGGGCAACGTAGCCGTTCATGTTCTGGTTCACAGGAGGTGGTATGGCCTATTTTCTTCAACTCGTCTTTGCCGGGATTGCGGTAGGTTGCATCTATGCGCTCATTGGACTCGGTTTCTCCATTATTTTCAAAGCCAGCGGCGTGATCAACTTTGCCCAGGGCGAGTTGCTGCTGGTGGGAGCCTACATCGTCTCAGCAGGCGTGTTTGAATGGCATCTGGGCTCGCTGGTGGGCCCCGTAGCAGGCTTCTTCCTTGCGCTCTTACTAGGCATCGTCGTCACGGTGGCGATTGGCTTGCTGTTCCAACGCTTCGTGCTACAGCGCATGATTGGCCGCCCGGTGTTCTCCATCCTGATGGTCACCATTGGCCTCGATATTATATTGCGTACCATCGTCATTGTGAGGTGGGGATCGAATCCTATCCCCGCAGCCACGCCGGTGGATGTGAACGCTGGGGTGAATATTGGCGGTGTTCACCTGGGTGCCAATGACCTGTTGACCATTCTGGTGACGGTGCTCTTGTGCGCGGCGCTCTACTACTTCCTTCAATTCACGAAATATGGGCTGGCAATGCGTGCCACTGCCCTGGATGAGGAAGCCGCGCTGTCGCTGGGTATTAACGTGCGCACGGTCCAGGCCCTGGCCTGGGGAATTGCCGCCGCCATTGCGACCATCGGAGGTGTTTTCCTGGGTGCAGGTTTCGTTGCTTTTGATCCGACCCTGGGCGGTACCGCACTTTTGGCTTTTCCAGCCATTATTTTGGGTGGCATCGATTCAGTAAGCGGAGCTGTCGTAGGCGGCATTATTATCGGCCTGACTCAAGAACTGACCGCCGGCTATGAAAGCTATGTGGCGAACTTTTTGGGTGCAGGCATCCATGAGATCACTCCGTACCTGATCATGATTCTAGTGCTGCTCATTCGGCCCTATGGCCTTTTCGGCACGCGAAAGGTGGAACGCATTTGAGCACGAGTACGTCCACAGCAAGTAACAATGCACCAGTTCGCGCCAGGCCACCTCGCTCGCTTGGGGCCGTATCTCACTGGATTCCCACAGGGATCGGCGTGCTCTTGATGATCCTCTTCTTCTCGGTTGCCAGTGAGGACTGGCTGACGATTGTCAACTACACATTGATTGCGGCTATCGCAGCACTGGCATTAAATGTCCTTTCTGGGTATACAGGCCAGGTTTCGCTGGGCATTGCGTTCTTTATGGCGATCGGCGCTTATACAGCGGCCTGGCTTGGCGGAGATATACCCACGTCGGCACAGGACCCGATAGGCCTGGCTCTGCCGTTTTACCTCTGGCTGCCCGCGGCTGGCATCACCGCTGCATTGGCCGGTGCCATCATCGGCCCAACGGCCCTGCGGCTGAGAGGTTTCTACCTGGGCATCGTGACGCTCTCCTTGGTCTTCATCGGGCATTACATTTTCCTGAATGCTAGTCACCTGACGGGTGGCCCGCAAGGACGCACCTTTCCTCTGCCGATGTTTGGTGATGTCTCGTTGGGCGATCAGAATACTATTCTTGGGGTGACGCTCACTTCGGGCCAACAGTTCTTCCTACTGATCCTGCCCATTCTCATCTTGTCAGCGCTCTTTGTGCATAATGTGATGCGTTCACGTGCTGGACGCGCCTTCCAGGCTGTGCGTGATAACGAAGTGGGCGCGGCGATTATGGGAGTCAACCTTTTCAAGGCGAAGATGGGCGCGTTCATTCTCTCGTCTTTCCTGGCCGGCATTGCCGGTGCGCTCTTTGCCTCTTACAGCCGCTATGTCGTACCCAGTTATTGGGACTTAACGCTCTCGATCCAGTTCGTTGCCGCCATTATCGTTGGTGGGATAGCCAGTGTGTGGGGGTCGATCCTGGGAGCGGCATTCGTATTTGCCCTACCCCGCTTGATTGACCAGTTCGCGTTGCTGCCGCAGCACACCAGCGGTGGGCCCGGCCTGGAGAGTGGCGACCTGAATGCCTTGATCTACGGCCTGTTGATTGTAGTATTCCTGCTCTTTGAGCCGGGAGGCGTGATCGGATTGGCACGCCGCAGCCACTGGTTAACGCGGATGTTCAGCACCCATGGAGGGGAAGGAGGTGAACCAGCCGAGACGAGCGATCTACCTGCGTCCGATTCCGAGGCGCTCACAAAAGGGAAAAATTCCTAATTGATAAGGGAGGAAACACATGGCACTTAAAAAAGCGTTTTTTACATCCGTACTGACCCTGACGACGATTCTGCTAGTGCTCTCCGGCTGTGCCAGTTCTAGCGGGAGCACTAGTTCGGGCGGCATCAAGGCCGGCCCTGGCGTCGATGTCGCACACAAGACCATCACGCTTGGCATCCTATCACCATTTTCCGGGCCTGTTGCAGACCCGGTTGGCAAACCGCTGGCACGCGGCGTAGAGGTGTTCTTTAAGTCTATCAATGACAAGGGTGGGATTGATGGCTTTAAGGTCAACCTGATTGAGAAGGATTCGCAGTACAACCCGCAGCTCCAGGTGCAGCTGTATCAGCAGATTCATAACCAGGTCTTGATGATCGCCGATAGCCTGGGCACCCCCACCACGTTCGCGATCAAAGATATGGCCGCCGCCGACCATATGTTAATCTCGGGTGCCACCTTGTCCTCCGCCCTGGCACGTGAGAAGTATTTGGTGCTGGTTGGCACGCCCTACCGGCTCCAGGTGGAAAACGCCTTTGACTTTATTGTCAACAAGCTCGGTGTCAGTCTTGAAGATGAAAGCGGCTGGCGCGAAGTATGTCTTCCTGACCACCCTGCCGACAGTCACAGCGAGTGTCATAGCTGCTGGTCATGCCCTGGGCTATGATCCACAGTGGATTCTGCAGAGTCCGGCGTTCTCAACGTTGTTACTGAAGGTGCCTAGCCTGGTACCACTGCTGTCGAAGGCTTGGCTTGTCAATCAGGGTGCGACCTGGGGCGACACCAGTCAGCCTGGCATGAAGCAGATGCTGGCCGATGTTGCTAAGTATGCCCCAGACCAGAAGCCCGACGGTTTCTTCGAGTTTGGCTACACCGAATCAAAGATCACCTACGCCATCCTCAAGAAGGCTGCCGATAACGGTGACCTCACTCGCGACGGAGCCTTCACAGCGTTCGAGTCGCTCAAGAACGTTGACCTGGGTGGGCTGCTGCCTCCGGTAAGCTATGGTTCGTCACCGAATGATCGTGTGCCGAGCCGCGATTCGGTCGTCTATATTATCGATCCCACTCAGCCGACGGATATCAAGCCCCTGAGTGGTGACTTCACGGGAACCGCGGCAATGCAATCGCAGTTCTAATGGGTCCCCCCAGGGCGGAGGCAAGCTCAGGTGTTCATGTTGCTGAGAAGCAGCGTGAGCGCCTGAACGAGAGCTGGACCAGTCGATCGTAGCTCGGCACGATGAGCGAGTGAGAGATTCCGGAGCACCTCTTCTCCCTGTGGGGTGAGGCTAACAAGCACCCGCCGCTGATCATCCTTGTCCCGGCAGCGCTGGATGAAACCGCGCTCTACGAGTCGATCGATGAGTTCGACCGTGCTATGGTGCTCGAGTTGTAGCCGCTCGGCCAAAGCGCTGATGGTCGCTTTCCTTCCATCGGGCAGACCCTTCACGGCAAGGAGCAACTGGTGCTGTTGGGGCTCAAGGCCTGCAGCGCGCGCAGCCTGTTCACTGAAGCGGAGAAAGTGACGAAGTTGATAGCGAAATTCGGAGAGCGTTTGATACTCAGTGATCGAGACCTCATCCTTGGGATTCATTGTGCCATCCTTCCTGTCGAGAGCAGAATATCGTATGACGATAGAACAATAACAGAGTTGGAACTGATGTGTCAAGCTTGATGAGATGACCAGTGGAAGTTGGTCGACGTTCGATAGGCCACCCTATCACTTCATAGCACCTTACGTGACACTGCCCCTACTTAGAAGGTGTTTAACAACACGCGTGCGTAACTAGCCAGGACTCCTAGAGACTTGCCAAAGGAGTAGAAACCGGTTAGAGTAAGGCTATGACGCAAGAAGAAGATTTGCAAGCGCTGCGGGAAGAAAATGCGGCTCTCAAAGCGCAGGTGGCAGAACTGCTGCCGCTGAAAGCGCAGGTCGAAGAGCTCAAAGAGCAAGTCAAGCAGTTGACGAACCGACTGGCCAAAGACAGTCACAACAGTCATCTGCCGCCCTCCTCCGATCGCTTTGGACGCCAGAAGAAAACGAGAAGCTTGCGCAAAAGCAGCGGCAAGAAGCCAGGAGGCCAGCAGGAGCATCCTGGAGAAACCATTCACTGGTGCAGCCAGCCCGATGAGATCATTCGTCATGCCGTCGCTGCTTGCTCCCACTGCCGGGCCGATCTGGGCGCAGTGGGGCCTCAGGCAGTCGAAGCACGCCCAATCATGGAACTGCCGCGCAAGCGCCATGTGGTCATCGAGCATCAAGCCGAACAGAAATGGTGTCGGCAGTGTGGGCAGGTGAGCGTGGCGGCGTTCCCCCAAGAGGTGCGCGCCCGCGTGCAATACGGCAGTAGCGTGGCCGCAGCTGCCAGTCTGCTGGTGGCCCAGCTCTGCTGCCCCTGGGGCGAGCTGGCGAAGTGCTCTGGGATCTGCTGGGGCTTCCCATCGCGGAGGCCACGATCAGCACGCACATGCAGCGAGCCGCCAGCATCCTGGAACCCGTTGAGCAGCAGATCAAAGAGGCTCTGAGCCAGGCCGACGTGCTCCATCAAGATGAAAGCGGTCTGTACGTGGCGGGGCAGCGCTGGTGGGTTCACGTCAGTGCCACCCAGGCACTGACCCACTATGGCGTCCATCCCAAACGAGGCCAAGAAGCCCTGCAAGCTATTGGCATTCTGCCCAAGTTTCGAGGCAGAAGCCTGCATGATGGCTGGAGCAGCTACTGGCTCTACGACTGCTTGCACGCCTTGTGCAATGTCCACCATCTGCGCGAACTGCTCTTTCTGTATGAAGAGCAGCAGCAAACGTGGGCCCACCAGATGAAAGAGCTGCTGCTCTCGATGAAAGAAGCCTGCGACCAGGCACGAGCCGCAGGGCGTAGCGGCCTGGATCCTCTGGAGATCGCTGACTGGACAGCACGCTATGAGGCCGTGCTCCAGGTCGGCTATCAAGCCAATCCGTCCGATGCGCCTGCGCCGATCCCGAAAAAAGGACGACGCAAACAATCGGCAGCGCGCAATCTGCTCGACCGGCAAAGCCTGCACCAGGAGGCGGTCCTGGCTTTCCTGGAGGATCTGCGCATTCCTTTTACCAACGATGTGGTTGCATACTGCACTCCTTGCGCATGGTTAGCGTGTCTGTTGAAGCTGACGTTCATACTTGTGATGCGGGTGCTCGCCGGGCGGTGGGAACAACATGATCCCACGACCATCAGCATGGTACATGGGAATGCACCCAGCTCGCCCCCAATTCCTGATTGTCTCTGGAGACACTCCATAGGCTTGAGCGGCTTCAGTGGCCGATAAGAAGCCGCGTTCCCGGAGCCTGGCTCCATGATCTTTCAAGTGATTGTAGCGTCGTAATGAGAGCACACGTGGGGCGTGAAACAATTTGCCTTCATAGGTGCGCCAACCTCGTTGGTTCAGTTGTTCAGCCACTTCTGCGTCAGTGTACTCATCAAGTAATTGGTCCATGAGCGTGATGACCTCCTGCGCTGAGCGACGACCCTGACTGATCGGAAGGGTGACGGTCTGGGTGGCTCCTCCTGGAAAACGAAGCTGTGCCGTAATCACGGCGTCTTTGCGCAAGGTGACGTCTTCGAGCAACAAACGCACCATCCGTTTGCGGTCTCGATCTGAGGTCCGTTCATCGTGCCAGACCCGTGGAAAATCTTCGACGAGGTTCGTAATGGCCTGGCGTTCCAGCGTATTCAGGCGACATTGTTCTTGTTCCTGCTGTTTTTGCGTGTCCTGCTGAATCTGGGTGTATTCGTGTAAACGGGCATTCCATTCGGCTTCCAAGACGGAGGCCACCAATCGATTCTCAGGATCAACGCGCACAAAACGGCGCTGTGCCAACTCTGCCGCATAGCGAGCTCGTTCGACTTGCTGGTCTCGAAGTCGTTGTGCCGCTTCCACCTGGGCATGCAGTTCTTCATACACCTGCAGGGCCATGTCGAGCGTAAAGGGGGTCATGTGAGCGAGTAAGAGATCTGCAATGGTCGCATCGAGGCCGGCACCCAGAATATGCTGACAGGTTTGCTCGCTGGCATGCTCGATGCGTTCCTTCTGACATACGTATTCTGGGATGAGTCGTGTTCCATGCTCTGCTTGATGATAGCGCACCGTCATGCGATTTCCGCATTTCCCGCAAATGACCAACCCTTGCAAAAGGGCCGACCCTTCTCGTGCTGGGCCATGTTTTCGGTCGCCACCAAAGACCTGACGGTTCTGCTGCAGTTGCTGACGATTCGCTTCAAACTCCTCCCAAGTGATGTAGCCCACATGGACGTCCTGGAAGAGAAATGGCCATGCTTCCTGCGGCACCGTCTCCACATGGAGGGAGCCATCCAGCCCTTTGCTCGTATGGGTTCGTCCATAGCAGAACGCCCCAGCATAGCGCGGATTCCGCAGAATTTTCAGCACGCCATTATGTGTCAGGGCAGACCAATGGATCGTTCCGGCATGAGGGCCAGTACGAATACGGTGTGGAAAGAGCAGGTGTTGGTCCCGAAAATACTTCACCGTGGCCCAGGCAGACCCTGTCCGTTTGAAGGTCGCAAACAGCACTCGCAAGGCGTGTTGAACCTGGGCATCGGGATCAAGATGGATGGTCTCATCTTCCACATACACCAACCCGACTGGCAACTGGAGCTTGAGCGCTGCTCGTTGCGCTTGATTGAGAATCCCTCCTCTGAGACGGGCACGCAGAATGTGGAGTTCTGCTTCGCTCATCGTGCCTTTCATTCCCAACAATAATCGATCATTAAAGGTGGCCGGATCATAGAGACCATCTTCATCCAGAATGAGGGTTCCTGTCAGGGAACACAATTCCAACAGATGATGCCAATCCAACGAACTGCGTGCTAACCGTGAGACTTCCAGGCCCATGACCAACCCCACATGGCCAAGTCCCACCTCAGCAACCAGGCGCTGAAAGCCTTCTCGATCAACGGCGGAAGCTCCTGATTGACCAAGATCCTGATCAATAACGACAACCCGCTCAGCCGGCCAACCCAGGGCAATCGCTCGTTCGCGTAAGGCATATTGCCGTGCGGTACTTTCCGTATTTTCCAGGACTTGATGTAAGGTACTTTGCCGCACGTAGAGCATCGCCTGCCGTTGGACATGCCGGGCAGTCACTTTTTGAGACATTCCGAGAAGGAGAGTCATGGAAACACCTCTGCAATCATAGCAGCAACAAGCGTCGAGAACGGCGTCGAGTCGCCAAGAAGCGTAGGCGCACGTAAGCGCGCTGATGATGAAGTTGGCAGTGGCTGCGCCATCGCCAGCCATTTGATCAGCCCTCCACACAGGATTTGAGCAAGCCCAGGTGGGCGAATGGCTGAGGGGGACAAGGCCCAGGCCCGTATCGGTTCATAGTCGAGTTCATTCCGGAGCGTCTTCACGATAGCCCCCCTTTTTTCGCCGACCGGGCGAGCGCGCGTTCAATACTCCGAGGATGAACAATCAGGTGGTGCTGATCGTGTAACCACACGGCAAGTTCTGCGGACGACATCGTCTTCGCACGAGGCAAAAGGAGTGCGATGATCTCTTCGGTCAATTTGTGCGCATGACGAGGACCGGTCGGCTCAGGCAACAAGCCGACGATGCCGGAGTGTTCCCACGCCGATTGTGCGGCGTAAAAGGTAGGACGAGAGAGCGCAAACAATGACGTTGCATGGGAAACGGAAGCCCCATCCACGCGCACACGTCGCAAGAGTTCATATTTGACTTGCACCAGGTCACGCGGGTCAAAGAAGGGCAAGCCACTGATGAAGAGCGGATCACGCACCTGATCGGCATGTGGATGCAGGCTATGAGATTGGCGCAAGGCCACGAGTTTTTCGTCCGGCATAACTGACTCCCGAGCAAGAAAGATTGTTCTTTCTAGTATGACCTTTTTGAAGTCAATTGTCAAGACAAAGAGGTACAGAATTTCTGAGAAAAATGCGCTCTTTCTGCTCTGAATAGAGCCTATATTGAGGATATATCCGGCATTATTTCCTTTACACTTACGGCATAATTGGCTTAACACTCTTCTTCCTCCTTTTGTCCCTGTTCAAGACGGGAAATGAGGTGTGAGAGCGTCAGAAGATCAGCCACACGAAAGGCTGATCGACCAGCAGCAAGCACCACACTGGGGTCTGGAGGAACAATGCTCGTCCAGGCTGCTGGCAGCGTCCGCACATGCTCAGGGGTCTCGTAAAACGTGACGCGATATTCTCCCCAATTATGACGGTAGTTGAGGATCTCAAACTGCTGGCCGGACAAGGGATGAAAGGGATGCGTGACCGTGAAAAGTCCCTCCGCTAAAGATGGAGACGGTGTAGTTGACGGCTTGGTCCAA
>WNFT01001888.1_pt1 | contig 17792 bp, 15 predicted proteins | sample 5400191 | NCBI WGS metagenome assembly WNFT01 (sample SAMN13153359, study PRJNA577476) | soil metagenome | isolation source: 80 cm saprolite under Madrone tree | place: USA:California | collected 2016-06-14 | reverse complement strand
TTCCTGAGGAGTCTGAGGGTGGAGCGGGGAAGTAACTCATGCCGCGGTCCCATGAGGTCAGTACCACCTCGCGGTAGCGGGTGGGTCTCAAGATTGCCAATTAGCTTTTGACGAGACAACCAATCGGCAATCGGCAATGGCGAAGGAGATCAATGAAAATGACTGGCCGATATCTTGAAGACTTTGCGGTTGGCCAGACCTTTCGCTCCGGCCGGCTGTTGATCGACAAGGAGCGAATTAAAACTTTTGGCGCCGAGTTTGATCCGCAGCCATTCCACCTCGATGAGGAAGCCGCGCGCGACACAATATTTGGCGGGCTGGCCGCCAGCGGTTGGCACACCGCCGCGGTCACCATGCGGCTGCTGGTCGAGAGCGACATCAAACCCGCCGGCGGCATCGTGGGCGCCGGCTTCGATGAATTCCGCTGGACACGGCCGGTGCGACCCGGAGATGAATTGCGTGTTGAGAGCGAGGTCCTGGAGGTACGACCGTCGAGGTCGCGTCCGCATCAGGGATTGATCAAGGTGCGAACGACGACGCTCAACCAGAACGACGAGGCCGTTCAGGTCACCGTCGGGAGCCTCGTGGTACCGCGCCGCCCAACGTAGAAGGAGAAGCTGAAACATTGCCTGATGTTACGGTGCGGTCCCATGAGGTCATCAGTACCACCACGCGGTAGCGGGTGGGTTCTGAAAATTGCAGCCCATTGTGCATGAATGCAACGGACCCACCCGCTACCGCGTGGTGGTACTGACTTCATGGGACGGCTCGTTGAGCTAAGGGAACGCGCTCAATATGCATAACTACCCGAAGGAGAAATACATGAACAAGCTTGAAGGAAAAATTGCACTTGTTACTGGTGGCAATAGCGGAATTGGTCTGGCGACGGCGAAGCAGTTCGTGAACGAAGGCGCGTACGTCTTCATCACTGGCCGCCGTGAACCGGAGTTGGCTGCGGCGGTGAAGGAGATCGGAAGAAATGTGACCGGCGTACAAGGAGACGTGTCGGATCCTGGCGATCTCGATCGCCTCTTTGCGCAAATCAAACGAGAAAAGGGCAAGCTCGATATTGTGTTCGCGAATGCCGGTGTTGCGAAGTTTGCTCCCTTCGGCACGATCACCGAGGAGTTCTATGACTCGATCTTCGATGTCAATGTGAAAGGCATGCTGTTCACGGTGCAGAAGGCGTTGCCGCTGTTGCCGGATGGCGCCTCGATCATTTTGAATGCGTCGATTGTTGGCAGTAAAGGATTGCCGGCGAATAGTGTTTATAGCGCCACCAAAGCCGCCGTGCGTTCGTTCGCGCGGACATGGACAACGGACTTAAAGGATCGCCGCATTCGCGTGAACGCGGTGAGTCCCGGCGCGACTGACACGCCCGGACTCAGTGACCTGATGGCGTCCGCAGAAGTAGGCGAGGAACGCATGAAGATGATTTTCAACACTGTTCCGCTCGGTAGGCTCGGCACACCCGACGAGATTGCAAAGGCCGTAGTGTTTCTGGCATCCGACGACAGCAGCTACGTCACAGGAACGGAATTGTTTGTGGATGGCGGCGTCGCACAAGTGTAGGAGGTTAGTAACGGCAAGTGCTAAGCCCTGTGAGAATGTGGCTTGATGCTTTGGTGAAAGTGGTCGAAAACGGCATCGGCGACCAGTCCTGGTGCTTCACGGTGGGGGAAATGACCTACATTCTCCAGCACGACGCGGCAATACCGACCGGTGAAGAATCTTTCGAGCCCCTCTGATTCCTGAGGAGCGTCACAATAATCGGAGAGACCCTGAATCATGAGAGTCGGTGTCGATAGATATTCAACTTCACCGAGACGACTTTGCAGAGCATCGTAACGCGCATCCCAAGCTTCGCCCTGTCGACCGCGGTCGTGGTCGCCATGTAACCAGCGGGCGCGGTAGGCGTTCAAAGAAATCTCAACCCAATCGGGACTGCGGAAGCTTTCGGCAGTTTGTGCGAACTCTTCGTCAGAAAACCACTGCGGGCGAGGACGCCCGTAGTCCCGGGAAACTGGCGGGCTCCACGTCTCCCACTGAATTCGGGCAAAGCCGATCGGATCTTTGCGCACTGCCTCCGCTCCCGCGTCTGTACACATAAACCACTGATACCAGGAGCGTCGCGACTGTTCGAAGGATGGAACGCTGAATTGCCCGCGAGGTTGATAGGCGAGCGCGAGAGCGGCTATGGCGGTGACCCGTTCGGGGAAAAGCGCCGCCAATATGTACGCCACCCGCGCGCCCCAATCGTGTCCCACCACGGCAAAGTTTTTCAGACCGAGAGCATCGGCGAGGTCGATCGCGTCCTGGGCCAGTGCCACGCCTGCGCCCACGCGAGGTGTTTCTTTTAACAGGAACTCGGTCGGACTTGAACCGCGAAGAAAGGGTGCGATTGTTCGATACCCATTGGCGTGAAGATGTTGTGAGACCTCGTTCCATCCACGAGGCGCGTCGGGCCAGCCGTGGAGTAAGAGCACTGGAATGCCATCAGGTGGACCACCTTCTTCAAATGCAATCTCCAGGATGTCCGTGCGAATACGATTCAAATTATTCGGCTAGCTGCATTTTTCAAAGCGGCTTAGGCGCTGCTGGATCTCGTTTACGATTTGCGTGTGCTTGCTATTTCCATAGCTGCAATTGTTCCGTTCGGCTTGCGCCCAACTGGCTTGACTGACGGCTCAGCTTTTCCTGCAATGAATCCAGGTAGATGTAAATGACCGGTGTGATATAGAGCGTAATCAACTGCGAAAAGAGCAATCCGCCGACGACTGCTAATCCGAGCGGGCGGCGCGATGTCGCACCCGCTCCGAACCCGAAGGCAATAGGCAGCGCGCCCATCATCGCTGCGAACGTCGTCATCATAATCGGTCGAAAACGCACAACACATCCTTGATAAATAGATTTCTCTGCGTTCCATCCTTCTTTCTTTTCAGCAGCCAGCGCAAAGTCAATCATCATAATCGCGTTCTTTTTGACGATGCCGATCAGCATGATGATCCCGACGAAAGAATAGAGGTCCAGTTGAACTCCGAAAATCAAAAGCGTCACCAACGCGCCGAACGCTGCCGAAGGTAAACCCGAAAGAATCGTAATTGGGTGAATGAAGCTTTCATACAAAACACCGAGTACCAGATAAATCACGAAGATCGCGACGAGAAGTAGAATCCCCAGGCCGGAGAGAGATGATTGAAAGACCTGTGCCGTTCCTTGAAAACTTCCCGTGATTGTTGCCGGCAGCGCAGAGTGTGCGAGCTGATTGATTTGATTAACAACGTTGCCGATTGGAACATCGGGGCGCAGGTTAAATGAAATAGTGACGGCGGGAAGTTGGCCCAGATGATTAACCGATAACGGTCCGACGGTACGCGTTACAGTGGCGATCGTGCTGAGTGGAACCATCTGAGCAATTTGCTGTGTGCCGCCATTTGTGGCCTGCGTGTTCGTATTGGAACTCGTAGAATTGGTTTGACTGGTGCGCAGATAGAGGTTTGAAAGAGCGTTTGCGTCCAGCTGATATTCCGGCGCAACTTCTAAAATGACCCAATACTCATTTGTGTCTGTGTAAATCGTTGAGACTTGCCCCGAACCAAATGCGCTGGCGAGCGTGCTCTCGATTTGACTGGCCGTTATTCCAAGCGCGGAGGCTTTGTCGCGGTCAATCTGTAAAGTTATCTGGGGATTTTTGATTTGCAAGTCGGTCGTCACGTCGAGCACACCGGGAATTGCTCCGATTTTCTCCTGCGTCACGGTTGCGCCCTGATAGAGCTCGTTAGCGTCAGTGCCTTGCAAGGTGTATTGATACTGGCTTTTTGAAACGATACCGCCGATGTTGATCGTCGGGGGATTCTGTAAATAGACGTTGATGCCCGGCACCGAGGCCAGTTGCGGTCGCAGTTGTTGAATGATTTGTTCGGGCGTTGCCTTTCTTTGCGATGAAGGTTTCAGCAAGAGGAATAAACGCCCCGTACTGTTTGATGTTCCGCCAACGCTTGATTGCAAGGAAGCGATGTTCGGATTCTTCTTGATGATCCCCGCGACCTGTTGTTGATGGCGCACCATCTCATCGAATGAAACGCCTTGCGCACCTTCGGTTGTGCCTGTCAACATTCCTATATCATCATTGGCCATGAAGCCTTTCGGCACAATGACAAAAAGGTAAGCTGTCGCAATGAGGATGACGAAGGAAGCCATGAGCGTGGCGAACTTGTGTTTGATGACGAGCTTGAGTGTTCGCTCGTAGAAGTTAATCATGTATTCAAAGACTTTTTCCGAAGCGTTGAACCATCGTCCGTGCCCTTTCTCATCATGCGGGCGCAGGAAACGGCTGCAAAGCATCGGCGTCAGGCTCAACGAGATGATTCCCGAAAGCAAGATGGCCACGATAATCGTCACCGAAAATTCGCGGAACAATCGCCCGATAACACCGCCCATCAAAAGAACTGGAATAAAGACTGCCGCCAGTGAAATCGTCATCGACAAAATCGTAAAGCTGATTTCGCTCGATCCGTTCATAGCCGCTTGAAACACGCTCTCGCCTTGTTCTATGTGCCGAACGATGTTTTCGAGCATGACAATCGCGTCATCGACCACAAAACCAACGCAGAGAGTTAAAGCCATCAGCGAAATGGTATCCAGCGTGAAGTTCACTAAATACATCACTGCGAAAGTTCCGACGATAGACATTGGAACAGCCAGGCTCGGAATGATTGTCGCGCGCACATTACGTAGGAAGAGGAAGATGACCAGGACCACCAAAGCAATTGTTAGCATGAGCGTGAATTTCACATCGCTTACCGAAGCGCGTATCGAGGCGGAGCGGTCGTAGCGAATGCCCATGTTGACGGCGGCGGGAAGTTGGGATTGAAAGGTCGGCAATAATGCTTTGATTGAGTCAACAACTTCGATAGTGTTTGTTCCGGGTTGTCTTTGAATTGCCAGGATGATGGCGCGCGAGTCGTTGAACCAGCTCGCAGTCTTATCGTTCTGTACGCTGTCCGCGACTTTTGCTACTTCATCCAGCCGCACAGGTGCGCCGTTTCGATAGGCCACGATGAGCGAACGAAAAGCATCTGCGTCGGTGAGTTGTCCGTTGGCCTGGACGGTATAAGATTGGTGGGTGCCATCAAGGGTTCCGGTCGGCAGATTCACGTTTCCTTGCTGGATCGCCGTTTGCACGTCGCTCATGGAGATTCCGCGGGAGGCAAGCGCCAGCGGATCAGCCTGAACGCGCACCGCGTATTTTTGCGAACCAAACACGGAAACTTGTGCCACGCCGTTCACCATCGAGATGCGCTGCGCCAACATCGTTTCGGCGTACTCGTCAACTTTTGAAAGCGGCAGCGTGTCCGATGAAAGTGAAAGGTAGAGAACAGGCTGGCCCGCCGGATTTACTTTTTGATAGGTGGGCGGCGAAGGCATTCCCGGTGGAAGTTGTCTGAGTGCCGCAGCGATTGCCGCTTGAACATCTTGCGCCGCGCCGTCAATGTCACGGCTCAAATCAAACTGCAAAGTAATCTGCGTACTGCCGAGCGAGCTTGATGAACTTATTGAGGTTATGCCCGCGATCGTCGAAAACTGCTTTTCCAGCGGCGTTGCTACCGACGAAGCCATCGTCTGGGGGTCCGCGCCGGAAAGTCCTGCAGAGACTTGGATCGTTGGAAAGTCAACGTTGGGTAGATCGCTCACAGGCAAACTGCGATAACCCAACACGCCGAAAAACAAAATCCCCACCATGATGAGTGTGGTCATCACAGGAAGATTTATGAATGGGCGGGAAAGGTTCATGACCCGCCCCCGTTTGAATTCCCCGAACTGTTCGCTGTGATTTGCACTTTCGCTCCCGGCGTAACGCGAAGTTGCCCGTCGGTGATTACCGTCTCGCCAGCGCCCAGGCCGCTCGCGATAACGGCTTCGTCGCCGATAGTGCGGTCAAGCACGATTTTTCTCATTTCAACAGTTTGGTCCGCTTTGACGACATAGATGAACTGCCCCTGCTGGCTCGTTTGCACCGCCTGCGACGGGACGACTATCGCATCGGGTTGATTCGTGAGGGTCAAAACGATGTTCACGAATCTGCCGGGCCATAACAGGTTATCGTCATTTAGAAAAGACGCTTTGAGTTGCAGAGTGCCGGTTGCCTGGCTCACCTGGTTATCAAAAGCGCTAAGCGATCCAATGCGACTTGTGTTGGCGTCAAGTTGTGCAGCGACTTTCAAGTTGGCCGACGACGCGTATTTTTGCACGTCAGGCAAATACTTTTCGGGAACTGTGAACGTCACATAAATCGGTGAAACCTGATTAATAGTCACCAGCGGCGTCGAATCATTCGCAGTGACGAGATTGCCTTCCGTCACAATAGAACTGCTTGTGCGCCCAGCTATCGGCGATCGAAGCTGACAATAGCTCAATTGAACTTTGGTGTTATCAAGTGCGGCCTGACTTTGACGCACTTGCGACCTGGCAGTCTCGATGCTCGAGCGATCCGCATTGAGTGTCGCGGTGTAAGCATCCGCGTTGGCTTTGAACTGTTCCGCTTGCTCTTTGGATACCACTCCCTCTTTCATTAGAATGTCGTATCGGCTCGCTTCCGTTGCCGCATACTTTTGCTGGGCCGTGTCTTTCACCAGAACCGCTTGTGCTGTCGCGACCCCCGAAATGTCGTGTTGAAGATTGGCCTGCGCTTCTTTCACCGCTTCAACGAAAGGCCGCGAATCAAGCGAAAAAAGCAACGCTCCTTTTTTGACATAATCGCCTTCTTTGAAATTCACTCTGAGCATTCGCCCGGTGACTTGTGATCTGATTGCAACGGCGACCACGGGTTGCACATTGCCGATTGCGTTGACTTCGACGGGCATATCTTTGGCCACGGCCTTTGTAACCGTCACAGGAACTGCGGCGACTGACTTCGGCTGCTGTTGACCTCTTGACGAACAGGCCGTTTGCAAAGTGAGTAAGATAGAAATCAGCGCTCCCCAGAGGCACGGAGACAAAGAGATCCGAAAACAGGTCGAGGAATATTGAACATATCTGTTTTTCATCCGTGTGCCCTTGTCGCGAGCTTTGAATTGTCCACAGAGAGTCCTGCTGTTGCGGCCCGTTCTTGGCGGCGAAGACTCTCGTCCTTGCTCTCTCCATGGATTGTCATATCGCAATAGCCGTGCTCTCACTTGAAAGAAGTGGGGAGTGTTTGAAGCAAATTGTAAAGGGTGAAGCGGGCAGCGGCAAATTAGAGCCGGCTCCGTGCAGGCTAGAATTGGGCGTTTGTGATAGCAGGAAGCAATAGGCATAAGCGGCGTCATGGAGCTGTCATGAAGGTGATTCTCTTCGGAGCTACAGGGATGGTGGGGCAGGGCGTCTTGCGCGAGTGCCTGCACGACGAAGGCGTCGAAACCGTACTCGTGATTGGTCGCAACTCCGTCGACCGGGCGCACCCGAACCTGCGCGAGTTAATCAGCAAGGACCTGTTTGACTTCAGCGCGGCAGGTCAGGAGCTGCAAGGATACGACGCGTGCTTCTTTTGCCTCGGCGTTTCGGCGGCCGGTATGAACGAGGCTGACTACACGCGCCTGACTTACGACCTGACGCTGGGTTGGGCAAAGGTGCTAGCGGATATCAATCCCGCGATGACATTCATTTATGTTTCGGGCGCGGGCACCGGCGGCAAGTCGATGTGGGCAAAGGTGAAGGGACGCACTGAAGATGCGTTGCTGGACTTGTTCCCGTCTGCGTACATGTTTCGCCTGGGCGCGTTGCGCGCAATGAACGGCGAAGTATCAAAGACCCGCTGGACGCGGATCGCTTATACGGTCTTCCGGCCGCTCTGGCCGCTGGTGCGTTTGCTCGCGCCGGGATCGATGATTACCACCGAGGAGCTGGGCCGCGCGATGATCCGCGTCGCGCAACAGGGTTCACCTAAACGCGTGCTGGAGAATCGCGACCTGCGCGCACTCGGTGCTGCATGATCTGCCACACAAGTTGATTAACGCCTCACGCTAACAAATTCTCGATCTTCACCGGCAGTTCCCGCACGCGAACTCCGGTTGCGTGGTGGACCGCCGCCGTGATGGCAGCAGCGATGCCGGCCAAGCCGATCTCGCCGATCCCGCGTGCGCCAAGTTCGTTAATCTCTTTGTCGGGGAAATCGAGGAAGTGCACGTCGATCGGCGGCACGTCGGCGTTGACCGCCACTACGTAGTCGGCCAGATTACTGTTGATCGGCGCGCCGTTCTGCGGATCGTAAGTCGTGTGTTCGAACAACGCCATGCCGATCCCCATCACCACCCCGCCCTCGATCTGGTTCCGGCCAGCCAGCGGATTGATAATGCGGCCCGCATCGATGACAGTCACAACGCGGCTGACGCGTAACTGAGCGATCTCGGGCCGCCAGGTGACCTCTACAAAGTGACAGCCGAACGAGTGCGTCGAGAACTTCGCTTCAGGATTACCGAATGTCGATTCGGACTTGCCGCTGCCTGTGACCATGCGGAGGTTGGCGCGCTGGAGCAATTCGGCGAACGGCACGCCGTCAGCCGGACCATCAGCTTTCACAAAGACCCGGCCCCCTTCGAATTCCAGCTCATCTGGCTTGCGCTTCTCGAAGGGCGACGCGCGCGTTTTGGTTGCGATCGTCAGCAGCGATGCAATCGCATTGTCCGCCGCTGCAAAGACGGCCGGAACCACTGACCCAGTCACCATCGAGCCGCCCGAGAGTGGGCCTTCCGGAAGAGACGTGTCCCCCAGTGCGACTTCGACTTTGTCGAGCGGTACTCCGGTCTTCTGCGAGGTGAGCTGCGCGAGGATCGTGTACGTGCCGGTGCCGATGTCCTGCGTGCCGCACGCGACGCGTGCTGTGCCATCGTCGCGGAGCTGAACATTGGCGTCGGCCGGGAATCGTGCGGCGATCCACGCACACCCGGCCATTCCCCATCCGAGGATCAAGCCGTCGCGCTTCATCGAGCCGACCTCGGGAATGCGCCTGGACCATCCGAACTTCTCCGCGCCGAGCTCGAAGCACTCGAGCAAATGGCGTGACGAGAACGGAAGGCCCAGCGACTCGTCGATTTTCGGTTCGTTGATAACGCGGAGCCGGACCGGATCGATCTTGAGTTGGTCGGCCAGTTCATTCATCGCCGATTCGGTTGCGTAGAGTCCGGGCACCGCGCCGGGGCCGCGCAGGTCCGCGGTTGCCCCGATGTTGCGCCTGGCGCGGCCGAACGTCACGCGCAGGTTGGGCACGCTGTATTGGAACGGCGTCGCTTCGCCGCAGTCCTCGTGGTGGATATCGAGCATTGACCTGTCGTAGACGTAGTCATGCTGGAGCGAGACGAGTTTGCCGTCAGGCGTGGCGCCCACCCGCACACGCTGCTGGGTGCGCGGGCGATGACCGACTGTCTGGAACATCATCTTCCGGCTGATCACGAGCTTGATCGGCTTGCCCAACTGGCGCGCCGCCGCTGCGGCAAGCGAACAATGCGTCCACGGAAAAAGTTTGGACCCGAAACCTGAGCCAACGAACTTCGTGATAACCCGAACGTTCTCTTGCGGCAAGCCGAACATTTGCGCGAGCACGGTCCGGTAGTTGAAGACCCCCTGAGATGAATCGTATAGCGTTAGAGTCGAGTCATCCCAGATCGCAGTCGTCGCGTGCAACTCGATGGGGTTGTGCGTCTCGGCCGGTGTGACATAGGTTTGGTCGATCTTGACCGGTGCGCTTGCGAAAGCAGCCTCAGCGTCGCCGCGTTGGCTTTGCAAACGCTCTCGCGGGCTGAACGTGGTCGCAACCACTTCGGGGTCGTCGTCTGCTGAGAGGTCGGACTCGACGTTGGGAGTGTCACTGGCATAGGTCACGCGAACCGCGTCGGCGGCAGCCTTGGCGGCTTCAAACGTATCCGCCACAGCAAGCGCGATGTATTGGCCGTAGTAGCGAACGACGTCGTCTTCAAACGGCGGGCGCCGTTCGTCGCAGATGCCTTCGAACCCCTGTCCCTGGACCGACCGGAAGATCTTTCCGATGTTCTCGCGATGAAAAACAGCTCGCACGCCGGGCATTTTCTCGGCCGCGGAAGTGTCGAGCTTGACCACGCGACCGTTGGCGATTGTAGCCTCGAGGGGAACGGCATAAAGCTGACCCGGAAAGTTGAAGTCGGAGGTGTACCGCGCCACCCCGCTCACTTTAAGTGGCCCATCCACCCGGGGCGTGCTGCGACCAATCGGAGAAAGACTCGGTATTTCTTGTATTGTCGGCATGTCCGCTCCTTCGATGGAATCAGCCTGTGGTGGCGATTTGCAGGGCGTGTACGAGGCAGCGCGTCGCCAACTCGATCTTGAAACCATTCTCGCTCCGCGGTTTGGCGTCGCGCATCGCCGCTTCGGCTGCTTTGCGAAAGTTGCCCTCGTTGGCGTCCTGTCCGGCAAGCACGGCCTCGGCCTCGGGGGATCGCCATGGCTTGGTCCCCACGCCGCCCAGTGCGACGCGCGCCCAACTTACTTTCGCGCCCGAGAGTGTGATGACGACGGCGGCCGACGACAGTGCGAACTCGTATGACGCGCGGTCGCGTAGTTTCAGATAGACCTGCGTACTTCCCTCGACGGGCGGGGGGAGTGTGACATGCGTGATGAGGTCGCCTGGTTCGAGCACTGTTTCGCGGTCCGGTGTACTGCCGGGCAGAAGGTGAAAGTCACCGATGGGGATCGCGCGGGTACCTTTGGCTCCCTGCACATGAATCGTCGCCTCCAATGCTGCCATCGCCACGCACATGTCCGAGGGGTTGGTCGCGATGCAGTTTTCGCTTGTGCCAAGGACCGCAAGCATGCGGTTGCTTCCGGTGATGGCCGGGCAGCCGGTTCCGCGTTCGCGCTTGTTGCAGGGCATCGCGGTGTCGCGAAAGTACATGCACCGCGTTCGCTGGAGCAAGTTGCCGGCAGTCGTCGCCATATTTCGAAGCTGTGGGGATCCGCCGGCGAGAATCGCCTGCGACAGCACGGCATAATCTCGTTGCACCGTCGGATGGTGGGCCAGATCTGAATTTCGCACGGTGGCGCCAATCTTCAGCCCGCCATTAGGCGTTCCTTCGATCTCGTCGAGCGGCAAACGGTTGATATCGAGGACCCGTGCTGGCGTTTCGACGTTCAGCTTCATCAAATCCAGCAGCGTTGTCCCGCCGGCGACGAACCGCACGTCCGCGCCTTGCTGCGCGGTTTTCGCCTGCGCCGCGGTCGCAACCGCCGTCGCGGAATCTACTGGCCGCACGAATTCAAAGGTATGCATGGGAGTGGCTCCTGCTCGCGGCTAAATGGCGAAGTGTCTAAATGTTTTGGCGAACTTGTTGGATCGCGGCCACGATATTGGCATAGGCCCCGCAGCGGCAGATGTCGCCGCTCATAAGTTCCTTCACGGCCGCGTCGTCAGGACCGCATGGTTCCTTGAGCAACGCAACGCCCGACATAATCTGCCCTGACGTGCAATATCCGCACTGGTATCCGTCGCAGGCGACGAATGCCGCTTGCATGGGATGCAATGCGTCGGGTGTGCCCAGGCCCTCTATGGTTGTGATCTCTTCCCCATCATGCATTAAGGCCAGGCTAAGACATGAGTTCACGCGCCTGCCATTCACATGCACCGTACATGCGCCGCATTGCCCGTGGTCACAGCCCTTCTTCGTTCCGGTGAGAGCAACGGTCTCGCGGATGCAATCGAGGAGCGTCGTCCGAGGGTCGACGCGAAGTTGGCGGTCCTCGCCGTTGATGCGCAGCGTGATCGAGACCGCGCCTTCGATGTTCGGCCCGCCCGCATTTTCTGCGGGCGAGGCACTCTGCCCCGGGCCCGCTTGTGGATCGTCTCGCATAGAGCCTCCGTTCGAACCAATAGCCTAATGCAGTAACCTGTAACTGTCCACGGTGCTGTATAAAATACCTACTCGAGCGGCGAGTTTAGACGGACCGGTCAGCACCGGGTGTCCCTAAACCACTTGACATCAGCCTTAAGGTAAAGTATCTTGATATCAAGGTATTTAAAGACGAAGATGAGCAAACACAAATCGGAATCGTTGAGCGGCGGTAGCGGCGTGCACGTTTTTCTGGTGTTGTGGAAGGCATCGCGTGCGGCTCAGGCCTATGCCGAGAAGAGCATCCTGGAGCTGGAGATGTGTGGTAGCGATTTTGGCGTGCTCGAAGCCCTGCTGCACAAAGGGCCGCTGCCCGTTAACGAGATCGGGAAAAAAGTTCTGCTCACCAGCGGCTCGATCACAGTTGCTGTTGATCGTTTAGAGGCGAAGAAGTTGGTAGAGCGGCGCACGCACGGCACCGACCGGCGGGCAAGGATAGTTCATTTGACAAAGGAAGGCAGGAAGGTGATTACACGCGCCTACGCCGGTCACGCCGCCGACATGGAAAGGCTCGCGTCCGCCTCCCTGACCAGAGCGGAGCGCAAGACGCTCATCGGCCTGTTGAAGAAGATTGGCTACGAGGCGGCAGGTGCGTTAGATCAAAGTGAGGAGAGTACGGCGTAAGACTGTCCGACAAACTTCAGTTTGTCGGACATAAGCCTTGAGTCGTTTACGTCACTTACTGGGCGCGCCAAATCAGCAAAGAGAGAGGAGATGTTATGTCGATGGTAAGTGAAGTTTTGAGAAATGAGGAGACTCACGCGGGCGGAACGCGCACGGTCGCCGGAATCGTGAATAGAATTGAGACTTTAGAAGGCGGCGGCTTTCTTGTTCGTCGTCCGTTCCCCAAAGCCTCGTTTTCAGATTTTGATCCATTCCTGTTGCTCGATGAGATGGGGCCAATGGAAGTTGCGCCCGGTGAAGCGAAAGGAGCGCCGGACCATCCGCATCGCGGATTCGAAACTGTGAGCTACATGCTGGCGGGAGACCTGGAACATAGAGATTCTCGGGGGCACGCCGGACGCCTAAGAGCGGGTGATGTGCAGTGGATGACTGCCGGAGCAGGCGTGGTCCATGCAGAAATGCCGAGCGGTGAGTTCGCGCGTCAGGGCGGGCGAATGCACGCCTTCCAACTTTGGGTGAACCTGCCGAAGCGCGACAAGATGATGAACCCGCGCTACCAGGAGATTCCGAGCTCGCAAATCCCTAAAGCGACTTCGGCCGATGGCCTGGTGAAGGTGAGTGTAATCGCGGGCGAAGCGATGGGCGAGAAAGCTGTCATTGAAACGCGCACGCCAATAATCTACCTGCACTACAAGATCGGGCCCGGAGGCACTGCCATCGAAACGGTGCCGGGCGCCTACAACGCCTTTGCTTACATCGTGGAGGGCGAGGGATTGTTCGGAGCAGAAGGCGAACGCGCTGGAGACGGACAAATGGTTCTGTTCGCGCAGGACGGCGACGAAGTGAGAATCGAAAATCCTTCGGACGCGAAGGCTACGCTTGAAGTATTGCTCATCGCGGGAGTGCCCTTGAACGAACCAGTCGCGCGCTACGGGCCGTTTGTGATGAACACGCAGACGGAAATCCGGCAGGCTTTTGAAGACTACCAACAAGGCAGGATGGGCGCGATTAATTCTTGAATGATCGAAAACAGAGAGACGAAAACAGAGAGACAAGGAATCGAAAATGTTATCCAACGATAAAAAACTGATTGCCGTGATCGGAGCAACCGGGCAGCAGGGCGGCGGAGTCGTACGTGCCCTCCAAGCCAGCGGACAATTCAAGGTGCGCGCACTGACTCGCAATCCCGACAAGCATCGCGAACTCGCAGAGGAAGTGGTCGAGGCAGATTTAGACAAACCGGAGACACTCAAAGCTGCATTTGCAGGGGCACACGGAGTTTTCCTGGTGACGAATTTTTGGGAAGCAGGAAGCGACGAGCTCAAGCAGGCAACAGTGGCGATACGCGCCGCCAAAGATGCCGGCGTCAAACACTTTATCTGGTCCACGCTGCCCGATGTAGAAGCGATCAGCGGCGGCAAGTTCAACGTTCCCCACTTTACCAGCAAAGCGAAGATCGATCTGGTAGTGCAGGAAGCCGGGTTTGCGAACCATACGTTCGTAATCGCGCCGTTCTACTATGGGAACCTTACGGGCATGATGGCTCCGCAAAAGCAGGCTGACGGGTCCGTGGGCTGGATCCTTTCGCTTGATCCAACTGTGCGGGTCATTCACATGGGTGATATCAACGAACTCGGCAACATCGTGGCCGGCGCCTTTGCTCATCCGGATGAGGCAGGCAATGGTCAGTATCTGCCACTCGTCGGTGATTTCATGAGCTTTAATGAAATCGTTGAGACCCTAAATCGACAAGGGCATAACTTTTCATACAACCAGGTCCCAAAGGAAAGCTTCGCTGGTGCCTTTCCTGGAGCAAACGAAATTGCCGAGATGTTCAGTTATTGGGAAGCTCATACTTATCTGGGTTCGGATTCGTCCGATCAAATTGCGCTCGCAAACAAAATAGCAGGCCGGGAACCGACCCGGTTTTCGAGCTGGGCTCGGGAGAATTTTCCCAAACAGCTCAACGCCACTGACGGGGCATTACGCTGAAATTGGCAAGGTTTTTGAAAACTATCGAAAGGTAACTTGAAATGAAAATCGTAACCTTGATCGCACGTCTTCTACTTGGGCTGATCTTCCTTGTGCTTGGCCTCAATGGTTTTTTGAATTTCCTGAGCATGGGGCCTATGCCTTCGGGATTGGCAGGCCAGTTTATCGGCGCGCTCGTACTGTCTCACTACTTTTGGGTTGTCGCTGCGCTCCAAGTCGCAGGTGGCGCGCTACTGCTCGTCAACCGATACGTGCCGCTTGCGCTGGTGCTCCTTGGACCAGTGATAGTGAACATCATTTTGTATCACGTGTTTTTGAATCCGAGCGGCGCACCGTTGGCCATCGTTGTAGTAATCCTCTGGGGGATTGTTTTCTACAGCCAACGCCAACACTTCTCAGGCATATTTGTACAACGGACGTGACTAGTAATGAGCTCAGGTTTACTGAGGCAGTTTCTGCGGAGGGGTAGACGATGGCTAAATGGACTTTTGAACCTGGACACACCGCAGCCGAGTTTCGAGCCCGGCACATGATGGTGACCTACGTCCGCGGACATTTCAAAAACATTCACGGCACGCTGGAGTTTAATCCAGATAGCCCGGGCAATTCTTCCGTCGAAGTACAGATCGATGTCAGCGGAATCTGGACGGGAGTCAAGGAACGTGACGACCACCTGCGGAGCGCAGACTTTCTTGATGCGGACCATCATCCGGAGATCACCTTCGCGGGCAATCAAGTTGAGATCAAAGGCGAGCACGACTTTGCAGTCACAGGAGATTTGACCATTCGTGGAGTTACTCGCCCAGCCACGTTGAATGTCAGCTACCTGGGACAGTGGCTGACTCCGTGGTGGGAAGATGGCGTTGATAAGGGACCGCGGATACGCGCAGGTTTCCTGGCGACCACTCAGATCAATCGTCAGGACTTTGGAGTCAATTGGCAAGACACTATGGACCACGGCGGGATTGTCGTCGGTAATGAAATCGATATCGCCATCGATGTTGAAGCGGTTCTTGAAGACGCTTGATTCGTGTCTGGTTTTTGTAACGCAAACTAACAGTTTGCTTTACAAAGTTAGGCCACTGCCAAATTCCAGCGGCATTGAACTGTTATGTATGACAAACCCTTTTCGCTCGCAGAACGACGTCTGCAACCAGGCGGACTACTTAACCTGAGGCCTTCATCTCCGGTCGGGACTATCCTGTATGTAGAAGACGATGATGATACTCGCGAACTCGTTGCTTACCTGCTGGCTCGCAACAACTACAAGGTGGTTCCAGCCGAAAGCTACGACGATGCATTGCTGCTGGCGCGAGCAAACCAGTTCGATTTGTACCTGATCGACAACTGGATATCTGGAGGCTCAGGAATTGATTTGTGTAAGAAGCTTCGAGAATTCAATCCCGGGACACCGATTCTATTTTATTCCGGCGCGGCGTACGAAGGTGACAAGCACCAGGCGTTTGCTGCCGGCGCGCAAGCGTATTTGGTCAAACCCGTTGACAACGATGAGCTGATTGAAGAAGTCTCTCGCGTCATTTCAGACGCGAAGAGAACGCAAGGTGCGATGAGCGCGTAGACCGGTACGGCTGTCCTCGTCTGACTTCCTTTCAGGGTCCGAATCGCTGCCGATATTCGGCCGATGAGAGAAAAGCTTTGACCATGTCGGCATCGACGAAGTTGCCGTTGAATTGGTTCAGCTTGTTCAGCCAGAAGTTATAGCCGCCAAAGTTCAGGTTCGGCTCCGGCGCCGCGTCGGGGTTCCTTCGCAGATAACCAAAGTACTGCATCAGGACAAACGCGCGATTGAGCTCTCGCTGTTTCAGCGTAGCGTTGTCGGCTATCTTACTGAGCACGCTGGCGCGCAGCGAGGGGTCTGCCGGATTTGGCGACAACTCGCTGATCAAAGCCGAACGCTCGCTGTCGGAAAGCACGCTTCCCGCATTCGCATTCAACGAATCAACAAACTCAGTTGCGCTGGTCGGTCCCGGATAACGAGACAGGAACGCGGCCCGCTGGACGAACGACAGCGCAAACGCGCTCTTGTTGTTATCGAGTTGCGTCTGCCAACTGCCCTGGCCCACGATCACGCCGGCTCCGATTTGCTGAGTATCGCCCAGGAAGTTCGTGAATCTCACCGGCACTGGGACTGTCGGCGGACTGATGTCGCCAAAGCCGGTCTTGTAAATCCGCTCGACATAGTAACCGGTATCCTGAAACTCGATCGACAGGAAGAATGCTGCGGACGTATTGATCCGGAAGAGTTCGATGCACTGCGTCACTGTCAATCCAGCCGGACGCCGCGCCGGATCGTTGCACTTATCGATGTTGTCCTTCCAAAACGCCAGGCCCGAAGCGTCAGGCTCGCGATTAAGAAAGTCTCGATATTGCTGACGGACAAACGTATCAGTGTCGTCGATGGGGTTCGTTGCCGGCTCAGTCACATCGTCGGCAATTGTTAGCGTCGCCGTCAAAGTTGTCGCTCCAGGTGTCGGGAAACCCGCGCCTCCCGTGAGGTTCGACAGAGTGAGCGTCAACGTTTCCGGACCCTCGACAAAACTATCCTGATTGATCAGGACAATGAAGGTCTTGGCCGCGCCGTCACCCGCGGCGAATTGCAGAGTGCCAAGTGCCGTTTCGAAATCACAGCGCGGAAAAGCAACTCCGTTGGCGGTCGAGCACGGCAGGACTGTCATTGCGCTGCTGTCATCGGGAGTCGAATAATCGACATTCACTGCCTGAGACAGATCGCCGATCCTCTGAACAGTAATCGTGGTAAAGCCCGAGCCCTCGGTCGTGTTGTAATTGGACGAGCTGAATCTGATGATCGACCCGACTTGTTGACCGCCTGAGAGCGTGCCGGTGCTCGACAGGAAATTCGGATCACCGTTGTAGTCAGCCGTGATGGTATGCAGGCCGGCAATGAGCGACGAAGTCGAGAACGTTGCCACGCCACTTCCATTCAAAGTCTGCGGCGAACCCAGGTTCGTGCCGCCATCTTTGAACTGCACGGTACCTGTTGGCGTGCCCGCACTCGATGTAACAGTTGCGGTGAAGGTTACGTTTTGTCCAGAGTTAGATGGGTTGGCGGAAGAAGAAACTGCGGTCGCCGATGCCGCTTTCGCGATCGTGAAACTCTGCGGGATGTCTGCCGCCGCGTTATAAGTCGCATTGCCACTCTGCGAAGCAGTGATGGTGCAAGATCCCGCGCCAGTGATATGAACCGTTCCCGGCGATGGAGTAGTCACCGTGCAATTGCCGCTCGCGGCAAGGCTCACCGCTAAA
>WNFT01001887.1_pt1 | contig 17793 bp, 20 predicted proteins | sample 5400191 | NCBI WGS metagenome assembly WNFT01 (sample SAMN13153359, study PRJNA577476) | soil metagenome | isolation source: 80 cm saprolite under Madrone tree | place: USA:California | collected 2016-06-14 | reverse complement strand
CGGCCGGGCTTCCCTCGGGCGGCCGGTAGTCGCGCCCCTCGAGGTGGGCGACGATGGCCTCCCGCGCCACCCGGAGCAGCAGCCGCCGGTCCTCCCCGGAAAGCTCCCCCGAGCTCACGCCGCGCGCCCGCTCACGCCGCAGGAGCCGAGAGCGCGGCCGAGAGATAGCCCACCACCCGGCTCTTGTCCCCTTCGCCCACGTCCCCGCTGTCCCCGTAGCGCAGCACGGTGGCCCGGTCGGCCCCCAGGCTCCGGGCCGCCTTCATGACCGCCACCATGGGCCCCCCGCCGCAGGCGTGGTCGTGGCGCCGCTCCAGCCGGGCCATCAGGCCCTCGGGGTCGAATCGCCCCACGCACTCCGCGACCTCCGCGTCCAGCCGGTTCGCCACTCGCGCCGGCTGGTAGTGCGACAGGTCGCTCGAAGCCACGAGCAGCACGTCGCGTCCGGCCAGCACCCGGGCCAGGGCCTCCGCGAGCGAGTCCGCCTCCTCGCGCGACTGGCTGCCCATCAGCAGGGGCACGAGCCGCAGGCCGGGGACGACGTGCTGCAGGAAGGGAAGCTGCATCTCGAGCGAGTGCTCGTCGCGGTGCATCTCCGGGTCGTCGCAAACTGCGGGACCGGCCGCGAGCAGCGCCCCCGCGATGTCCTCGGCGATGGGCACCCGGCCGAGAGGCGTCTCGAACGCCCCCCGCGCGTAGACGGCCACCCCGTCGAAGGCGGCGTGGTGCGAGGGACCGACCATCACCACCGTGAGCCGCGAGCGGCCCCGCAGCAGGCCGTACCCGTGGGCGGCCACCGGGCCCGAGTAGCGCAGCCCCGCGTGCGGGCTGATGAGGCCCACGAGGCGCCCGGGCACCGCGGGCGGCCGCGCGGACGCCAGATAGCCCTCCACCTCCGCGGCGATGGCCGCGGGCGTGCCCGGGTACCAGCTCCCGGCCACCGCGGCCCTCCGAATCGGATCCATCACGTGCCCCGCGTGAATCGGCCGGCCCGGCCTTGCGCGTCCCTCCCCTACCTATACACCCGGTAGTCGATGTCGGGAAATATGTTGTCGCGGTCCTCGAACTCCTTCAGGATCGGCTCCTCCAGGAACCCGCCGGTCGAGAGCATGCGGTAGAGGTAGTCGAAGCGGGCGATGTGGTCGCGGGTCCGCTTGTTGGCGTACTCGACGGTCGTGTTCGTCTTCATGATGAAGGCCCAGTCGGAGGACTGGGCCAGGAGCAGCTCGCGGGCGGCCTGGTTGAGGGCTCGCCGCTCGCGCGCGCTCGGGTGCTCGAACCGCCGCGCCAGCTCCACCATGCGCTCGGCCGCCATGTCGAGGTGCGGGTAGATCCAGTGGTTCCCCTCGTTGAGCCAGACCTCGGCGTAGCCCTTGGCCCCCCACGTGCACATCGGGGGCTGGCAGACCTCGACGTCGGGGAAGCGCTCGAGGAATTCGGTGGGGGTGGTGGGCTTCACCACTTCCTGATCGAAGTGCATCTTCCGGAACAGGTAGTTGAGGAAGTCGGGGCCCTCGAACCACCAGTGGCCGAACAGCTCCGCGTCGTAGGGGCTCACCACGATCGGCGGACGGCCCAGGGCCCCGGCCAGGTGCTCCACCTGCCGCTGCCGGTTGAAGAGGAAGTTGCCCGCGTGGCTGGCCGCCTTCTCCATGGCCCAGGCCCGCACGTAGGGCTGCTTGTCCCCCAGGCCCACCTTGCCCGTGACGCGGTAGTACTTGATCCCGACGTTCTTGCGCAGGCCGTCGGGCAGGATGTCCCCCAGGTAGTCGAGGGGCAGCTCCCAGCCCACGTCCTTGTAGAACTCCCGGTAGTCGTAGTCCCCCGGGTAGCCCGTCTCGGCGCTCCACACCTGGCGCGACGACTCCATGTCGCGCCCGAAGAAGACGATCCCGCCGGGGGACGCGATCGGCGCGTGCACCCCCGCGCTCGGCTGGGGGTGGGCGTCGGTGAGACCGTGCGCTTCGAGGAAGCTGAACTTCAGACCGACCTCGCGCAGGTAGGCCTCGTGCCCCGGAAGGTAGCCGCACTCTGGAAGCCAGATGCCCGCGGGTTCCCGGTCGAAGTGCTTCCGGTAGTGCTGGGCGGCCACCTGGATCTGCGCGCGCACCGCCTGGGGGACCGGGTCCATGAGGGGAAGGAAGCCGTGGGTGGCCCCGCAGGTGATGATCTCGAGCTTGCCCGCGTCGCGGTGCTTGCGGAACGCGTTCAGCAGGTTCGAGCGGTACTGCTCCCGGAAGATCCGCCGGATCCGCTCGAGCTCGTAGACGTAGAACCGGGCCACGTCGTGGAAGCGCTGGTCCTCCCGCCGTGTGCGCTCGACCTCCCGGTGCGCGAGATCGACCAGGCGATCCAGGTGGCGGTGGTACCTGGATAGGAGCAGCTCGTCCGTCATCATGGCGACGAGCGGGGGCGAGAGGGTCATGGTGAGGCGATACTCGACGCCGTCCGCGAGCAGCCCGTCGAGGACGCTCACGAGGGGGACGTAGGTCTCGTTCAGCGCCTCGAAGAACCAGTCCTCCTCGAGGAACTCCGGGTGCTCGGGGTGCCTTACGTAGGGAAGGTGGGCGTGGAGGACCGGGCACCAATACCCGACGGGCATGGAGAACCTCTGCTAACGGCGGTGGACGTCGCTCGCGCCCCCGGGCTGGAACGCGTCGCTCGCCCCGCCCTTCGCGTCCGCGGGGTGGGACGACCCCGTCGCTCGGTCGATCGACGTGGCCCTCCAGGGGCCGGGCGGCGCGGAGGTCCCAAGGTCTTCCAGGCTCAGCGTCTCCCCCTCTCCGGGGATGGCACCCGACGGGCCGTACCGGAGGCGGCGCCGAGCGCGCTGGGGCGAGGGCCCGACGCGGGGGGTGACCACGGTGTTGCTCTCCGCGAGCCGCCGGAACTCGCCGGAGGGAAGGGTGAGACCCAGCTCGGCCTTGTACGAGCGCGGGGTGGAGTCGGCGCGGACGTACCACCACCGCGCCCCCGCGGGGAGCAGGATGTCGCTCGAGCCGCCGCTCACCGGGTCCATGATGCGCAGGGTCAGCCGGGACACGGCCAGGGTCCGCTCGCCCAGGGTCTTGCGCATGTCCTTCATCATGTCCGGGCTGACGTCCCAGTACGCGAAGAGCCACTCCGGGTCGCGGACCAGCATGCGCACGCGGTTCACGCCGTAGGTCTCGGGAAAGAGGAAGCGCTCTTCTTCGAACAGGCGCGGGGGCAGCTCACGCGGCGTGTACTTCGCCGAGCGGATCGCGTCCTCTTCGCTCAGCCCGGTCTCCGGGCCCGGGGGCTGGGCGCTCTTCGCGGCCGTCTTGCGCCCGCTCGCCGTGGCCGTCCGGGCGCGCGCGGCCAGCCTCCCGGGAGCGGCCGAGGGCTTCCCCGCCGGCTTGGAGACCGCGGTTCGCGTGCCCGGCGCTTTCGCGCTGGGCTTCCCGCCCGCCTTCTTCTGGACGGCCGTGCTCTCGGCTCTCGCCCTTGTGCGCGGCCTCGGGGCGCGATCCGCCGCGGAGCCCTTTCCCGCCTTCTTCTTGCTGGCCATGGCCCCGGAGTATAGGAGAGCCCCCCGGGGGCGGCAAGGGGAGAAATCGGGGAGCTAGGGCCCGTCGGGCGCGGCGGGCGACCCGGGGCGTGGACCGGCCCTTCCCTGGCGCCGCACCTGCCCGAGGATCTCACGGATCCGGCGCTCCACGTCCGCCTCCAGCACCCGGAACTTCGCTTGCTGGAGCGGGGTGAGCGCGGCGTCGATCGTCTCGCTGGTCTTCCGGATCTTCTCCGGCCCCTCGATCTCCACCCGCTTCGCCTCACGAAGCTGCTCGGTCACCTGGGTCTCCGTCGCGGTCCCCGACTGGAGCAGCTTGCGCAGCTCACGGACGTTCCGGCCGCGCCCCTGCACGTATTCGCGCCGCTCGACGAGCAGGCGCTTGACCAGGGGCAGCAGCTTCGTGAACTGCTCGTCCGTGAGGGCGAGGCTCTCCTGGAGGTTGCTGACGACGTAGGCGTCCACCATCTTCGCCGCTTCCTCGGCGGGGCGACGCTCTCCCCGAGGCCCGGGGCCCGGGTTCTGCGGCGGAGCGGCCAGGGCGAGCGCGGCGAAGGCGACGAGCCCCGCCAGGGCGCTCACAGCACCACCCCCGTCAGGCCGCTCCGGAGCGCGTCCCCGACGTCGCGGGCCTCATCGTCCGAGAGGTCGGCCAGCGACTCGACCGCGCTCCGCTCGCCATCCACCACGGGCAGGTCCGCGTCGGCCAGGGCCACGCCCTCGAGCACCTCCAGGCCGTCGTCCTGATCGGCGGGCGGGAGCGCCGACCACGCGGCCAGCACGGGGTTCGGCGAGGGAGAGGTCGCGAGGGGTCGGTGCAGCGCGGGCACGAGAACGGCAAGGGACGCTGCCGTGGCCAGGATGGGCAGGAGCACCCAGCGCCAACCCCGCGCGGCTCCCTCGTCCTCGATCCGCTGGCCGAGGTTGCGACGGAAGGCTTCCCAGTACAGCGGCGAGGGCTCGGGAACCCCCGCCTCCCGTGCCAGGGCGTGGCCGTCCCGAGCCTCGCGGACGCGCGAAGCGCAGCCCGCGCAGGACTCCACGTGCGCCCGGGCGTCGGCGTCCGCGGCGTCCTCCATCACCTCCATGAGCCTGTCGTCCGTCAGATGCATCGACATCATCCTCACTCCCCCGCTTCCAGCACCAGCTTCCGCAGGTTGCCAAGAGCGTGGAACAGGTTCGCCTTCACCGTGCCGACCGTCGATCCGAGGATGCGCGCCACTTCCTCGTGCGTCAGATCGTGGTAGACCTTGAGGATCAGGGTGGCGCGCTGCTTCTCGGGCAGCCGGCGGATCGCATCCCGCACGCGACGCGCCTGCTCGTCGCTCTCCAGGGAGGCCGCCACTCCCGCGCGCGGATCGGCGAGCGCCTCGGGCAGCTCTTCCGTCTGGGGCTTCCGCGCGGAGCGGAAGTTCAGGCAGGTGTTCACGGCGATCCGGTAGAGCCAGGTCGAGAACGAGCTGTCTCCCCGGAAGCGCCGGATGGCCCGGTAGGCCTTGAGGAACACCTCCTGGGCGACGTCGTTGGCGTCTTCGTGGTTGTTGACGTACCGGTAGCAGAGCCGATAGACGTCGCGCTGGAATCGCTCGACCAGGCGGTCGAACGCCTCGCGCTCGCCGCGCTGGCAGGCCTCGACGGCCTCACGCTCGTCCTCGCGCATGCCCGACGACGGACGGGTCGCGCGGGTCGCCGCCAGCACCAGCGGCGACACCAGGCTTTCCACGGTCACCGTGGCGGCCACTGTCTCACCGCCCTTCGGGCGCTGTCAACGGTGGCCCCGGTTGGTCATCGACCCCCCACCCTATCCCGTCCAGCTCCGCGCCCTATCGGCCCCTCGCCCCTTCCCTCCCCGCCATTCAGCTACTTGGACCGGTTCGCACTGTCTCGGGTTGAAGGCGTAGCTCCACGGCTCTCAGCAGGAAGGGTCCGCCACCCCGCAGGCGGAGCGTGACCGGCCCGTCGGTCTCGCGCACCTCGACGGTCCAATCGTCGCCCTCCTGCCCCGCGAGGCGCCAGGGCGCGCCGGACCGGTCGGGCTGGATCTCGAGGTTTGGCAGCGGTCCCAACGCCTCCCCCTCGAGGCGCAGGCGGTAACGGCCCGGGGGGAGCGAAAGGCGCTCCCCGAGCGCGACCCCCTCGGGATGGCGGTGCGGCTCGAAGAGCGGGCCCCATTCCAGCGCCTCCGGACCCCACCGGGCGGGCCTGGCTGCGCTTACCGACCAGCCGGGCACGGGAAATGTGGGCCGATCGATCAGGCGGACCGCGTCGCGACCGCCGGTCTTGGCATGAGAAAGCGACGAGGCGGCTCCGGCGGCCGCCAGCAACCCGAGCGTAGTCAGAGCAATCCGGCCTGGGGTCGGCGACCGGGCCCGCCAGGGCACGGCGACCAGCAGGGCCAACCCCCAGACCAGGGCGAGGCGATGCCGGTCCGGATCGGCCAGGACGTAGCCCGGCAAGAGGCGGGTCCATTCCTCGGCCCCCGAGGCGGCTCGGAAGAGGGGGGCGGTCCCGTCGCGGTCGCGGTGGACCAGGCGGGGGTCGGCGGCCCCGGTGAGTCCCACCCAGACGCTCCAGCCGACCAGGAGGGCACCGCCTGCCGTCAGCCCCCGCTGCAACGCGGCCCCGACCAGGAGCGCGAGCGCCGGGACCAGCGGCACGAGGAACCGGGCCGGGGGGTTCCAGCCGCCTCGCCACATGTGCCACGTCCCGGCGGTCAGGAAGACCGCCCCCACCAGGGCCAGGACGACCAGGGAGTCACGCCGATCTTTTCGCCAATGCTGGATAAAACCGGGAAGGGCGAGTGCGAAGACCGGGGCATAGACGAGCAGTCCGAACTCCTGATCGAGCAGGAGGCCAGGCAGACTCTCCGGGAGGGTACGCATGGAGAGCTCCGGCCGTCGGCCGTAGACCCTGGTCGGGCTGAAAAATCCATACAGGATGAAATGATAGGCCGCGATCCCGGCCGCAGAAGCAGCCGCGGGGGCGAGGAGGGCGACCCGCTCGCGCAGGTCAGGCCGCGCTTCAAAGCCGTAGGCCAGGAGAATCGCGCTGAGAAGCCCGTACCGGACGTTGAGCCAGGGCAGGCAGGCAAGGACGAAGCCAACAGCCAGCGCCGTCACCGCGGACCCCCGCCGCAGGCGCCGGAGGGCGAAGGCAACCCCCAGGGCAGCAGGCACTTCCGTGAAGACAAGCCCGACATACTGAATGAGGGGCGGGCTCAAGGCCACGGTCCACCCGACCGCCTCGGCCAGGCCGTCGTTCCCCGACTCGGCACGCATGAGCTCGCGGATCTCGTAGGCGAGCGCCGCGGCCAAAAGGGCCATGAAGAGCGAGGCGGCGGAGTAGCCGCCAAGCCCATAGGCCGGAAGGATCAGCAGGGACAGCCCGACCGCGTGGAGCGAGTAGATCTCGCCCCCCCTTCCTCGGACCCGATAGTGCGGCTCGAGGGGGTAGTCGTGAAAAGCGAGGTAGCGCCCCTCCGCGTAGTCCTTCTCGAGCGACAGGTCGTGGTCGCGCAGGAGGCTCTCCGCGACCATCAGGTAATGCGGCTCGTCGCCCTGGGGTCCGACCTGGATCTGCACACGGCCGGCCACCAGGGCGTAAAGCACGAGGAGCGCCGGAAGGAAGATGGCACGGGAGATCCGGGGACGGGCCTGCGAGAGCAGGATCGCGCCCCCCGCCAGGGCCAGGGCCAGGAGGGGCGGGCCAGAAAGGGCCGCCACCCCCGGCAGGCGCAGCCCGGCCAGCAGAAGCACGGCCGGGACGGCCAGGCCCAGGACGGGAGCCAGGCCCGCTCCTCTCGTCACCACCCCCAGGAGGGCCAGGGCGGCGAGCGCGAGGATGGCCTGGGAGGCGTGCGGCAGCCCGATCAGGAACCCCCCGGGGCGGGACGCGGCCCCCCCGAACCCGAGCAGAACGAGGAGGGCGAGCGTGACTCCTCCCGCGCAGGTTGCCGCTCGCCTCATCGCGCTCTCGTCGTCCCTCGTAGCATGGCCGGCCGCATTCTACGCGCGCGCGCGGGATTGACCGGCCATCACCGCGGGTCCATAGTCATGATCAGAGGGGTTAGGGTGGGGGGTCGACGAATGAACAAGCCATCAGCCGCCTGGCTCGTCTTCCTACTGCCCATCGTCGTCACTGCCGATGAAGTGACGCTGCGCGGGGGCGGCAAGGTGAGGGGTGTGATCGTGGAAAACACCCCCGAGTCCATCGTGCTCGAGACCGGGCCCGGGCGCGTCACGATCGCCCGATCCCGAGTCGCGTCCGTACGGGAGACCGCGTCCGATCTGGCGGCGTATTACGAGCGCGCCACCGGTCTCGCTCCCGGGGACGTCGCGGGATGGACCGCCCTGGCGGCCTGGGCGGCCGAACACGGTCTCGGGACGCAGTCGCGGGAGGCGTATGGGCGGGTGTTCCAGCTCAATCCCGACAGCTCCGAGGCCAACCGCGCGCTGGGTCGGGTCGAGATGGGCGGCCTCTGGGTGACCGAGGACGAGGCCAACCGCACGAAGGGTCTGGTGCCGTTCGAAGGCGGCTGGGTGACACCCGGGGAGCGGGAAGTCATCCAGCAGCAGCGCGCCGCCGAATCCGACGCGGTCAGCGCGGCGCGCGAAGCGGCGGCGCGTGTCCGCGAGGCCGAGGCTCGAGCCCGCGAGGCGGAGGCGCGCGCCCGCGCCGCCGAGAGCGAGGCCTCTCGGAACGAAAACGGGGACGGGGGTATACCTCTCTGGCCATACGTCTACGGCCCGGTCATCGTCGGCCCGATCACCTCCCGGCCGACGACGCCGCCGCCACCACCTCCCACCACCCAGCCGCCGCGGCCGCAGCCCACCGTGGTGCCCCGCGACAGCCCGCCGCCCCCCGCGCCGAGGAGAGAGGCGCCGGCCGCGATCAGCCGGGACAAGAAGAACTGACCTCGCCTGGAAACCCACGGTGCCGGCCGGGGTTGTCTTGACTTTCGCCAGAGTTTCGCCTAGGCTGAACGTGAGGAGTTGATCGTGCACCTCACGAAGCGCCAGAAGGAGATCCTGGACTTCCTGACGCGCCACATCGAGCGCAAGGGATACGCCCCCACCATCGAGGAGATCGGCGAGCACTTCGGCCTCAGCTCCCTGGCCACCGTCCACAAGCACCTGACGAACCTGCAGGAGAAGGGGCTCATCAAGCGGGCCTGGAACCGCAGCCGGGCCCTCGAGCTCGTTCCCACCGAGGTCACCGTGCGCGCGGTGGAGCTGCCCCTGCTGGGACGGGTGGCCGCGGGGACGCCCATCGAGGCCGTGCAGGCCAGCGAGACCATCTTCGTCCCCGAGGACATGGTGGGCCGCCGCGACACCTACGTGCTCCAGGTAAAGGGCGACTCCATGATCGACGAGCAGATCCGCGACGGGGACTACGTGATCGTGGAGAACCGGAAGGCCGCCCGCGACGGGGAGATGGTCATCGCCCTCCTCGAGGGCGAGAACGTGACCCTGAAGAAGCTCTACCGCGAGGGCGGAGGCAAGGTCCGCCTGCAGCCGGCCAACGCGCGCATGAAGCCGCTCCTCGTGGACCAGGACGACCTGCGCGTCCAGGGGGTCGTGATCGGCGTGCTCCGCAAGTACTGACCGGATGGCCGCTCGCTCGGCCGAGGTACACTGTGACCCCGGAGGCCCCATGGACGAGGAGAGACGCTCCGTCAACTTCACGGTCGTCCCGGACGACGACACGACGGTTCCCCGGATCTACAGCAACTTCTGCTCGATCCAGAACTCGCCGTTCGACTTCACCCTGACGTTCTGCGAGATGCTTCCGCTCTCCGAGCGCGAGCTGCGGGAGGCCCAGACCACCCACCTGGTGCGGGCCCCCGTCCGGGCCCGCGTGGTCGTCCCCGTCCAGATGCTCCCCGGCCTCATCGCCGCCCTGCAGGAGAACCACCGGCTCTACCAGGAGTCGTTCGGCCCCACCAAGGGACCGCTGCACTAGGCGGACCTGCCGCGGCCCACCCGGGCCCTACACTGGACAGGTGAAGGAACGGCGGCGGCACATCCTGCACGTGGACCTCGACCCGTTCTTCGTGAACGTGGAGCGGAGCCTCGACGCCTCGCTGCGCGCCCGGGCCGTGATCGTGGGGGGTGGCGACGCCTCGGGGCTCGTGGCCGTGGCCAGCGCCGAGGCGCGCCAGGCGGGGGTCGTACCCGGGCAGGCCATGGCGGTCGCCCGGCGCCTCTGTCCCGTGGCGGTGGTCCGCGAGGGGGACTTCGAGACCTACGGGCGCTTCAGCGAGGAGGTCTCGGCGATCCTCCTGGCCGCGAGCCGGCGCGTGGAGCGGCCCTCCGCGGACGAAGCCTACGTGGACCTGAACCCCGAGCACACCGGAGCGGCCGCCCCGGTGGCGGCGGTGGAGACGATCAAGGACGAGCTGCAGCGCCGGCTCGGCCTGGACGCCTCCCTCGGCCTGGCCTCCTCGCGTCTGGCCGCCCGCATCGCTTCCTCGTGGGCGAAGCCCCGCGGTTTCCTGCTCGTGCTGCCCGGATACGAAGCCTCGTTCATCGCCCGCCAGCCCCTCCACGCCCTCGACGACCTGCCGCCGCACCTCGAGGCGGCGCTCGAGCGGGCCGGCCTGACCACCCTCGGCCAGGTGTCCGAGGCCGACGAAACGGCGCTCGCGGCGGTGGTCGGGCCAACCGCGACCGCGCGCCTGCGCGAGGCGGCCCGCGGCGAAGGCGAAGAGCCGATCGCGGTGTCGGCGCCGCCGGTATCCATCCAGGAAGAGGCCATCATCCGCGACCGCCGGAGCGACCGGCAGGCGCTGGAGGACGTGATCGACGCGCTGGCCCGGCGGGCCTGCCGGCGGCTCAAGCCTTTCGGTCTGCGCACGCGACTGGTGACGGTCGAGGTCAGGCGCCCTGCCGACAGCCTGCGCCGCAGCGACAACTTCACCCCCGGAGTCGCCGACGAGGACACGGTGGCCTCGGTGGTCCGCGCCCTGGCCGAGCCTCTCGTGGAGCCGGCGGGTGCGGTCCGCGCGGTCCAGGTGCGGCTGGGCCGGCTCGAGACGCCGGGCTCGCAGGCCCCGCTCTTTCCCGCCGCCTTCCGCGAGGCGTTTCGCTAGAGTTATACAATCGCGGGCGTGAAGGCTCCCGGCAAGCCCACCCCCGAGCTCGCCCGCCGCATCCTCGATCGCCTGGAGAAGGCCCATCCGGACGCCCGCTGCGCCCTCGATCACCGCAGCCCCTTCGAGCTCGCGGTGGCCACCATCCTCTCCGCCCAGTGCACGGACGAGCGCGTGAACATGGTCACCCCTCACCTCTTCGCGCGCTTCCCCGATGCCGCCGCGCTGGCGGCGGCGCCCCCGGCCGAGGTCGAGGAGATCATCCGCTCCACGGGCTTCTTCCGGGCGAAGACGAAGAGCATCGTCGGGTTCGCGCGCGGCCTCCTGGAGCGTCACGGCGGCCTCGTCCCCCGCGACTTCGCGGCCATGGTCAAGCTGCCCGGGATCGGCCGCAAGACGGCGAACGTGGTCCTGGGCCATGCCTACGGCATGAACGAGGGGATCGCGGTCGATACCCACGTCCTGCGGGTGACGAACCGCCTCGGTCTCGCGAAGGGCGACGATCCCGTCAAGGTCGAGGCCCAGCTCATGAAGCTCGTGCCTCGCGAGCGCTGGACGCGCACCACCGACCTCCTCATCTTCCATGGCCGGAGGGTCTGCGACGCGCGCCGTCCGGCCTGCGGTCGCTGTACGCTGTTCGACCTGTGCCGCTGGAAGAGCCGCCAGGCATGGGCGCATGGCGACCGCCGGACGAAGCGGGCGAAGACGACGAAGCGGGCGAAGACGAGGACCCGCCGGTGACCGTCCCCGCGCGCACCATCGCCGCCGCCGTCCAGATGACCTCGACCGCGGACGTCGAGAAGAACCTCACCGCGGCGGAGGCCCTGGTCGAGCGGGCGGTGGCGCGCGGCGCCGCTTTCGTGGGCCTGCCCGAGAACTTCGCGTTCCTCCGCGCCGAGGGCGAGCCGGTCCCCGAGCCCCAGGCCCTCGACGGGCCGTGGGTCTCGCGCATGGCCGCGCTCGCCCGGCGATTGCAGATCACCCTCCTCCTGGGCAGCCTGCCGGAGCGGGTCCCGGGCGACCGGAAGGTCCGCAACACCTCGGTGCTCCTCGGTCCGGATGGGAGCACCCTCGCGGCCTATCGCAAGATCCACCTCTTCGACATCGACCTGCCCGGGATGGAGCACCTCAAGGAATCGAGGGCGGTGGTCCCGGGAGAGGAGCTGGTGGTGGCGCAGGCTCCCTTCGGCCCGATCGGACTCTCGATCTGCTACGACGTGCGCTTCCCCGAGCTTTATCGCGAGCTGGCCCGCCGCGGGGCGCGCGTCCTGGCCGTGCCCTCCGCCTTCACCGAGCGCACCGGCAAGGCCCATTGGGAGGTCCTGCTCCGCGCGCGCGCCATCGAGAACCTGGCCTACGTCATCGCCCCCGCCCAGGTCGGCCACCATGGGGGCGGGCGGACATCCCACGGCCAGGCCCTGATCATCGACCCGTGGGGCAGCGTCCTGGCCCAGGTCGCTGACGGCGAAGGGGTGGCGGTGGCCGAGCTCGACTTCGAGCGACAGGACCGGCTGCGGCGCGAGCTGCCCGCCCTGCAGCACCGCCGCCTCGGCTGAGGCCCGAAGTCCCCCGCCCCCGGGCCGCAAAGCCTTGACAACACGGCCGGAAACACGATATAAGTTTAAGGTTTGCGAGCTCGCGCGGAGCGCCCCCGATGCTCCGTCGGATGCAGCAGAGATGAGGTACTGAAGCGGAAATGCCGACCTACATACCGAAGGCCGACGCCCTGGATCGGAAGTGGTTCGTGATCGACGCCAAGGGGAAGATCCTGGGCAAGGTGGCCGCGACGGTGGCGAGCGTCCTGACCGGAAAGCGCAAGCCGATCTACACGCCGTTCCTGGATACCGGCGACCACGTGGTCGTGATCAACGCCTCCCAGGTGCAGGTCACCGGGCGCAAGGAAACCGACAAGCTCTATCGCCACCACACCGGTTACCTGGGCGGCCTGAAGTCCACCGCGGTGGTGGACGTTCGCAAGAAGCACCCCGAGCGTCTCCTGGAGGAGGCGATCAAGGGGATGCTGCCCAAGACCAAGCTCGGCCGGGCCATGTTCGGCAAGCTCAAGGTCTACGCGGGCGAGAAGCATCCCCACCAGGCCCAGAAGCCGCAGCCCCTGAACCTGAAGTAGGAGCCCAAACGTTGAGCACCACTGCCATCGAGTATTACGGGACCGGCAAGCGCAAGACCGCGGTCGCGCGAGTCCACCTGCGTCCGGGCACGGGCGAGATGACCCTCAACGAGAAGACGCTCGACGAGTACTTCGGCGGCCACGAGGCCCTGAAGATGCTGGTCAAGCAGCCGTTCTCGGTGACGGAGACGAACGAGAAGTTCGACATCCTGGCCACCCTTCATGGCGGCGGGGTCGCCGCCCAGGCGGGGGCCCTGCGCCACGGCATCTCCCGGGCCCTGTGCGTGTTCAACCTCGAGCTACGGGGCAAGCTCAAGAAGGCGGGCTTCCTCACCCGGGACGCCCGCGCCAAGGAGCGGAAGAAGTACGGGCAGAAGGGCGCCCGTCGCCGCTTCCAGTTCAGCAAGCGTTGATCTCGAGCCTCTCGGAGACGAGGGGCCGGAAAGCCCCGGGGCCGCCGCAAGGCCCACGGGGCTGAAACGTCGAGGAGGCTGTTTTTGGCGACCACCACCCCCACCCCCACGCCTGCCACCAGCGTCAGCATCAAGGAGCTGCTGGAGGCGGGCGTCCATTTCGGGCACCAGACCAAGCGCTGGAACCCCAAGATGAAGGACTTCATCTTCGGCGAGCGCAACGGCATCTACATCATCGACCTGCAGAAGACGCATCGGCTGCTGCAGGACGCGCTGCAGTACGTGCAGGACCTGGCCGCGCAGGGCCGGACCATCCTGTTCATCGGCACCAAGCGGCAGGCCCAGGAGGCGATCGCCGAGGAGGCGCAGCGCTGCGGCATGCCCTACGTGACCGAGCGCTGGCTGGGCGGCCTCCTCACGAACTTCGTGACCGTGCGCAAGAGCCTGGACCGGCTGAAGGAGCTGGAGCTCGTCGCGGGGACCGAGGCCCAGAAGGAGAAGCTCACCAAGAAGGAGATCGCGAAGCTCGAGAAGGAGCGGATGAAGCTCGAGAAGAACCTGATCGGCATCAAGGGGATGAAGAGCGTGCCCGACGCCGTGTTCGTGATCGACACCCGCAAGGAGGCGATCGCGGTGGCGGAGGCGCGCAAGCTGAAGATCCCCGTGGTGGGCGTGGTGGACACGAACTGCGACCCCGACGAGGTGGACGTGCTGATTCCCGGCAACGACGACGCGCTGCGGGCGATCCGGCTCTTCGCGGGCCGGGTGGCGGACGCGGTGCTGGCCGGCCGGGGCCTGCGCGAGGCACGGGGGGTGGACGCCGCGGCCGACAAGGGAGGCGCACCCGCAGGCGAGCCGGCGCGCGCCCGTCCGCGCCCGGTGGCCCCGGCGGCGCCCCCGACCACGGCTTCCTGACGCGGCCGGCTCTCTTCGGGCCAGGGCGCCGCGGGCGTTCCGGCCAGACACTGTTTCATTGAGGATGTCATGAATATTTCGGCGGAGATGGTCCGCCAGCTCCGGGAGGAGACCGGGGCGGGCATGATGGACTGCAAGTCGGCCCTCGTAGAGGCCAAAGGGGACGTCGAGAGCGCCCGCCAGATCCTGCGCAAGAAGGGCCTGGCCGCCGCCGCCAAGAAGGCGGGGCGCGCGGCCTCCGAAGGGGTGGTCGCGGCCTACATCCACGCCCCCGACGATAGGGTCGGTGCGCTTGTCGAGGTGAACTGCGAGACCGATTTCGTGGCCCGGACCCCGGAATTCAAGACGCTCGCGAGGAACATCGCGATGCACGTCGCGGCCGCCTCGCCCGCCGTCCCCCTCTACGTGGGCAAGGAAGAGGTCCCCGCGGAAGCCCTCGCGAAGGAGAAGGAGATCTACAGGGCCCAGGCGGCCGCCCAGGGCAAGCCGCCCGCGGTTGTCGACAAGATCGCGGAAGGGAAACTCAAGGAGTACTACTCGACGTTCTGCCTCCTCGATCAGCCCTACATCAAAGAGCCCAAGCTGACGGTGGGCCAGCTCATCCAGGAGCAGATCGCGGTCCTCAAGGAGAACATCGTGGTGCGCCGGTTCGCCCGCTTCCGGGTGGGCGAGGACGCGGGCGCCTCTAGGCCGGCGGCAGAGTAGTATTGGACCGGGCCCGCCTGCCTCGGGCGCAGCCCTTCCCGGGAACGGACGAGCATGCCAGGCACCAAGAAGGCCCTCGCCTACAAGCGGATCCTGCTGAAGCTCTCCGGGGAATCCCTCCTCGGCGAGAAGACCTTCGGGGTCGACCGGGCTTTCGCCGACTACCTCGCCTCCGAGATCCACGACGTCCACGCCCTCGGCATCGAGATCGCGGTGGTGGTGGGGGGCGGAAACATCTTCCGCGGCGTCTCGGACAGCGCCCAGGGGATGGACCGGGTCTCCGCCGACCACATGGGGATGCTGGCCACCGTGATCAACGCCCTCGCCCTGCAGGACTCCCTCGAGCGGGCCGGCGTCTTCACCCGGGTGCTCTCCGCGATCGAGATGAAGGAGGTGGCCGAGCCCTTCATCCGCCGCCGCGCCATCCGCCACATGGAGAAGGGCCGGGTCGCGATCTTCGCCGCGGGGACGGGCAACCCCTACTTCTCCACCGACACCGCGGCCGCCCTCCGGGCCATGGAGATCAAGGCCGAGATCATCCTGAAAGCCACCAAGGTGGACGGCATCTACGACGCCGACCCCATGAAGAACCCCAAGGCCAAGAAGTTCGATCGCCTCACCTACCTCGAGGTCCTGCAGAAGGGGCTCAAGGTCATGGACACCACCGCCATCTCCCTCTGCATGGACAACCACCTCCCGATCGTCGTCTACGACCTGAAGCGGCAGGGCAACCTCCGCCGGCTCGTGCAGGGCGAGAGGGTCGGGACCCTGGTGAAGGAGTAGCCATGGCCATCAAGGAGCAGATCGCGGACGCCCGGCAGCGGATGAAGGCCTCGGTGGACACCGTTCACCGCGAGCTGGCCACCATGCGCACCGGCCGCGCCTCCCTCGCGATGCTCGACGGCGTCCGGGTCGACTACTACGGCACCCCCACGCCCCTCAACCAGGTGGGCAGCCTCTCGACCCCCGACCCCACCCTGATCACCATCCAACCCTGGGACCCGTCGCTCCTCACCGTCATCGAGAAGGCGATCCGCGGCTCCGACCTCGACCTGAACCCGCAGAACGACGGCAAGATCATCCGCATCCCGATCCCGCCCCTGACCGAGGAGCGGCGCAAGGCCCTCGTCAAGCACGCCCACAAGTACGCGGAGGAAGGTCGGGTGGCCATCCGGAACGTACGGCGCGACACCAACGACCACCTGAAGAAGATGCTCAAGGACCACCAGGTCAGCGAGGACGACGAGAAGCACGCGGTGGCCGAGGTCCAGAAGCTCACCGACCAGCACATCGAGGAGATCAACGCTTCCCTGAAGAAGAAGGAAGCCGAGATCATGGAAGTCTAGTGTCCCGGCGCCCGGCGCCGCGGTCGGGCCTCCTCCTCGTCCTCGGCGTCGCTCTCGCCTCGGGCGGCTGCATCGAGGAACGCCTCCTGGTCGAGGTCACGACCGTGGTACGGGCCGACGGAACCTGCTCGCGGCGCGTGGAGTACCGGCTCGAGCACGTCGAGAAGGACGGCACGCGCGTCTCCCTCGATCCGCAGAAGGACGCCTTGCGGCTCTTGCACCGCTTCCCCCAGGGAGAGGCCTGGACCGTGCGCGACGAGGCCGGCTCGGATCTTCACACCGTCGTCGCCGAGGCCGCCTTCTCCTCGCCCAACGACATCGGCTGGGACTACTGGCGCGCCCTCGCGCCCCGGGCCGCGCCCGCGCGAAACCACGTCTCCTTCGCGATGGACAAGGAGGAGGACGCCGCCGTCTACGAATATGCCGAGACGTTCCTGGATCCCGCCTCGCCCCTGGCGGGCCTGAGGATGCTCTCCCACCTTCTCAGCCGGCGCGAGAACGAATTCGCCACCACCTTCGCGCGCACGCTGGGTCGAACGGCGCCCCCCAGGGGGGAGACCCGCCGGGCCTACCGCGAGCGCTTCGCCCGCCCCTTCGCCGCCGCCGCGGCCGCCCTGGTCAACCGCCCCCTCTACGGCCCCCGCGAGCGCCAGGAGACGGATGGACTTATGGACCGGCTCTCCGACCTCCAGAAGGACCTGGCGGAAGCGCTCGCCGCCCAGGCCCCGGGCGCGGATCCGGACGCCGTGTCCAAGGCGCTCGACGAAACCATCGAGTCCTTCGCGGAGTCCCTCGACCGGGAAGTGACGGGGGCCGGACTCCCCTTCCCCACCGCCTTTGCGGATCCCGCCCGCCATGTCCACATCCGCGCAACCCTGGTCATGCCCGCGCCCATCGTGCGCGCCAACACCTGCGCCACGGGTGACACCGCCACCTGGGAGTTCGAGGGTGAGGACCTCTACGGCCGCGGCTTCGAGATGTGGGCGAAGGCGGAGTCCCGGTAGCCGTATAATCCCGCCGTGCCGCTCACCCACCTGGACTGCACCAAGTGCGACCGGCGGTATCCGACGGGCCAGGTCTGGAACTTGTGCGAGTGCGGCGGCCCGCTGTTCGCGCGCTACGACCTGGAGCGCGCCGCCAAGGAGATGCGCCCGGGCCACCTCGCCCTGCGGGCACCCAACCAGTGGCGCTACCGCGAGGTCCTGCCCGTGGAGGACCCCGCCGACCGGATCAGCCTCGGCGAGGGCTTCACTCCCCTGCTCCCCGCCACCCGCCTGGGAGAGCGCCTGGGCCTGCCCCGGCTCTTCGTCAAGGACGAGAGCGGCAACCCCACGGGGTCGTTCAAGGCCCGCGGGCTCGCGATGGCGGTGTCCATGGCGAAGGCCCTGGGCGCGACGGAGGTCTGCCTGCCCTCGGCGGGGAACGCGGGCAGCGCGCTCGCCGCCTACGCCGCCCAGGGCGGCTTGAAGGCCCACGTCTTCGTCCCCCGGGACATCGCCCACCTGTTCCTGATGGAGACCGCGGCCTACGGGGCGCACGTGGAGACCGTGGACGGGCTCATCACGGACGCGGGGAAGGTCTGCGCCGCCCAGGCGAAGGAGCACGGCTGGTACGAGTGCGCCACCCTCAAGGAGCCCTATCGGGTCGAGGGCAAGAAGACCATGGGC
>WNFT01001885.1_pt1 | contig 17795 bp, 12 predicted proteins | sample 5400191 | NCBI WGS metagenome assembly WNFT01 (sample SAMN13153359, study PRJNA577476) | soil metagenome | isolation source: 80 cm saprolite under Madrone tree | place: USA:California | collected 2016-06-14 | reverse complement strand
CAGGAAGAGAAATGGCTGGTCTGTTTGCCCGGTACCGATACCCTCGACCCTGAATTAATGGCGTCCTCAACCGTTGGCGTTCCCGTTGCCCATGAAGCCCTGGCCTATCTGCAATCGGGCGGCGTAGCAAACTACGAACACTGCCTGCGCTTCCTCAGCGATCACTTGCTGACCACAGGTTTCGGCTTCGACCCACCAGTGCCACAACCACGGCATGGCGTGTATTATCCCGGTCGGCACGGCATCGGCTTAACAGAATTACGCTCACAGCACAAGCAAGGCCAGCCTACCATCGGCATTTTATTTTATCGAGCACACTACCTCTCAGGCAACACGGATTTTGTGGACAGCTTGATACGTGCCATTGAGGCGCAAGGGGCCAATGTCATTCCGGTTTTTGCCCAATCGCTCAAAGAAATTGACGAAGACGAGTGTGATGGGTGCGATGCTGTCGGTAGCGAACGGCAGGAAAGCAGGGCGGGGGCAAGCCCCGCCCCTACCCTACACGAACGGGACGCCCGCACCCTGGGTGCTACACGCCTTCCTGCTGCCCTGGCCTACTTCGTCGATGAGCAGGGACAAGCGAGAGTTGATGCCATTATCACCACCATGAGCTTTGCCCTGTGGGGCATTGATCCTCAGGATACCTCCAGCAGTTCAGGGCGACAGGGTCCCCCAGACCGCATCCGGCAAGGGGACCCTGTCTGGGGGACAGGTATACCCCTACCATACGACGAATCGGCCGGACGTCCCCGTAGTATGGTAGGGGCGGGGCTTGCCCCCGCCCTAGATCTCAATGTCCCAATCCTTCAAGCCATCGCGGCTGGCAGCAGTTACGCACAGTGGGAACTCTCTGCGCGTGGCCTCTCGCCTCTCGATACCGCTATGAACGTTGCGCTGCCAGAGTTTGATGGACGTATCATCACTGTGCCAATCTCGTTCAAGGAAACGATTGAGGAACCCCATCGTGTCCGTAGGGGCGAGGGAGGAGTGGAGCGGTTGGGTGGGCCTTTATGGTCGCCCGCGGGGGGGGCACCTCTGGGGCTTGCCCCCACCCTGGAGCATCCCACCACTCGTGTGGTCCGCTACCGCCCGGTTGAGGAGCGCATTGAGCGTGTTGTCGGGCTGGCACTGCGCCTTGCCACCTTACGCCGTAAGCCGAATGCCGAGAAACGCATTGCCATTATCCTGACCAACTCGCCAATGAAGGCCGCTCGTATTGGCAACGCCGTAGGACTTGATGCACCTGCCTCTCTGCTCTATCTGCTAAGGGCAATGTGCGCGGCTGGCTATCACATTGAAGATATCCCAGAGAGCGGTGACGCGCTGATTCACGCCCTCATTGATCGCTGCTCGTATGATACAGAACTGCTCACCGAAGAACAACTGGCCCAGGCCGCTGCGCACGTGCCAGACAAAATGTACGCGCGCTGGTTCGCTCAATTGCCGATACGTAATCAGAAAGAGATGCAGGACCGTTGGGGAACGCCGCCGGGTGAGGCATATGTGCATCACAACGCCATTGCGCTCGCAGGGCTGACGCTCGGTAATATCTTCGTGGCGTTGCAACCTCCGCGAGGTTACGGTATGGACCCCAATGCGATCTATCACGTTCCTGACTTAGCGCCAACACATAACTATCATGCCCTGTATCGCTGGATACGCGACCCACAGGGCTGGAACGCCGACGCGATCATCCATCTAGGGAAGCATGGCACGCTGGAATGGTTACCCGGCAAAAGCGTGGGTCTCTCCGAGAACTGCTATCCAGACCAGTTGCTTGCCGATCTGCCTATGATCTACCCCTTCATTATCAACAATCCTGGTGAAGGGGCGCAGACCAAACGGCGCACCCATGCCGTCATCGTCGATCACCTGGTTCCACCCATGACCAGCGCGGGTGCCTATGGGGAACTGGCAGAACTGGCACAGATGGTCGATGAATATTATCAAGTCGAAGCCCTCGACCCTGGGAAATTGCCGATGCTGCAACGGCAAATCTGGGACAAGATGGTTGCTGCACATCTCGATGCCGACTTGAAGGCGATGGCCCGTCAGAATCATGGCGACCACGTTCACGAGTGGGACGAGGCATTAACGGAGGATGGCACACCTGCCACGCTGAGCGAGATGCGCGGAAAAGATTTCGCCCACCTGCTGGAAGACATGGACGGCTACCTGTGTGAATTAACAGGTGCACAGATTCGCGGTGGACTCCACATCCTGGGCCAGCTTCCCTCACAGAAGCAGCTGACCGACCTGCTCTTCAGTTTCTGCCGCTTGCCCAACCTTGGGACACCGAGTATTCGCGAAGCCGTCGCCAGAGCGAGCCATCTCACACTCTCTTCTCTGCTCGACGCGCCAGGACGTCGCCTCACGGCCCAGGAGCAGCAGCAACTCGCATGGCTGCAGGCAGTGAACGAGGATGAAAGCCATATAACAGGGCGGGGGCAAGCCCCGCCCCTACCATACGACGAATCGGCCAGCCGTCACCGTAGTATAGTAGGGGCGGAGCTTGCCTCCGCCCTGGCGCCGCCTGGGGGGCAAGCCCCCGCCCTGGGTCAACCCGAGGCGCTTGCCCCCACCCTGGTAAGCGCAGCTGATGCAATTAATGCGATTGATGCATACTGCCATCACTTGCTCGCAGCGTTGCAGGAACGAGCGTTCAGCACAATAGCAGTCGAGGATGTCGTGCGGACGCATCTGTCCTCCGTAGAGGCGCGATTTATCGCGCCCGGATTTATCGCGCCCGGAGATATCTCTGAGATACGCGACGTGTTAGCCTTTGTCTGCACTCAAATCATACCTCGTCTGTCACAGACGGGCGACGAGGTGCGCAACATATTACAAGCGCTAGATGGACAGTACATTCCGGCGGGTCCAAGTGGCTCGCCAACACGTGGTATGGTCCATGTCCTTCCTACCGGGCGAAACTTCTACAGCCTGGACCCCAGAGCCTTGCCAAGTCAATCCGCCTGGGAAGTTGGCACACAGTTAGCAAAGACTCTGATTGATCGCTATCTGAACGAGACCGGACGGTATCCTGAAAGCGTGGGGCTGAGCATCTGGGGAACCAGCGCGCTCCGCACGCAGGGAGATGATATTGCCCAGGTCTTCGCGCTGCTGGGTGTGCGTCCGCAATGGCACCGGGAGAACCGCCGCTTGATCGGCATTGAGGCCATTCCCCTGCACGAGTTAGGCCGACCGCGCATCGATGTGGTCTGTCGCATCTCCGGCTTTTTCCGCGATGCCTTCCCACATCTCATCAATATGCTCGATGAAGCAATCCACCTGGTAGCGAGCCTCGATGAACCGCTGGAGCAAAACGCTATCCGGCGACATGTTCAGGCCGATATCCAGCGATACAGAGAGGAAGGACAGGAAACCGGCCTGGACATAGCCACGAACATTGAGCGCGCGTTTTATCGCATCTTTGGTTCCAAACCCGGTGCCTACGGTGCTGGTATCTTACCTCTGATTGACGAGCGCAACTGGCAAGACACCGCCGATTTCGCCGAAGCCTATGTCAACTGGGGTGGCTATGCCTACACTCGCGCAACATTCGGCAGCGATGCCCGTTCAGCCTTCCGCAACGTGCTTGCCCGTATCACGGTTGCCGCGAAAAACCAGGATAATCGCGAGCATGATCTGTTCGATTCCGATGACTACTTGCAGTTTCATGGCGGTATGATCGCTACCATTCGCGCATTAAGCGGCAAGTCACCGCGCCGTTACATTGGCGATAGTGCCGATCCGGAACGCGTCCGTACGCGTGATCTGAAGGAAGAGACGCTCCGTGTCTTCCGTTCGCGTGTCATTAACCCGAAATGGCTGGCAGCAATGCGTCAGCACGGCTACAAAGGGGGGCTGGAACTGACGGCGACGATGGATTATCTCTTTGGCTATGATGCAACGTCTGAAATCATGGACGATTGGATGTATGAGCAGGTAGCGCAAGCTTATGTGCTGGAAGAGCAGACACAACAATTCCTACGCAAGAGCAATCCCTGGGCATTGCGCGACATTGTCACGCGCCTGTTTGAAGCCAAGGAGCGCGGCTTATGGAAGCATCCAGACCCGGCGCTCCTGGATGCACTGCGTGACGTACTGCTGAGTACTGAAGCAGATATTGAGGGCAGGAGCGAGAGCTAGGTCTTTTACTCCCTCTAGCACAAGCGGTGAGGCAAGCGAGACAGAGGACGAGAAACACGCCAACACTCAAGCGATAGTTCATCATTATTTCTCCTGTTTGTTCCGTTCATAGCGCTCTTCTCATGCTGCCTTGCCTCAGCAAAGCAACCGACCGAACGGTGTACGCTAGAGATACTTGCCTCAAGCGCACTGCTCCGACAATTTCCCGGTAGCGACGAGCCACCGCACAAATGTCAGGCGGTTATATTCCGCAGAGGTTCGGCACTCCTCTAATTTGGCGTAATCTCTACGCAACTGACTCAACCGCCGTACTTCCTCCTCTGTGAAGCCTCCCCTGCGTAACATTTCGAGGTCTTCCTTGTAGCTCATCATTTCTTTATCCCGATAGTAGTTCATCTTCTCCTCCTTCCCTCTGGTAAGAGCTTTCTCATCTTGTCGCTGCGAGCGTTTACCTGACTCAAAGGCCCACCCGGCAGGGGTTGGGGCCACTGCCCAGCTGAGGCATCTCGCCCTCTCTGGTCCTAGTATAAGGAGGAAGCGTCATGAGCATCGTCATGGGCAGTGGTCCCACAGGAAGCTTCACCCCGATAGGGAGTGCTGCTGCTTGCTGAAAGCAACCATCTGTGATAAAATAGAAGCATGGAACAGTTCTGTTCAATAAGAGAAGTCTTCTGACGAGGGAGAAAGGCGGAAAGCAATGACAATAACCTACACACCAGCGCGGCAACGTCTTCTGGAGGTTGCAAGTGAATTGTTTTATCAAGAAGGGATTCGGGCTGTTGGTGTGGATACGATTGTCGAGAGATCGGGGGTGGGAAAGGCGACGCTCTACCGGCACTTCCCAACCAAAGATGATTTAATTGTCGCCTATCTTGAGCAAGAAGATCTTCACTGGTGGCAATGGTTTGAGGAGATTCTTGCGGCACATGAAGGATCGCCCAAGACACAGTTGCTGGCATTCTTCGAGGCTTGTACGCAGCGCTTAATGCAACCAGGTTTTCGTGGGTGTGCTTTCTTAAATTCGCTCGCGGAGTTTTCGGATGCCGATCATCCTGTCCGTCAGAAAGCGCTTGAACACGAGTATGTCCTACGAGAGCGATTGACTCAACTCAGTCGAGCCGCTGGTGCCTACGATCCTGCTGCATTAGCCGATCAACTCCTGTTGCTGGTGAACGGTGCATTGGCTTCTGCCCCGCTCTTCGGCGAAGCGTCTCCGGTGGCTCAACTCCAGATAATTGTAGCTCATCTGGTTGACCTGCAAATTGAGTGTGCTCAGATACATTTTTAAAGAAAGAGATCATGTCTGCTCTGTTCGTGAATGACTTCGACAACGTGTTGTAAGATGTTAATGGCTTGTAATCGGAACTCCTGATGCTCGGATCAAGCGGCGTCATCCCATTGCATATCTCTCCAGAGAGCAGCGGCATGTTGGCTGTGAAGGTCAACAAAGCGTCCCAATCTTCCTCGGAAAGTGGCCAGCGGCATGCCTTCAGCGGCGTGAGCCGCTTCAACTTCCGCCAGAAAGACGCTGTGTGTGCCACCTGATACGATTTCCGTTACGCGACACTCGATGGTCGCTAACATATCATCAAGGAGGGGCACGCCAAGGGCTCCATATGAGACGCTCTGGCCTGTATACTTGTCGGGGTCAGACGTAGCAAACCGTCGAGCCACTTCGCTCTGGTTGCCCCGCAAGATATTCACCCCAAAAACACGAGAGGCTTCGATGGCTTTTTGGGTGTTCGACGTCTTATTGATACAGATCAGTAGCATTGGTGGATCAAGTGACAGTGAGGAGACGGCACTGGCCGTCAAACCGTAGTCGATCCCCTCGTGTCGCGTCGTGATTATGGTGACACCACTGGCGAAGCGGCCCATCACACGGCGCATGCGTTCGCGGTCCACAGGAACGTGAACATCTTGATCGGTTCTGTCAGCAGAGGGTTCCATATTTCCTCCCAAATGGATAGAATGGCTAATTGGGGGAGACATTCACCACGCGCGCCGGTTCACCAATGATCGATGCGCCTTTTTCGTATTGGCTATCGGTGAATCCACCCGCTTCTTGCCCTGGAACAGGGCAAGAAGCGGGATAGATCAAAAGCAGTACTAAATGTAAACCGTATTTGGTTCTTGCCCACAACGAATACGCCCATAGAGTTCAAGATTGGTATTCGGGTGGATCATGCCATGCAAGTTAGCAGCCTGAATATCCCGTTCGATCCGTTGGATAGGTACGCTGCTATAGATCGAAGATCCTCCACTGGCTGTATTGAGAAGATCGATAGCTTCCTTGGTCAGGCGGGCTACCATCCCGGCATCCATGCGCGCACGAACTCGCTCTTCAAGCGTCCAAGCCTCACCGCTGATCGCTTTGGTATCTACCAGATCCGCCGCCCGGCCTGCATGAAACTCTGCTTCGTCGATCTTCATCGTCGCCTCAGCTACCTGCAAGTGCGTAATCGGCGCTTCGGCCTGCCGCGTATACGTTGTGTAGGCGATGCCTCGCTCCGGGAGTCGCTGGAAAAAGTTTGTCAGAGCTGCCCTGGCCAAACCCAGAGGAGTTCCGCAAGCTGACGCAGCGATGGTCGGACCCATAGGGGTCCGATAGATAGGAACATCTGCATTCAGCTGAGAAGCAGATTGCCCTTGCAGCAAAGCACTCACGGAAAGCACGCATTCCTCAGGGACAAAGACCTCCCTGGCTACGCTGCTGACGCTGCCAGTTCCCCTAAGTCCTGCCGTGTCCCAGTCGTCAAGAACCTCTAGTTCTGCAGTCGGGATAAGAGCAGCAACGGGCGCCGGTTGCCCTGTGGGAGTGGTGCCCATCGCCGCCATTACACTCCACTGGCTATGCAACGAACCGGAATGGAAGTGCCACTGTCCGTTTAAGACAAAGCCATTTCCCCGGCGTTCCACCTTGCCTGTAGGGGCCAAAGTGCCGCTCACGCTAACATTAGGATTAGTAAAGACCTCGTCTTGGACGGCATCGGGCGAGAAACCCACCAGCCATGTGTTGGCGGCCAACACCCAGGCGACCCATGCAGTCGAGCCATCTCCCTCTCCCAGCTTCGCCAGTACTTCGACAAGCGTGCGACTATCGGCCTCGTAGCCGCCATAGCGTTTGGGTACACGCAATCGGAAAACACCAGCCTGTTCTAATGCCTGGAGCGATTCCTCGTGGATGCGCCGGTTCTGTTCATTCCAGGAGGCATGTTTCTGCAAAATCGGGACAATGTCTGAGGCCCGGCGTACAAGTTCCTGCCGGGTAGGAATAGAAGTAGTTGTCATCATGTTCTCCTTAAAACATGTCATCTTGCACTCGGTATTATCAGAGTGCACGTTTCTTACTGATCTAGAGAATGGCGCGCCCCAAACCCTTACTGCCTCCGATGACGACCACATTCTTGCCATGCAAGCGCGAGGTCGCGAGCGCTTCGTTCATATTCTCCCTCCTGCTTTTCACATGAACAAAACAGTTCTGTTCATATGAAAATAATACAATACTGTTCTGTCTCGTGTCAAGATGTTGACGCATTTTTTCGCCACATTGACGCAATTCCCTGCCAGATTAAAATGGGAAAAGCCAATGTGCGGGAGAAATTTCAGGGTGTTTTGGGGTCACTCTATTTTTGCTCACAGCATATCGGCCTATCAGGCCCGCCGACAAAATGGACAACGTTGAGCCCATGTTGGAAAGGAAAAAGAGGCAACTGTTTGGGGGAGGTTAAGCCTTCCTCTTAGCTGGCTTGGGAAGGCGATTGAGAGCTTCGGGTGGTAAAGTTCGTCGGTGGGCCTAATAGGCCTTCACGGGCTCACCGTGAGCGTCACATTCACGCTTGCTGACGTACTGGCATTGCTGCCGCTTATCATGAGGATCGCGTTATAGCTGCCCGTAGAGAGCTGACTACTATCGCACTTCACATCGATCACTACCGTTTCCCCCGGCGCGAGTGTGCCACTGGGCGTATTGGCGCTTAACCAGGAGACAGAGGTCGCCATTGACCAGTTGAGAGAGTTACTGGTCGTGTTGGTAATAGAGAGCAACTGGGACGTGTTGTTGAGCGTGCTTGTGTTGCCGAAGGACAGGGCATCAGGCGAAAGTGTCAGGCCACCAGAGATGAGGGGCTGCCCTTTGATAGTAATGCCCACTTCCACACTCCGACTCTGCACCGTTGTGCCAGTATCGCTATCTGCAATGGTAATCGTGGCATTGATCGTGCCTGGATTGGCCCTGGCCACGTGAGGAGACACGGTGATCGTAGCGCTTTTTCCGGGTGCCAGACTGCCGCTCGTGGGCGCCACAGCAAGGGTCGTAGTAAGCGACCAGTTGAGCATAGCAGTGCCCGTGTTCGTGATAGAGAATGTCCGCGGCTGTGGGTCTGTACCTTGCGTCGTAGTGAATGTCAGCGTGCCTGTTTGTATGCTGATACTCGCGACCTGGGGTACACTGACCGTTAAGGCGATCGTTACTTGCCTGATGAAGGTGCCATCACTGAAGGTCAAAGTTCCCTGATATGAACCCGCTTTGAGCGTGGCGGCGTTGATGTTCACCGTAACATTCGTCTGGGCACCCGCCTCCAGGTGTCCGCTGCCAGGAGTCGCACCAAGCCAGTTGGCACCTTCGACCGTTGCAGCACTCGCATTCCAATCCAGCGGCTGACCACCATTATCTTGCAAGGTAATCACCTGCGTTTGTGGGTTCTGCCCCGTCGTTGTCTGGATATTCAGTGCTGACGGAGATACAAGCAAGTTCCCCGAGGCAACCACGTTCAATGCGACACCCAGTTGGGGGTTATTTCCTCCTCTAAAATTGATCGTCGCTGAATATGATCCCACGGCCAGGATATGCGATTGCACACTGATTGTAACCACCGCGCTATCATTCCCCTCCAGGTGGCCGCTGGAAGGGCTGATTGAGAGCCATGGTGTACCATCGCCGGTAATGACCGTGCTGCTCCAATCCAGTGGCTGGCTGCCGTTATTTTGCAAGGCGATTGTCTGGGCAGATGGGTCCTGCGTTGTGCTACCCGCGTACGTCAAAGACCCGGACGAAAGAGTCAGGCTTGCTAGGGTGCCCGCCACCGTCATGGTGACGTTCAGCTTGAGCGGTGGATCATTGCTGCCCTGCTGAGTAAACAGGACATCTCCGCTATACGTCTGCGGAGCGAGTGCTCCTCGATTGACCATCAGTGCCACGACGGCTTTACCGGAAAATATACCAGTGTTTGGACTAATGCTTAACCAGGACTGGTCGCTGCTGGCCTGCCAGTTCAGTTGTCCTCCCCCGGCATTCGTGAGGATGAGCGTTGTCGTTGAGACCTTCCCAGGCGCACCTGTGCCCAGATCAACGCTCGTGACTGATAGTTGCAGGCGCGGCGGAGTAGGTGGTGGCTGCTGAATGATAATGGCCGTCGAAACGCTCAACTGCTGGGTTTCATCGGTGGCATGGATGAAATGCTGGCCCAGGCCCCAGTTAGCCTGTACCGTGATGTGTACAGAGAAAGCACCAGTGTCATTGCTATGCGCCTGTAATGGCCTCCCATTGCCGTCGGGTACGGCGATATTGACGTCACGTGTAAAATTCACCAGGTCCCTGGCCCCGAAGTTACTTCCCCCCAGGGTAAAGGTATCACCTGCGCGCAACTGCCCCGGCGTTGCTGTCAAAATAGGCGTAGGGAGGGCGGGCTTCTTGTTGATGAAGATAAAGGCAAGTAAGCTACTGGCGAGCAGAAGCACTAAGCACGTGACAGTCAATATAATCGGCACACTGCGGCCATACGACCCAGGTTTCTTGGGCGGTCGCACGTCCAGATACAGGGCGGGGGCAAGCCCTGGACCCCTGGTTTGTGGTAGAACCACATCCACTGCAGGTAGCGGCGTTACGGGGAGCTTGACATAGGGTGGTATAGCAGCCGGCTCATACTCGGTCGTCGTGGCAGCCAACTGTAACCTCTCTGGCTCCTGTTGTGGTGGGCGGCCCAGGTAAAGCCTCCCGTCATCAGGTGGACGTTGCTTCGCAGGACGCTGTATAGGCATCTTACTCGATTGATAGGGTTGGTCTTCAGGATGCAAACCTGGATGATGCCCTGCACGATGGGGCGATGCCGGGGGAATGGATGGCCTCGCTAAGCTAACAGACCTTTTCAACGGTGCGGGCATCTCTCTAAAGAGATGCCCGCAGCGACTGCAGGCTTGCGCATCTGCTAATGCTAGCTTGTGACAGTAGACACAACGTTTGGTCTCCATACAAAGCAGCAGGGTCGAGCCAGGCGGTATGCGTAGAGTGCCGATCTATCCGTAGAGTGCGGATTTATCCGGCACGTCACGTCACGTCCTGTACCCTCTCCCTTTCCTCCTTCGGACGTTGTTCAGTGCAGGGTTTTTGTAGGCTGCCCTGGAGGACATAGACAGTGTAAGGCACGAGTTTTCAATTACGCTTCTCCTGGTAGGGGCTTCTCTATTGAAACATGCTGATACACAGATATACATTAATGTACAGTATACTACATCTTGCAAGAGGATTGGTTTGATGCCCATTCATCTGCTATATGATTGAGGAACGCGAGGGGGAGTCATGAAAGAGTTTTCGCTACATTCCAACATGCTTTGGCAATCTCCCAGTCTTCCTGTGTTTGCACAACCACCACTCGTACCGCCGAATTCGGACTCGCGATATCCTGATCGGCAGCAGCGTGGGCGTTTTTCTCAGGATCAAGTTGCAGGCCAAGAAATTCAAAACCTTCACAGGCACCCGCTCGTACATCTGCGGCATGTTCCCCAATGCCGCCTGCAAAGACGAGCGCATCTACCCCACCTAAAGTCGCCAGCATCGCCCCGATGAAGGAGCGCAGTCGATGCACATAGATATCAAAAGCCAGCATCGCTCGCGTATTTCCTTCCGACCTGGCCTGTAAGATCTGCCGCATATCACTTGATATTCCAGAAATCCCCTGCAGACCGGAGGCTTTGTTCAGGGTGGTCTCCAACTGCTCTGCCGAGTAACCTTTTTGTCGCAGCAGAAAGGTCAAGATACCGGGATCGACGGTACCGGAACGGCTGCCCATCATCAGGCCCTCAAGGGGGGTAAACCCCATCGTGGTATCTATGCTGATACCATCCCGAATGGCAGCAAGGGAGCAGCCATTGCCTAGATGACAGGTAATCAGCCGTAACGCAGGAGCGTGAACGTTTTTCTCAGGAAACTCCTTGCCTAAAATCTGGGCCGCACGGTGAGCACAATAGCTATGGCTAATGCCGTGAAACCCATAGCGGCGAATCCCCTGCTCAAACCACTCGTACGGGCCAGGATAGACAACAGCGGGCAGAGGCAAGGAGCGGTGAAATGCGGTATCGAACACCGCCACCTGTGGCACCGTCGGTAGAATGCGTTCAATGGCCTCGATCCCCTCTAGGTTGGCGGGATTCTGGGCAGGAGCGAGCACCGCCCACTGCTTAATGGCTGCCTTCACTGCTGGCGTGATGCTCGTCGTTTCGCGATACTCTGGTCCACCATGGACGACACGATGACCAACGATATCGATATCCTCAGGGCGAGCAATCACCTGTGTTGCTCCGCTCCAGAGGGTTTGCAGAAAGTGTTCAATCAGTTCTGGCCTGCGATCTGTTTGCAGTTGTTCTTTCTGAACTTGACCGTGAGCAGTGGTGATCTGGAGTTCTGTGCGTCCTTGCTGCTCAGACCAATCAGCATCGGCTTCCCATAGCGGTGGTGGTGGCTGATCGGGTAATGGATCAGCAAGGTCATACAAGCGGCTCTTCTGGCTGCTTGACCCTGCGTTCAAGATGAGTATTTTCACAAAACCTCCGCCTGCGGATGCCCCTGGCTTCGAGCCATGGGAAGGAAGCAGGCGTTCCTTTTTGACAGTATCTACACACAAGCGGAAAGCAGGACACGGGCCTGTTGCCTTCTCTGCCAGGAGCAAGAGAAGGCAACAGGCTGCAAACTGCTTTATATTACGGATAGACACGTGCAAAGGTGACAGGGGTGTAGGTAGAGACGTTGGTGTCACCCCAGATCTATGGAGATGACAGACATAATACGACCAAGCAGAGCGGTTTGGGTGTGGGTGAAGGCGTTGGTGTCACTCCAGAGGTGGGCGTCGGCGTTACTCCAGGAGTGGGTGTCGGTGTCACTTTTGGCGTTGGCGTTGTTCCTGGAGATGGCATTGACGATACTGTAGGAGTCGGTGTTGCTGAGGCAGTTGTTCCAGGGGTGGGTGAGCCAGTAGTTGCTGAGGCGGTGGCCGTGGGCTTTCCCACTCCTGGCGATGCTGAGGGAGAGAGTGATGGTGAAGGAGAGAGGGAAAGTGACGGCGTAGGGGCGCGATCTCCCTGTCCCCCGGACAGGGATTGAGCGCCTGGTGTAGTATCCGTGGTTGCGTTGAGCATGGGTGAGGAGCCAAATATTTTTACATTGTGCTGCTGAATAATGCCCGTAAAGACTGCACCATTAAGCACCAGGACACCTACTACCAGGATGGTCAATGCCACGAGGGCGATAGCTACGTATCTGGCGTAGGGGCGCGATCTCCCTGTCTGGGGGACAGGGATTGAGCGCCTGGACCCAGTTTCCTTTTGGGGGAGCTCTGGTGGCAATTTGTGCGTGCCAAGCCGTGCCATCAGGGGATCACCGTGGTTCGTCCAGCCATTACTGTCGCGGCCATGCGCCTCCTGCTGGGGTCTTGCACCCGGCGGGCGTGGCTGGGTATCTTGTTCACCTTCACGCTCCTGGGATGGTGTTGGGACCTCACATTGCGCGGACGAGTCAGGGCTGTGTGGGGTGGTCAGGGGTGTCTGAACAGATGAGATTGACTGTGGGAAAGACTCAACGCGGGGTAAAGTGGCGAAAGGGCCTTGCGAGCGCCAACTGGCGAACGTACCGAAGGTTGGTATGCTTTCAGCCCTGCCTTGAGCGTTGGAAGCAGGCTCTCCGTCGGCCAGGGACGCAATGTCTATTTCATGGCCTTCTTGCCACAGGGAGGTGTGCAGCAGGTCAAAATCCTTGGGTGCCTCTGCCTTATTCCCGACCGGGAGCCGCTTGCGCAGCAGCGACCGGCACTCATCACAGAAGACAGCTATCTCAGGATCTGAATGGCTGAGGTTGGGGCATGGCTTGTTACAACGCAAACAGTAATTCATAAACTTTGCTTTTCCTATAGTCTTGTACAGCACTACCTACATAGAACCGTGTTGATATGACATGTATCCTATATCTAACTACGTTGCGTACAGTGGTAAGATATCATAGAATAGCCCATAGGTAATAGTACGCTGTTGACAAAAGCGCCGGCTACCTCTATCATCTAGGTAAAGCAGCCGCATCACTCACAGAAGAGAAAAAGGCAACCGGAGATGATTGAGCTAGACGGTGAAAACTATCTGGATGGGAACGAAGCCAGCAACCTGCTAGGGGTGAAGCTGTCGACTCTCTACGCCTATGTGAGTCGCGGGATACTGAAGAGCTACAAACAAGGGATCAAGCGGCAGCGTCTCTACAAGCAGGCTGAACTTGAAGCCCTCTTGCAACTGCGCCCCAGCGATGCCCCCCTGCCAGTCTTTACCTCAGAAGAGACTCCCGCGCGCAAGAAGGAAGGACCCAACATCCCACTTGCCGAGGACTGGGTCCCGTACGTGTGAACATGCAGGGGAATGTCAAAATTGGAAACCAGCAGGCGAGTGTATAAGGGGCGGCTCCTCTTTATAGCTTGCCAGCAGTTCTTTCCAGGTATTCTCGCCTCCGATATGATAGACCGTTATTCCCGCTAACCTGCTGGGCAGAGCAGTATCGCCCACGTAGAGCATAGTAACGGCGTGGCCACATTGCCTCACACGTGTCAGCGAATCGAGTAAGGGATCGCTGATGGTACTGGTGACAACCACCACGGTCGCGCCAGCGGGAAGGCGAGAGCGTTCGGCCTGTATCAGGTCCTCAATAGTGCTGCCGTAGAAGGACTGAATGCGTGCCAACACTTCCATAATGCGTTTGCGCTGCTCTTCATTGCTGGCCGGTGGCAGGTGGATACGACGACGCTTCATTTGCTCCTTCAGGATTGCTTCCAGGTTTTGCCCCGCCGGTTGCCGCTCCTCTCGTTTTGCTTCGCCTTGTTCATCCTGCTTGTCCCCGGGTTCGTCGGCAGAGAGGCCCATTTCTGGCATATACATGATAGTATTGGAGTAAAGGCCCACTGCGAATCCCTGGTCGAGCGCCCAGTTGGCTACCGAAGCGGCGGCACAAATGCTGAGTTCCTGCAGTTCAGGCTGGATGCCATAGTAGGCATCCAGCTTTGAGACGATATTGAGAAAAAGGACGAGTGTAAACGTAGTGGTCGGTTCATACACCTTGCTTTGCATCTGCATCATGCGTGCAGTCGCCTTCCAGTGGATGCGTCGCAGATCATCTCCATAGCTATAATCGCGCACACCAATCACCCGCGCCGGGTCTTCCAAGAGACGCCGCGGAGCGCGGTAGTCCCCGAAGGGATGGCGTGCCGGTAACCCAAAACGAGTTAAGGGAACCACCATGGGGTAAACGAGCAGATATTGCCAATTGGCCAACGATACCTCGCGATTGAGAAAACCGAAGACGTCACCGCTACGTAAGAGGGTTGGGCCAAAGGTGTGAACACCCCGCGCATGACATTGTATGGTATAGCGTCGTGTCACGCGCTCATACCAGCGTGTGCTGAACAGGTTCTCAAATACGGCTGAATTGCTGCGCAGGCTAATGTGTATATGCTGACCTGGGTAGGTCAGCGCACTGGGAACGATATCTTCTGTCTCTAACCAGGGAAGCGGCAAGAGTTTGGCGTTCTCGACGGAGAGTGAGAGTGTCACTTCTTCGCCAAAGAGCACGCGCTGCTCGCTGAACTGCCGCGTGTAATCCAGGTCTTGCAAGCAGTATTTAGCCCAGATATCTGTCGTAGCAGCGATGAGCAGGATGAGTAATCCGGTGACCATCAGTAATGGTTGATGGAACAGGAGCGCGGCAATGATGATGACCACGCCGAAATAGTACAGGCGTCTATCCACAACTGCGTCGGAACTGGAACTGCGCAGCCTGGCTTTACGAGTACGTGGAAGTGAACCTGGCAACCATTGTCGACTCATAGCTCCACCGGAACGGAAACAATATGCAGCACGTCATCTACGATTTGCTCTAGCATACGTCCATGTAGACGCGACTGACTGGTGGCGATCATGCGATGAGACAGGACTGACCGCGCTACATGCTTTGCGTCATCGGGGATGACATAGGCTCGGCCAGCGATGGCGGCATAGGCCTGGGATGTGCGGTAGAGCGCCAGGGTGCCTCGCGGACTTGCCCCCAACTCGATGCCACTGTGCATACGGGTAGCCCTTACCAGTTCAACGATATAGCTCTCAATCCCCGGCTCGACGCGCACGCGGCGCACCATCTGTTGCAACGCTTGTAGACGTGCCGCGCTCAGCACAGATGTCAGTTCTTCCAGTGGTTGCTCTTCTTTGAAACGTCGTAAAATGAGGCGCTCTTCCGCTTGGCTTGGATAGTCCAGGTGGAGACGCATGAGGAAACGGTCAAGTTGTGCTTCAGGCAACGGGAAGGTGCCCTCTAGTTCAATAGGATTTTGTGTGGCAATGACAATAAAAGGACGTGGTAACGGCAGTGTTTCACGCTCGATGCTGATCTGGCGCTCCTCCATCGCCTCCAGCAGTGCAGACTGGGTGCGCGGTGTAGCGCGGTTAATCTCGTCGGCGAGCACGACCTGGGAAAGCAGTGGCCCGGGACGAAACTCGAACTCTCCCTTTTTTTGATTGTAGAACGTGATGCCGGTAATGTCTGAAGGAAGCAGGTCGGGCGTGAACTGAATACGCTGAAATGAGCAACCAAGCGATTTGGCTAATGATTTTGCCAGTGTGGTCTTGCCGATGCCGGGTACATCTTCAAAAAGGACATGCCCTTCGCAGAGTAATGCAACCATCAGCAGGTCAATCACCCTTTCCTTGCCTACCATGACCTGGCTGATATTCTGGCGAATAGAGCGAGCAGCTTCCTGCACCTGGCGGATTTCGTCTGTGTGTGTCATAAGAGACCTCATAAGGGGTGTTGCCAGGGCTATCCCGTCCTCTTGGCTGCGTTCGCAAGGGAAGGTCAACCCGCCTGGATTCCGACACGCTGTATTATAGCTCCAAAAACCATAGCGTTCTATTGACCGCTTGCTTTTTGTTTGATTTATACGGCAAGCCGTACAGGCTGAACTACATAGGCCGCTGGACCCTTTGTCTTCGAGAAGGCATCAGGCTTACGTTTGCGCAGGATATTATACGCGCCATTGACATCGGCACAGATCTCGCGTCCATCTTTGGTGCGGTACAGGCGCTTTCTGCGCCCGATCCGCTTCCCGCTAAAGAGGTGCTCTTCCTCATCATTGGTATGATACACCGGTATCTCATCCAGGTCAAGAAAGCTGGCTTTGCTGGTATAGCTCTCTTCCGTGACTTCGACCTGAATACCCACGAGGGCAGCTTTGTACGTAATCATCTCAATGAAGCGTGCGTGAGGAATCGAGACGAAGTTTTGATTGTTGTGCCGCCCGTTATTCACCCCTTGCTTCCACAACGGGTTCTTCCCGATAATGATCGTTCCTACCCCCTCTTCAACCAGAAAGTCCACAATGCGCTTACTGGCCGTGTGCAGGTAGTGATTCACCTGCCGGTTGCGCTTATTGGTGATCTGTTCCATCTGGCGCGTGACCCGCTCTCGATTTTCTTTGGGCAGCTTCTTCTTGAGCTCTTTCATGCGCTTATTGTACCACTGGTTGTGCGCCTTCAGCGGACGACCGTTAACCAAGCGGGGGACAAAGCCCTCACGGTTTGATGCTATCGCCGCCAGATTCGTGACTCCCAGGTCTATCCCCACGCAGAAGGATGGGTCTACCTTGGCTTGCACGGGCTCTTTGCTGTATACCACCTCTACCACGTAATACCCGTGACGGGGCACGATACGTACTTGATCAACAACGGTGTGCTCCGTTTTGATGGTGATGGGCAGTCCAGATGGTCGAATGAGGCCATCCCGTAAGGCCGGTTTGCTCAATGCTTGCACGGTGTACACCAGGATGTTCCGGCCCTCTTGCTTGTGCTTGTACTTGGGCAAGCGCGGGCGTCCGGTGAACTTGGAAGGGTCTTCTTCGTAGGCTTTGAGGGCTTCAAAGAATGATGTCCAGTTCTTGTCCAGCAGCACTAACACTTGTTGGCTCACCTTGGCTGGCAGTGCCTTGTAAGCTTCATGCTGTTTCATGCGTTTATCCATCTCTTCGTAGGGCAGATAGATACCCTCATGGATAAACGCTTGCCTGGTCTCGTACAATGCAGCATTGTAGAGATTCTTGGACTTGAAGGCAGCAGCATCAATCACGGCAAAGCGGGGATCAGTCCTGTTGATGATGTGTTGCTCAACCAGTTGCATGGGCGTTCTCCTTCCTGCCGTGTACCTGTGTCCCTCTCTCTAGTACTACAACCGTAGTTAGGTCCCACTCGTAGATTCAGTAGGAGAACGAATCGGAGTGGGAGGAAGTACATGACCGAAGAAGAATTGGAGCAGTGGCAAGACGAATTTGACGCGTTTCACGCGCGCTTTGCTGATT